>JAESFR010000074.1_pt1 | contig 174687 bp, 173 predicted proteins | sample 9266191 | NCBI WGS metagenome assembly JAESFR01 (sample SAMN14503063, study PRJNA617104) | algae metagenome | isolation source: Pleurocapsa minor HA4230-MV1 and co-occurring heterotrophs from cement on... | place: USA: Nuuanu Pali Lookout, Hawaii | collected 2009-07-20 | reverse complement strand
AACTGATAGAAGATTTAAGCGGTTATGAGGCAGAAAGTGTAGCAGTCAAGCAGAGACAGATAGCTTTACTAGCTAGCGAGTCTGTACCTACTACTGTTTCGTCAGCTAACTTGTAAGCACTCCAGCCGTCGACTGTTGGCTTAAGGGCAACCCCGTTAGCCTTAGCTAAGTCCATAGCGTGAGGAATAGAATTACAGTAGTCAGCTAGATAACAAGTAAAGCCACTAGCATCGTGGTAAAAGATACCCTCGTCGTGAATCCAGCCGTTGACTTGAGTAGCAATTAGATGATTAATTTCTTGGTCAGTCATTACGCTACCATCTCCCTAATTAAAGCAGCACCACTACCAGCAGCAGCCCAAATACCAGAAACTACCTCTCGGAATTGGGGTTAGAGCCTGCCCCTTCAGGGGTACTTTGCTCTCTAATATAGCTTTCAATAGCCTCAATAGGCGCACCGCCACAACTGATTGCGAAATAGCTAGGACTCCACAATGATTTATATTTTCTAAGCTGTGGGTAATCTTTTCTCAGCATACGACTAGACACACCTTTTAGAGCATTAACCATCTGAGACACTGCGAGTTTTGGAGGTATTTCGACTAACAAGTGTACGTGGTCTGTCTCTCCCTCTATCTCCAAAATCTTGAAATTCATTTTCTTAGCAACACCACGCATAACTATTTTCATTGAATCTAGTATTTCTTTTGTGAACAGCTTCTTTCGGTATTTAACCACGAAAACCAAATGCAAGTTAATCTTTGAAACGCTTGATTTTTCTCGTCTATATATATCTTTATTCATTTTAAACCAAGTGTAGTATAATTAAAATGTAGCACGGGTCGAGTGTATGAAGACGTACAAATTTAAACTCTATAACCACAAAAGGAATAAATATTTAAAGAGAACAATTAATGCTGCCAGCAGCATCTGGAATCACTGTATTGCACTGCATAAGCGGTACTATTCGATGTTTGGTAAACATCTAAATAAGTTTCAGTTGATGAGGCATATAGCTAAGTTACGCAAAAGAAATCCTTACTGGCAGCTTGTTGATGCTCAGGCGGTCTAGACATACTCCGTCAAATTAAAGATAAACCAATACCTACTCCAACTTGTTTAGCCCCTGTATATGTCCCGCCAGTAGGCGCTCAAGCTAAAGCTAATGGGACAGCGATCGCCACGTTACAAGGGGTAACTATTGCTCAGAACACAGCACTTCAAAAAGCCGTCAAGGTAGTTGACACTGCTACAAAAAAGACGGTGGAAGTAGTCACACACAAAGACTATGGTTTACAAAAGATACAGAAGTTTGCTGATGTGGCTTGGAAAGCTACTCATGCTGACAAGATACTCAATGGTATCACTACTACCTTAGTTATTCATAATGCTGTCATGTTAAGCGGTAATCTAGCTCAAACTGTAGGAGAAGCAGCTAGCGGTAGCTTAAGCGCTATGGGCATCAAAGATAGTGAAGGCAACCCTATTGATGTAAACGCTGTAGTTAAGGGTAAAATGACTAATCTAATTAAGTCTATGATAGGCACGGAGAACTATGCAGCTTTGACTAAAAAAATAGCAGCAGCTAATCGTATCTATCAGAGTACTGCTAACGTACTTGACCTAACCAGAAGCCTGTTTGATTCAGCTCGTAACGTAGCAGAGTTAACAGCAGAGAACACAGGGAAGATAGGGAATGCCCTAAGAGAGTCTGGAGCTGTCTACGAAGATGCTTATCAGTTAATGCAGGAAAAGGTTAACCCACAGAATCAAGCTATGCGAAGACTGGAAGGACTGAGCAATACCTTACAGACGCTAGAACAAGGAGCTAGCGCTATCTCTGAAGTTAGCTCAGAGGTAGTAGAGACAAAAGAAAACATTGACGAGCTAAGAAAGGAGAAGAAGAACTTAGCAGATGAGACTAAGCTGTTCTTGGATGCTAAAAAAGTTGAAAAGGAAGATGTCAAAGCAGAATCTCAAGCTGAGACTGAAATAGCTAAGCTTGATTTCGCTAAAGATGAAACTGATGACTAAAGGGTACACCTCTGGTAGTTGTGTCACAAGTTGTGACACAACTTAGAAAGACCTATTCAGACTTAGATTTTGTCTCAACTAACTTTCTAAGTTCTGCTACTTCACACTGTATTTCTGACAACTGTTCGCTCAGCTTTTCCATCTTTGCTGTATGTCTGATCATACAGGTTACCCAATTATCTAAGGCTCTTTCTAGCCTTTGTACCCTATCATTTGTTGTGTGACCCATAACTCCATAATCTCCTGCTTTTAGACCCATTCTTGTTAGGTACTGTTCTAGTATTTTGAATAGTTTGATGCTTACTAACTCTTACTATTTTGCTTAGTATAGCTTCTGTTTCTCTAGACAGATAAAACCTGTAAATCACCCAGCTTGCTGATGAGGGTTTAACTAACATTTTAAAACTGCTTAAAAACAATAACCCTCCCTTGTGGTCGAAGCAAAGGAGGGCTGATTTCTTCTATATGAAAAAGCAAAACTTGCCAGGTTTTTTCGAGTATAACCTATCAATTTAAACTGTCAATAAAAAACGACTTCCAGCCAAGAAAGTCGTAAATTAATAGGAAATTATGTCTATGTTGAACGCTTTATGAATCTATAGTAACTCACTTAGCGCTCTACTATCTTTTTGATAAATTACTGATAGTAACTCAATGGCAAAGTCTCTATTTTCAGGTTGGGCTTTAAGGAGGTTTTTAACCGACGCTAAAGCAGTAACAAAGTCGATCGCATTTTGATTTGAGTTAAGCAGCAGGTCGATTGTTGTTTGAGTGCTTATTCTCTTTTTGTATCCGCTATCATTTTGAGCAGGGGTATGACCAAGTGACATACTTCTAATCTCTAAAGGAATTCCAGCTTGCATACCGTTAATGTTGCCAAGATTTCTGTCTGCATGTGTTTGAGTAAAAGGAGCATCCCAGCGCCTTAATTGTTCGCCAGCTTTGTTACAGTAAAACTTTCGGATAGTATCAAAACTCTTGCTTTTAGGTTTATTGGTAGGTAACAAAGGATTTTTGATATCAAGCCTTTCCATCAGGTCAGGATATTTAGGAGGTATCTGAGGACAAGCTATTCTAAAACCTGTTTTAGTTGTAGTTCCTAGTGCTGTTTCGTCAGCAATAACTATTAAATTTTTTGTGTCGTTCAGGTCGTTTAGTGCAGGAATAGGTACTTTGTCTTTTGTAACATAGGGTTCAAACAAATTTGCGATCGCAAAAACTTCACTTATCCTTAGTCCGTAAACTATTTGAGTAGAAAATACCCACATCCAAGCCTTGCGTACATCTAGGTGACTGTTCTTGTGCAAGCTTTTTGTTATTCCCAGTGTTTCATCTCGCCATTTCAGAAAAGTTTCAAGGTCAATTGATTGAAGTTCCATGAATTTAGTTTGAACAATGTTTATTTGATTCAATTCTTCATGAATATCTTGTCTTCGGTTAAGGCTTACTAGCTTTTTCATTGCAGACGTTACGCCTTTGTAGGTCTTTGTACCTTTATCCCATCTTTCAATTACTTTTTGAATGTCAGACAGATTTACTTGCTTATCGTGAGGGAGAAACTTGTAAAACCGTTGGTATGTGTCGTATAAGCTTGATTGATCACTAGGATTGTTCCTATCTCGTTCTCTTTTCCTTCTGTCAGGTCTACTCCAAAAGTCGTCTTCTACTTTTGCGATCGCTTCACCAAAAGTTACCTGGTCATCTACCAGCCGACTCTCTTGTTTAATCTCCTTATCGTACCAGTCCCAGAATTCAACCTCAGAGATAAGAGATTTTAGAGCTTCTGCTACTTTCTTGGACTTACTCAAAGCCTCTACCATTCCATCCAAGGTAAAGGTACATCCACAGGCGTAAGGCTTCCTTGCTGTATTAGGAGTCTTAAACTGCAAATAGATATTTTGCCCTTTACGGGTCATACCTACGCCTCTAGGCGTTTCCTTCTGATATCTCTTAAAGTCAGATAGTAAACTTTCGTAACCAGTTTCTTTTGCGTAATCCTTACTCACTTTTTACTCACTTTGCTTTCTAAACGTTAGTGAGTAAGCTTTTGAGATAGCGAAAAAGCGTTAACAGGCATTTACACCAAGAGTTCGAGTCTCGCTATCCGCATCGATTGCTTTTTAATTTTAAATACATAAATAAGCTTAATGATAGCAGGCAAACTTTTCACTCCTGACTCAGCGATCGCAAATAATTGTCATCTGGATTTTGCTTGGGAAAAACAAATACCGATAAAATCAAAAACTATGATCTTCTGAGTAGCTATAAAGATATTTTTTTAGCTCAACTTGATTGATATTTTAACTCAGTGGGCGATCGCCAAGATTGAAATTACTGGACAAATTCCTGCAATGATTTAGTCAGGGCAAAATATATAGCTCTACGTAACAATTTTAAAACATCTTTGAAATACTATTTTTTATTTCCTATTTTCTATTTCCTATTTCCTTCTTACGAAATTTCCTCAACGCGGGGAACCCGCGCGACGCGAAGCTAGTCCTTTAGGGCAACGGAATTTCGCGCTACTTACGAGCCAATTACTATTAATGTCCTAATCTAACTTTGTACGGCTATAGCTGCATCCTGCTTTCTAAGTATGTTCTAAAATAACTGTACGCTAAAATTTACTAGATGAAGAAATAGTATATTATTACTATACTTAACCATAAAATGAAAGTTGAAGAATATCTCAGACAAAATCAGGAATTAATTAAAGAACAGTATCTAACTATTGAAGATAATGGCTCAAACGCAATCATTACTATTAAGGAAAATGGTGAAAACTACATCCATCAAGTAAGTACGGTTGATAAATTTATAGCAACAGTGCCTGACAACAAATTCTTCAAAAAAATGCGGGATGGTATTACAAATGCTGTATTAAATAAAGTAATTCCTGTAATCATTTTTGAAAGACAACAAGCACGAATAACCAGCCTTCCAGATTATTTTCCCAAGGTCAAATAAATTAACCAATAATGATAGACAATTACCAAGTCGAAATAATATAACTTTGTCTGTCCTCTAAAGCGATCGCCACTAATTAAATGCCTATAGATTTAAGTCTCTATTGCTTCTAATTGAATCACATCAACCATTGATTAACTCGTCGCAGGCAGGAATGGTCGGTAAAATTCCCCATAGTCATTCTAATTAGTTGATCTGTGTTGATAAGTGTTGTTAAAACCTTTATTTAAAAATTAAAATAAAACTTAGCCTAGTTAAGTTGATATGTGACTTAATAAAATAAAGCGAATTTAAAATTCTGAGTAAAAATGATGGAAGGACAAGGCGTAAAGATTGGCAGTACAGCAATTATTTGGAGTTTAGCTACAGGAATGATGGCAATCTCGATTCCCATAGTCAAAATGACTGGGACAGGTGTTATTTTGCCTGTAGCGGTAGTGATCGGAGTCAGCTTAAGCACGATCGCTATTTGGTTAAGTAGCTGGTTTTCTTGAGACAGTCTAAAAGTAGGTTTTAAATTAGATTGACCACGTTATAATCCAGAACATCGCGTGAAATAATTAGGTTTGATATTATAAATTTAGCTAATTAGGCGATCGCGAAGCGCGAAGCTAGTGCTAAAGCACATTGTACCCTTGTGGTATACCGCTTCGCATATCCTTTAGGGCATATCCTAAAGGATACCCGAAAGGCTTGCCCTGCGTCGCACTCGAATGGGTGTAATCGCGCTAACCAACCTAGCTTCCATACACAATTAAGTTTTTACTCACCAAATCATCCGCTAAGTCTAGAAAATATAAGTTAATGATCTCTGCCACTGCTAAAGCACCTAGTCTCAACCTATCTCAAGTCAATCAACAGTTAGAAAACGCAGAAGCTTCATCAATAGTGGAGTGGAGTGCCAAAACCTTTGGTGACGGCTTAGTAATGACTACTAGCTTTGGTATTCAAGCAGCAGTAATGCTTCATTTGGTGACTAGAATTATTCCCAAGATTCCTGTCATTTGGATAGACACGGGTTATCTACCAGCCGAAACTTATAAGTTTGCCGAGAATTTGGCTACTAGACTAGAGCTTAATCTCAAGGTATATCAGTCAAGCATGTCTCCTGCGCGTATGGAGGCAATTCACGGTAAGCTTTGGGAACAAGATGTGGAAGCTTTTAATCATTACGATCGCATTCGTAAAGTAGAGCCGATGCAGCGCGCCTTAAAAGAATTATGCGTTACTGCTTGGCTAGCAGGGCTACGTCGTGACCAAACTTCCCACCGTGAAGGTTTAAGCAGAATTGATCGCCAAGATGATCTCTATAAAATCTATCCAATTCTAGATTGGAATGCCAAAGATATTTACTTATATCTGCTTAAATATGACTTGCCCTATCATCCCTTCTTCGATCGAGGTTATGTTACCGTCGGCGACTGGCATTCTAGCCGTCCATTTACTGCTGATGATCAAAACGCCAGAGACACCCGTTTTCGGGGCTTGAAACAAGAATGTGGTCTACACCTACCGCAAACCCCAGAAGAAGAAGAGAGTCTGAATTCTAGTAGTCTTTAAAAAGTACGATTAGCTATCAGCTAACTGAAAATATAGCTATAAGGATTAATTCCTTTTAGTGTAATTTGCTTGATGCTAATTATTGGATGCTAGATAAAATAATTAAATTAATTTTTATAGGTTAAAGATGCGGTGGGAATTCGTTACTTATAGTCCTGCCAAATCTTTATTTCATTACAAAAGTAATAGCTCTACACCATAAGATCCAAAAAGCGGGTGATCACTATCACCTTGTTTTGGTTATTTACCTCACACTCACCTCATATTAAGCAGAGATAAAGTTAGTTCATAAGTAAATAAAGAAGTAATAAAGTTGTTCAAGTTTTTTCCTGTGTTTTCAATTTAAACAAAATTAAAAAACAATTTGTTTTGATTCAAAAATAAGAACTCTATTAGATAGCAATGAATAAAGTGTTAGTTAATCAAGAAACTTTTAATCTTAAGTCTGTAATCACTGACGATTGGGGTAATTGGCATAGAATAGCAATTGATTTGGAAGCATTAAGCAATACAGATAATTGGAAAATTGGCATCGATCTCCCCGCTGATTATAGAATCGATCAGATTTATGGTGCTGAATTAACTCAAGAAGGTGGCAAAACCTACATTGCTGGAGCTGGTTGGAATAAATCCATGGTTAAAGGCAATAAAACTGAAATTATTCTAATTGTTGATGAAGGTAATAGTGGAGAAGCTGCCCCTGTTGCTGCACAATTTATGTTTGCTGATTCTACCGTAAACTATGTTCAATCTAATTCAATCATTGATTCTAAGAGTCAAATTGTTGAAGATTGGCAAGGCGGATACAAACTAGAATTAGACCTCTCGGCAAAATCAAACGCCAAGGATTGGCAACTTGACTTTAGCCTACCTTACAAAATTACAGCAGCTTACGGTGTAGATCTGATCGACAACGGCAACGGTAATTACACCATTACAGGGCAGAACGATCAGGTCAACCTCACATCAGGACAATCAATCAAGCCCATTTTTATCATTGAAGACGGTGGAAAACAGGCAGTAGAACTAAATGTAACTGGTAGTTCAGCTATGACTGAAGCCACACCAATAATTCCAGCCGAACCAGAAGCTGAATCTAAAATCAGCGCAGCAGCATCCATCATCGAAGATTGGCAAGGCGGATACAAACTAGAAGTAGAACTCAAAGCCGAATCCCAGGCTGACAACTGGCAGGTAGACTTTAGCCTACCTTACAAAATTACAGCAGCATATGGTGTAGATCTGATCGACAATGGCAACGGTAACTACAGCATCACAGGACAGAACGATCAGGTTAATCTGACATCAGGACAATCAATCAAGCCCATTTTTATTATTGAAGACGGCGGGCAAAAAGCTTTAAATCCAGAATTTAGCGATGCAGTCGATGTTCTTACACCTGCTCCTGTTACCTCGCCAGGCTCTCCTGTAAATATTCCTGATTCCCCTGGTCAACCCGTGGGACAAAAAGGACAATTTAACTATGGCGAAGTCTTACAGAAAAACTTCCTGTTTCTCGAAGCAAACCGTTCAGGCGCTTTACCTGCCGACAATCGTTTAGAATGGCGCTCTGATTCTACGACTAACGACGGTAAAGATGTCGGACGAGATTTAGCAGGGGGCTACTTCGACGCTGGAGATCACATCAAATTCATCCAACCAATGGCCTTTAGCAATACTATGCTGGCATGGGGTGGAGCAGATTACAAAGAAGCTTACGCCCAATCAGGACAACTTGATGAGCTAATGGAAGCTGTTAAGTGGGGAACCGACTGGTTTTTAAAAGCCCATGAAATGGATAGTTCAGGTAAAACTGAGCGTCTGTGGGTTCAAGTGGGAGATAAAAACGACCATAATTACTGGGTATCGCCTGAAGAGATTGAAAGCAAAACAGCTCGTCCTTCCTTCTCCATTGACCGCAGTCGTCCTGGTTCAGATGCAGCAGCGGGAACTGCTTCAGCCCTCGCTTCGGCTGCTGTCTTGTTCCGTGGCACAGATGATGCCTATGCTGATGAGTTGGTCAAAAATGCCGTAGCTCTCTATGAGTTTGCGGAAACCTATAAAGGCAAGTATTCCGATTCCGTACCTCAAGCTTCGCCTTTCTATACTAGTTGGAGTGGCTATGGGGATGAACTAGCCCTAGGTGGTGCATGGCTATATCGTGCGACAGGGGATTCTAAATATCTGAGTAAAGCGGAGAACTACTTTAAGAATGAAGTGGGAGGCTTAGGAGACTGGTCTTACGCCACTGATGACCATTCCTATGGTGCAGCAACATTACTCGCTCAAGAAAGTAGTGACCCCTTCTTTAAGCAACAGACCAAAAATTGGCTCGATACTTGGGTTGAAGGACGAGGTAGCGTTAAGTATACCAGTGGTGGTTTTGCTCACCGTGCGAATTGGGCTTCTGTGCCACTGAATATGTCTGCTGCCTTTGCTGCTGAATGGTATAACGACAATGTGGAGGCTAATTCTAAGTATAGTAATTTTGCCCTAACCCAGGTGGACTATGTTCTGGGGGATAATCCAGCTAAGTTTAGCTACGTGGTGGGATTTGGCGATAATTATGCTCAACGGACTCACCATCGGGGTTCGGCGGATACTGCGCCTTTAGATGGTAGCGATCGCCCTAACGATCATCTGCTCTATGGTGCTGTGGTCGGTGGGCCTGGTGCTGCGGATGATTTTTCCCACAATGACCGTCGTGATGATTGGGTCACTAATGAGGTGGGTACTAGCTACAATGCGCCGTTTGCTGGCGCTGCAATTCAGCAGTATGAAAATCTTGGTGGCGATCCTCTGTCTGAGTCTCAACTCGATCAGTTGATTGGTGTTGATGCTAATGGTACTGGTTTTTAGCTGATTGTTAGTTAATCATAAAGCGATCGCTTTTTCTATCTTGATTGGTAAGAGCGATCGTTTATTTTTAGAACTTTTTTTGTATTTAAACTACTATGTTCCTCTAATTGTCTCGGATCGAGCTAGAGTATTTGCTCCCGCCTGCATCATGGTTATCTGAGATTCTGACCAATCAACGGAGTTTTGACAATGATGAGCGACAAGTAAACCCCATAAGTTAGAATTTGGGACAACTGGTACAACTAAATTAGCTTTGACCCCCATCTCCCGTAAAAAGTCACGATGGCAATCAGCAATCGGTGCAGTTTCAATATCAGCGATCGCACTTACTCGACCATTTTGATACCAGGCTGCATATTCACCATTGAAACAATCATCAGGGCCAGTCGAACCCAGGATTGAATAGTTATGGGAGCTTAGGGATTCAAACGTCACTCTTCCCTCCCACTGACGATAGAAATAATACAAAACCACGCGATCTACCTGAAGTTTATTTCTGATATTATCTGTTACGCTTTGAACCAACAGATCTTCGGTCAAACTATTCGTCAAACGTTGTAGCAATTTTTCTAAACCAGGATCTGACATAGTTTTGATGTGCCACAGTTGTGGATGGCAAGTTTAATGTAGAGAATTAATAAGGTAAAGGTGGGATTATTTAGCGACAAAAAACTGTGGTGATAACCTAAATATTTTAAAATTTTCTGTGATGTTTACTAGATAGACTTAAGATTTTTTTTCCAATTCCGTACTAAATCTTTAAATTTAAATAGGTATAGCTGTTTAGAGTGGTAGCGTAATTTAGCAATAATTTTTGGGCTGCTTCGGGAGTAATCTGCTGATTTTGCAGAGCTATTTCAGTTTGATTGCTCATGATTTTTAGTAAGTCTTTACTGTCGTAATGCACGTATTCTAAGACTTTTTCAATCGTATCGCCCCGTACAATTGATTCCACCTCATAGCCACTAGAGGTACTCTTAATCTGGACTACGTTGGTATCGCCAAACAGATTGTGTAGATTACCCATAATTTCTTGATATGCGCCGACGAGAAACATGCCTAGATAATATGGGGCGGGAGATTTGCTGTCTAGAGGATGTAATTCTAGAGTATTCTTGGTTTGCTGGCGATCGATGAATTTATCGATCTTGCCGTCACTATCGCAGGTAATATCTGCTAAAACTCCTTTAACGCTAGGCTTTTCCTGGAGACGATGAAGGGGCATAATTGGAAATAGCTGATCGATCGCCCAACTATCGGGAGCTGAGCGAAAGATTGATAAATTGATGTAGTAGGTAGATGCCATAACTTGAGGCAAGGAAGCTAATTCATCAGGGAGATCTTCAGTGTCTTGCAGCATTGCTGTAATTTGACGACAACAAGCCCAGTATAGTTCTTCTGCTTGCGATCGCTCTACTAAACTAAGATAGCCGAAATTGAATAGGCTAAGGGCTTCTTGTTTAAACTCAATTGCATCGTGGTAACTTTCTTGAAGATTGGTGTGATTAATTTCTTGATAAGTATCCCAAAAGTTTTTGATTACTAAATGTGCAGTCGGTGATGGTGGACATAAATTTTCATAGCAGATCTGACTTTTGCCTAAGACATCAAATAACAACACTGACTGATGGGAAGCGATCGCTCTACCGCTTTCGCTCACTAAAGTAGGGTGCATCACTCCTGCTTGATCGCAAGCATCTTTAACCTGCGCCACAATATCGTTAGCGTAGTTTTGCATATTGTAGTTTTTGGAAGCGGGAACATTGGTTTTGGAACCGTCATAATCTACCGCTAATCCCCCACCAACGTTGAGATATTGCATTTTTGCTCCCAGCTTGGCTAGCTGCACATAGATTTGGCTAGCTTCACGAATCGCATGTTTGACTGTACTGATTGCCGAAATCTGTGAACCGATATGAAAATGCAAGAGTTGCAACCAGTCTAATTTGCCGATATTTTCTAGCTGACGTACTATATGCAGAATTTCTGCTACGGTTAGACCAAATTTGGCGCGATCGCCTGTAGAATCTCCCCATCTGCCAATTCCTTTACTGTTTAACTTAGCGCGCAAGCCGATGATTGGTGAGATTTTTAATTCTTGAGCAATTGCGATCAGTAACTCCAATTCTGGAGGCTGTTCAATCACAATAATGGGCTTGTATCCTAATTTAGTGGCTAAAAGAGCAGTTTCTAGATATTCGCGATCCTTGTAGCCATTGCACATCAATAGAGGTTGCCCTTCTTTTACAGATGCCAAACAAGCCAAAGCAATCGTTAATTCGGGCTTCGATCCTGATTCTAAGCCAAAGTGATATGGTTTGCCGTAGTTAACTAAAGCCTCAATTAATTGACGGTTTTGATTACACTTAATTGGGAAAACTCCCTGATAATTACCTTGATAATCATAGCGAGCGATCGCCTTAGCCATAGAGTCGTGTAGTCTTGCTAGGCGATCTGCCAAAATATCGGGAAAGCGAATCAATAATGGTAAGCCAATTCCCTGCTGATCAAGAGATTTAATTATCTCTAATAATTCTATTGGTTTGCCCCCTGCTTCGAGAGTAACAGTGACATTTCCCTGCTGGTTAATCGCAAAATAAGGCTCGCCCCATCCCTCGATATTATACAGTTTCTCGCTGTCGCTAACTGTCCAACCAAGATCTGATCCTAAAGGAATATCAACTACATCACGATCATTTTGAGACAGAGAACTCGATTCAGATTGGCTATTGAGCATCAAAAACTAATTGCAATACAACATCCATAATTATGACATTTTCATCAACATCCTCACTATAACCGTACAAAATTAGCGATAGACAGCGATAGACAGTTAGGGCGATCGGCTTTATGGGTAGTGGGTAGTGGGTAGTGGGTAGTAAATATTAGTAAAAAGGGGATTTAGTATAGATCTAAAAAAAAATTGGCTTCAAAATTTAGTTTTGAAGCCACAGTATACTATTCTATTTTTTGTCACCTAAACAATACCGACACCTTTACCACCAGGAGTATTAACGTCTTCTATTTCTTCAACACGTTCAGCATGATCTGCTTCTTCTTGCTCTTTTCTGTCCCCTGGCTCTTCGTAATACATTTCAGGCTCGATCGCATAATTATTAGCTAAACCTTCACGATCTGTTGTATATCCAGAGGTTGTATCTAGATCTCCTTCAGCTTCAGGATTTTGCTTGAAATTATCTTTCTCTCTTTCCATTCTCGCAGCTGTTTCAGAAGGAGTGATACCGCGATCGTAATTGCCATCGTTAGGAATCTTATTTTCCATGTTTTTACCTCTAATTTGTAAATAGAATTGGTTAATTCAACTGGCTAAAGATTACTTTTCAATCTCGGGAACAATGTCTGGACGCTCTTTATCTTCCCAACCTGGGGGACGTTTGGAGTTATACCAAGCGACTGAACCAATAGTCACTGCTGCCACAAAGCCTATACCCATAACCGCCACGGCGGCATAGGGAAAATGGGGTTCATTGCTGGCAATCTGCAATAAAAGATTCATAAATTTATTTGCTTTTCTCTATTTTTTAACTTGCTTTAAATTTACACTGAGAATGTTGCTAATACATCTTGCTTTATATAGATAAACAGATCAGTCTGAAGATAGATCATGTAATTAACTATGGCTTGCTTAATTAACTATTTTGATTTCAGATATTTCAGATATTAAATTGCCAATACCAAAAATGAATTATATCTTTTGATGGATAGTTATTGCCAATATTATTGATTAATATAAATGCATTGATAATTGATAGTAACTCGTAGTTTTTTTATCATAAAACAATTAGATAACTATTAAAAACTGCTACTTGAAAATTGCTAATTACTACTTTAGAGTGAGCAAGTTTTGAGTAGACACTGTTAACTTGTGACTTGTGACGACTACTAACTATAGCCAACTACAGCTTGCAATTAATGGTCAAAAATTTAACCAAAGTACAATGACAAATAACTTACTGACTTGTGGTCAATTAGAACGAAAACTTTCTCAAGAAATTCAAGCATTTTATCGTCAACACTTAGGACATCAGCCTTCTAAAGTGACATGTCAGTTTTTTGGCACTAAGTTGGCAATAATTATTGAAAACTCCATTACTAGTGCTGAAAAAATTTTAATAGATGAAGGAAAGAGTGAGTTAGCGCAGAAAGTACGTTCTAATCTTGACGATGCTATTCAGCCAGAATTAAAACAATTGATTGAAACAACTGCCGAGGTAGAGGTAGTTGACATTTTAAGTGATGCCACTTTGGACACTGGACGCACTGGTATTATTGTGATTTTAAGCCAGACTCCAACAGTACGAAATCCTGAAAGTATTCCCAAGGTTAAAAATTGATGGGTAAAAAAGCTAATCTATATTCTGCGGGAGCAAAAACTATTTATGAGACGCAAGGGGATAAAATTTAATGAAATAAAGTCACTTTTATCTCAAAGAATTGAAGACATTTATCAACAACAGCTCGATCAAAAAATAGATACTATCTCTTACAAACTGTTTGACAATACTTTAGTCATAATTCTTGAAGGAATTATTACTTCACCTGAAAAACTACTGAAAGATAATGACTATCTTGGCTTAGCAAAGCAGGTAAGAAAGGCAGTCGATCATGTGATTCATCCTCAAATCCAAAGTATCATTGAAGAAGTTTTAGATGTAAAAGTGATCGACTTTTTGAGTGATACAACTATTAATAATAATTTAACAGGAGCGATCGCTATTTTTGAATTTAAGCCTAAGGAGAATTGAGTAGGCGATAAATTTTACCTTCTAACTCTTCAATTAGATATGGTTTACATAGATAATCATTAAAGCCTGCTGAAATTAACTCTTCTCGATCTTCAGCTTTAGTTAATCCCGTAACTGCAATCAACGATATATGGGCAAAACTTGCATCTTGTTTAATCAAGTTAACAATTTCTAACCCATTTAATTTAGGCATAACAATATCTAATAGAATAATGTCTGGCAATAATTCTGCTACCAAGTTTAGGCACTGTTCGCTGTCATCTGTAACTACATAGTTAAGCCCCATAGATTCAATTATGTAGCTGGCAAATAATAAGTTATCATTATCATTATCTACAATGAGAATTAATGGTTGATAATTGTCTGATGACTTATCAAAATTTTTATTTGAGTTAGAGTGCATTTGTCATGAGTAATGATTCTATCACCATAGAAGCACCTTCGTAAGTGGCAAGAAATCACTTATACAAGACTGGTTCTGGATTATGACTAAGTTAGTTGTTTTAAACTTTGCTCTGATGAAGAAAGAAAACTCTAAGCTAATCAATAACAGCTAAACAGTATTTTACACAGGATTTTACCAATATTGACTATGACATTTAGTACTTTGTCTTCTTATTTATTTAACTAATCCTGCTCTTAAAGCTCTAACTGCTGCTTGAGTGCGATCATCAGCGCATAATTTATTGAGAATATGACAGACGTGAGTTTTCACTGTTCCCACAGTAATATAAAGCTTGGCAGAGATATCTGCATTACTACAGCCAGCGACGATTAACTCTAAAACCTCTAATTCTCGATCTGTCAATGGATAGGTTTCAATTAATTGCTGATATTCTTCCGCCACGGCTGTAATTGCTTGGGTGTCATCTATAGCCTGAGAAGAGATGTTGGCTGAGTTGGTGGCAATTTTACTAGCTTGAGCTTGTTTTAGCACAATACGGGCGATCGCTGGATCGATCCAAGCGTTTCCTTCATGAGTATTACGGATTGCTTGAACTAGGTTGTCCATACTGACATCTTTAAGACTGTAGGAATCTGCACCAGCAGCAAATGCAGCCATAACTGAATCTTCACTACTGTGCATCGTCAGCATCAGCACCTTGGTTTTAAAATCTGGATTACCTGCTTGATATTGCTTTAATCTTTGGGTGACTTCGATACCGTCAATGTCGGGTAAGCCAATGTCTACTAGCGCCACATCAGGTTGATGAGTTTTTATTTTCTGCAAGCCATCATTACCGTTAGCAGCGTTATCGATGACTTCTACGTCTTCGTATTGTTTAAGAGCCGCACACAAGCCAATGCGACTTAAATCATGATCTTCGATTAAAACAATGCTAACTTTACTCATTTCGATTGATAAAACTATAAATTAATCGGCAATTATCTATCTTTAGACTATCTGATATTTGATATTTGATTTCATCGTCCTTAAGATGTATATCTTTACAATGACCAATGAACAAATGGATCGAGTTGAGAAGCTGGGGGTTACGATCGCAGCTTGATTATTTTTGAGTCTAAAGTTAATTTGGAAACTTTTTTTTAGTTGCTCTATTCAAATATTAAGAATAGCTAAAGAAATATAATTTATTATGTTCTTTTTTTACATTATAGTTAAGTCTAACTTTTAGCCGATAATCAAGTTTTTGTTAAGGATTATCATACTAATATAACCCAAAATATAGGCAAGAATAAATGTGACTAAAAATAAATAATCTTAATGTATCGAGTTAAATTAATCCTTAAATGTATCATTAAAACGTAATTATGGAAGATAGAATAATCAATATTTTGCTGGTAGAGGATGATGAAGTTGATATTATGAACGTCAAACGTGCGTTCAAAAAATACAAAATTACTAATCCTCTTTATCTAGCGGGTAATGGAATTGAAGCTTTAGCAATGTTGCGCTCTTCAAGCGAAAAACCTTCACTCGTGCCAGCAAAAAGAAGATTAATCTTACTAGACCTTAATATGCCAAAAATGAATGGTCTAGAATTTCTGCAAGAGTTAAGGCAAGATCGGGAATTAAAGCGTACCCCGGTGATCGTCTTAACTACCTCTGACGAAGATAAAGACCGCATTGAAGCATATAATTTAAACGTTGCAGGATATATTCTTAAGCCAGTTACCTTCAATAACTTTGCGGAAGTAATGGTGGCATTAAATAAATATTGGGCTTTATGTGAAATGCCTTGATTCGTTAGTAGGATAATATTATTGGTGGTTAAAAGATGAGTGAGGAACAATTTTCAATATTGTTAATTGATGATGATGAGGTAGATCGGTTGACGGTAAAAAGAGCTTTAAAAAAAGCAAATTTTTCTGCTTTTATAACAGAAGCAGTGAATGGTCAAGAAGCGATCGCTAAATTAGTTGAAGGAAACAATAACCATCAAAATAACCTACCTATAACCAATTGTTTAGTTGGCGTTTCACTAGCTGAAGAAAATTCAGAAAAAAACAATTGTATTAATAATTTTGATTTAATTCTACTAGATTATTTACTACCCGACGTTGATGGCTTAAACTTATTAGCAACATTAAAAAAGATCGATTTTAATCTCCCAGTCATTGTTTTAACAGGACAAGGAGATGAACAAATTGCGGTTGAAATGATGAAATCTGGGGCAGCAGATTATCTATTGAAAGGAAAAATTGAACCTAAGACTTTGAGTAAAGCAATTAACAATGCAATTAGAATTAATCAGGCAGAACAGGCAGTAAAATTAGCTAACCAGCGCCTTAGAGCTACTAATGAACTATTATTGTCTAAAAATTTAGAATTGGAAAGACAGCAGCAGCAAATAAAATTACAAAATATTAAACTGCAAGAATCTTATAATCTTAAATCGGACTTTCTCGCCACCATGTCCCATGAATTACGCACGCCAATGAATGCCATCATGGGGTTTTCTCAACTATTACTCCGTCAGCATACTGAACCTTTGTCATTACAACAGCAGAATTTAGTCGAGCGAATTTTTCATAACAGCAATAACTTGCTTAATATGATTAACGAAATGCTTGATTTTTCTAAAATTGAGGCAGGCAAATTAGAGCTAAATCCTCAACCATTTGATTTAAAATACTTGACTAGAATAACAGTAGAAGAATTACGCTCTTTAGCCATAGAAAAACAGCTAAGTTTAGTTACTGATATTCAATTAGAAGATAATTTTATCGTTCAAGATGCTAACTTTGTTAAACGGATTGTGATTAATTTACTTTCTAATGCCATCAAGTTTACCGAATCAGGACAAATTGTGGTGCAAGTGAAAGAAATAGGCAAAACTAAAATTGCGATCGCCGTGAGCGATACAGGTGTGGGAGTTGCTCCAGAAGATCGAGACAAAATTTTTGAGGCTTTTCGTCAAGCGGATCAAAGCTTTACTCGCCAACATTCAGGCACAGGTTTGGGTCTAGCGATTACTAATTCTTTGATTAAAATGATGGGGGGCAAAATTTCGCTTGATAGCACTTTAAATCAAGGTTCAACTTTTACAGTGGAAATCCCTCGTAAGTATGATACTTAAGTAAATCGTAATAATCTATACTTAACTATTATTTAAGCTTTTTTAAAAAATGTAATGTCTGTTACGGAAACCTCTAAGCGAAACTACATTCTGGCAGTAGATGATATTCCTGATAATCTTCTTTTAGTGCAGCTCGCTCTCGAACAAGAAGGTCATCGTGTTGTATTAGCTCACAATGGGGAAACCGCCCTAAAACAAATCAAACAATTTCCGCCTAGTCTAATTTTACTTGATGTGATGATGCCTGGCATGGATGGCTACGAAGTTACTCGACGCATCCGCCAAGATAAAAACGTGCCTTTCATTCCCATCTTGTTAGTTACAGCCAGAGAAGAATCTAGTTTAGTAGCAGGTTTAGATGCAGGAGCAGATGAATTTGTCCGCAAACCTTTCCAAATCGATGAACTACAGGCGAGAGTGCGCTCAATGTTGCGTCTTAAAGAAACCATTGACCAACGAGAGAATTTTGTTTCTTGCTTGACTCACGATCTACGAACTCCTCTAGTGGCAGCAAATCGGATGCTGGATTTAATTAAGCAAAACGTTTTTGGTCATGTCACCAGCGAACAAGAAGAAGCGATCGCCAACATCGTTAGTAGCAATGATAATATGCTGGAGATGCTTAACACGCTACTAGAAACTCATCACTATGAATTAGGACAAAAAACGCTGAATTCGATTTCAGTTGACCTACAACAACTAATTTCTGAGGTAGTTGCTGAACTTGAACCATTAGCGAGACAAAAAGGGCTGGAGCTATTATATAACGTTACAGCTGAAACAGGTTTTGAGATCAAAGGCGATCGCCTAGAGTTACGTCGGGTAATGACTAACTTAATTGGTAATGCGATTAAATTTACCGATCGAGGTCAAGTCGAAGTTTCCTTGTCACAAGAGAAATCTAAAATATTGGTTCAGGTGGCAGATTCAGGAATTGGCATTTCACCAGAAGATCAAAAGGCGGTTTTTCAAAGATACCATCAGGGAAACCATCGTCGTGCTGGTAAAGGCTTAGGACTATATCTTTGTCAGCAAATTATCAATGCCCATCGCGGAGAATTAAAAGTAGAGTCTCAGTTAGGTAAGGGAACTACCTTTATTTTTAGCCTACCCAAAGTTTAGGAGAAAATTATTCTGGCGATCGCTTATATTTTAAAGCGATCGCTTTTCAGTAATCAGTAATCAAATTACCTTCTCCGTCTGCTACTCCCAAAACTACGACTAGGTCTTCTAACTCCACTACTGCCAAAACTACTAGGTCGCTTCAACTGTTTAGGAGTGCTTTTTCCTGAATTACGCAAAGTACTTGAACCAACACCAGAACCTGTAGAACGGCTATTATTTTTTATGGTTCTACGTGCTTTATTACTAGCAGCGTTGCGCAGTGAACCAGTTGTTCTAAGGGTACGACGGTTTTTAACGGCTGCGGGAGGTGCTTGATAACGATCTTGGTAACGATTAACCGCCTGAGAGTAGCTAGTTCCATAACCACCATATCCAGTCAGTACACGTCCAGGAGTATAAACTGGCGGCACATAGTAGTGAGGTCTAAATAGAAGACTACCAATCGCTTGACCTGCCAAAGCACCAGCAAAAGGAGTCCAGAAGCTCGATTCTCTTCTAATTACAACTGTCTCAGGTTGACCAGTCTGAGGATCGTTTCTGGTTTCGGTAACGTTGTGAACGTACTCAATCTTAAAATCTTCAGTTAAATACATTACAGGTTGTTTATTTGTTACCTGAAGATAAGTTTTTTCCCCCTTAGCTGCCTCTTCTTCGCTGATTCGCGCCATTTGTAGCTGATCGGTTTGCAACATTGGCGGAGTGCCAGGAGGCGTGTTTAACAGCATTAGATTATATTCGCCACTTACATCATCGTAGGTAGCTTGCTGCACGGGATATTTACCATCGCTAATCGAGATCGGTTTAGGAGCAATATCAGCATTATTATCAAAAGATGGTTGAGTCTGCGTTGAGGTAGACGTAGTAGTAGAACCTCCACAACTTACTGTAGTCAAGCATAACGACAATGACATGAATAGAATTAAGATTTTGCGTAGCATTATAAGTTCTGGCTTTAATTATCTATTTTTGATTGTAAAACTTTCCTGACAAAGTAGGGTCTTCGGCAATTACTAAACGTGAGTTCGGGTGACGATAATTTAATGATCGGGTTAGCTATAAGCTCTTTAATTTTATTTTTCTCTTGAACCTTTTGATTAATACGACAATCATGTTTTTGAATAGCGGCAGCAAAATAAACTTTATTTCCTATTTCCTATTTACCCGCAGTAATAATCGTTACGGTATTTAGAGGAGTTAAAATAATCAAAATCTGTAGGGTGGGCATTGCCCACCCTACTACTTTGCGTCTTTGCCCCAAACTAAGCGGGATAAACCCCTTTGCGTCTTTGTCCTAAAGGATTCCCTAAAGGGCGACACGGAGTTAGTACCCTTGCGGTATACACCTTCGGATAAGCTTCGCGTCCGTCTTTGCGCGAGATTTTCCTATTTACCCGCAGTAATAATCGTCACGGGATTCAGAGGAGTTAAACGAGTTAAGTTACTAATGGGAGTAGAACGGGAAATTTGGAGCTGTAAAAGTCGATATTGCCAATTATGATTACTCAACCAATTAATCGCCTGTAGTTGATATTCAATCGTCGCAAATGCCATGACGATTAATCCCCGAACGGTCAATTTCTGACTACAGATCTGCAAAATATCAACTAAGTTTCCTCCACTTCCACCAATAAAAATGCGATCGCAATCGGGTAAATTGCATAATACTTCTGGTGCTTTGCCATTAATACTTTTAAGATTATTGAGCTGAAATCTTTGACTATTTTGCGTAATTAAGCTTGAACCCATACTAGTTTTTTCGATCGCAAATATTTGAGATGTCGGGCATAAGCGAGCTATTTCAATCGATACTGAACCAGTGCCAGCGCCAATATCCCAGACTATTTGTTTTGGCTGTAAAGCTAATTCGCCTAAGATAGCTAAACGCACTTCTTTCTTAGTAATTAAACTAGGGCGATCGCTAAAACTTAAAAAGCTACTATCAGGTAAACCAATTAAAGGTAAATTATCTAGATTTAGCTCATTTTCCTGTGCTTCCCTCACTAAAATTACAACATTTAAAGCTAAAAAATCATGTTGCTCTAAATTACTTAATTGAGTTATTTCTGCGGGTGAAAAATGACTGACCTTTTCGCTTACGTCTCCTAGATTTTCACAGATATAAAAACTATAGTTAACGGGTAATTCTAGAGCGAGGAATAGACGAGCGATCGCAGCAGGATTATTATGACCGTCAGTGAGAACTGCAATCTTATCTTTACCCTGTTTAAACAGTTCGATTAACTTATCAACAGAACGTCCATGAACGCTAATCAAATTAGCATCTTGCCAAGGAATTTTTAAACGATTAAAAGCTAATTGGATTGAACTTAAATGAGGATAAAATTCAATTTCTGATGCTTTAAATTTGGCTAATAATAGTCTACCCAAACCAAAAAAAAGCGGGTCGCCACTAGTTAAAATAACCACCACATAATGATCTAATTTTAGTTGAGCGATCGCCTCAATACCAGTATTAAGATTAGCTAAATTTAATTTTTCGGCGGGATGATCGGTAAAATAACCAAGATGCCGTTTACTACCAGCTAAAACTGTAGCCTGCTCGATAATTTGTTGTACAGTTTGGGTCAATCCCTGCTTGCCATCTAAACCAATACCAACTACAGCAATGACCAATACTTAAAATCAAGATTGAAAAGAGAAGTAATTGAATTTTCGCTCCTTCTGCCTTCTGCCTCCTGCCTCACTCCTATATTTAATTAGATTCCGAATTACTGCTAAATAAACGATAACCGAAATATAGCACAACGCCGATCACTGCCAAACTTAAAATACTGCTAACAACATGGAGTACCGCACCAACGATCGAAAAACCCAACCAAACACCGCCGACAGCTACGGCAACCTGACCAAACTTAGGTAGATTATTAAATATATTTTTACTACTATCGATCCAGTTTTTTACTTGGGGAGAAGGATTGACTTCTACTTGAGGAAATGTAACTTTGGTGTCAGAATTAGAGTCAGCTTTTTGATTGATCTCGGCTGACATTTCATCTAGCTTACTTTGCAAATCACGCTCTGAAAAACTCATGACTGTTCAACTCTCCCTTAGGGTAAGTGCATCGATATACATAAGTTTAGGATAACAAACAAAATCCCTCCGAGAGTAGTAGTGATTTCTCTGCCTTGCTTCAAATCACATCTTACTAGAATATATGTATTCAAAAGCTAGAAAGATTGCGTATTAGATGCTAATACTAGTTACGGATCAAATCATGGTGAAAAAATGTTAGAAGCGATATTGTTTGATTTAGACGGTACGTTAGCTGATACAGACTCGATTCACTTTGCTGTCTGGCAAGACATCTTGGTTAGATACGATCTTGACATCGATCGCTCTTTTTATCGGCAACGTATTTCGGGCAGAACTAATTCTAAAATTATTAAGGATATTATTCCTCAGTTGACTTTAGAAGATGCCTGGAAATTAGCCACGGAAAAAGAAGAAACCTATCGTCGTTTAGCAAATTCTCTCTTACCTACCCCTGGTTTAGATCGCTTGATCGCTCTGACAGATCGAGCTTCCATCAAAAGAGCTGTGGTTACCAATGCACCAGAGGATAATGCAGTCTATATGCTCAAGGTGTTGCGTCTGACAGATACTTTTCCCACAGTAATTATGGCGAAGGATGCACCTCCAGGCAAACCAGATCCAGCACCTTACAAGTTGGCTTTGAGCCGTTTGGGAGTAAAAAGCAAAAGAGCCTTTGCTGTTGAAGATTCCGCAGCAGGTATTCGTTCAGCCGTTGGTGCGGGTATTTACACTATTGGGATTACTTCTAGTCATCCAGCCGAAGAATTACTTAATGCGGGAGCAAGTATGACGATTGAAGACTTTAATGATAAACAACTCTGGGAATTGTTGGACAGTAAGACTAAAGCAGTTGGCTAAACTTTTGTAGAAAGTGAGCATTACAGCATTATTAGTTACCAGTGGCAGATCAGAATTTGACTCTAATTAGAACTTTAGAAGAATTATCTCTTAATGCTTGGCCATGTCTGCAACAGATTCTTGATGATGGCTGGGTATTGCGGTTTGCTGAAGGTTACACTAAGCGAGCTAATTCGGTAACACCTCTATATTTAGGGACAGAAAATTTAACTGAGAAAATTAAGCGTTGCGAAACATTCTATAGCAGCTGGAATCTTCCCTCAATTTTCCGCCTGACAAATACAGCTCAATGGTCGATCCTGGATCAAACTTTATCTGAAATGGGCTACACCAAACAAGATACGATTAGTGTCCAGGTTAAATCTATTACTAATCATGATGTTTTTAGCGGGGCATTAGACTTTACTCTCGAGCATCAGTTATCGACAGAATGGTTAGATCGTTTTGTTCATACCGATAACTTACCACTCCAGCACTGGAATACCCTATCTACGATGTTAGAAATGATACCTAATCCCACCTGCTATGGATATCTAAAAGATCGACATCGATTGTGTAGCATTGGATTAGGAGTTTTAGAAAGGAACTATCTCGGCATATTTTGCTTAACTACCGCTCAAAAACAGCGTCGTCAAGGTTACGTAACTCAATTAATTGCAGCCCTAACGGATTGGGGGTGCAGCAAAGGAGCAACCACGGTTTATCTTCAGGTGGAAACCAGCAATCAAGCAGGGATAAACCTTTACAATAAGCTAGGATTTACTGAAGCCTATCAATATTTTTACCGCATCAAGTCATGAAGGATTCAACGTTACCAGCATATATTAAGCTCGACCAGTTTCTAAAATGGCAGGGAATTACCCAAACTGGAGGAGAAGCCAAAATTATGATTAAACAGGGAATAGTTACGGTGAACGAATCAGCAGAGTTGAGACGAGGACGTAAATTAGTTACAGGCGATCTCGTTACTGTTGCTGGTACAACTCATCGAGTAGAACTTTAGTAATTTACCAGACTTAATCGCTTTTAAACAAACTTATAGCCATACGTAAAAACGTCAGAACATTTTTGAAATACTACTTTTTACTTCCTATTTCCTATTTCCTATTTCCTACTTACGAGCCGATCACTCTAATCGTCCCAATCTAACTTCATACGGCTATATCTGGTCGTAAATGACTCCAGGGTTGAGTTTGTTCGAGTTGAGCAGCCAGGGTAATAATTGTCGCCTCAGCATTTGGTTGACCGATTAACTGCACCCCCAAGGGTACTCCATTAGCATCAAACCCAGCAGGAATATTAATTACAGGTTGTCCCGTAACATTAAATGGCGGACAGGGCAGTATCCAGTTGGCAATCTTGTGAAATGTTGCTTCAGAACTAAGATTTTGCCATTCGCCAATTTTAATTGCAGGGTGCATATAGGTTGGCGCAACTAATACATCCATTTGCGCAAAGAGACTCACTAGCTGTCGGGCAAACAACTGCATCTGAGTTACCGCCTGGGAATATTCTCCTGCTGTACCAGACTGTGATAGCACCCATTGATTCATCGGACTTAGTACCTCGGTGGGAATGCCTGAGCCAGCTACCGCACTTGACCAGACAATTTTAAAGGGTTCAATCAGGGGAGTTAGGTCGATCGCCTGGGGAACAGCAGTATGTCCCATAGCTTCCAACTGCTGCACTATCTGAGTAACGGCTTGCTGGCATTCTGGGGCGGGTTCGCCTACAGGCAAGAGAGAAGTTAGATAACCGACTTTTAGCGCAGGTAAGGACTGTTGAGTATGGCGGAGAAAGCTAATTTCAGGTGGTTCTAGCCAATAGGGATCTCCTGTGATGTAGCCCGTTGCGAGATCTAAAAAGGCAGCAGCATCCGCTACGGTACGAGTAACAATGCCGTGAGTGCCTAAACCGCTTAAGCGATCGCCTACAGGTGCAAAAGAAATTCGCCCGCGACTGGGTTTAATTGCCACTAGACCACAGCAAGCAGCAGGGCCACGAATTGATCCCCCCGCATCTCCCCCTAAAGCGATCGCGCAAAATCCCGCAGCCACCGCAGCCGATGAGCCACCACTAGAACCGCCAGGGGTATAATCTAAGTTCCACGGATTACGAGTCGGCGCAAACCCTTCTGGTTCGGTATAGGGAAAAGAACCGAGTTGGGATGTTGCCGTTTTGCCTAGAATAATAAACCCTGCCTGTTTAATCTTGCTCACTACCCCATCGTCATAGGTAGCAATTTGATCTTTAAGGGTGGAAATGCCATAACTTATGGGCATACCCGCCACAGATTTCATATCTTTGATGGCAATCGGTACACCAAAAAAAGGTGGCAGACAGTTAGTCTCTAAAGTTTGCTCTAGCTGAGCGCTTTTTGCTTTTGCCTCGGCGATCGCACTTTCTCTGGCGACATAATAAAAACTACCCACCTGAGAATCATATTTAGCAATGCGGTCTAAATACATCTCGGTCAATTCTAGGGGAGTAACCAGCCGCTCTTTAATTAACTTGGCTTGTGTTAAAGCTGAGGTAAAAGCTAGGTCTGAGGCATTGTTTAAAGACATAGAGTAGTAAACAGGATAGAGTATTGCAGTTAACTGAAATAGTGATTCTACTATTTATTTAAGCCAAGTCCTTGAGACTAAAGATAGCATTTACTTAGATTCAAACCGATTCAAACTGCCAAGAACTGCTGGATAACTTCTCGGCTCAATTCCTCTGTGCTGCCAGATGCCACAATACCGCCTTTTTGCATCGCATAATATTTATCTGCTTGACGGACAAAGTGCAGGTGCTGCTCAACTAGCAAGACAGAAATACCAGTAGCAGCAATAATTCGTTTGACCGCTGCCTCAATTTCCAGAATGATCGAGGGCTGAATACCTTCAGTAGGTTCATCCAACACCAATAAACGAGGTTTACCCATCAAAGCACGAGCGATCGCTAGCTGCTGCTGTTGTCCCCCACTTAAATCTCCCCCCATCCGCGCCAGCATGGTTTTCAGCACGGGAAATAGCTCAAATATTTCTTCAGGAATCGATTCATTGCCCTTCCTACCCTGGGGTTTTGCCTCTAAACCTAGTAGCAGATTATCCTGAACCGATACGCGGGGAATAATTTCTCTGCCCTGGGGTACATAGCCAATACCCAACTTTGCTCGGCGATCTGGGGTTAGTTTAGTTAAGGGTCTATCTCCTAAAAAAATCTCTCCCGTGCGTGGTGGAAGCAAGCCCATAATCGTCTTTAACAACGTCGTCTTGCCCACACCATTACGTCCGATCAAGCAGACCATTTCCCCAGCAGCCACACTGAGATCGACATTACGCAAAATATGACTTTCACCATAATAAACATTTAAGTCAGATACCCTCAGCATTAAATCTGTTGCTTGTTGATTGTTCATTGATATTTATTTTTTAGATTTGCTTGATTAATTTATTATTAGCAACTAGCCTAAGTGCTGATGTTAGATAATTTTGAATATATAGCCATACCTACTACCCATGAAGCCAATCACCCTAATTGTCTATCGCTAATTTTGTACGGCTATATATCTGTCTGAACCTTTGTTTCTAAAATGTGAAATGGTCTTTGAATCAAGATTAAAATTCCAGCTAAGAAATTTTTGAATATATCCTGAAAAGTAAAACCTATTGCTACAGTGCTTAATCCCAGAGTTGCAATAATATCACCTACGCTTAGTCCTGGAAAAGGAATGATACAAGCTGTAACTACACCTACTACCCAAGCAGTGATATCAGCAGTTTTAATCAGTGTAAAATCCTACATCTATGTTATTTCCTACTACTCCCAAGTTTTCTGATTTCAGTCTTCCTACATGAGACTGCAAATTAATTTCGCTGCTGTCACTTATTGCTAATACGTGACGTTCTTCTAAGTTTTGTTGGCAATGCTGGGCAATACTTTGTCTTTGTTCTGATACTGTCACGTTTTCATGCTCCAAAAAGCGATAATATCCTACTTGTTCGGCTCTATTTCGACTTATTTGGCGGATTTTGACTGATTGATGTTCCTGTAATGCTTCATATAATGCTACCCCCTTTTGAGCAATCTTGGGTCTCCAAATGTCTTGCCTTTGAATTTTTCTGCGTGAACCAGTATTGGGTTGTCCATCTATCCTAAAATGTTTTTTAAGCTCCTCTGTGATAGTTTACTTTGACTTGTGTGTACACGGTAGAACAATTGGGCTGGGCAAAGAAACAGTTAATCTTTTCGGGAGAGGCAATCTTATCCTATTCCTTGGGTGGTATTGCTTTAGCTGGCTTTGTCGCGGCATACTACTGTGCCGTTAATACACTGGCTTATCCTCCAGAATTTTATGGCGCACTGTTGGAGATCAAGTTGGGAATTGTACCTTACTTTACCGATACCGTGGCATTAGCTCCAGGTGTTCATACCGCCCGTTGTTGGCTAGCTAACGCTCATTTCTTTCTAGCCTTTTTCTTCCTTCAAGGTCATCTTTGGCACGCTCTAAGAGCAATTGGCTTTGATTTCAACCGAGTAATTACAGCTTTAGACAATGCGGGAACTCCCCAATCAGATGAATCTATGGTCGGCAAACCATAAGAAGCGACAAAACCAGCTATACAGTAAGCTATACAGTGGGCTGGAGATCGGGGTAAAGTTCCAATTGCATTGTTGCGATCGCGTTCTCATTTATAGCTTAGTGCAGACCATACTTTGCATTGAGCTTTTCTTGTTTGATCGTTGCAAATTTTAATGTATGCAATTATAAGTATTATCGTTTGTAGTTAATTAGCAGTTAATTAACCATAAGCTTTTTTGCCTAACCTCAGTGACTAGAATAGCTATAGTAACAAACCATCATGAATGATTGGTTAAAGTAGAATATAGGTCTACATAACCATCTTCCGACACGATCAGAGCTAAACAGTTAACTTTGTGGCTCATTTCATCAATATAGCGAATGGCAGAGTTATATCTAGCACCTCTACTAGAACTACCATTTTTGGAAGCTTGTCCATCGAGAATTACGCCAAAAGAATAAATAATTCCCTCTGGGGAGAGCAAAATTGCCCCGTCTATGTTGGATAAATGAGAAATAATACTTTGAGAGACAATAACTGGTTCAATTACAGTACTTTGAGCTGCTAATCGTTGGGTTTCTTGTTCCGCTTCTGAAGTAATAACCAACATCGTACCGTGGCGTTGCTCGATCGCTGCTTCTACTGCTTTAACTAATAAATTTGCTGTTGTTGCATTAACTTGAAACAATTGAGCAACATGGTGGCAAAATAGCTGGCGATCGAATCGCGCCCTGGGTAGTCTTGCTTGTCGATACTTAACCCGCAGCATAATATTTTCTGCATGAACCAATTCCCAGGTTTGATTTTCAGCAAATCTAATTTCAAATAAATTTTCGAGACTAGGTTGATAGGTATCCAAAGGAAGTCCTAATCCCCAGACAGTTTCAATATCACATAACAAAGCCATCTTATTACTAGATACTTCTAATAGTTTGCGAATTCCGCGATAATTATAAATTTTAATTGGCTTTGCTAATTTAACCTTAGCTGCAATATCAGGATGATCTTTATGACAGATAATCAGTCTACCCTCACTAGCAGCACCCTCATAGCGTTCGGCAGCGATCGCATTGGCAAAAGATAATAAATCGACTTGTTGCCACTGGTTAATATGTACCTCTACTGATTGCAAGAGATTAGCAGCAGCGTCTTCGATCACTCTCTCTGAATTACCTAGAGATAGAGTGTGTCCTGCTGAATTATTTTGTAATTCTAATTCACCTTTTTTCAATACTTGATAAATCAGGGCTTCCAAAAAACAGCGCTCAATCCGATATTCTTGCATTGAAGGTAGTTCATGGGTTGCTTTATTGAGGCAATATTGACGATTAAAGTCTTGCTGCTGAAGCTGAATTATCGTCATAATCCAGTGATCGTTTTTCTGGATTGGTAAGCTACAAAAGGAAACCTGCTCTCGTTGGCGATCGTATTGCTGAAGAATTGACTGTACAGCAGAACGTAGAGCTTTAGGGTAAAGAGAATCTCTATGAGCCTGATTAAGATGGCTGGCACTCTTAAAAAATAACAGTTCGGGATCGTTGTCGAAGTTCTGTTTTGCTATAGAGAATACCTGCTCGAAGTCATCGGCAATAAAGCCACAGTTTTCTTGGTGAAATAAGATCTGAGGTACGTTTTGAGTTGTGAGCGGAATACCCAAAACAAAAATATTTGAGGCGATCGGTAGCTCAAGAATCTGTAAAATACTTTCGAGCAGATTTTTGATCGCAGCTTGAAATGTATGTTGCCAGCGCCACATAAATATCTTGGTTTGCATTAGGTTGTCATGTTTTTTGAGAGATACAAGCTCGCTTTGATTGCTAGTCAAGGCCTAGATCAAGTTTATCTTGCAAAATATCAAAGTTTGAACAACTTAATTTGGTAATTTTCCCCAAAAAAAATCCCCCAGGTACCAAACTGGGGGATGATTGATGTAACAGAAAGTATCTGTTGCATAGCTCTATCTCTTCTCTAATATGTTCTATTTTTTAACTGACAACTATGATCTCGATCACAAATAAGTGTGAGATTGAGTTTGATGCGCTGTATTGCTCAATATGTAATGTTCAAAGAAGATATGAGAATTAATCTAACTTTAAAAACTCGATGAGTAACTTATACCATTTTTCAAAAGTAATAAGAGACTTGCTAGGTTGGGTAGAACGATAGTGAAACCCAACAAAATCTTTTAATCGTTGGGTTTCGTGCCTCAACCCAACCTACTAGCGCGTCTAAGCTAAAATACTGGGTTCATTTAAGTAGGGTGGGCAATGCCCACCCTACCGACTACTTCTATGCTGATGATCCAAGCATTTGCCAAACAAATTGATCGAGAGCAAGGAGGCGCTATTACTCTTTGTGTTTCAAGCCAAGCTGTTAATTAATTCTAAGCAGAGACTAGAGAGTAAAAACTGGGTAGCCACGATCGCCAATATGGTAATAGCAATGGAAGGATAGCCACGTTTCCAGTTAAGTTGGAAATCCTCAAGTAACAAGCTGGCGAGTAGTATTGTTGAGATGGGGATAAAAATCGCCCCTAGTAAACCAAAAAATGGCAATAAGGCAATAATTAGCTGCACTACACCTAAGATTAGCCCTACTAAATAGATGGTGTGGGTGTGCTGAATTTTCAAACCAAGATTTAACCGAGAGGCGATCGCAGTTCCCAAGGCGGCAAAGATGGTAAATAAACCCAAATTAATCGGCTGAGTAAATATGCCCAAGGAAAGATAATTAGACTGTCCCGTCTGTTTTTGATATTGTTCTATGGGCCAGTTGAGTGGAATTAGATCGGCAACTATTTTTCTGGGCGATCGCTGGTTATTTCCAGTAGTATAAACACATCCGACTCTAATATTTTTTGACTGTTTAGCGTTTTTTTGCTGGGCTTGAACTACATAAATATGAGGGAAAATCTTTTCGCCATGGCTAGAGATGACGGGAGTAACTTCTGGAGCAATCTGCCTAACATCTGCTTTGAGGTTGGCGTATCTGGCACAGCCATAGTTGGCGACAGCTTCGGTTACTTTGGTTAGGGGAAAAAGAGTTTTTGGTGCTTGAGCGATCGCTTTTTGACCAGCTAAATCAACCGCTAAACGGCAGTATTCAGGAGAACCAATTGTAGTGCGACAAAGAGCAGGAATGTGTGTTGATTTGATTACAGTCTGAGAGTTGTGATTAATGATTCCCAGCAGGATAAAAATTATCGTCACCAAAATCCAGATTCCAGGTAAGATTAGCTGTTTAACTATGGGGGAACGCTGAAATTTTGTTCGATCTAGATTTATGATCGATGACGGCGGAGAATCATCGTCAACAGGGACAAAACTAGATTCTGTAGCGCGATTAGCTGGTTTAATCTCGATCTGGGGGCTAGTTTGAGCTGAGATGGTCTTAAATTCTGCTAGAGTTACCGTCGGATTGAAGCAGTAGCAACTGAACCAAAGAGCAAATAGACTTCGTTCCTCATCTTCAAGAGCGCTAATCTGTTCTAACCAATTTTGAATGGTGGGTGAGATTTCTTGTCCTCGATCGATCACACTCGCTCGAAAATAGCTCTCCAATATTGGTAATAGCTGCTGTCGATCGCTATTAGCTAGATAATGAAAAAATTTCACTAACCGCATTACTTTTTTACTGGGGGCAACTTTTTCCCCTGTCAGCAACTCTTGGTTACTGATCAAGCAGTATTGAGCTAAATTATTGTTGGCAGTTAAATTAGCAGCTTCTGTAGTGTGGTTTAAATAGTCAGAAAAATTGATCTCCGCTTCTTTTAAAGGACGACCATGAATTAAACCCCGATCCTGTAGCAATCCAGTATCACCATTACTATTACTATTTGCTTCAGCAAAGCTAACAACATCAGTAACTTGAGTTTTCTGGCTCACATCCTGCTCTAATAATCCTGCATCTCCTGTAGTACCGCTAGTCGCCAAATCAAAGTTGCCCAGATCTTCAAGATCGAGTTCTGATTCTAGATGCTCCAAATTATCTGTGTTGCCAGTCGTATCTTCAATTTTGTCTTGGTCGTGGCTGGGTATTGCCATAAAAACTTGCCAGTTTGGTTCAACTTGACCCAAAGGACGACCATATAACCAAAAGCTGTTAATCTGATCCAAAGCCAAAGATGCGATCGCAGCAGTAACGTTGTCGGTTAAAAGCGAGTAGTTAAGCTGATAATCTTGTCTATGATTGACGTAAATATGGAGTTGCTCGTCTTGAACAATTACTTGAAACTTGATATTTTTATTGCCACAAGCAGCTTTTAAAGCTTTAATAATCAATTGTTCCATGATATCCAACCCATAAGACAGCATTATTGAGCCTATGATTCCCCAAAATGCTGGTTAATTGACATGAGTTAGTTAAAATAACGGTTAAATATTCCTATTGCGATCAGTTCAGACTTTAAATCCAGTATTCATGCCGAGCAAGAAAAACCTATTACCGACAGAAATTATTCTTACCCCTGCTCGTCAATGTATTGGCAGACTCAATCTCGATCGTCGTCTTCAGCCAGGCAACTATCTAGACTTTGCAGGTAAAACCTATGCCATTTTAGAACGTCACCACTTCTATCAATACCGAGTTGGTGGCTACCGCTTTGATAAAGCAACCCTTCATGTTCAAGAATCTCAAAGACCCGAAGAAACTACTCAAATAGGCGATCGCTATATTATTGGGAACGCTAACTGTCGCTTTAATGCGCGCTCAGAAATTATCCGCTGTGCCGTCAATCCCGAAGGCCCTTGTCAAGGTTGTCACTATTTTGAATCAGTCGAGGCATGAACTACTACGCCCTACCTTGATAGGGGTTATGACAAATATGCTATGATCCTTTAGGTGTACATGCTCAAAAATTTCGTCTTCCTCTAGAAGGAGACTAGCAGCAAAAGCGTTACTAGCTCCTCGCTCGCTATTTTCCATCAAAGAACAGAATGAGTATTGAATCAAACAGCGTACCCGTTCCAACGGTCGATTTAACCAATTGCGATCGCGAACCCATCAGTATTCCTGGCGCGATTCAGCCCCACGGAGTTTTGCTAGTTCTCCATGACACATTAGAAACATTAGAAATTGTTCAGGTCAGCAGCAATACCTTGGCGTTGCTAGGGCATCAACCGCAAGACTTGTTGGGACGACCACTATCAGATCTATTCGACTCCAAACAAATCGCTACTATTGGGCAATGCTTGGCTGGAGACTTTGAGAATGTCAATCCGCTAAATCTTTCAATTAAGGGTGAAAAAAAATCACTTCAATTTGAGGGAATTTTGCATCGGCGGGATGGGTTGATACTATTGGAACTCGAACCGAAAAAGACTCAGAGGAAAGTAGATTTTTTCGATTTCTATCAACAGGTTAGGGGAACGATCTCAAAAATTCAAAAGCCTACTACCCTACCGCAAATGTGTCAGGAGATCGTCAGCGAAGTGCGTCGAATTACTGGATTCGAGCGCGTTATGGTCTATCAATTTGATCAGGAGGGCGCGGGAAAAGTTATTGCTGAAGATACAGACCTGGAAACCTCTTATTTAGGCTTGCATTATCCTTCAAGCGATGTCCCAAAACAAGCTCGACATCTCTACACCCTCAACTGGCTGCGGCTCATTCCCGATGTCGATTACCAGCCTATAGCCGTGATTCCTGAGAACAATCCTCTAACTAAACAACCGCTCGATTTAAGTTTATCTGTGTTGAGGAGCGTTTCGCCACTTCATCTAGAATATTTGCAAAATATGGGCGTAGCTGCTACGTTATGCATCTCTTTAGTACAAGACCAAAAACTTTGGGGCTTAATTGCCTGTCATCATTCATCTCCCAAGTATGTTCCTTACGTCGTACGAACCGCTTGTGAGTTTATCGGACAGGTGATGTCGCTGGAGTTGGTAAATAAAGAAGCCAGAATTGACTTGGACTACAAAATACAATTAAAGTCCTTACAAACAAAATTTGTCGAATCTCTATCGCAAGCAGAATATTTCCTAGACGGACTGGTACAGATGGATTCGCAACTACTGAAGTTAGTCAGTGCAACTGGAGCAATGGTGTGCAGTGGCGATCGCTATATGGGTATTGGTGAAACCCCTGCCAGCGAGGATTTTCCTGCTCTACTAAATTGGATTAAACCGCAGATGCAGCATAATTTATTCCAGACGCGATCGCTTTCGACGGTTTATCCCGCAGCCAAGTCCTACAAAGAATCTGCCAGCGGGGTATTAGCTTTAGAAATTTCTCCAATTCACCGCAATTACATCCTTTGGTTTCGTCCAGAAGTAATGCAAACCGTTAACTGGGGTGGCAATCCCCATAAGCCCGTAGAAGTCGCGGATGACGGCAGCCAGCGCTTGTCTCCACGCAAATCCTTTGCTTTGTGGCAAGAAACGGTACAGGGCCATTCCCTACCCTGGAAACCCTGCGAAATCGAAGCGGTTGCTGAACTACGAAGCCTACTAGTAGGGATTGTGCTGCGACAGGCGGATGAACTAGCAGCAAAAAATGTCGAACTCCAGCGTAGTAATGAAGAATTAGATTCCTTTGCCTATATTGCCTCTCACGATCTCAAGGAACCATTGCGAGGTATTCACAACTATGCCAACTTTTTACTCGAAGATTACGTCGATGTATTAGCAGAAGATGGTGTAGCCAAACTACAAACTTTGGTGCGCTTGACTCAGCGCATGGAGGATTTAATCAATTCTCTATTGCATTTCTCGCGCTTGGGACGAGCAGAACTAAGACGACGGCCAGTCGATCTAAATGACTCCGTGCAAAATGCGATCGCTACTTTGACTATTTCCCGACCTCAAAACCCAATCGATTTTCACATACCTCAATCTTTGCCCATAATTAATTGCGATCGCGCTCAGATCGACGAGCTATTTACCAACCTGATCGGTAACGCGATCAAGTATAATGACAAGCCCCAGAAGTCGATTGAAATTGGCTTTTTGCCCAGAAATGAGGAGACAAGAGAAGATTCAGCCACTGGTGTCTTTTATATTCGTGACAATGGCATTGGCATTCCCCAAGAACATCAGGAAAAGATTTTTCAGATTTTCCGACGCTTACATGGCAGGGATGAATATGGTGGTGGCAATGGGGCAGGCTTAACCATCTCGCGCAAAATTGTGGAACGGCACGGGGGGAGAATTTGGCTGGAATCCACCCCTGGAGTGGGTAGTACCTTCTACTTCACTCTAGCTAGTGAGGAGATTACATGAGCGATGTTTTAAATGCTGTCAACAAAACGTCATCTTTGTTGATCGTCGAAGACAGCGACGAAGATTTTGAAACACTGCAACGGTTTCTACGCAGTTCTCAATTGGGTATTCCTATTTATCGTTGTCATAATGGCGATCGGGCATTGGAATTTCTCTTACGGACTGGTCAATATGCCAATCCTGAGCTTGCCCCACGTCCCAACCTGATTCTACTCGATCTAAACCTACCAGGAACGGACGGACGGCAAGTATTGTATCAAATCAAACAAAATGATAATCTAAAATCAATTCCAGTCGTCGTTTTTACCACCTCCAGCAATCCTAAAGATGTTGACATTTGCTATCAGTACGGAGTCAATAGCTACATTGTCAAACCAATAGATTTTGCTAAGTTAAAGCGAAGTATCCAGACAATTGTGGATTATTGGTTTGAAGTAAACATTCTGCCAAATTACGAACAGAAGCTATTATGAGTAAGCCAGAACGTACAGTCCTAATTGTCGATGATTCAGCAGAAGACCGAGAACTCTATCGACGTTACCTGTTACGCGATCGAGAGTACTCCTACATAATCTTAGAAGCAGAACTAGGACGACAGGGGTTAGAACTATGGCAACAGAAGCAGCCAGATGTTGTCTTGCTCGACTACCGCTTACCAGATCTTGACGGTCTGGAATTTCTCGCTAAATTACAAACACAGCAGCCTTTTTTACCTATCTTGGTGGTGACAGGACAAGGAAATGAAGCGATCGCTGTACAGGCGATCAAAGCTGGCGCTCAAGATTATTTAGTCAAGGGACAGATTTCCCCAGAGAGCTTACAAGTAGCAGTAAATGGCGCAATTGAAGCAGTGCAGTTACGCAGCCAATTGCAACAGCGCATCGAGGGAGAACGATTAATCGGCGAGATCACTCAGCAAATCTACCAATCGCTGAATCTGGAGCAGATTTTTCAGACTACCGTAGATACAGTACGGCAGTTTCTCCATACCGATCGCGTCGTTGTTTTTCAGTTGCAGCCCGATGGTAATGGTGTAGTGGTTGCCGAATCGGTAAGCAAGAAGTGGCAATCGCTCAAATCCTCAAGTTTTTATGACCCTTGCTTGGCTGACAATAATCTTCGGCGCGAGCGACCCGCAGTGTTAAATTGCGATCCCCATTTCAACGAGAACTACGTCGAAATCTATCGTCAGAGTTGGGTGAGAGCAAAATCTGATATTTACGATGGTAGCATCGATCCTTGTCATGTCGAACTGCTGGCTCAGTTCCAAGTCAGAGCTAATCTAGTTATCCCGATTATGCACGCAGACCAATTTTGGGGACTACTGATTGCCCATCACTGCTCTGAGCCTAGAGTTTGGCAAACTCTAGAAATTGAATTACTCCAGCAGTTAACAACCCACGTCAGCATTGCTTTGCAACAGGCACAGTTATATCAGCAAGTACAATCAAGTGAAGAGCTGAAACGTCGGATGTTAGAAAGCAGTAGCGACTGCATCAAACTTCTAGATCTAGATGGACGGCTCTTATATATGAACGCTGGTGGTATGTGTCTGATGGAAATCGATAATCTAGATGACTATCTCCAGCAAAAATGGTCTTGTTTCTGGTCAGATGAAATACAGCCAGAAATGGAAAAAGCGATCGCTCTAACTAAAGCAGGAAAATTGAGCAGATTCCAAGGCTATTGTGCAACTGCTAAAGGAACACCAAAATTTTGGGATGTAATCATTTCACCAGTTCTCAATGCTACAGGACAAGTAGTACAACTGCTAGCAGTTTCGCGGGATATCAGCCAAAGCCAACAGACAGAACTAGATTTGCGAGAAAGCGAGGAACGCTTTCGTACCCTAGCAGATAATATGTCACAGTTTGCCTGGATGACAGATGCAAGTGGCGGGATCTTTTGGTATAACCAACGCTGGTTCGATTACACTGGAACTACTTTGGCAGAAATGCAGGGGTGGGGATGGCAGAAGGTACATCATCCCGAACACGTCGAGCGAGTCGTCAAGTATTTTCGTCATTTTATTGAAATAGGCGAGCCATGGGAAGATACCTTCCCCATACGAGGTCAAGATGGCAAATATCGTTGGTTTCTCTCCCGTGCTATTCCCATTCGGAACGAGCAAGGAGAAATTGTGCGTTGGTTTGGCACCAATACGGATATTGAAAAACTCAGACAGACAGAATTAGATTTGCGAGAAAGCGAGGAACGCTATCGGTGTTTAATCGAATCAATCCCTCAATTGGTCTGGACAGCAAGTCAAGAAGGTACAATCTTAAACGTCAATCAACGGTGGTTAGATTTCACTGGTTTAAGCCTCGAACAAATACAAACTTTAGGTTGGCAAACAGTTGTCCATCCAGAAGATGCGCCACATCTTAATCAGCAATGGGCATTAGCCATACAAAGCAATAATGCATACTATCAAGCTGAAGGTCGAATGCGACGCTCAGATGGAAAATACCGTTGGCATTTACATCAAGCAATCGCGCAAAAAAATGAGCAAGGTCAAGTGGTTAAATGGTTTGGTACAGCAACAGATATTGAAGCTCAAAAACAACTAGAAATAGAACGAGATCGCGCTCTGGAGTGGGAAAAAGCAGCTCGTGGGGAAGCTGAACGAGCCAACCGCATTAAAGATGAGTTCCTGGCGATTGTCTCCCATGAATTGCGATCGCCCCTCAATCCGATCTTGGGTTGGTCGCAACTGTTGCAAACTCAAAATTTTGACCAATCGCGAATGGCTCAAGGGTTAGAAATTATCGAACGTAACGCCAAGTTACAGTCTCAATTGATTGACGATCTGCTTGATGTTGCCAAAATTTTACGCGGGAAACTGAACTTGAACACCACTCCCCTTAATCTTGTACTCGCAATTCAGTCAGCGCTTGAAGCTGTTAAAACAGCCGCAGTTGCTAAATCGATTTCTCTTAACCTTGTTTTACCAAATATTGGGCAAATAGCTGGTGACGTTACGCGACTTCAGCAAATTATTTGGAACTTGCTTTCTAATGCGATCAAGTTCACTCCAGCTGGTGGACAAGTAGACATTTGCTTAGAACAGATAGACAATTTGGCACAAATTACGGTTAGTGATACGGGCAAAGGTATTAACTCTGACTTCTTACCCCATATATTTGAGTACTTTCGCCAACAAGATGCCTCGATTACCCGCAACCATGGTGGATTAGGATTGGGTTTGGCGATCGTCTATCATTTGGTTGAAGCTCACGGTGGCACAATTTCAGCCCAGAGTGATGGTGAAGGATTGGGTGCTACCTTTACGGTTAGATTGCCATTAATCAACCTTGAACCAGAGATAGAGCAAAACAATAATTTATCAAATCGAGAATTAGATCTAACTGGGATTCAAGTTCTTTGTGTAGACGATCAACTAGATGCCCGTGAATTACTCGATGTGTTGCTCACTCAGTATGGCGCAAAAGTTATGACTGTCGCCTCTGCCACTGAAGCTTTAAAGGTTCTCGAATCATTTCCAGCCGATATTTTGGTCAGCGATATTGGTATGCCAGAAACAAATGGCTATAGCCTAATCGAACAGATACGTTCTCTACCGTCAGAACAGGGAGGGCAGATTCCAGCGATCGCCTTAACTGCCTACGCGGGAGAAACAGATCGAGAACGAGCTTTAAGCTGTGGCTTTCAAGAGCATCTTCCCAAACCCGTTGATGCAAACCAATTAATCCAAACTATGTTAACCCTGGTGAGAAATCAATCAGGTGTTGTCAGCTAAACAAGATAGAAATTATCTTCATCTTTTTAGTACTACCTATATGCGAAGCGGTATGCTAAAGCCCTAAAGGACTAACTTCGTGTCGCATTTGCGGAGCTTATCCTTTAGGACTAGCTACGCGTCGTCCTTTAGGACTACCTACTACCTGCTATCTACTCCTTCGAGCCGATAACTCTAATTGTCTATCGCTGTGGCGGCTTTTGAGTATGAAGATTCACACTCAAAACGCGCCACTAATTTTGTACGGCTATATTTCCCAACTCCATCGTTGAAATTCTCTGTAAATCCCGTCTTATAAAGCTTTCAGTAAATATATAAGATGCAAAAAAGGATTGTATATCATGCGCTATTAACATAGGCATAAATATTTTGTCGCATAATATACAATTCATCTCAAGGAATCTTCATAATCTTAGGATCAACAGTAAATCAGCAGAACACTATAGGATAACTGTTTTTTAGTTTATTCAAAACTCTCTACTAGCAAAAATTTAGATTTATGACTACTGAAGCCGATCCCAAAATAAAACTTAACAAAGTAGAAAAAGTCAAAGCCGAGAAGGATGGTTTAGACGTTAAGCGTGAGTTAGAACATTTTGCTCAAATAGGCTGGGAAGCGGTAGATAAAACCGATTTAGAAACTCGTCTTAAGTGGTTGGGAATTTTCTATCGGCCAGTGACTCCAGGGAAATTTATGCTGAGAATGCGACTTGCCAATGGTGTAGTCAATAGTGAACAGATGCGTGTCTTAGCTAATGCGATCGAACGTTATGGCGATCAGGGGACAGCAGATATTACTACTCGTCAAAACATTCAACTGCGAGGCATTCACCTCGAAGATATTCCTGAAATTTTCACTAAATTCAAACAGGTAGGCTTAACCAGTATTCAGTCGGGAATGGACAATGTGCGCAATTTAACTGGTTCTCCTGTAGCAGGCATCGATCCTGATGAATTGATTGATACTAGAGAAATGAATCAAAAAGTTCAGGACATGATTACTAACAATGGTGAAGGTAACTATTCCTTTAGTAATTTACCGCGCAAATTTAATATTGCGATCGAAGGGGCGAGAGATAATTCAATTCATGCAGAATTAAACGATCTTGCCTTTATTCCCGCTTATCGAGATGGAGTGCTTGGTTTTAATGTCTTGGTAGGCGGCTATTTATCGGCTCAACGCTGCGCCGAATCAATTCCTTTAGGGGTCTGGGTTCCTGCTGATGATGAAACTGTAGTAGACTTTTCTCGCGCTGTTCTCACTGTCTACAATAAATTTGGTGGTGCAGCAGGATTAAGAGCGAGTCGCCCCAAAGCTCGTTTGATGTGGTTAATTGAAACTTGGGGGGTCGAGAAATTCCGTCAGTTATTAGAACAAGAGTTGGGTGAAACTTTGGCTGATGCTGCTCCAAAAGATGAAATCACTCAAGATAAGAAAGACCATTTGGGAGTACATCCCCAAAAACAAGCTGGGTATAACTATATTGGTATACATGTTCCCATGGGGCGTTTATCAGCCGAACCGATGTTTGAACTGGCTAGATTAGCAGAAGTGTATGGCAACGGTGAAATTCGGTTGACGGTAGAACAAAATGCAATTATTCCCCATGTTGCAGATGAGAATGTCGAAACATTTCTTAGTGAACCACTATTAAAAGAGTTCTCAATTAATCCCAGTACCCTGACTCGCTCAGTCATATCTTGTACAGGTGCGCGCTACTGTAATTTTGCCTTGATTGAAACAAAACAAAGAGCCTTACAGCTAGCTCAAGAACTCGATCGCGAATTAGATATTCCCCAGCGTGTTCGTTTGCATTGGACAGGATGCCCTAACTCCTGTGGACAACCACAAGCTGGTGATATTGGTTTAATGGGAACAAAAGTCCGTCAAGATGGCAAGGCAATAGAAGGAGCAAAAATTTATGCTGGAGGAAAAGTTGGTCAAGGGGCTGAATTAGGAACCATTGTCAATCAAGGTGTGGCGATAGATGATCTCAAAGCTACTTTAAGAACATTGTTGATGGAAAAGTTTAACGCTAAGTTAAAAGATGGTGTCGTAATTGAAGCGCCTCAACCTGTGGTCGAAGTTCCTCAAAAGATCGCTTCAGAACCAACAAGCCCCATTGGCACCAAAGTATTTTTTGCTAATTCTTGGAAAGAATCTAGCTGTATTGAAAGTGAATACGTTCTCGATGCAGCCGAAAAAGCAGCAATTGAAATTGAGAGCAGCTGTCGCGCTGGCACTTGTGGCACTTGTACCGCCAAAGTATTGAAGGGGGAAGTAACCTATGATTCAGATTACGATGCCTTAAATGGTTTAGAACCAGGAGAAATTTTAACCTGTTGCGCTAAACCCGTTAGCTCAATTGTGGTAGATGCTTAACGCTTTGTAAGGGGAACTACTGTTCGCTCCCCCGACAAAGTTTAAATTGGAACATGACTCTATTGATATTGTTCCAGAAACTCTAAAGCTCGATTACGTAAATCATAATACTCTTGTGACTTAAGAATTGCCTTGCGATCGCGAGGGTGGGGAAAAGGTACTTTAAGAATCTCGCCAATCTTAGCTTCAGGGCCATTAGTCATCAAAATAATGCGATCGGACATATAAATTGCCTCGTCTACATCATGGGTAATCATCATTACTGCTTGGCGATGATTTTCCCAGATATCTAACACCTGTGCTTGGAGCTTTCTTTTAGTTAAAGCATCCAATGCGCCAAAAGGTTCGTCCATCAGTAGCATTTTGGGACGAGTAATCAAAGCCCGAGCAATTCCTACCCTTTGTTTCATCCCTCCAGAAATTTCATCGGGGTATTTATCTGCGGCTTCGATTAAATTGACCATTTCTAAATGCTCGTTGATCGAATCTATTTTTTCGGCACGAGTAGCTTTTTTATATACTTCATCTACCGCTAATTTAATATTTTCCCTAACTGTCAGCCAAGGCAAAAGAGCATAATTTTGAAAAACCATCATTCTTTCTGCGCCTGGTTTACGAATTTCTTTACCTTCTAGGGTAATTGTCCCTGCAGTTGCTTTATCTAAACCAGCGATAATTCTGAGCATGGTTGATTTTCCGCAACCCGAGTGACCAATTACCGAAATATACTCCTCTGCCCCAATAGTTAAATCAATACCGTCGATAACTACCGTTTTTCCACCATCAGGTTTAGGAAAGGCTTTAACCAAATTTTCGATGACCAAAAAATCATCTTGACTGCGATCGACCATAGTATTGCTTTTATTAGTGATAGTAGAACTGAACATTGGTAACTCCTGTAAAAACTAAAGTACTCGGAATATTGGTGCTAAACAAGACCTAAGACATAAAAAATGAGCGGGGTGCATTTGCCCGAATTTTAAAACTGTCGAGATAAGCGACTGGATCGCTCGGGTCAAAAGCTCTATTGTCAATAAATGCCTCGGCGGACTCAACCTTAAAATCTTCTGTCGGACACTTAATACCCATTTCATCAGCGATTTCGCGGTATAAGTCAGTACGCCAAGCTGTCCGCGCGATTTTGTCGGCATTTTTAGGAAACTCCTTAATTTGTTGCCAACGTGTAGCTTGAGTCATTAACCACAGATTTTGTGATTGCCACAAAAAAGTGGAATGATCGTTAGGAACATCGGAAACTTCGGCAGGTAAATCGTAGAAAATAGTAGTGGCTATATCATCAACAATTCGTTTTTGATCGTCAAAACCGCCATAGTTGTAATCTCCCACAATTCCTGCACTAGTTATATTTGGCTTGGCTCCCGTAAAGGATTTTTCCGAGACAATTTGAGCTACTTCGGCGCGATTTTCTGGTTTGCTACAATATTGACAAGCTTCAATCATTGCTTTAACTAAAGAGCGATATGTTTTAGGATTCTCGTTAATAAAAGATTCCATTACCGCCAAAACGCGATCGGGATGTCCACGCCAAATTTCTCTTCCTTGGGCAAAAGTAAAGCCAATACTTTCATAGCCAAGCTCTTTATCACCAGAAATTGCTCTGGTATTCCAAGGTTCTGCCACCATGTAAGCCTGCATTGCCCCAATCCGCATATTAGTCACCATCTGAGGTGGGGGAGTAATCATAATGCGAAATGCTTCATCAGGATTTAATCCAGTAGCAGAGATTAGATAACGAACAAAGTATTCATAAATGGCCGAACTTAAAACTACTGCTAAAGAACGCTTTTCTGGCGGAGCATTACGGAAATAACCATCAAAATCCTTGCCGAACTGTTCTAAATTTCCGTTATAGTCTTTCCAAGGACGAATACCAGCATCCCAAAGCTCTCTACTCATGGTCATGGCATTACCATGACGGTGAATAGTCATGGCAGCACACAAAGGAGCGTGACGCGCACCTTCTGCCCCAGCTCTGGCGTTCATAACTGCCCCAGAAACTACGGGAGAAGCATCTAAACGACCAAAGATGACCCCATCGCGAGAGTTTGCCCAACTGGCTTCGCGACTTAAAGTGACATTTAAACCATACTTGCGAAAAAAACCTTTCTCCCACGCTACGGCAAAGGGAGCAGAATCATTAACAGGTACATAACCGATAGTTAGATTGGGCTTTTCTAAACTTTCTGGTTTAACAATTGGTTCTACTGCTAAGGCTTCTTCTGTTAGAATTTTAGGTGCTTTACTACCACTTATCGCACAACTTGATAAAGCGATCGCCGACGCACTCGTCCCTAAACCTTGCAAGAAGGTTCGGCGTTTTATTTTCCTATTCATTTACTAATACTCCAGGTTATTTCTTAACTAATTTGTTAATTAGGAACGAGCAGGACGATGAGTTACCCAGGTTTGGATCAATCCCAAAATATAGTCAAGGATTAAACCAGTGATACCAATCACAAATACAGCCAAAAATACAGAACTAAGATTAAGACGACTCCATTCATCCCAAACAAAGAAGCCAATTCCAATTCCGCCTGTCAACATTTCTACCGCCACAATTACCAACCAGGCAATCCCTAAACTAATCCGCAACCCAGTAAAAATATAGGGTAAACTGGCAGGCAAAATAATTTTGACAATTCTTTTCCAGGCTGGCATTTCCAGCATTTGCGCCACGTCTTGATAGTCTTTGGGGACGCTAGATACTCCCAAAGCTGTATTGATAATAGTTGACCAAAGAGAAGTAATAAAAATAACGAAAATAGCTGAAGGATCGGCAACATTAAAAATAGCTAGAGCAATAGGTAACCAAGCCAAGGGAGAAACAGGCTTAAGAACTTGAATTAAAGGATTGATCGCCAGCATCGCAGGTCTAGACATTCCAATCAAAAATCCGACGGGGATAGCTACCGCAGCCCCAATTAGAAACCCAATGACTACCCGCCGTAAACTAGCTATCAGCAACCAACCCAAACCTAAATCCCCAGGCCCTCGACGATAAAAGGGATGAAAAATATAGTCTAAATTTTCCATTAGTGCCTGTGGTGGAGTGGGCATTAGTTCAGGGCGAAATAGAGCGATCGTCCACCAAACTGCAATTAACCCAGCAAAACCTGCTAATGGTAACAAAAATGTGTCTCTAATAATTATTGGTTTTGCCTTTTTCCAGGCAACTTGCCCAGCTACGGCAAATGTAGATAAATTCATACAATAATCCTTGATTGATATTTGTTTTGTTGGAATTAAGATTGCTAAAACTTTGGCTAACTTTGGCTAAAAAAAAGCAGTCAGCGATAAATTTACTGGCTGTTTTAAAGTATCAACTTAAGATTGTTCTATTGACATCCTTCTAGGGTAATAATTTCGTCCAATCATCTATTAATTAGGGAATTTATCTAGATTATTGAAGGAGTATTAAAGCATTGTTAAAAAGAAAATCGAGTATGACGATCTCCTTGCCAAACTTGCCATTGTTCAAACAAATCTTCAACTGTTGATGTCATCGAACTATAGGTAAAAAGTTCAACTCTAAGAGTTGTTAAATAATAACTGTCACTAATTTTTTGATACCCGTAATCTATTATTTTGCCAATGTTACCTGTTTTTTGATGTTTAACGATATCCCCGATTTTAAGCATAGACATAGGCTTATTTTCTCTATTATTAATTAATGGTTGCTATCTAATTAATTTCTAATTAAAAACCTGCATCGGTTTTAGTTAGAGACCATAATCGAAAACATTAACTTTGATTTAAGCTGCAAGACGAGCTGGTGAAGATTGTTGCTGCCAAAACTTTTCGGAATCCTGCTGCCTGGAAAACCACTCTTTGCTCATATCCTCCACAACTGGCTTGGGTGAAAAATTTTTTAAAAGTCGAACCTTAATCGTTAAAAAATCAACATTTTCAAATGTTTGATATCCATAACCGATTACCTTGCCAACTTTTCCCATTTTTTTGTGTTGAACAACTTGATTAAGATTAAACATGAAGGTACATCTCCTTTGTGACTAGTGATGCTACTGCGATCGCCATCAGGAAAATTAAAAAAGTTAAGTTCCCACGTAGCAACCTCAGTAACTGAATGTAGAGAGCAGTTAGTAACCAAGGATACTGATGAGAGCAATTTTTGCTAAAATTCTTTCTCTTCAATCTCCTCTCAATGCCGACGAGGTTAGCTGACGGGCTAGGACTGAGAGATGTCCTTCACTACATAAACCGTAGTAATAAGCCCCAAAAACGGTTCCCCCGCTCCTTTGTTTTGCTGGTTTGATCCAGCATTACTTCCAGACTAGGCTGACTGAACTCTGATATTTAATTATTCCACATCATAAACTATTCAAACCAATTTGACAAGTTCTTTGAGTAAGATAAGACTTTCAAAAATTCCTGTTGCTTTTTTTTGTCTTCAATTTCAGGTTGAACAATAAAACCGCCCAGTGTATTAAGACCAGGCGGTTTTTTCATTTCATTCTATCTTGACTTAGGATTAAGGCTTACATTCCTGAGCCAACACCAGCATAAGAGCCGTAGAAGAAGATACCGACAACGGTAATTGCACCCATGCCAGCTACCGTAGCAACAATCCATAAGGGAATTCTTCCTTCTGCAAACATTTTTCTTAATCCTCTTGCTATTTAAAGTTTAAATTGACGAAAACAGAGTTTTTTTAGTTAAAGAAGTAACTAGAAAATAAAATACCTAGTACAGCAATTAAAAGTAATCCTAAATAAAGAGAAGTACGATTTAGCTCTACTGGCTGTCTATTACTATTTTGATTTTTTTCCATGATTAATCTTAGCTCCTATCTTTGGATAAATTGCATCGAAGCGATCGCACCCAAAAAGAAGACAGTGGGTACTGCTAAAGTGTGAATTGCTAACCATCTAACGGTGAAGATGGGGTACGAAATGGGTTGATTAGGACTATTACCTGTCATTTTGATTACCTCTGATTGTGTCAATTGCTTCTTACGAAGTTTACTTATCCGAAGGTGTATCCTTTAGGACAACGGGGAGAACCCCGCAACGTACGGCGGCTTTTGAGTAAGAATACTCTTTCTCAAAACGCGCCTTAACTTCGCGCTGTTTACTGATTAAATTCTTTGATTTGCTGTTTAGCATCAAAGCGATCGCTAATTACAGGAATCTCGATTCGTTCTTGAGTAAAATACTCGTCAGGACGAGGAGTGCCGAATGCATCGTAAGCTAGCCCAGTACTGACAAATAACCACCCAGCTACAAATAGCATGGGAATAGTAACGCTATGGATTACCCAGTAGCGAACACTCGTAATAATATCAGAAAATGGACGTTCACCAGTATCGCCTGCCATGTTTTGTCTCTCCTTAAATTAAATGTTTTAAAGCTCTGTATACATAATACGAAACAAGGGTAACTGCCAACAACTAAGATTAGTAATTAAGCAGCAGCACCAGCTTCGGGGACATATTTTAATAGTGTTCCTCGTTCACCCAAAACAAAACCTTTTTCGGGGGAAAGAAATACTACTTTATAAAAGTTAGATGGAGCATCTTCCACATCACGGTCTTTAGACCAACTTTTACCACCATCGGGGCTAACTAATAGATTAGCACTTCCTCCTGCCAACCAGATCTCTTCAGGGGTACGATAAGCCACATCTAAAAAGCCCCAGCTTGAAGAAAACTCGGGATAAATAGGTTCTCCCCATTCATCATAATTGTCTGTATCGCTAAACTGCACCTGTCCACCACGAGCCAATAACCACAAACTACCGTCTTGGTTAAAGCCCATGTTTTGTAAACGGCGAGATGAAGTACGTTGGTGGGGTGTCCATTCGGTTGCGCCTGGCTCCCAAGTAGAAAAGAAATTTCCTTTGGCAGAAACAGCTACATATCTACCATCATCAGAACGATGAATACTTCTTGCTACCCCAACCGATCCTTCGACTAGAGCTTTCCAATTTTTACCGCCGTCTTCAGTTTTATAAATTGCACCAAGATTCGTCACCATTTCTGCGGTAGACTTGCCCAAAGCAACAATGTCTAAAGGCGAACCAGGAAGTTTAGAACTTAAAGGAATACGCGCCCAACTATCGCCACCATCTTCAGTATGCAGCAAAATAGATGGTTGACCTGCAATCCACCCCTCATCACCATCAAAACTAATTGCTTCTAACGTAACTTTTTCATCACCTAAATCTAAAGATTGCTGTGTCCAGGTTTCTCCGCCATCAGTAGTTTCAAACAAGGATGCTTGTGTTCCGACTAACCAGCCACGATCCGAATTACTGGTAAAAGCAATATCCGAAAAAATCGCTTCAGAAGGAAGAGTCAGAGTTTTCCAGGGATTAGTAATGGTGGAAGGAACTCGACTACAGCTAATACAAAATATACAGACAGCAAATATAACAGCTATTTGCTTTAATTTTTTAATCAATGAACTCATAAACGTTTTTGTGACTGGTTGAGGCAAATAAAAGCAATGTCTGACTATCGATCAACAGCTAGCTTGATTATTCATGACTAAATTGTTACTACTAGTGCAAACCGTACAGACTAAGGAAAAACAGAAAGCCTATCCCTAGCGCACCAAAAATCAGAATGTTTTTCTGGGAAGGAGTTAGACGATTGATTCCTAAACCATAATCCAAGTTTTCAGCAAAGCCTGATGGTGCGCCTTGTGCGCCAATATTGACAAACTGAGTTTTACGAACACCACAGACAGGACAACGCCAGTCTGGAGATAGCTCGGTAAAGAGAGTTCCCGCAGGAACTTTTCCCTGACTGTCTCCCTTCGATGGTACGTAAACATAACCACAAGAGCGACATTCATAACTCGAGGGAGCTTGTTCCGCCAAAGTTTTCTCTTTGGCTGGAGTCTTTTCTGGGAGGGGTGTCTCTTCTGGTACTAATTGTTCGTCTTTTTGTTCTTCTTTAGCTGGCTCATTCATTGCTTTATGTTAAGCAAATATTAAAATATTTTTCTTTTATGAATTATCGCACAAAAAGACGGGGGTGAAGAGACAAGATTAGAGGCTGAGTAGTTTCATGGTGTTAAAAGCGATTACCCACAGCGATCGCTTTTAAAGACTAAGATAAATATTTATTAAATAATTACTGCACGCTCTCAGGAATAATTCTTTCTAGCTTTGCACCTAAACCACGGAGCTTATTTTCTAAATTCTCATAACCGCGATCGAGGTGGTGTAAACCGTGAACGGTAGTTTTGCCTTCCGCAGCCAAGCCAGCTAGTACTAGAGCAGCAGAAGCTCTTAAATCAGTTGCCATGACTGGTGCGCCAGAAATCGTTGCAACACCCTGAACAATAGCGTGATGACCTTTAACCCGAATGTTAGTTCCCATGCGCTGTAATTCAGATACGTGTTGGAGTCGGTTTTCAAACACAGTTTCGCTGACCACGCTATTACCTTTACTGATGCTCAATAAAGCGGTGAACTGCGCCTGCATATCAGTAGGGAAGCCAGGATAAGGGAGAGTTTCAATATCAGTCCCGTGAAGTTCCCCAGGAATAATCCGCAGGCGCTTAGATTGAATATTTCCGCCAAAAGTTCTACCTGTTTCTTCTTCAATAATGATCTGGCAGCCAATCTCATTGAGTTTGGCGATTACAGGAGCAAGATGTTCGGGAATGACAGAATTTAAAGTAATTTCCGACTTAGTGATTGCCCCTGCCACCAGAAATGTCCCTGCTTCAATGCGATCTGGAATCACGTTGTAGTCTATCGAGCTAAGTTCTTTAACCCCTTGAATCGTAATCGTCTTAGTCCCTGCACCAGTGATTTTTGCTCCCATTTGATTACAGAAGTTAGCCAAATCGACAATTTCTGGCTCTTGTGCAGCATTCTGAATCTTGGTTTTGCCCTCCGCGAGAGTAGCAGCCATGAGGATAGTTTCTGTTGCGCCAACACTGGGATAATCAAGGTAGATATTTTTTCCCTGTAAACGCTGTTTATTACCCACGAAATTAGCATGAACCACACCATCTTCAATGGAAACATTCGCTCCCATCGCCTGTAGTCCCCGTACATGGAGATCGACGGGTCTAGCGCCAATAGCACATCCTCCAGGGAGAGGAACGCGAGCCGTACCTAGCCTAGTTAATAAGGGGCCAATGACAAAGAAGCTAGCTCGAAGCTGTGATACAACATCATAAGGAGCTTCAGTCGGGTTAATTTTAGTAGCATCGATTTCAATCACATCATCTTGACGATTTAGCTTAACGCCCAAAGCCTCAAGTATTTGCCTCATGCGTTTGATATCAACTAAGTCTGGCACGTTGCGTAAAGTACATTTACCAGGACAGAGTATAGAACCTGCCATCAATACCAGAGCAGAATTTTTGGCCCCACTAATTTGGACATTTCCTGAGAGAGAAGAACGTCCCCAGATTTCTAATACAGCTTGAGGGTCTTTGGAGATTATTTTGGTTGGGCTAGAGATAGAGTTAATGGCTTTATCCTCTTGAGATCAAATATATTTATTTGGGCTTTTAAGCAATACTAAGATAGACTTCAAAAATTCAATTGAACAGTTTTAGACTAAAAAAATTAATTGAAGGCGAATTTTAAGTTTGACATTGAATATAAAAGTCAATCATAATAAGAGCTTGTGGATTCAATTTATAATGCGGAACTGGCGGAATTGGTAGACGCGCTAGATTCAGATTCTAGTGTTTGTTTAAAACATTCGGGTTCAAGTCCCGAGTTCCGCATAGCCTGGCAACCAAAGTATTACTTTGAACCATACTGTTCGTCAATAGTAGGCAAGGAAAATAAGATTTTAACTAGCATTCAAAATCCTTTAGTCAAGCAGGTTCGCAAGCTACATCGTTCCCAGGAACGACAAAAGCAAAATTTACTGCTGATTGAAGGTACTAATTTAATTGAAGCTGCTTGCCAAGCCGATTATAAGCTAGATATTATTTTTTACACAGAGCGATGGCAGCAAAATCATCAGCCATTATGCCGAATAATTGCCGAACGAGAGGTTAGAGCCGAATTTGTCAGTCCAGAAGTACTTAAGGCGATCGCTACTACGGTTAATCCTGATGGGGTAGTGGCGATCGCTCCTCGCCCAAATGCCGAACCAGTACCGACTTTAAGAACTGTAGGTCTTGCCCTAGAAAGATTACAAGATCCTGGCAACTTGGGGACAATCATCCGCACCGCAGCAGCAGCAGGAGTTGACGGTTTATGGTTGAGTCCTGATAGCGTCGATTTTTATAGCCCCAAAGTTCTGCGAGCCAGTGTAGGTCAATGGTTTGGGCTACCTGTAGTGACAAACCAAGATTTACCTCAGTTGGTTGAGCAGCAGCAGCAGCAGGGGGTACAGATTATTGCCACTACCTCTAAAGCAGCTAAAACTTATTGGGACGCTGACTTTACTCGCCCCAGTCTGATCTTATTAGGCAATGAAGGGGCAGGATTATCCTCAGAGCTGATCGATTTAGCAGATGTGCAAATAAAAATTCCCTTGGCAAATCAGGTGGAATCTTTAAATGTTGCCATTGCCTCTGCTTTGCTCTTGTATGAAGCACAGAGACAGTTAGTAGTGATCAGTAACTTTGAGTAATAGGGAATTAGGGATGTAGGGGATTAGGGAGACTTTATTTCAAGTCATCACACGGACTTGATCTCAGTAATCTCAGTAATCTCAGTAATCAGTAATCAAATTACCCCCTCTTCGTTCTGCTTCCTGTTTAATTGCTTTAAGAGTTTCTTGGAGGCGATCTTCGTAGATATTGAAGAAAATACTATCACTAGGAGCTCCTTCAGGTTCAACCATGACCTTGTGAGTGATTAAAACTTGGTCTGGTGGGGCGCTAGGATAAGGCGAGACGGGTTCTAAAACCCATGTCCCATTCATCGTCTTTAAATCGCCATCAACCGCCTCAAAGGCAATTTGCTTAGGATATGATTCAATGGTGGCAACTTTAACTCTTGATTCGATGCTAAAGACAAGGGTTTTAATTTTATTGATTTGTTCAAAAATTTTGCGATCGCCCTTACTTTCAAGTAACTGACTACTGACAACTCCTGGCATAAATTCGGCAAAATGTTCATAGTCAGTTAACACCTGCCAAGCATTATCCACGGTAGTCGAGATTAATAAACGAGAGGTATAATTACCTGCTTCACCCAGAAAGACTAATTCGCCTTTTTTAAGAGAAACTCTTTGTTCCAGAGGAAGTCGATCTATTGGGCCATCAAATAGTTTGGCTGTAGCCACAGGACTAAAACCAATGCTCAACCAGCAACTGATAACAGCTATGAGCGATAAAATTAGCCAACGATTTTTCTGCCGAGATTGATTAATCAATTTGTATTATTCCGTGGTTTCAATTGGTTATCCGATGTCGTATGTCAGCATCAATAAAATGACAAAGTACTCAAAATATTGACTGGACACATTAATCGATCAAATTTAGTTGCTCAACTTAAATAGTGGTGAAGTACTTCAATAAAGTTTCACCAGCTTGATTTAAATTAGCTCCAAAAGTCAATATTCCTGATTCATGTCCACTCATGGCAATAATTTTCTGCTCTTGAGTTAGAGGTTGTTGACATAATCTGATGATCTCCTGTGCCATCTCTGGTGTTCCATAAGCACAATCAGGATTAGTAGTGGAAATGCGATCTAGTAATTGCTCCCACAGCGGTTGATGGTGAACATGAACTACAGCATTGATTTCAGGTAGTGCGTGGTAGATCGCAGCATGAGTCAAAGTTTCCGAAGAAGCTTGAATTAATCCTTGGCAGGTAACATAATTTTGTTGCCAGTCGTAGTCGATTACTTTGGTATAGTGCTGTGCCGTTAAATTGGCAATTCCGCCTGTCTGTGTACCTGAGATGATTAGTTGTGCGCTATGAGGCAAGCGAATACTGAGATTGCCAAAGCCAATGCCATTATTATATTCACCGATTAAACCTAATTGATAAAGCTGACTGTGCCAATAATTTAATTCTACAATGTCGGGTTCGGCGATCGCGTCAACCTTCTCCCAATGACATTGATATTTGATATAGCCTTCGTCAATCATCAGAACTAATCCTAAGTATAGATTTTGCCAATTTGAACTCCCAAAAATCAAGATTACGGCTTTTACCACTACATCTTGACAGTCAAAAACGATAAATTAGGTAAAGAAGATAAAGAAATATTAAATAAATAAACAAGGGGAGTTGTTTAAACCATGTTTGAATACTTCAATGAAAAAGCTATAAAGAATGTTGTTCTTGCTCAAGAGGAAGCCCGCAACACAGGACACAATCTGGTAGGGACAGAACATATTTTATTGGGGGTGATTGGGGAGGGAACATCAGCAGCAGCAGAATTACTAGCTAATCTGGATATTAACTTAGAGCAAACTAGAAATTTAGCCATTGAAATAGTTGGTAAAGGTTCTGGGTTTATTCCTTCTAACATTCCGTTTACCCCAAAAGCGAAAAGAATTTTAGAACAGGCTTTCAATGAAGCACGTCAATTAAAGAGTAATTTTATTAGCCCAGAACATATTTTGTTGGCGATGATTAAACAGACTGACAATATGGCAGTCAAGTTGTTGACCAAACAAAATGTTAACCTCAGACAGCTACGGACAGACTTAATTAAGAAATTAGGAGAAGCGGAGGTAGTTACCGTGGGTAATAAAGATAATCCGTTTAGTTTCGGTGGTGGCAGAGAAAAGCAAACCAAGCTCAAAGAGTTTAGTATTAACCTCACCGATCTAGCCAGAGAAGGTAAGCTTGACCCTGTAGTCGGTAGATTTCCCGAAATTGAACGAGCCGTCCAAATTTTAGGTAGACGAACCAAAAACAACCCGATTTTAGTCGGTGAACCTGGAGTTGGTAAAACTGCGATCGCTGAAGGATTAGCTCAACGGATTGTTGAGGGTGATGTTTCTTCTCTTTTGGCTGACAAGGAAGTAATTAGCTTAGATATGGGTTCGCTGCTGGCAGGAACTAAATTTAGAGGCGAGTTTGAAGAACGTCTCAAGTCAATTGTGGAGGAAGTCCGTCAGGCAGGCAATATTATTCTGGTAATTGATGAGATTCATACTATTGTTGGTGCTGGGGCAATGGGGGGAGCAATGGATGCTGCTAATATGCTCAAACCATCTCTAGCTAGAGGCGAAATTCAGTGTCTTGGTAGTACTACTCTAGATGAGTACCGCCAGTATATTGAGCGGGATGCTGCCTTAGAACGCCGTTTCCAAAAAGTAATGGTGGGTGAACCTTCCGTTGAAGATGCCATTGAGATTCTTCAGGGATTACGCAAAACCTACGAAGACTTCCACAAAGTTAAATATACCGACGAAGCAATTAGAACTGCGGTGATCTCCTCTGAGAGATATATTACCGATCGCTTTTTACCTGATAAGGCAATTGACCTAATCGACGAAGCTGGTTCCCGTACTCATTTAAATCACTGTTTGCAGAGTAAAGAAGAAAATCAGACGGATGTAGCGAGTATTAATCCAGAAGCCTTAACTCCCGTAGTTGATGAAGAAGCGATCGCTAAAATCGTGGCTGCTTGGACTGGAGTTCCTGTAACTAAAATGACGGAAACTGAGTCAGAAGCGCTGATGTATTTGGAAGACGATCTCCATGAGCGAGTTATTGGTCAAGATGAAGCAGTTAAAGCCGTTTCCCGCGCCTTACGCCGTTCTCGTTCTGGATTAGGCGATCGCGATCGTCCAATTGCCAGTTTGTTCTTTTCTGGCCCTACAGGGGTGGGAAAAACCGAATTAGCTAAAGCTTTAGCCACGCAGATGTTTGGTTCGCAAGAAGCGATCGTGCGTATCGATATGTCGGAGTACATGGAATCCCACACGGTATCGAAGCTGATTGGTTCTCCTCCAGGATTTGTGGGTTATGACGAAGGTGGACAGCTAACCGAAGCGGTACGTCGTCAAGCCTATACTATCGTGCTGTTTGATGAGATTGAGAAAGCTCATCCCGATGTCTTCAACTTGATGCTTCAGCTACTTGATGATGGTCGTTTGACCGATGCTCAAGGACGCACTGTTAGCTTTAAAAACACCGTAATTATCATGACCTCTAATATTGGGTCAAAGGTCATTGAAAAAGGCGGTAGTGGTTTAGGCTTTGATTTCTCTGGTAATAAAGATGAAGCACAATATAACCGCATCAAAGAATTAGTTAATCAGGAATTGAAAAACTATTTCCGTCCTGAATTTATTAACCGTCTGGACGAGATTATTGTTTTCCGTCAGTTAACTAAGCCTGAAGTTAGACAGATTGCGAGTATTTTACTCAAAGAGATCTCAGTCAGATTAGCAGAACAACGCGAAATTACTTTAGGCGTCACCACTGCTTTTGAAGACAAAGTAATTGAAGAAGGCTACGATCCTAGTTATGGTGCTAGACCTCTTCGCCGAGCAATTATGCGTTTTCTCGAAGACAGTCTAGCTGAAGCAATTCTTTCTGGTAGAGTCAACGATGGCGATCATGCTCTGGTTGATATTGATGAGAATGGTAATACTACCGTGACATCTGTACAAGAACAGGTATTAGTAGAAGCAACTCGTTAACCAAGATCGAGCAAATATAAGCTAAATTTCAGTTTAAGGTGGGCAATTAGCTCACCTTTTTTTTGGATGTGAGGCTGATTATTTGCTGACAATGGCGTTGCTGGATTGAGGTATGATTTAAGGAAAAATGCGCTCGCTTTGAATAACGATATTTCTGCCTACAAGGTACAGGAACATCCCATAATTTAAGATAATTAACTAATAATCTAATCGAGTATTCAAACATCTTGAGAGACTTCGAGTAACACAGAGTTTTTCAATGTAATCGCGCTAGATAGTGTCTGAGTCTGGTATTTTCTCCTTCAACTCTCGTCATGTAAGTTTTATCCTAAAGCATACCGCTAGGCATATCCTGTAGGACACTCAGTACAGTTCATTTTTATGGGATCTTATTTTAAATTAGCGATCGCATCTGTTATAAAATCATACCTTAATTCAGCAACGCCAGACATTAAAGGTAAGAGTATTAAGCGTTCCTATTCCCTGTTCCCTCGAACCCTTATTTTTCATTTCACTGCGTCAGTCTTGGTTTATACTTTCGCCCACTGGAATTTTGTGATTCAATAGATATCTGCGCCTTTATTTTGAAACTGTTTTATGTGTGCTGAAAGAACCTTACCTAAATTTGATGCTAGTTCTGTCAAGATAACTAAAGAAGAAGGATTCATTCTGTATGAAGATATGGTTTTGGGACGCTTATTCGAGGATAAGTGTGCTGAAATGTACTATCGAGGCAAAATGTTTGGTTTTGTCCACCTTTATAACGGTCAAGAAGCGGTATCTTCGGGCATAATTAAGGCTTTGAGAACCAAGGGCGACTATGTTTCTAGTACTTACCGCGATCACGTTCATGCTTTGAGTGCGGGAGTGCCTGCAAAAGAGGTCATGGCAGAATTATTCGGTAAAGAAACAGGCTGTAGTAAAGGTCGTGGTGGTTCAATGCACATGTTTTCGGCAGAGCATGGTCTGCTGGGTGGTTATGCTTTTGTCGCCGAAGGAATTCCTGTCGCTACGGGTGCTGCCTTCCAAAGTAAATATCGTCGCGAAGTCATGGGAGACGAAAGTTCTGATGCTGTGGCAGTCTGTTTCTTTGGTGATGGGGCTAGTAACAATGGTCAATTTTTTGAGTGCTTAAATATGGCAGCGCTATGGAAATTGCCGATTATTTATGTCGTCGAAAACAATAAATGGGCGATCGGCATGGCTCACGATCGCGCAACTTCACAACCCGAAATCTACAAAAAAGCCAGTGTATTTAACATGGCAGGATATGAGGTTGACGGCATGGATGTTTTAGCGGTTAATACCCTCGCTAAAGAGGCTGTGGCACGCGCTCGTGCAGGAGAAGGGCCAACCTTAATTGAAGCCTTGACCTATCGCTTTCGAGGGCATTCTCTAGCGGATCCTGATGAACTTAGAGATCCTCAAGAAAAGGAATTTTGGGGTCAACGGGATCCGATTAAAAAATTTGCTGCTTATCTAATTGAGCAAAATTTAGCCACAGCAGCAGAACTAAAAGAGATTGACAGCAAGGTGTTGGCTACCATAGACGAGGCAGTTAAATTCGCTGAAAGCAGTCCTGAGCCTAACCCTGCCGATTTACGTCGTTATATATTTGCTGAAGATTAATGAACCCAGGACGAGTATAGCAATACGAGACAATGTTAGGACGTTTTTTGACTACTACCTACTACCTACGAGTCGATCACCCTAAATTGTCTATCGCTAATTTTATACGGCTATAACTGTGGTTTAACCTCGATTAAAACGGTAGATTTTGCCCAATTTATCGGCTAGATCGAGGTTGGATACTTTTTAATATTTTTGTATTATGGTCAAATGGTCATTCTAATTGGCTAAGGTTTGATTTTTCTTGAGTAAATATTGTTGATGATCTTCAGTAGCAAGATAGTATTCTTTAGCTGGCTTAATCTCCGTAACAATATCTTGGTCAAAAATCCGCGACTGCTGTAGCTCTAGCTTTGACTTACGAGCAATTTTTTCTTGCGCAACAGTATGATAAAAAATTACTGAGCGATATTGTTCACCTCTATCTGTACCCTGACGATTGAGGCTAGTTGGATCGTGCATTTGCCAAAAGATCTGTAACAACTCTTCGTAACTAACCATATCGGCATCATATTCAATTTGTGCTACTTCTGCATGACCAGTGATTCTAGCTACGACATCCAGGTAAGAAGGATTAGCAAAGTCTCCTCCCATATATCCCACTGAAGTTTTGCTTACTCCTGGGACGTTCATAAATTTATGTTCCGTTTTCCAAAAACATCCTGCCCCAAAAGTGGCTGTTTGTCTATTCATAGATCTAAATAGCAGTTATTTTTCCTAAGATCGAGTTTGTCTGATGACTTACAACAGTTTTCAATTAAGTAAACACATTAATTTATCGAAGTAATGGGTAATGGGTAACTGAAATTCACTTCAATATTCTTATTTCTTAAGGCATTATTTTATCATTTTGTTAATGTGCAAGTCCTGGTAATAATTAATTGATGAATTTATGTTAATATTTGGTTAAGGATTAGTAAATTTATGTGCCAACTAAAGGTTAAAATAAGTTTATTTATTGCTCTTTATACAAATTGAAAAACCAATTAAATAAGTTTATAACATCAAGCGTAAACTTATCTTCACAACAGATAATAAGCCTGGCAAAAATATATATACCAGCATGTTTGTTTATTTTTTTAATCTGGCTTTTAACTGAAAATACCAAGATTTCGATCTACGAATTAGTTGCAGATCCTGCTGAAGTAGGCAACTTAGCACCCTATACTGGATTAGTATCTATTATTGGTGTACTTTTGTGGTGTGGTGCTGTGAGTATTTGCTTTTTCAGCGCCTATCTTTTAAGAATTAGTAAAAAAACTAATCCGAAATGGCAACTTTTTTTCTTGGCTTCAGCATACATTATGCTTTGGTTGTTGATTGACGATATATTTCAGCTACACGAAAATTTTTCGACTTTGTTATTTGGAGCAGAGGCCAATATTGTTCAAACCAACAGACCACTACAACATTTATTAGAAACAATTTTATTCGTAATTTATGGCTCGCTATTTACTTTATACATTTTTTATTTTAGAAAATTAATTTATCAAACTGATCTTTTAGGACTGATATTGGCGTTACTTTTTTTTGCTATTTCTATCGTTATTGATATTTTATTTGAGGGGATGAAAGGTGATTTTATTTTAGAAGAAGGATTTAAGTTATTAGGTATTATTAGTTTGCTAACTTATTACATTAGAGCGTGTTATCAAACAATCAAACAACTGTTTTAAAATTTTAGCAGTTTAACTACTTATTGATAGACCTCTTGAGCTGCACGATGTAACAAAGAGTGACGATAAACCAATGCAGATATATCTTTACCATAACCTCCACCAATCACGCTAGCCACAGGATAGCCTCCTGCTTTACAGGTGCTTAAAACCATTCTTTCTCGTCGATAAATGCCCCAGTCACTGAGAGATAATTTACCCAAGCGATCGCTAACATGAGTATCTACCCCCGCATCAAACAAAACTAAATCTGGTTTTACTGCACTCAATAAATCTGCTAAATGACTGGCTAAAATCTGGAGGTAACCATCGTCATCTAAACCAATGGGTAAAGGAACATCAAGATCGCTGCGTTGTTTTTTACCAGGAAAATTTGCCTCACAGTGCATTGAAAAAGTAAACACGCTACTGTCGTCTTGAAAAATATAGGCTGTTCCGTCTCCCTGGTGTACGTCACAGTCGATAATCAAAATCTGTTTAACTAAGCCTTGATGCTGTAAAACACGAGAGGCGATCGCTAAATCATTGAAGATACAAAACCCCGATCCATAGCTAGGAAAGGCGTGATGTGTCCCTCCAGCAGTGTTACAAGCACAGCCATATTCTAACGCTAGTTTGGCAGCTAGGATTGTCCCGCCGATCGCAATTTGAGTTCGATGAGCCAAGGCTTTACTCCAGGGTAAACCAATTCGACGTTGAGCTTTAGGTTCTAATGTTCCATTGCAATATGCTTGAATGTATTCTGGAGTGTGAACTAGCTGAATTAACGCTAAATCGGGCAATTCTGGCGCAAAAATCTGCTCAGGCTGAATTACTCCATCTTTAATTAATAAATCCCGTAGAATTTTAAATTTGGGCATGGGAAAGCGATGAGCATCAGGCAGTGGCGCAACATAATCGGGATGATAAACAATGGCAAAACCGTATTTACCCATGAACCAGCACTTAAAGAGAATACAAGAAAATAAATAACTGATGTTACGCATCTTTTTAGGGACTTGGGGACTTGGGGACTTGGGGACTTGGGGGAATCAATCCTCAATAACTCTCCCCATCTCCCTATCTCTCTAAATTCTTCACTCTGCGTAACGTCAGTAAATAAGGGATAAAATTTTTAGTTCAGCACTTCTTTTAATTGATGTTGCTGCCACAGGGAGTGATAAAGTCCTTTTGATTGCAATAAGGTTGCGTGAGTACCATTTTGGACAATTTTGCCTTGATCCATCACTAAAATGCGATCGCAAGTAGCAGCAGCAGATAGTTGATGGGAAATAAAGATGACGGTTTTCTTGGCTGTCGTCGGCGATAGGCTTTCCAGAATTTTGGTTGCTGTTTCGTTATCGACGCTGGAAAGAGCATCATCCAGGATTAAAACTTTAGCATCGGCTAACAAAGCTCTCGCCAGAGCTGTTCGTTGTCTTTGTCCACCAGAAAGGGTAATGCCTCGCTCACCGACTAAAGTATCGTATTCTTGGGGAAATGTGAGAATTTCTGGGTGAATTTGGGCTTGTTTAGCTGATTGAACCACCTCTCCTGTTTCTGCCAATGGTTCACCGTAGCGAATATTGTTTTGAATCGTCGTGCTAAACAAAAAGCTGTCTTGAGGAACATAAGCGATCGCTTTTCTTAAACTCGCCAAATCTAATTTAGTAATGTCGCAATTGTCTAAAAATAATTCGCCTTCTGCTATATTTAATAGCCGAGGAATAGCATTGGCTAAAGTAGATTTTCCTGAACCAATTGAGCCAACAATGGCAACTGTCTCCCCAGGCTGGATCTCAAAGTTTAGATTGTAAAGCGCAGGAGTATTCGAGCCAGGATAAGTATAGGTTAAGTTGCGCGCCGTAATTGCACCCTTTATCTCTGTAGCAGGTAAAATAATCGCCTGAGCAGTATTCTTAATTTTAGGTTTGGCTTGAGTAACTGACTCCACCCGATCAATACTGATTTCTCCCTGTTGATAGGCGGTGATGGTAAAGCCAAGTAAGGCAGTGGGAAATACTAGTCGTTCCACAAATAAAACTAGAGCAATAAAATCCCCAACGGTTATTTGTCCAGATGCGATCGCTTTTGTCCCCACCCACAACAAAATTAACAAACTAATATAAGAAATACCTTCAATTACAGGAAATAGCAGATTTCTTACTTGAGCTAACTTGAGATTCGACTCTAACAATTGCTGATTTTTCTGACTAAAGGCGGCTCTTTCTTGATTCTCTTGAGCATAAATCCGAATTAACGCCATCCCGCTCATGTCTTCTTGAATTAGCTCACTAAGATCCGACAGCTTGACTTGAATCTCCTCTTGATAACGCCGTAATTTGCCACTAAATAGCTGTACAGTCAGCAACATGAGTGGATATACAGCGATCGCCAAGATAGTCAGCCGTACATTAATCTTGAGCATGACGGGTAAGGTAAAGGCGTAAGCAAAAATAATATTAATAAAGCTTAGTAGAGCAAATCCGACTAGACGACGAATATTATCGACATCGCTAGTAGCGCGATTGATTAAGTCTCCTGAAGTATTATTCGAGAAATATCCAGGCTCAATCGTGAGCAGGTGTTGAAAAATTCGCTGTTTGAGAACGAATTCCACCTGCCTGCCTACGCCAAAAATAGAGGTGCGGGAATACATCCGAAAACACCACATAATTGCTGACAATAATAGTAGCCAGAGTGCCGTACGTGAAAGCTGGTTAAAACTAAATTCCCCCTCTAACTGATCGATACTATCTTTGATCAAAAGGGGAATATAGACTCCCAGCAAGTTAACAATTAAAAGCGCGATCGTACCTAACAAAACCATTCGCCAATGGGGACGAAGGTAACTGCCTAATTTGCGTAATCGAGAATTTGCCATCTACAAATCTTAACAATTTTTTTACCGCTGACAAATACCTACTTAGACAGAAAATTGTCAAGTTGTATTGCACTCGATTCAACTAGCGCTCTTCCATTGCCACATACGCAATACTGTGTTCTCCCGTATAAATCTGCGTGGGACGAAAGATGCGGTTTACTGCCAACTGTTCTTTCCAGTGAGCTAGCCAGCCAGCCACGCGAGCGATCGCAAAAATAGGCGTAAATAAATCGCTAGGAATGCCTAATTTACTGTAGACTAGGCCAGAATAAAAATCAATATTGGGATAGATTCCCCGATGTCCCAACTTCGATTCAATCACCCGCTCTAATTCTAAAGCTAGATCGTAATAGCGATCGTGTCCTGTCTCGTCAAATAGTTCTACCGCCAACTCTTGCAGGATCTTAGCTCGGGGATCTTTTACTTTATAAACCCGATGTCCAAAACCCATGATTTTTTGTTTGTTAGCAATTAGATCGCTTACATAAGGCTCAACATTCTCGATTGAACCAATCTTTTCCAACATTAATAATACTTCTTCATTAGCTCCACCATGAAGTGGCCCTGCCAAAGTACCCACGGCTGAAGCCACTACTGCATAAGGATCGGTTAGAGTGGAGGCTGTGACCATAGCCGAAAAAGTTGAGGCATTGATGGTATGTTCTGCATGAAGTGTCAGACAAATATCAAAGATTCTCGCTTCTAAAGGATGAGGAACTCGCTCCGTCAACATATAGAGAAAGTTAGCTGCATAGTCCAGCTCGTCATTAGGCTGAACTGCATCATTACCCCGACGCATTTGATGAAATGCTGCCACCATTGTGGGAATTTTTGCCAGAATACGTACTACTGCCTTTCTAATATATTCAGGATCGTCTAAAGCACGACGAGCATAAAACAAGCCTAATGCCGCTGCTGAAGTTTGCAAAGCATCCATCGGATGTCCAGTTTCAGGAAAACACTTCATCATGTCCCGAATACGATACTTAACCCGACGGTGAAACAGAATATGAGTTTGAAAGTCTTGAAGCTGTTTGGCGCTAGGCAATTCTCCCCAAATCAATAGATATGCAGTTTCCAAAAAACTACTGCGCTTGGCCAATTCTTCAATTGTAATGCCGCGATACTCTAAAATCCCTTTTTGACCATCAACATAACTGATACTAGATTTAGTTACAGGTATGCCTTCTAGACCTGGCTTATATTCGCAAAATGTTGCCGTCATTTATTTTCCTGTAAAATTTTAAGATAATAATTTATGATTTATGTTTTGAAAATACCCTAAATCAAATCTCCATGAAGTGGTGAAAGTTACCGAAAATTGCTCTGGGCTAACCATTATAAGCATTCTTACTTCATTTATCTAGATACCAACTTACGTGATTAAGAGTCTTATATAGAGCAGTATACTATATGCTTACATGCTGTTTGTGAGTCACAGGCTGAAATAGAAGCTCTATTTAGTAGCTTTTTCGCAGTTAAAGAGCGCCCAAGAATTACTGTTACCATAACTGAGTCAACAGAAACCGTGATTTTTGAGCCACAACATCAGCAAAATCAGCAAAGTGAAAAATGCGATCGCTCGATGGATCAAATCAGCTCATAATGCAAAACAATTTAAAATTTCTAACAATCTGGTTCGCTGACTAGCTACGATCCGTAAGATAATAAAAGGCTATTGACATGATTACGTCTTTACAAAAACTCATATCTTTAAACTAGAGATATACATTTACACACTCACTTTAATTAAAGGAGACAATATTGGTTTCTACAACTTCCTTTAAAACGGCTAAATCAGAAGAAATTTTTAATGCTGCTCAAAAACTCATGCCTGGTGGCGTAAGTTCTCCAGTACGAGCGTTTAAATCAGTCGGCGGTCAACCGATTGTCTTCGATCATGTTAAAGGTGCTTATATCTGGGATGTCGATGGCAATCAGTATATCGATTATGTCGGAACTTGGGGGCCAGCGATCTGTGGACATGCTCACCCCGTAGTAATCGAAGCTTTACACGCAGCCTTAGAAAAAGGGACTAGCTTTGGTGCGCCTTGCGCTTTAGAAAACGTGCTAGCCGAGATGGTCATTGATGCTGTCCCTAGTATTGATGTAGTACGCTTTGTTAACTCGGGAACAGAAGCCTGTATGTCAGTGCTGCGCTTGATGCGAGCTTTCACAGGTAGAGAAAAGATTATCAAGTTTGAAGGCTGTTATCACGGTCACGCAGACATGTTTTTGGTTAAAGCAGGATCTGGGGTTGCTACTCTTGGCTTGCCAGATTCTCCAGGAGTCCCCAAATCGACTACTGCTAATACTTTAACTGCTCCCTATAATGATTTAGAGACAGTGAAACAGCTCTTTGCTGAAAATCCCGATCAGATTGCGGGGGTCATTTTAGAACCTGTAGTAGGTAATTCTGGCTTCGTTACTCCTGATGCTGGTTTCTTGGAAGGATTGCGGGAAATAACTCAAGAACAGGGTGCATTACTAGTCTTTGACGAAGTAATGACTGGTTTTCGGATTGCTTATGGTGGCGCACAAGCTAAATTTGGTGTAACTCCCGATCTCACAACTTTAGGTAAAGTAATTGGTGGTGGTTTACCTGTGGGTGCTTATGGTGGTCGTGCCGATATCATGTCTATGGTCGCCCCAGCAGGCCCAATGTATCAAGCAGGAACATTGTCTGGTAATCCTTTAGCCATGACGGCGGGGATTAAAACTTTAGAATTACTGAGCAAGCCAGGTACTTACGAACAGCTAGACCGCATTACCACTAAACTTTCTGAAGGTTTATTGGCCGTAGCCAAAGAAGCAGGACACGAAGTCACTGGCGGTAATATTAGCGCTATGTTTGGCATGTTCTTTACTGGTCAAGCAGTTCATAACTACGATGATGCCAAAACTGCCGACATGAAAAAATTTGCGCGTTTCCATCGCGGAATGTTAGAACAAGGTATTTATCTTGCACCTTCTCAGTTCGAGGCTGGCTTTACCTCTCTTGCCCATACTGATGAAGATGTCGATCGCACTTTAGCAGCTGCCAAAACTGTTTTAGAGGCAATTTAAACGGCAAAATTTTTGAGTCTGAAGTTATAAATTTTGAAGTAAATAATTAGGCGGGTCATCCCCGCCTTGTTGTAATTCCAACAAGCTAAACTATGTCCTCATCACTCAAAAAGTCGAGGGTTTTAGGGTTATCAAGTGATGAATAGACATAAATTGAACCATAACCAGAGACGGGAGTACCTAAGGGATCGGGATCGATAAATTCACTGGCAACTCCAACAACAGTAGGGCCTGCATCCGACTCGACTAGCAATGGGCCACCACTATCACCAGGGCCAATTCCTCCTTCCAAACGGATTGGTTTGGGCGAAGAGTCTGGCACAGGTGTAAATTCTGGGAAAGAGCCATCTAGATTAGGACTGGTTAATCCTTGATTATTATTTTGCTGATCGAAGGAGTAAGTGCTGTCATAGTCAAAGCGAATTAAGCCATCGTCAACGCTGTCAATAATATTTTCGGCTGCACGGCGTAAACCGTCACTATTGCCTGAAGTAGCAATTGGCTGTCCATAATCTCCATAGCCAATCAGAGTTCCTTTTTTACCGAGTAAAGATGTATCATCTGCTAGTTCAGGAACATTAGGTGAAACCGCAACTGGTTCAATGTCTGTAAAGTCTTCACTTAAAGTCAATATAGCTAGGTCATATCGCGGATTGGCAACATTTTCACTTTCATCAACGCTGCTGACTCGATTAGCTTTAGCGGCCTGCCAAGATGGATGTAAACTAACCCGCTCGATTTTCAAGCTGTGATCCGAACCTGCATCTAAATCATCCCCCAACTCAAACGAATACTTTGATAAGTCCTTAACATCAATTACGCCATTGAGGTCGGGATCGATCACATGAGCTGCTGTCAAAACTTTATTGGGAGCAACTAAAGTTCCTGTTCCAATGTTCAACTCTTTGGAATACGCTGTAGTTTTAGTTGTAATCTCTACTCTGCCAACTGGATCTATTGGCTTGGCTAGCTTAATCGAGTCTGATTCTTTAGCATTCTCATTAATTGCAACCACCTTGTATTACTCCTCTGATCCAGATCTTCATTACGTTTAGATTAAGGGGTAAATATATCATGCTTTACTTAAGTAGCCAAAAAACACCTTAAAAGTCAAAAGTATTCCCCTTCGAGAGCGATGCAAAGGACGACTTCTTCAACAATATTCAGGCAAAGAGTCTATTAATTGTTAAATTAATAACTGTTCTTTGTTGCTGAGAAAAAGTGGATTCATCGATCGCCGATTTAAGACAAAACTATACTCTGGCAGGATTAAGTGAAGCCGATCTAGACTCTAATCCGATCCATCAGTTCAACCTCTGGTTTGAGCAGGCTTTGGCAGCCGACTTAATTGAACCCAACGCCATGACTTTAGCCACTGCTACTGCTGATGGTAAGCCTAGTGCGAGGATTGTCTTGCTTAAGGGTGTCAGTGAGCGAGGTTTTGTATTCTATACCAATTACGACAGCCAAAAAGGACGGCAGTTAATCGCTAATCCCTATGCTGCTTTAGTATTTCTTTGGGATAAGCTGGAAAGACAGATTCGGATTGAGGGCAAAGTTGAGAAGTTATCATCAGCCGAGTCATTAGAATATTTTCATAGTCGCCCTAAAGCATCACAGCTTGGTGCTTGGACATCAAATCAAAGTCAGGTGATTGCTAACCGAGAAGTATTAGAGCAAAAGTTGGCTAGTTTACAAGCACAATATAGCGGTGAGGATACTATTCCCTTACCCGAACATTGGGGTGGATTTCGAGTTGTACCTAATCGGCTGGAGTTTTGGCAAGGTCGTCCCAGTCGTCTCCACGATCGCTTAGTATACGATCTACAAGCTGATGGTAATTGGTCAATCAGTCGATTATCTCCCTAAGGTAATGGGTAATGGGTAATGGGTAATGGAGTTTTAGCGGATTAAACTGCTTGCTACTTACTATAAAGTTATTTTTGAGAATCGGATTTAGTATTACGGCGTTGCTGAATCAGGGTATACCAATTTAAAAAGCTTATAGCTTATAGCTTATAGCCTATAGCTCCGAACAGTATTATTATCGGTTTCACACTTGTCTTAAACGAGTCGCTCTAAGAAGGAAACCTTCAAGACCGCGCTCGTTCGCTAAATCAGCAACGCCAGTATTACTTTGTCCATCAAGAATGAATGATTTAATTGTCTTAGATACGGTTGATTTGGTTTTATGTTTGGGCTTGATTGGTTTGGCGATCGCCTTATCTTTATGGCGTAAACTAGGCTTAGAAAAGCAGCTAGCCTATAGTGCAGGACGTTCTTTAGTGCAGCTCATCGCCATTGGCTATATTTTAGATCTGGTGTTTGCGATTGATAACTGGCTAGCGGTGTTGGGCATTTTAGGGATCATGATTGCTATTGCCTCAGTTGTCACCCGTAACCGTATCGATCAAAAGCTGAAGGGACTTCTATCGACGGTAATTTTAGCTTTAGTTGCCAGTAATGTTTTTACTTTAGCCTATGTAATTTTGTTGATCGTGCAGCCCGATCGATGGTACGAACCCCAGTATTTAATCCCCTTAGCTGGGATGCTATTTGGTAATGCGATGAATAGTGCATCCTTAGCGGGCGATCGCCTATTAAACTCAATTCAGCACAACCGTCTGGAAATTGAAACCCATCTCAGTTTAGGTGCTACGGCAAAACAAGCGATCGCTAGCTATCAACGAGAGGCAATTCGCACAGGCTTAATTCCTACTTTAAATAATATGGTGGTGATGGGCTTGGTTAGTCTGCCAGGAATGCTTACAGGACAAGTATTAGGGGGTAGTAATCCTCGCGATGCAGCTTCTTATCAGATCTTGATTTTATTTGCGATCGTTTTAGTTAATTTGATGACGACAATCTTAATTACTGAAGGAATTTACAAACGCTTTTTTAATCCGCGAGAACAATTAATTGGCTAGGTCAGATATTATTTAGTGAATTGATAACTTGATTCAATTAAACTCCACACTCTTTTTTAAAAGCTAAAAGCTAAAAGCTAATGGCTAAAAGCTAACAACCAATGAATTTAAACGCAGCCAATTCACACCTGACACATAATAAATATGCGATCGCTCTTCATACTAGTACACCACAATTGGGCATAGCTATTAATAATTATGCAGGGGACAGCCGTAGTCAAACCTGGGATTTAGGACGAGATTTAGCATCCCAACTACATCAACATCTAGCAGCAATGCTACTGCCTCAAACTTGGCAAGATTTAGCCTTTATCGCCGTAGCTAAAGGGCCAGGAGGCTTTACAGGAACTCGTGTCGGGGTTGTTACTGCCCGCACTATTGCCCAACAGCTAAACATTCCTTTATTTGGTATTTCCAACTTAGCAGCCATAGCCGCAGCCCAAAACTATCAAGGAGAAAATTTGTTAGCGGTTCAGATGGATGCTAGACGAGAGCAACTATTTGTCGGCATTTATCAGGTAACTGACTTAGGGCTTAAGACATATATGCAGGATACCTTAATGACTCCAGAAGTTTGGCAGAAAACTCTGGCAGATTTACCTGCCTATCAATTAATTACCGCTAGCGAACAGATTGCTGCTTCTGTGACTAATGTTTTGGATTTAGCCTATACAGATTGGCAGCAGGGAAAACAGCCCCACTGGTCAGAAATTATGCCTTATTACGGACAACATCCAGTCACTGGATAGAAATAGACTTCTTACCCTAGACGGAGGAGAGTTGAGGAATCTCGCGAGATCATGAAATAAGATACTCAATTTTATTTCAAATAACAACTAGATAAACGAACCATGACTACTCAAACAAATATAGCTACCAAACTTGGCGATCTCAAGCTGATTCAGAACGTTTTGATCGAATACGAACAGAAACTAATGGCACAGACAAATGATCAAACAATTCGCGAACGACTAGAAAAAATGTTGGAAAGCGATCGCCAGAACTTAAGCGATATTGATGAGACGATCGCCAAATTTGGTAATGCGGCTCAACCCCGCGACATTACCCAACAACACGCTGATAAAATCGGTCAAATGATGGATGGCTCAGAGTTAACAGAATATGATAAATTCTTTCAACTTGAGCTATTAAAACATCAGCAAAGCATGACTGGCTTAGTACTTCATAAAGCCGCTCAATCTCTCAACGATGAACTACAAGACGCAATGGAACCGTTGAATAAAGTCAACTTTGAAAACCGCGCTCATCAAGAAGTTCTTAAAGGCGTGCTTTACTTCGTTGGCACTAGAGAACTGACAGGACAAGAACCTGATATGGGTATTTGGGCAAGTGTCGAACAGGGCATTGCTGCCCTCAAGGGTGTGGTAAGTAGTGCCGCTAATGCTGTGAAATAACGGCAAAGATTTATCAAAAATGTAGTCTGTCAATTTTGAATTGAGGAGTTGAGGTTAGGTAATAAGTAATAGGTAATGGGTAATAGGTAAAAACCTTCGACTTCGTTGTCAAACAATTGTAGGTTATTCAGACTACATGCGGGCAAGCCCTTTGTGACTTTTGACTCCTATTCCTCAAAACAATCTTGACAATCAACTAGATGAACTCATGATTAAGATCGCTTTGCAAAGAGCGGTCTTTTTCTTTACTTTGTTGTTGGCGATCGCCAAGTAAGATCGAGTATGACTAACGACTTTAAATAAAGTGATTCCCCAAGTCCCCAAGTCCCCAAGTCCCCAAGTCCCCAAGTCCCCAAGTCTCCAAGTCCCCAAGTCCCTAAATTAAAACATTCTTCAACTCCTTTATCAGTAAATAATGATTAGAATAACTATAAGTTTTTTATATATTTGGTATAGCAAAAAGTACTTTTAATGACTTCTATTATTACGCAACAGCCTAAACTCAACGCCCCAACTATATGTAAACTCGATAATGGTTTAACTATTATTGCCGAACAGATGCCTGTTGAAGCAGTGAACCTCAATGTCTGGATTAATGTTGGTTCAGCTCAAGAAAGCAACGAAATCAACGGCATGGCGCATTTTTTAGAGCATATGGTGTTTAAAGGCACGCCTAATCTAAAAATTGGCGAATTTGAGCATTTAATCGAGAAAAGAGGTGCAGAAACCAATGCTGCTACTAGTCAGGACTATACTCATTACTATATAACCACTGCACCGCAAGATTTTGCTGAACTAGCACCCTTGCAGCTTGATGTAGTCTTAAACCCTAGCTTAGAAGACGAAGCTTTTGAACGGGAAAAACTAGTTGTTCTGGAGGAAATCCGTCGCTCAGAAGATAGTCCTAGTCGTCGTACTTTCTCTCGTTCGATGGAAACTTGTTTTGCCACCTTACCTTATCGTCGTCCTGTATTAGGCCCTGCATCTGTAATTGAAAATTTGCGATCGCCACAAATGCGCAATTTTCATGGTGCTTGGTATCAGCCTAATTCTATGACCGCAGCCGTCGTGGGTAATCTTCCTGTAGAACAGTTGATCGAGATTGTTACCAACAGCTTTGAACAGCATTATACTACCCGTGACGAGTATCTTAAAAATAGTACTCCTTCGGTCGCCCCAGAAGCGCCTTTTACAGAAATAGTCCGTCGCGAATATACCGATGAGAGTCTACAACAGGCACGGTTAATTATGACTTGGCGTGTTCCTGGCATGGAAAACCTCGATCAAACCTATGCTTTAGACATTTTGGCGGTAATTTTAGGACAGGGTAAAGTATCTCGCCTATTTAGAGAATTACGAGAAGAAAAAGGTCTGGTTAATCAGATTGGCGTGAGTAACATGACTCAAACCCATCAGGGAGTATTTTATATCTCTGCTGCCTTGCCAACAGAAAACATTGAGGCGGTAGAACAAGCGATCGCTCAACAAATCCGAGTCATTCAAAACGAACCTATTGTCGACCAAGATATAGACCGTATTCGTACTCAAGTAGCCAATCGTTTTGTGTTTGCTAATGAACGTCCCAGCGATCGCGCTAACCTCTATGGTTACTATTATTCCCAGCTACAGGATCTTGACCCAGCTTTAAATTATCCTCAACATATTCAAGCCGTTTCAGCTCAAGACTTACAAATAGCAGCCCAAAAATATCTTAATCCTGATGCCTATGGCGCGGTAATTATGAAACCTGGTAATTACTGATTACTGATTACTGATTACTTTACTGATTACTGATTACTAGAGCGTGTCATCAATTTTAAAAAAAGCGATCGCTAATCAGACAGCTACAGAAGACAAAAAATTTAACTTCATCTTCGCAGCAAATACATTTAATGATGTAGATACAGGAGATAGCCTAACCTATGGTGCTACATTAGCTGCTGGGTTAAGTTTGGTTAGTGATAAATTGAAAATCATGTTGGAGCAATTTGGTATTTCGTTCATCATTACAACGCATCCTTACATCTTTAGGACTACAATTTCTTTTTATACAACCATTGCAATGCTTCTTCCACTCCGTACCTCAACTATATAGTAATTCGCTTAAAAACTATCTTTGACCATAACATTACAGTTTTTCGATAATTCTCGATAGTAAATATATTTTATTAACTATTAAGTCAGATGCAGTGCATAAAAGTGCCAAATTAAATTCCGATATCTACTTGGAGAGCGAAAAAAGGCATACTAGTATTCATGGTTCGGGTAAATTATGAGAGGGAATTGTGCCTAGTTTAGTTACGGAAAGGATTGAATCTGTTAAGGCGGGACTGATCGGCGCGATCGCATTTACCCTGGCAGCATTAGTATTGTTGGTAGTTCAAGGTTTGGTGAGCGATTTGATCCTCAAATTGAATACTAATTTTGGGGTCATTAGCTGGATATCGGCGATTCAATTAGCTATTGGTGCAGTTAGTGGTTTTTTGTTTGGCGTAACCTATCGCTATATAATTCGCAGCGATCGCAATTCTCATCTTCAAGACGGTGCCGTACTTGCCTTTGGTTTAGTTAGAGGATTGGCTTTAGTTGAAAGAAACTTGGTTTTAGCTGAACTATTATCTTTAGCTGGTTTAGTTTTGCAAAGTATTGTCTGTTTTGCGATCGCTCGTTTAATTTTGGATTTGGCGATCGCTCGTAAGCTAATCAAACCCTTTATTTAACTATCTGAATACTGGCTACTCTAATTATGGGGTTTCACACCACAAAATACCGCTTAAGAAGTATGATAAGGTTTATAGTTGCCAAATTAAATAGATATTTCAAAACAAAGATACAAAGCATGGATATTTTAACTTTAGGCTGGGTAACAATCTTAGCTTTATTCTCCTGGTCGATCGCCATGGTTGTCTGGGGTCGTAACGGATTCTAGTCGTGGAAACTCAATTACTAAATACTCTGTTTCTAGTAGCCATAGGCATTCTAGGGCTACTAAGTTTAGGAGTTGGCTATCTTTCTGTTGTCCAGTGGCGCGATCGCCGTCGTCAAGGGCGAGATAAACGAGGCGGGCTTTAACAGTGTCCGAACATCGTTACCAAATTAATTAAAAGTAATATTTTTTGAGAGTGGGGATGCTATTTAATGGTGTCCCTATTTATTTAGAATGGAGCCAATACTTCTCGTTTAACAAATGCGGATTAATATATGAGGCTAGAAAAGTAACGAGTAACGAGTAACAAGTAACGCTACCTACTATTCACTACCTATATGCGAAGCGGTATCCTTTAGGACTACCTACTACTTAACTAATCAATAACAAAGCTTAAACGAGAAGTATTTAAAATGGATCTGGTTAGTCACGGTTTGAATTGCAAAGCTGCAATTTGCGCCTCGGCTTTATTTAAAGACTCGTACCATTCTTGTTCTGGCTCGCTATCGGCAACTATCCCCGCACCAACTTGTCCATATACTTGAGCGATATCACTATCAGGCGATTTGACATAGAGCAAAGTACGAATCAGAATATTGAGGTCTAAATTTCCTCGCTGGTCGAGATAGCCACAAGAACCATAGAATAAACTACGACGCACAGGTTCAAGCTCTTCGATTAGTTCCATACAGCGCACTTTAGGACAGCCTGTAATTGTTCCACCAGGGAAGACACCTCGGATCAAATCGACGGCATCGCGATCGCTATTTAAAATTCCTCTGACGTTACTGACTAAATGCATTACGTGGCTATAGCGTTCAATAACTAACAGCTCGTCTACTTCGACTGAACCCCACTGGCAAACTCGTCCTAAATCATTGCGTTCTAAATCGACGAGCATGATATGTTCGGCTCGTTCTTTGGTATTAGCAAGTAATTCTGCTGCCAAAGCGCGATCGCTTTGGCGATCTATTCCTCTTCTTCTCGTTCCCGCAATGGGTCTAGTTTGCGCTAAATTGCCCTCTAACTGCACTAATCGTTCAGGAGAACAGCTAATCACATCTCCCCAAGGCGATCGCCAATAACTAGCAAAAGGAGAAGGATTAATTTTCTGTAGCTCTTGATAAATTAACCAGCTATTGTTAGTTGTACTAGTTTGAAATCTCAAGGATAAATTAGTCTGAAAAATATCTCCTGCTTGTATGTGCTGTTTTGCTTGTTCGACTGCGTTTTGATACTGTTCTCGATCGGTTAAGAAAGTAATTGTGGATGTTGTTGGCGTGTTTGGCACAATTTCTGGAGCGGGTTGAAATGCAGCAAGTTTGGCGACCAAGTTTTCTAACTGCTCAAAATCACCAGCAGCCAGCCATAAAGTTTGAGCTACATGGTCTAATACAGCAAAACAATCTGGCTCATACCAATATGCTACGGGAAAGGGTAAAGTATCCTGCTTGAGTTCGGGTAATTTTTCAATCTCCCAAGCAAGATCGTAACCTAGCCAACCTAGCCAACCACCAGTAAAGGGTAAATGAGCCACCTGAGAATTATGACTAGTGGGTTGCTTTAGTAGCGATCGCAAGAAAGGTAGGATTTCACCAATTTTCGGAGTCCATAATTGAAATTTCTGCTCTTTAGTTCTAGGCGAGCCAGCACAAATTGAATAGCGTGATAACTGTGGTTGTTCTAAATCTGCAATTGTTCCTGGACTTTCGAGCAGAGTAGCAACTGGATCATCAAGAAATAAGGCAGTAAAAACTTCTGAAGCAGTACGATGATTAAGAGTTAGCGATCGCCATTGCCATATTTTTATCGGCTGCATTACTTCTTTGATCGGCATGAATGAGATTAAATAGCGATCGATTATTTTCCCAGTCTCCTAGTCTCTCAGTCAAGTCAGACTAGGTTGTTCAGCATTGTTTTTTCAGCTAGTTCCCCCAATAAACCACCGCGCACACCAAAAGGGAATTAAAATGCCTAAAGCGATCCAATCGCGCCATCTCAACTTCAATTGATGCCATTGAACTCGATGCTCGTTAGGACTAGTAAAACCGCGAACGTCCATTGCCGTAGCAATTTGTTCTGCTCTAAGTAGTAAATTTTCGAGCAATTTTTCGGAAACAATTAACCATAATTGTGTGCTACGACGCAATCCAAGTTTCTTCCAGTCGATCGCTCTGGTGCGAATTGAACGGACTAAATTCTGTACTTCTTCTAAGACTAAAGGAATAAAGCGCAGAGAAAGAGTCAAAGTTAAAGTAATTTCGGCAATGGGTAAATTTAAGCGACGCAGGGGACTCATGAGATCTTCTAAACCTGCGGTAATTTCTTCAGGAGCCGTGGTTAAAAGATACAAACTGGTACTGTAAATCAAAGTAAAAATTAGAGTAGATACCTTGACAGCTATGTCCAGAGAGCGACGAGTAATTGTCAGGCGAGGCAAAAAAGCGAATTTGGGTTGATCAAAGTAAACGAAGCGATAACTGCTAGCATTTGGCAATTGAGACTGACAGGCAGACGAAGGGGATACTTGATTAGGTTTATTACTAGAGGTTACTTCAGGATTAGCACAAAAAGGTGGCGTTCTTGGCTGATGCGTTACTGCTAAAGTATCGGGAGCAACGCTAGCAAACAAAAATAAGAAAGTACATAACAACAACAACCAGCCAATTTGCTTCCACCAGACGCGAAAGGGGATTCCCGCAACAATAGTCAACAGGATTAATGACCCTGCCAAGACGATACGCCACCAGGGATTACCTAACACAGGAGCAATCAAAAAGGTCATTAGCCAAGCTAATTTAACTCTAGGATCGACTTTGTGCAGCCAAGTTATAGGTTGTTCTAAATAAGAACCAATCGGAAGCGATCGCAATAAATCCATGTCTTTTGTCAGAGAAGAAAGGAAAACTAGGGATTAATTTAATCACCGATCACTGCTCGCTGCTCATTGATTTCTCTGGCGACGAATCTCTCTAGTTGCTGCTTCATGCTCACTTAACGTTTTGCTGAAGACATGAGTACCATCATAACGTGCGACAAAGAATAGGTAATCAGTGTTGTCGGGGTTTAAGGTAGCTTTAAGGCTCGCCAAACCAGGTGCAGCGATGGGAGTGGGAGTTAAGCCTGTATTCATATAGGTATTGTAGGGGGAGGGAGTGCCTACTTGAGAATAGGTTAAAGGTTGATCTGCCGTCTGTCTAATACCTAAACCATATTCTACCGTGGGGTCTGATTCTAGCTTAATTCCCTGATTTAGCCTCGCGGTAAAAACCCCCGCAATTAAAGAGCGCTCTGTGCCAATCACGGCTTCTTTCTCAACGATGCTGCTGAGGGTGACCCAATCTAACAGGCTCATATCTGGTTTTGCTGCTTCATAGACAGGTAAAGCAGTTTTCTCAAACCGAGTCAACATGGTATTGATGATTGCTTGAGGATCGTTGGTTAAGTCGCTAGATATTTTGTAGGTATCAGGATATAAAAATCCTTCTAAGATTGGTAAATTTTGGGGTAGCCAAGGATATTTGTCGTAGGGAATATTTTTGACTGCCTCGGCAAACTCGGCAGCGCTAAAATAGCCTTGTGACTCAAAGTATTTTCCCATCTGTCTGGTTGACCAACCTTCGGGAATAGTGAAGTCGATCTGCATAATTTTGCCAGACCAAATCTTAGCTGCAATATCAGTTAAGGGTTCTTCAGGAGACAATTGATAAGTGCCAGCTTTAAATCCGCCAGAGGAGTCGGCAGCTTGCTTGTATTTAGTCCAAAGTTTCCAAGCATTGAGAGATTTAACCAAACCAGCATCAGCTAACTGTTCGCCAATTTCATTGCCTGAAACTCCAGGTTTAACAGTAAACTGAACTTGCTTTGGTTTGCCTTCGCTGCTCGCCTCTACAGGAGCAATTGAACTATTCCAACTAGTCCAACCCAAAAGTGCAGTTGCACCGATCGCTATGGGTATAATTTTTATCGCCAAGCTTTTAGGAGATTTAGTGCGAGAAACTGGTTTTTTACGCTTTTTTTGAGCAGTCATTTTAAATAGATCTGGCTAGGTTAAATCATTAATCATTGGCTCTAAAAATAAAGCTGGGTCTTATCTTAGCCTGGTTTTTTAGAACTGTCTGTTTTATGCTAATTAATCCCTAAATATAGATAAAACTGACTGATTTTCGCAACCAACTATTCTTCTGACAGTAGTTCTTCAAGAATTGGCAATAGGTTTTCCTGATCTGGAGAAACCAATTCTAAATGGTTTTCTGCATCGTAGCGCGCAAAAAATAACAGCGGAGTTAAGGGTGTATAAATCCCGTATTTTTGCTCGGCATGAAAGAAATAACATAGAGACTGCAATTCCTCGTCAACGTCATCATCATCTTCACCACTATCAAGAGTCAACACCTGTTCCTCTTCAATGGGAGGTAACTCTCCCGTAGCAGTCAGAGTATAGGCTGTGTGGTGTAGATAGAGATTTTGTTCGGCTAATACCGCTTTGGCATTGTCAAATATTTTGGCGATCGCCTCTTCATCATCTAGCATTGCTGCTTCTACTTCATCTTCACTATCCTGGTTAATAGTCATGATAATGACAGGAATATCAACAGGTACTAATAGTAAATAGGTCAGTTGATCTACTTCCAAAGATTGCTCAATGTAGCAAGGAAGCGATCGCCCATCCTCATCAACAATGGTCAGAGTTTCCTCGTCATATTGTTCGTTATAGTTAAACCCAGATGACGGCATAATTTTTAGGTTATAAAAAATTTTTGCTAATCAATAAACCTTTCAATCGGCTCAAAGCCTCCTTAATCAGGCTGATTGATACGTTTATATTAGACTAAAGAATACCATTTTTTCAGTGGCAAAAGACTGATTTAGTTATAAAGTAGTAGTACTTACTACTTACATCAGCTTCTATTCTTTTTTGGGTTGATAAGTCGAAGCAATTTCCAGCTCTTTAAGTTGCTTTTTATCTACCGCAGCAGGGGCATTGGTTAAGGGACAGCTAGCCTGTTGAGTTTTGGGGAAGGCAATTACATCGCGAATTGATTCTTCTCCCGCCAGAAGCATGACCAAGCGATCTAAGCCAAAGGCAATTCCTCCATGGGGAGGTGTGCCATACTCAAAAGCCTCTAACAAGAAGCCAAATTTATTATCGGCTTCCTGATCGGATAAACCGATCGCTTTAAACACTTCTGCCTGAAGTTCTTTTTGATAGATTCTCAAGCTACCACCACCAATTTCGATCCCGTTGTATACCAAGTCATAAGCTTGCGCTCTAGCAGTAGTTAAATCGGCTCGATCTTCGGGATAAGGAGCGGTAAAAGGATGGTGAAGTGCTTCGTAGCGTTTCTCATCGGCATTCCATTCAAACATGGGGAATTCTGTGACCCAGATTAAATTAACCTGTTGGTTATCAATTAAGCCCATTTCTTGCGCAATAAATAAGCGGAGACGATCTAAAGACTTATTGACGGTATCAGTATCTCCTGCCCCAAACAAGAGTAAATGTCCTGGTTTTGCTCCAGTACGTCTGAGCAATTCCTGTTTTTGCTCTTCATTGAGATTATCTTTGATTGCCCCAATGGTGTCGATTTCGTTGTTTTCCCGCACGCGAATGTAGGCAATTCCTTTTGCCCCTGCGGTAACGGCTTCGTTAAAAATATCCCCCTTGGGTTTAATCCGCACATTCGAGATAGCATCATTGCCTCCAGGGATAGGTAACACTTTAACCTGTCCACCACTAGCGATCGCCCCTGAGAAGACTTGGAATCCCGAATCTTGTACAATATCGGAAACATCAACTAATTCCATGGCAAAGCGAGTATCGGGGCGATCTGTCCCGTAACGCGCCATCGCGTCAGCATATGTAATCCGGGGAAAAGGAGTTGATAATTCAATTCCCTTAACGGTTTTAAAAATACGGCTGATTAACCCTTCGTTGAGTTCAATAATTTCATCTTGAGAGAGAAAACTCATTTCCATGTCTAGCTGAGTAAACTCTGGCTGTCGATCGGCGCGCAAATCTTCATCGCGGAAGCAACGGGCAATTTGATAATAGCGATCGCAACCCGATACCATTAATAATTGCTTAAATAATTGGGGAGACTGAGGCAGGGCATACCAATTACCAGGATTTACTCTCGATGGCACCAAATAATCTCTTGCCCCTTCAGGGGTCGAACGAGTCAGGATCGGCGTTTCCACTTCAATAAAGTTTTGCTCGTCTTCTAAGAAACGGCGCATTGCCTTAACTACCTGGTGACGTAACTGGAGGTTTTTCGCCATGCGATCGCGTCTTAAGTCTAAATAACGATGTTTCAGCCGTAGCTTTTCACCAACAGTTTCTGTATCGGCAGTAGAAACCTGAAAAGGAAGCTGTTTACTAACGGCGTTGAGGACTTCAATTGATTCAGCATAAATTTCTACCTGTCCTGTCGGCAGATTATCGTTAAGAGATTCTGGGGGACGCTGACTAACTCGCCCCACGGCTTTAACTACATATTCACTACGCAAAGACTCCGCATCAGCATAAGATTTAAGGGTACGCTGGGGATCGCTGACAATCTGAACTGTGCCAGTGCGATCGCGCAAGTCAATAAATATAACTCCCCCGTGGTCACGACGACGATCGACCCAGCCAAAGATAGTAACAGTTTGATCTATATGTTCGGCTCGCAATTCGCCACAGTAATTTGTTCTCATGCCCAGTAGCTAAGTAATTAAGTAAGATACAGCGTCTCTAAGAGTAACAAAATCTGTCCCCTTCTTGTTTACTATTTAATCGTTTAATCCGATCGCTGGCTCAATTTTCGCTCATCTTATGCCGAAATAATTCTCTAGAGACGAGACATCTGAAAAAAATCTCCATACAATAGAGCGAGTTTATGCATAAAATTGTGCATCAGTGGCGATCGCCTCTTTTATAGTAGGGGCGAACGGCCGTTCGCCCCTACCTGCTACTTATGTTTTTACGTTTATCTCCAAAAACAGAACCCAATTTAACCAATCTCAATCGAGCCAGCAATTTTAAATACTTATTTTTGCTTTTTACTGTGGCAACATCCCTTTGTGTCGGATTCAAACCAGGTCATCAAATCACCTCTAATCCCGAAGCTTTATTGGTTTTGGGAGGACATGAAGAGCGAGAAAGATATGCAGCCCAATTAGCTCAGCAACACCCCGATCTGCCAATTTGGATTTCTTCTGGTAGTCCTCAAGCATATGCTCAAAAGATTTTTCATAATGCAGGGATCAAAAGCGATCGCCTTCATTTTGATTACAGAGCCAGCGATACCGTAACTAATTTTACGACCTTAGTAGATGAACTAAAAGCTCAGGGAATAGACAGCGTATATCTCATCACCTCAGAAAACCATATGCAACGAGCAAAAGTCATTGGCGACATAGTGCTTCGTAGTCGAGGAATAAACTTTCAAGCGATCTCTGTGCCTTCAAAAAACCCTCCTGAACCGATCGAAAAGACTGTGCGGGATGGAGCAAGAGCCTTTTTTTGGCTGATTACCGATTAGTAATTACTGATTCAGTATGGAGAACGACACCTTAAGCTACTATAAGTCTGATGTGAATTAGCTATCTAAACACCATAGATGAATACTCCTGGTCACTACATACTTAATCTAGCTTTACTAGGAAAAACAAGCTCTGCCACGGAGAATCTAGCGATCGCGATCGGCGCAATTTTACCTGATGTACCAATATTCATCTTTTATTTAGTTGCCAAATTTATTTATAAAATGCCCGAAGGCAAAATTTGGTCAGAGGCTTATTATGAACCTTTTTGCCAAAACACAGTGGCTTTGTTTCATTCGATTCCTTTGGCACTCATTGGAGCTGCTATTTGTTATCGTTTTGATTGGAAACCAGGGCTAATTTTGTTTGTTAGTATGGTCTGTCATTCTTTATTAGACCTTCCCGTACACCACGATGATGCCCATCGTCACTTTTTTCCTTTGAGCAACTATCGCTTGATTAGTCCATTTTCTTACTGGGATGTTAATCACTACGGCAGAATCGTTGCTTTTATTGAAATGGCATTAGTATTGGGAGTAAATCCACTGGTGCTTAGTTTGCTAAATTCCCCTTGGACAAAAGGAATTGTAATTGCGATCGATATGTTCTATCTATATGGTTATTTCCGTTCCTATTTATTTACTAATTACTAATTACTAATTACTGATTACTAATTGTTGATGGGCATCATTTAAGTATTCGGTATTTGTTTATTGCTCACTGCTCACTGCTCACTGCTCACTGTCTATGCTTGCTCCTTGGCGATCGCCACTTTCTAGTGCCATTCACCACAATCGTTCTAAACCCCATTCTCGTTATTTTCAGTTAGCTACTATTAACCCAGCAGGCTATCCAGCTAATCGTACTGTGGTTTTTCGCGGCTTTTTAGATGACGAGCAGAATCGGCTGAAAATTATTACTGATGTTCGTAGTGCCAAGATGCAAGATATTGAGCATCAACCCTTAGCTGAAATTTGTTGGTACTTTACTAAAACCCGCGAACAGTTTCGGATCTCAGGAAAGCTTCAGTTGGTTACTGTTCAATCAACAAATCTTGATTTACAACAAGCACGTAAGATAACTTGGCAGGATCTTTCTGACTCTGCGCGATCGCAATTTTCCTGGCCAGATCCCGCCCAACCTAGATCAGATAAATCGGCTTTTGAGATCGAGCTTACAGACGCAAATAACCCTCACGATAATTTTTGTTTATTATTATTGACTCCCCACAGAATCGACTATCTTCAATTAAAAGGAGATCCTCAGCAACGCTTTTTATATAATCTGCAAGAAGATCAAACCTGGACAACTCAAGCAGTTAATCCTTAATTTCAGCAATCAGTAATCAGTAACCAATGAAAAAAATCGGCACTTTGGGAGAACAGTTAATTGGTCGATGGTTACAGTTAGATAATTATGAGCTATTGGAGTATAACTGGCGTTGTCGCTGGGGAGAAATTGATTTAATTGCTCAGGATCGAACATCTGGGGCGATCGCCTTTGTCGAGGTTAAAACCCGCAGCGCCTATAATTGGGATGCAGATGGTTTACTGGCGATCGACGCTATTAAACAGCAAAAGTTAATTCAAACTGCATCTTTTTTCTTAAGTAAACATCCTTCCTTGGCTGAATTTCCCTGTCGCTTTGATGTAGGACTAGTCAGTTATCAACCCTGCGATCTTACCAAAAATGCCAACTCTGATTTGGCTCAAATTAATCATCTGGAAATTGGTCAAGCAATTACAATTGAGCGTCATCAACTAACCATTAAAGATTATTTAGCAGCAGCTTTTGATTAATTTCTCGGTTTTTTCCCAGAACGGACAATCAAAAATATCTTGAAACTTCCTGGTATTTTATCGGTATATTTTCTCAGTAATTGTACCCTGGTAAAAATACGCAATCGCCAACTTTGTTTCAACCAGAGACTAAGTATTATTACTTATTTGTTAAAATAGCTTGAATTAATTTTAGTTGACGAGGAAATTTATTTCTTAATCTTTAATTGAAAGCGATCGCTAATTACTCTATAACTATAAATAGAATTAGAATAGTTAAGAAATTAAATCTAAACAGCAGTGAAATTTTTGTCAAACAAGGTGTAAATAGCTTTGCTTTTATCAGAAATCCTCAAAACGTTTATCTGAGTAGACGATTTTACTAATAAAATAAAATACACAGCATTAACATCTGTCTAATTTGACTGAAAAGCTTAAAAAATAATTAAATTTGAGTTAATTTAGCTCAAATTTTAGTTTTACCCTGGTTTCAAAGGGATTATAAATTCAGTAATCATACGGATGAGTAAAATTTCGGAGATGAATACAATGTGACTGTCAAAGCTTTTGTTTAGTCTAAATAAAGTTTTGATTTGGTAAATTCTGACCTGGCGACTCTATCGACATTGGAAAAAATTGCCACAGACTCCAACAGATTAATAAACTTTTCTGGCTATCTGGCTGTAAAAAAAATCTTTTTGAATTTAAATAAATACTGTTTCAGCCAAAAGCGTCCCTGAGCAAATTCATTAGTCGCACTATCAAAAATTATCGGATTGATGTTCTCCCAAGCAATAACGAAAAAGCTGAGTTAATCATGAAAAAAATCACCTATCAAGCTGCCTTAAAAGACCTAATCTTGCTCGTCCCCACTGAAGAATATAGCAATCCTGAATTAGCCCAAAGTTTAATTGAATCAGGTGTTAATGAACCAATTATTTTTTCTACTGATGGCACAAAAAGTCGTTTTGGGATGAAAAAACTCAACGTCAAAGATGGACTCAAAAGACTTAACTTGGCAGCAAGTAATCCAGAAATTGGTGAGTTGGTTGCTCAAGTAGTACTAGTAGAAGATTCAATTACGGAATTAATGCCCCTAGCAACTACTACTTCTGGCAAAAAAACATCTGAAGTACACCTTGACCAAAAAACTTACAGCTGGAAAAACGAAAAACGCAATATTTCAGAACGCTGCACTGCAAAAGAGTTGGGAAGTAAATATGGGATTAGATTGCAGTATCTTAACACCGTCATTCAGGGTAAAGTCAAATGCAGCAGAGGTTGGAGTTTGGTTAGATCTGAAGCAGCGGTATCTTAAAGAGAGCAATTTCTCTAATTTCTTACTCGGTCGATCGTCCTGAAAAACCCAAAATTTATCAACTAAGTTTAGGTGTTAAAACCTTGACTCAAAGCAGTGTAACTTTTTCCCATAGCAATCACAATTGCTGGAACTACGCTGCTTTTTGCTTTTTAGAGGTGGAATCTAATACCATTTCTCAAAAGTAATAAGGGACTTAGTAGGTTGGGTAGAACGATAGTGAAACCCAACAAAATCTTTTGATCGTTGGGTTTCGTGCCTCAAACGCCACTTGCTATATCCGAATGTGTATCCGTGATAGACAACCGAGGACACCTCGGCGACGCGAAGGACGCGAGCTTGCGAGCTAATCCTTTAGGACTAGTCCTTTAGGGCAAGGCAGTGGCTCCCCCAACCTACAATTTGATTTTATCTCTCCACTTACTATTGAAAATTGCTATTAGAAATGGAATCTAAAGCCTTGCTGAAGTAGAAGCACGATCTTCAAACTGTTTTTCCAAAATATTTAGTCATTTTTTCCTGAGAAACGTTAACATAAGTTAACAACGTTTTAAAAAAACCAATAGCTTGTTAGTACTGCTTTGTCTTTACATATCTTAAACTATATCTAAATGGACTATGACGGGTCAAGGTATCTAGTCAGATGTAACCCCGCTAGTTTTGGGGTTTGACAAGGTGAGAATCGTTAAAATAAACAAACATATAAGATTTTTAATCTTCAGCTAAGGGAGGCTGTCTGAGTGAGCAAAGATAACAATAAAAAGTGGCGTAACGCAGGTCTATATGTCTTGCTAGCCATCGTGGTAGTTGCTTTAGGTACTGCCTTTTTAGATCAACAACCACAAACTAGTCAAAGTTGGCCTTACAGCAGACTAATTGACGAAGTTCAAAACAATAAAATCGAAACAGTAAAAATTAGTGCTGACCGTACTCAAGCGCAGGTAATTGACCGAGAAGGAACACCAATTAGAGTTAATTTACCCAACGATCCTCAGTTAATCGACATCCTCAGTGATAATGGTGTTGATATTGCTGTACTTCCTCAAGGAGATGAAGGATGGTTATTTAGAGCTTTAAGTAGTCTCTTGTTCCCGATTCTTTTATTAGTAGGATTATTCTTCTTGTTAAGAAGAGCGCAAAGTGGCCCAGGCTCTCAAGCCATGAATTTTGGTAAATCCAAAGCCAGAGTACAAATGGAACCCAAGAGTCAAGTAACCTTTGGTGATGTAGCGGGGATCGAACAGGCCAAGCTTGAGCTAACTGAAGTTGTTGATTTTCTCAAAAATGCCGATCGCTTTACTGCTATTGGTGCCAAAATTCCTAAAGGCGTGCTTTTGGTTGGCCCTCCAGGAACAGGTAAAACTTTGCTAGCAAAAGCTGTAGCTGGTGAAGCTGGAGTACCTTTCTTTAGTATTTCTGGTTCAGAATTTGTCGAGATGTTTGTCGGTGTGGGTGCGTCCCGTGTCCGTGACTTATTTGAACAGGCAAAAGCTAATGCTCCTTGTATCGTCTTTATCGATGAGATTGATGCAGTAGGTCGTCAACGTGGTGCTGGTCTTGGTGGAGGTAATGATGAGCGGGAACAAACTCTTAACCAACTATTAACTGAAATGGATGGTTTTGAGGGTAACACTGGTATTATCATCATCGCTGCTACCAACCGTCCTGATGTACTTGACTCGGCCTTAATGCGTCCTGGTCGTTTTGACCGTCAAGTAGTAGTAGATCGTCCTGATTACGCTGGTCGTCAAGAAATCCTTAATGTTCATGCTCGTGGTAAGACTCTGGCTAAAGACGTTGACCTAAACAAGATTGCTCGTCGTACCCCTGGCTTTACTGGTGCAGATTTAGCAAATTTGCTTAATGAAGCAGCGATCCTAGCTGCGCGTCGTAGCTTAACCGAAATCTCCATGGATGAAGTCAATGATGCGATCGATCGCGTTATGGCTGGCCCAGAGAAGAAAAACCGCGTGATGAGTGAAAAACGTAAAGAGCTTGTGGCCTATCATGAAGCTGGTCACGCTCTAGTTGGTGCTTTAATGCCCGACTATGACCCCGTACAAAAAATCAGCATTATCCCTCGCGGACGTGCTGGTGGTCTAACTTGGTTTACTCCTAGTGAAGATCGGATGGAGTCTGGCTTATATTCCCGTTCCTATCTCCAAAACCAAATGGCAGTTGCTTTAGGTGGACGTTTGGCAGAAGAGATTATCTACGGTGAAGAAGAAGTAACCACTGGTGCTTCAAATGACTTACAACAGGTAACCAGAGTAGCTCGTCAAATGGTAACTCGTTTTGGGATGAGCGATCGCTTAGGCCCTGTTGCCCTTGGTCGTCAGAATGGAAACGTCTTTATGGGTCGAGATATTGCCTCTGACCGTGATTTTTCCAACGAAACCGCAGCAGCGATCGATGAAGAAGTACGTAACTACGTCGATCAGGCCTACAGTCGCGCTAAGAAAGTATTGATGGAAAACCGCCACATCTTAGATAAATTAGCGGACATGCTAATTGAGAAAGAAACAGTGGAAGCAGATGAGTTACAAGATGTTCTAGCTAACAACGATGTGAAAATGGCATCTTTAGCATAAGTATTTGGTTACTCAATCAAATTACTAGTTTTTAAATAATTTAAACCTAGGCAGCACTCATAATATGGGTGTTGCCTATTTCTTTTTCAATCGGCAAAAAAAGCCTAGAGCTTACAGTCAATGTCAATATAGTGACAACAGATTTCTAATACTAGATAATATTTGTTCAATATCATCGAGGCTTAATCGGTCAAGGCAACTTTTACTTTGATTTGCTCAAATTACTAATATTTCTTTCTATGTCATCTCCTTTTTTAGAAAATCGCAGCTTATCTTCAGTATTAGATTCGACTCAGTTAGACTTGTCAGTAGTTGTGCCGATTTATAACGAAGCCGAAAGTATCGAAGCTTTAATACAGGCGATCGCTGATGCTGTAGCCACAACAAATTTGCATTACGAAATCATCTGTGTTGATGACGGTTCAAAAGATCGTTCTACCGATGTCTTGACCGATCTTGCTCGCAGCAGAACAGATCTCAAGGCGGTAATTCTACGTCGTAACTATGGGCAAACTCCAGCAATGGCAGCAGGATTTGAATTGGCTACAGGAAAAGTAATCGTGACTTTAGATGGCGACTTGCAAAACGATCCTGCGGATATTCCGCTGTTGTTGGGCAAACTGGAAGAAGGCTACGATCTGGTAAGTGGGTGGCGGATCAAAAGACAGGATGCAGCCTTGACTAGACTATTACCCTCAAAGATTGCCAATATCATTATTGCTAAGGTGACAGGGGTAAAACTACACGACTATGGTTGTTCCCTTAAAGCATACCGTGCCGAATTAATTGCCGACATGAACCTATATGGTGAACTGCACCGCTTTTTACCAGCCTTAGCCTATATCGAAGGTGCGCGTATTGCCGAAGTACCCGTAAGTCACCATGCCAGACGCTTTGGTCAAAGTAAATATGGTTTAGGTAGAACGATTCGAGTCGTGATGGACTTATTAACCGTTTACTTCATGAAGAAATTTCTCACTCGTCCAATGCACGTTTTTGGCTTAGGTGGGGTGATTGCGCTATTAACGGGGATAGCCATGGGAACATATCTCACGATTGTAAAACTATTCTTCAATCAAAATATCGGCGATCGCCCTTTATTGATCCTGGCTGTATTGCTAATTATTACGGGAGTCAATTTATTTTGCTTTGGCTTAGTAACCGAACTGTTAATGCGTACCTACCATGAATCCCAAAGAAGACCAATTTATCGTATCCGAGATGTTGTGGGTAAAAAGTAAACTTGGTTTGATATTCAAAATCTATGAGTTGATATATTAATTGAATGTACAGGAAAAGTTTCTGAGGTGAAATAATTTCTTGTACATGGGAGATCGCAGATGAACATAGTAATTATGATTGAAGAAGTCGAGTTCGTGACAAGTTAAAAGACTACGATGTTTGTCAACTGGCTTAAAGTTCTAAGCTTTTAAGATATTGTCGCTCAACTTTTCCTGCTTAAAGGGCGATCCGAAGGCTAGGCGGAGCCTAATCGCCTATAAGAGCAAATACATCCATCTTTAGTGTTAGTTTATTAACATGACACATCTGTAGTAGTTGACTAGCATCAGATTATCTTAACTTGTCACGAATGGGCAATTCCTAATAGTCTAACTTTTGGTAAAGTCCAGCACGATTTTCCCTTGCGTCCCTCCCCGCTCTAAACGCTGATGTGCTTGAATCACCCGATCCCAAGACAGCGTTGAATCAATGACGGGGCGAAGCTGAGTGCGCTCGATTAGCTTTGTCAAAGCATCTAATTTTGCTCGGTACTGTGGCGAGAAAACAAAATGGATAGTCAGATTCTTGCCCCATGCTTCTATGAGTGATTGTGGTGTTTCAGTGTCTACAATACTCACAAGCCTGCCGAATGGGCGAATAATTTCTGGGCTACGCTGGATTGTATGCCCACCGACCGTATCCAAAACTAAATCAACACCTAGCTCATCTGTTTCCTGAGAAATAACTTCCGCGTAATCTTCGTTTTTGTAATCAATGGCTCGATCTGCGCCCAGTTCTTTAACAAAATCGAAATTTTTAGAACTGCATGTTGTAAAAACATAGGCTCCCATCGCTTTTGCAAGTTGAATCGCAATAGAACCAACGCCACCAGCACCCGCATGAATTAGAACTGATTCCCCAACTTGAAGATTACCTCTCGTCACTAGACAGTCCCAAGCCGTTCCTCCTGCAAGAGGAAAACACGCTGCTTCAATGTGCGACAAGTTAGAAGGCTTAAGCGCAACAATCCCTGCGTCAGCAACATGATATTGAGCATAGCTGCCAGATTCTCCAAAAATCTGTGGCGAGTAATAAACTTCATTTCCTACCTCAAAGTCTGTCACTGACTCTCCAACTGTCTCAATAACCCCTGAAATGTCAACTCCGATAATTGCTGGTAATCGAACCAGGTCTTTGTAGTCACCACGGCGAGTCTGATAATCAACTGGATTGATCGATGTCGCACAAACCCGGACTAGAACCTGATTAGGTTTTGGTACTGGCTTGGGTACAGTTTGAATCTCAAAACTCTCAGCACCACCAAATGTCGTTAGTACGGCTGCTTTCATAATTTCCATCTCTATTAACCATCCTTTATAATCAACGGTAAAGGTATTTCGATACCACTCAATGTATAGTGGTTCTTTCTTGTCACGCAAGTCAGCACCATTTAGTAAGGTAGTTACTGTCTAGTCGCAAATGCAGTCATCACAACCCCATAGCTTGCCAAAAAAAATCTCTGCTTCTCAACCAACTGTGGCTCATATCGTGGAGCATACTCTTGGTTGTAAATGGATGCTGCAAGTTTTACGCTTAATTCGTCAAGGAATCAACCGCCCAGGAGCGATGACTCGTGCAACTGAGGGATTGACAACTAAGGTTTTGAATGAGCGATTAGTAGATCTCGTCAACTTTGGTATTGTCGAGAAAGTTGCTTATCCAGAAATTCCGCCCCGCGTGGAGTATAAGTTGACTGCCTTTGGCTCTCGGTTCGTTGAAATTCTGGATGTTATTGATGATTTAGAAGAATATAGATAGTAGCTTATGTGCAAGTTAAAGCGCAGCCCAACAAAGCAGACTCAAATCAATTCCATTCTCTAAAGTTAAGTGAGGTATAACCCTCGTCTCATAAGATTAATAATAAGTTTGTACAGCAAGCCTTACTTTTGTTGCCAAAAACTTTCAGACTGAGGGCGATTATCGTATTGCTCGACTGAAGCATGAACATCTGAAATATGTTGATATGCCCATTCTCCTAAAATAGCTAAAGGCTCAGCTAAGGACTCACCTAAAACAGTTAAAGAATAGTCTACTCTTGGGGGAATTGTTGAATATACCTCTCTTTGTATTAATCCGTTGCGCTCCAAATTACGGAGATTTTGGATCAGCATTTTAGACGATATTCCTGCTATTTGCTGTTTAAGCTCGCGATATCGCTTTTTACCCTGTGTTAAGGCATAAATAATCAAAATTGTCCATTTGTTAGCAATTTTATCTAATATTTGATGACCTTCACACTGAGTGTCAAAAATACCTCTGTTAGCAATTCGAGCCAAAGCAGGTTGCGGTAGATAATTAAGTTCAGTTTTTCTGGAGTTTAAACTAGAATTCATGGTGACTTACTAAAAGGTAACTGACACACTTTCAGGTAAATCCTTCCCAGTGCTTGCTACTAAATGGTACATAAGAAACATAACGTTTAAATAAAAATATTAGCCATGAAAGCATTTGTAATTGAACATTTTGGCGCACCAGATAGTTTCCACCTGGCAGATTTACCCAAGCCTGAATTATTACCTAATCATGTACTCATAAAAGTTGCAGCAACTAGTGTTAACCCAGTAGACACTAAAATACGTCGGGGTTTTATAGCTGATATTACTCCAGATTTTCCTGCTGTTTTGCATGGGGATGTAGCAGGAGTTATTGAAGCAGTAGGAAGTAAAGTCAATGCTTTTAAAGTTGGGGATGAAATATATGGCTGTGCCGGTGGAGTCAAAGGAACAGGCGGTGCTTTAGCAGAATATATGCTGGCGGATAGTAATTTAATTGCTCATAAGCCCAAATCTTTAACCATGGCACAAGCAGCAGCACTACCTTTAGTATCTATTACCGCCTGGGAAGGACTAATCGATCGCGCTCAAGTACAATCTGGTCAAAAGGTTTTAGTTTATGGCGGTACTGGAGGAGTCGGTCATCTGGGGGTACAGTTAGCAAAATGGGCTGGCGCAGAAGTATATGCTACCGTTTCCAGCCCAGCCAAAGCGGCGATCGCTCTTTCATTAGGCGCAGATGTGGCAATTAACTATACTGATACTGCGGTGGAGGAATTTGTCGCCCAATATACTGATGGTCAAGGCTTCGATCTGGTTTTCGACACTGTAGGCAACGATAATTTACAACATGCTTTCCAAGCAGTAAAGCTAAATGGCACAGTGATATCGACAGTTTCTACCTCCCAACAAGATTTAAGCCTGATGCACGCTAAAGGACTAACTTTGCATTTAGTTTATATGCTGTTGCCAATGCTGTCAGGAATTAACCGATCCCATCATGGCAAAATTTTAGTCAAACTAGCTGATTTAGTCGATCGAGGACAAATACGTCCACTTTTAGACGATAAAACTTTTAGCTTCTCTGAAGTTGCTGTTGCTCATGCTTATCTAGAATCGGGACAAGCGATCGGCAAAATTGTTTTGACTAATGATTAAGTAAGTAAAGAAGCTTTGCTATCAGCTTTAGAATTTTCAAAATTGGCAGCAGGAATACAAAAGAACATACCCCCAACCATATTTGTTGATGACCATAATTAAATGAATACTTAAAACCATGACAGAACTTTTACAACAAGCTTTAAAAAAGCTCTCTGACTTGCCAGCCGATAAACAAGAAACTATTGCTCGTTTGATACTCCAAAAAACCGAACAAGATGAAGCAAAAAGTAATGACGATAGCTTATTGCGCAAATCTATTGGTATGGGAACAAGCGGTAGAACAGATTTATCAAGCCAAACTAATGAACTACTATGGCAAGAGGACTAATAGCGGTAAAGAGCGGAATTATTGCTTTATTAGATCGAGACGATCGGTATCATCAAGCTGCTGTAACAGCGATCGAGGGACAAAAAATCTATATTCCTGTAACTGTATTGCCAGAAGTTGACTATCTAGCCACCAAATATTTAGGAGAAAGGGTTGCCAGAACTTTTTTAGAAGACATCGAGCAAGATAATTTTGCTCTACTGCCTTTTAAATTAATCGATCTAAAGAAAGCAACTCCTATTATGGCTCGTTATCAAGATTTACCTCTGGGCTTAGTTGATGCAAGTTTATTAGTCTTGGCAGAACGTTACTCGATCGACCAAATATTAACTTTAGACCGCAGACACTTTAATCTAATTCAATCGGATAAAGTGACATATTTCACTATCCTGCCCTGAAACGATCCCGACATTTTGTAAATTAAAGATTCAGAGTTTTGTACGAGAATAAATTTGTAGTGTAATTACCACTCGAACTGAGAATCGATCACAAAGCGAACCTTGGTATCATCTATAAAACTGATCAAAGTAGCCTCACTCCTCTTACACAATGTTTAATTGGTTTCGCCGTAACGAAAAAGCACAGCAGCCGTCTGAGACAACATTCCCTGAAACACAACCTGAAGTAACTACAGACTCTTCAGAATCGGCATCGACAGTAGCCGAACCAGATTATCTTGCTTTTGCTAAGGCTGCCTATAAAAATATTCAGGAACGTAAAGGTGAAGCCGAACAGAGAGTTGAGGAAGTAAAAGAACCTAGATCGGACGATATAGAAGAATCTGAATCTATTAATGAAGCAGAGACAGTAGAAGCTGATCTCAATGAGCTAGATGTAGCAGAATCCGCCCCAGAATCTACAGCAGCGCTAGAGGAAAAAATTGAGGGTGTAGAGGAAGTTGCAGCGGAAACTATTGAAGAAAATAAAACTGAGTTAGAAACTCCTCAAGCAAATGTTCCTGCTTGGATGCAGAAGTCTCAGGGATTAGCCAAGCTGAAAGAGACAGCTATTGAAACCCCCGTCGAAGAAGTTCCAGTACCAGAAACAGAATTAGACGAAGATTTTATTTGGTCATCTCAGGTACTGGCTAAAAGTGGTAGAACCGCTGAAGATATTTCGGAAGAGGAAATTAGTTGGCTGACGAAACTGCGTCAGGGACTAGGAAAAACTCGTATTGGTTTAGTTAATCAGCTTAAGGCAATTGTCGGCAAAGGCCCTTTAAATGAAGATGCGGTCATGTCGATTGAGAGTCTTTTATTACAGGCTGATGTAGGTATTGAAGCTACTGATTATATTATTGAAACCCTGCAACAAAAGTTAAAAAAAGAAGTTTTACCTCCAGATCAGGCGATCGCCTATCTGAAAACTATTCTCCAAGATATCCTTGACAAACCTCTAAAAAATCGACCAAATAGCGACTTTGTGCCAGAAAAAGATGAGTTTAATATTTGGCTGTTGACAGGGGTGAATGGTGCAGGTAAGACTACCACGATTGGTAAACTGGCAAACTTGGGTCAAAAGTCTGGCTATAGCTGTTTGATTGCTGCTGCGGATACTTTTCGTGCTGCTGCGGTACAGCAAGTTAAGGTTTGGGGAGAACGGACAAATACCCAGGTAATTGCTAATCCAGGACAGAATACCGACCCTGCTTCAGTGGTTTTTGATGCGATCGCTGCTGCCCAGGCAAAAAATATTGAGTTACTTTTAGTTGATACCGCAGGCAGACTGCAAAATAAACAAAATTTAATGACGGAATTAGCAAAAATCCGTCGAATTATTGATAAAAAAGCCCCCAACGCTAAAGTAGAATCTTTATTAGTTATAGATGCCACTTTGGGGCAAAATGGTTTGCGCCAAGCCCAAGTATTCTCTGAAGCAGCAAATCTTAGTGGTGTTGTTTTAACTAAACTCGATGGTAGTGCTAGAGGTGGTGTGGCTCTAGCGATCACACAGCAATTAAACTTACCAATCCGCTTTATTGGTGCAGGAGAAGGAATTGAGGATTTGCGACCATTTTCTAGCTATGAATTTGTCGAAGCTTTACTTAATGGTTAAACAAATTAAACAATTCAAGCTGTTTGTTTTCCTCAACTTAAGTGTTTTTACGATAAGTTTATTGGCGTAATAGCTATTTAGAGTTATCATAAATCAACCTAATATTTTCAGATCAATTTCTGAGAGATAGTGGTCATTAGATAATATAAAAGTTACTCTCATATTATCTGATTGAACATTTGAGTATTACTGTATTCAAAACCTATTTTTGACTAATGAACTAAAAAAAATGTCTAAATTTGTAGAGGCAATGACTGTCGTATCTTCTCATAGCCATCCCTCTCAAGAAAACAATAGTGTTGGTGAGTCTAGCGTACAAAATTCCAACCCGATTGTGGCGCTAAAAGAATTAGTGGCTAATCTCCAAAGGGAACAAAATAAAATCCAAGACCTGTTAAGCTCTTTAGGATTTGCCCTGCGTAGTTTTAGCAACCTTAATCAGTTTCTGGAATTGACTCCCCTCATGGCAGCCAGAGTTACTGATTGTATTGGTGGAGCATTGATTTTATATAAAGGCAGCAAAGTACATTTGGAGCAAATTCACTGCCAAGATAATAAGGTTGGTTTAGAAGTTAGTAACGTATTTGAACGGATAAATTATCAGATTAATCATCAGCAAACGATTAATGCTTCTGCTCAACTATCAGAAATTATCGATCAAAAAATGCGCCAAGAATTAGAATCCAAAGTGCATTTTTTTGGTACGCCAATTTTAGTGAAGAATATTGAACAAGGTCGTCTTTATGTATTTAGTATCGAGGCTGACTATAATTGGACTCCTACTCGCAGAAAACTAACTCAACTAGTAGCAGATCAGACCGCAGTGGCGATCGCCAATCACGAGTTAACGGTGGAGTTACGTTCCAAGGAAAGACAAGACCGTGAGCTAGAAATTGCTTCAGAAATCCAGCTGCGTCTACTTCCTAGTAAATGCCCCCAAATTAAAGGACTAACTATTGCCGCCAAGTGCGAAACTGCCAGTCGTGTGGGGGGAGATTATTATGATTTTATTCCCACCAACTACGATCGCCTTAAAAATAGTCAGCCTGAAATTGGCTCAGACGTACCCTGGAGTATCGTAATCGGCGATGTTATGGGGAAAGGTGTTCCCGCAGGTTTGATTATGACCATGACTAGGGGAATGTTACGCGCAGAAGTGCTGAATCGCCATTCTCCTGCTCAAATTATGCGTCATCTCAATCGTGTAATGTATGCTGATTTAGAAAACTCACACCGCTTCGTGAGTATGTTCTATTCTGAATACGATCCATTAAGACAAACTCTTTCTTTTACCAATGCTGCTCATAACCCTCCTTTACTCTGGCGTAAAGCTACTAACACGCTAGAAAAGCTTGATAGCTGGGGCATGTTAATTGGTCTGGATATGGAATCAGAGTATGAGGATGCTACGGTACAGCTTGCTCCTGGAGACACCATTATTTATTACACGGACGGATTTACCGACGCTGCCAATGAAAACGGCGATCGCTTTGATGAAGAAAATCTTTGTCTTTGTTTCAAGTGGGCTTGTCAGCATCTCGATACATCAGCAGAAATTCTCGATCATGTTTTTGGTCAAGTGAAGCAGTTTAGTGGTGCTAATAAAAGTCATGGTGACGATATGACTTCGATTGTGATGCAAATTCAAGCAATTGATTAATTAGATTAATTCTTTACTATTGGCTGGCGATTTCAGCAATCTGAGATTAGATTAGGTGCAAATCCTAACTATGAAAATTTTTAAGCTGATGGAAATTTTAGGCAACGATCAATTAATTCAGGTGATATTTGAACTGCATCATAATTACCTGTTACCTGTTTCTAATCTTTTAGCTCAAAATATCGAAGATCCCGATATTTTAGGTCAAATCCAGGATGCTTGGTATAACTTTATCGATTCAGGTCAAGTCTGGGCATTATTAATGGGTACATTTTTTGGTTACACCTTCAAAGGTTTTACTGGTTAAAACTAATAGTTATTTAAATTATTATTTTGGACTGTAGAGAGGAAACAATAGCTAATGACTTAAAATAATTGAGTCGTAATAATTGTTGATTTTATATTGTGAGCAAGCAAAAAACCTGGAGCGATCGCTTTGAATCGGCTCTAAATCCAGCGATCGCTATTTTTAATGCCAGTATTGGTTTCGATCTTGAATTAATTGAATATGATTTAACTGGTTCAATTGCCCATGCCAAAATGCTTGCTCAAACCAAAATTATTACCGATGAAGAAGCCCAACAGCTGGTAGCAGGCTTAGAACAAATTCGCCAGGAATATCAATCGGGTAACTTTAACCCTGGGGTAGAGGCTGAAGACGTTCATTTTGCTGTAGAAAGAAGATTAATTGAAATTGTCGGTGATGCAGGTAAAAAATTGCATACAGCGCGATCGCGTAACGATCAAGTAGGAACTGATATTAGGCTATATCTCAGAGCTGAAATCAGAGAAATTCAGCAGTATTTACGGCAGTTTCAAGCAGCATTACTCAATCACAGCGAGCAGCACTTGGAAACCCTAATTCCTGGCTATACTCATCTCCAAAGAGCGCAACCAATCAGTCTAGCTCATCATCTCTTGGCATATTTCCAGATGACCCAACGAGACTGGGAAAGGTTAGAAGATGTTTTCAAGCGGACGAATATTTCCCCTTTAGGCTGTGGTGCTTTAGCGGGAACGACTTTTCCCATCGATCGACAGTATACGGCAGATTTATTAGGCTTTGACCGTATCTACGAAAACAGTTTAGATGGAGTTAGCGATCGCGATTTTGCGATCGAATTTCTTTGTGCTGCCAGTCTGATCATGGTGCATTTAAGTCGCCTCAGTGAAGAGATGATTCTTTGGGCATCCCAAGAGTTTAGTTTTATTACCCTCAAAGACACCTGTGCTACGGGTTCAAGCATTATGCCCCAGAAAAAAAACCCTGATATTCCAGAATTAGTACGGGGGAAAACAGGTCGTGTATTTGGTCATCTCCAGGCTTTGCTGGTAATTATGAAAGGTTTACCTTTGGCATACAATAAGGATCTTCAGGAAGATAAAGAAGGAGTTTTTGATGCAGTGAAAACTGTTAAAGCCTGTCTGGAAGCGATGACTATTTTGCTCAATGAAGGAATTGAGTTCAAAACCCAAAGACTAGCAGAGGCTGTTGCTGAAGACTTTTCCAACGCCACCGATGTTGCCGATTATTTAGCATCTAAAGACGTTCCTTTTCGTGAGGCTTATAATTTGGTGGGTAAGGTGGTAAAAACCAGTATCGCTGCTGGAAAACTGCTGAAAGATCTGACTCTAGAAGAATGGCAACAACTGCATCCCGCCTTTGAAGCCGATATCTATGAAGCGATCGCCCCAAAACAGGTGGTTTCGGCTCGCAATAGTTATGGTGGAACAGGACTAGTTCAAGTGAGCCAAGCAATCGAACGAGCAAAGTCTCAATTAAATCTCAATTAAACATTACATACTTAATCTCTTTTCCTATGGGTCGTTCTTGGCGATTTATTTCTACGGTACTTGGTATTATCTTCCGTCATCCTGTTACGGGTACGACAATTATTCCTGTTTTGCCTGATGGTCGCATTGTGATGATTCAGCGTCGTGATTCAGGTCAGTGGGGTTTGCCTGGGGGAATGGTTGATTGGGGAGAAGATATCCCTCATGCTGCCAGCAGAGAATTAAAAGAAGAAACAGGCTTGAAACTGCTCAAAATCAAAAGTTTGCGGGGAATATATTCCGACCCTAAGCGCGATCCTCGTTTACATTCAATCTCAATTTTATTAGAGGTGGAAGCCGAGGGAGAATTAGAAGCTGAAGATAAGCTAGAAGTATTACAAGTAAAGGCTTTTGAACGCAAGGATTTACCTTTAGGAGATCTCTGTCATGACCACGATCGACAGTTACAAGATTACCTAAACGATCGAGTGGCGATCGCCTAGTTAGGAAGTAGGAAATAGGAAATAGGAAATAGGTAGTAGGTAGTAGGTAGTGGGTAGTAGGTAGTTAGCCTCTACCTATGTTTCTAGATAGTTTAAAAGCCAGTTAGCAGCGGTGGCGCGACGGGTTTGTCTGGGGCCAAATTCGCCCAATTTATAGCCTTTAAATCCTAGTTTGTCTTTCAGTAATTGTTTATTCTCTGGGGGAATAGAACGAGTCAGCTTAACAGTTGGAGGACGGTTGGCAATAAAGTCTGGTGGTTCGGGATATTGTTCGCCCCAGTCATCGACTACTCCTGTTAGATCCCAAGTTTGATTAATTTCATCGTAACGGTAGCCCAGATAATGCCAGACTAGCTGATTAACAATCGTATCGGCGATTTCTTCGTTGAGAATAGACCAGATTGTTTCAGTATTTAATGGAGGTAAGTTAGACATAAATCTAAGATATTTATTTATGGAATCGATGTTTAATGATTAAGCCTGCTCGATTGCAAATCTTGCTAGTGGTCGTAATTAGCATTATTGGAGTCTCTCTAGCTGCAATCTGGGTTCGCTTGGCGGTTGATACTGTTATGGTCGATAACCAGGTGGGTTTTAGTTTATTTTTAGCAGCTTCTCGGATGATCTTGGCTACGATAATTTTATTACCTACCTGGAAGAATCTAAAGTTAGATCGAGCAAAATCCGCTGCTTATTATTATGCGATCGCCGCAGGGTTATGTTTAGCAATTCATTTTGCCACCTGGATTACTTCTTTGGCTTATACTTCCATCGCTGCTTCTACGGTGTTGGTGACAACTAATCCGATTTGGGTAGGGTTGTTCTCTTGGTGGTGGTATGGAGAAAAGTTAAGTCTACAGGGCATAATCGGTATTGGCATTGCCTTGTTTGGTGGGGCGATCATGGCGATCGCTGATAGCAATATTGACGGTAGCTATAGTAATCCAATTTTGGGTGACGTGCTGGCTTTAATCGGTGCAGTGATGTCTAGTTTATATATGATCTTTGGTTCTCAGGCGCAGCGCAGGGGTTTAGATACGGGTAGCTATGTGGCGATCGCTTATTTTACGGCTGCACTATGTTTGTTTCCACTGCCGTTTTTATTTAAGGTTAGTTACCTCGGTTATCAGGGTAAAGTTTATCTATATGTATGCTTGATGGCGCTAATGTCTCAAATTATCGGTCATACTAGTCTTAACTGGTCAATGCGCTGGATTTCGCCGACTGTCATTAGTCTGAGTTTATTGTTTGAGCCAGTAATCGCTAGTTTAGTTGGAGCGATCGTCTTTGGGGAAGTTCCCTCAATTAATCTCTTACTAGGAGGTTGCATAATTTTAGGGGGAATAGGAGTATTTATCAAACAATCAGCCTGAAGAAGGGCTGTATGAAAAATGTACGGCGATCGCTTAATTCCCCCAGTACTCTCCAGGAAGATCCTTTTTTTTAACAGTAACCCTGCCAACTTTCTTACCTGACATTCTCAATAATTCATCACCTGAAAATTCAAAACCAAGCAAGAGTGCTATTTGTGCAACTTCATCTGCTGTTGATGAAGCAAGCACCTCATTTTTAAGTGCAGGTTCAGACTGCATTTTCTTTAAAAATGCTTCGAGTTGATCTAAAGCCATATTTTTCACTCCTATTCTCGCTATGCAGGTATTGCGAACTTGCTGATAAGACTTATAATAGACCATCTTAAATGCTCTACATTGAATATTCATGATCGCAAAATCTTAACCTCCACACTCCCAACTACATGCTGCTCCTTCAATAAAGCGATCGCTCTCTCCAACTCACAATAATTCAACTTCCAACTACTAATCGGAAAACAGATTTTACACTCAACGAAAGTGCAAGCTAATGGTTGAAGTTGTAGTGTCCAGATCGGGAAGTTGCGAACCAATGACGGCTAAACCCAAGGCTAGAGGGTTGGTAGTGCCGAGGATTAGGGGAGTTCCCGATAGGGCGATCGCGGAATGCGTAATTGACATCATAAGCGGTATTCATGGTTATCGGTGGTCAATTACCAGTCTTAAATTATTGTTGCGAACTGTCAGTAATTCGACTCACTAGCGGTATAAAGAACTCAGCAAAATCAATAGAACAGATACCCCGAAGGAAAAAGAAATATGTCTGAACTAAGTGTTGCCAAAGGTAGCTGCTTGTGTGGAGCGGTAAGCCTTTCTACAACCACCATGAACCCTCACGTTGCAGCTTGTCATTGTAATATGTGTCGTAAATGGGGTGGTGCAGCTTTGATGGCAGTTGAATGTAGCAGTGATGTTAGTTTCTCTGGTAAAGAAAATATCGGGATTTATCAATCTTCAGAATGGGCGGAACGAGGATTCTGTAACCAATGCGGTAGCCATTTATTTTATCGGTTCAAACAAAATAATCAATATTACATACCAGCAGGGATTTTTAATAATGAATCCTATTTTGTTCTAGAGCATCAGGTTTTTATCGACGAGAAACCTGAATATTACTCTTTTGCCAATGAAACTAAGAACATGACAGGGGCAGAGTTATTTGCACAGTTCGCCGCGACATCAAAAAACTAATAACTTTAACGTTTAATTCGTTGTTTTATTTAGATTGGAGTGAGCTAAAAGAAACTTGTAATACGACAGTTTTAGATCTGGGATTGTTTTATGAAATCCAATTTGATTCAATCCAAGCTGTTGACAGTTATAGCGGACAAGATTTTCATTTTTATAACAATACAGAATGGCTATAAACTATCGAACCCAAAAAATACTGCTAACTGGCAAGATTGACGACGAGCTAAAAGATTATCTCCTGTGGCAGTGTCATCATTCAAACAGCTTATACAACTGCGTTCTATGGTTCGTACGACAGTCTCATTTTGCTAGCTGTCCAACTTATGAGTATTTCGATAAAGACAATCTATTTAGAACCGCTTTTCAAGATCAACTCGTCAAAGCTAGTTATGCAGACTTGTGCAAACAGTTTAAGGACAATAAGCATTATGTTGCTTTAGGTGGTCAACAAGCGCAGCAAACTATTAAGTCGGTAGTGGAAGGAATAACTAGCTATAACAAACTAATTAGATGCTGGTGGAGTGGGGAGTTAAATCACAAACCAAGAATTCCTTATTACCGAACTTCAGGCGGATTGTATCAAGTTGCTTTTCCTGCCCAAGCTTTGACTTATGACAATATAACTGGACAGTGCAGGTTAGCGACGGCGAAGGAAAATAAGCCAGAGTTGTTTAACCCAGTATTAAGCATCAATGGTGGAGTTGAGTTCAAATCTGAACAACTATCTGAAGTGCGAATAGTGCCTAGTAATAATCAGCTATGGGCTGAATATGTTTACAAAGTCGAGACTCAAAAAGCAACAGGTTTAGATTATTCTCAAGGCATTAGTATCGACCCTGGTTTGACTAACTGGCTATCTGTACTCTCATCCAAAGGTAAAAGTTTTATTGTTTGCGGGAGGAAAATTAAATCAATTAATCAACGCTATAACAAAGCTGTCGCGCTGCATAAAAAGGGTAAGTCGGCTAAATACTGGGATGATTATCTAGCTGAGCTTACGCACAAACGTAACTGCCAAATGCGCGATGCCGTTAATAAAGCTGCTAGATTTGTAATTAACTACTGTCTTCAATACGGCATTGGCAATATTGTTTTTGGCTGGGGACAGGGTATCAAAACTAATGCCAATCTAGGCAAGCAAAATAATCAAAATTTTGTGCCTATCCCCACTTCTAAGTTAAAAAATCGAATCAAGGAACTAGCTGAATCAGTAGGGATTATTTTTACCGAAACTGAAGAAGCATATAGCTCTAAATCAAGTTTTCTCGACAATGATCTTGTACCGAAATATGGTGAAAAACCCAAGGGGTATAAGTTTTCAGGCAGAAGAGTGAAACGAGGCTTGTATCGTTCAGCCAAGGGAATTGTGATTAATGCAGATCTTAATGGTGCTGGTTCGATTTTAAGAAAAGTAGCCATACAGCTAGGGATTTCTTTAGCCGAGGTGGGTAAGGCAGCTTTGACACTGCCCAAGCGATATCATTTACACTTAATGCGTAGATCGTATCGTAAAAATGGAGAAACACGGCTTGACGCGAAGCTAATCCTTTAGGACAGCCTGTTTCGTAATATCATTTTAGAATCCTATGCGTTTCAACCATAGGAGATGTCAATAAATTAATCCTAATAAACTTGCCATTAATGCTTGCTGGGCGTGCATCCTATTTTCGGCTTGTTCCCAAACCCAAGAGCGATCGCTTTCTATGGCTTCAGCGGTAATCTCTTCCCCTCGGTGAGCAGGTAAACAATGCAGGATAATCGCTTCGGGGTCGGCGTGTGACAATAGCTGTGAATTGACTTGATAGGGCTGAAAGACGGGTATTCTTTGGTCGGCGAGGTCTTCTTGTCCCATGCTTGCCCAGACATCGGTATAGACCACCTGAGCATCTTCTACAGCGGCGATCGCATCTTGAGTAACTATAATCTCTGACCTATCTCCAGCAATTTTTTGCGCCTGTTGAACAATTTTGGGGTCGGGTTCATATCCTTGAGGAGCAGCAATTCTGACATTTAAACCAGTTAATGCGCCACCCAATAGTAGAGAGTTAGCCATGTTATTGCCGTCTCCTAAATAGGTTAGCGTCTTACCCTCTAGTGAGCCAAAACATTCTTGAACCGTCATTAAATCTGCCAAAATCTGACAGGGATGCTCTAAATCTGTGAGGGCGTTAATTATAGGGATTTGAGCATAGTTAGCAAAAGTTTCTAGATCTGCTTGAGCAAAGGTGCGAATTGCCAAAATATCGAGGTAGCGGTCTAGAACTCTGGCAGTATCTTCAATTGGTTCACCACGACCAACTTGGGTCACACTCGGATTGAGATCGATTACCTGTCCTCCCAGCTTATACATTGCCACGGTAAAAGAAACTCTGGTACGAGTTGAGGCTTTATAAAACAGTAAACCGAGAACTTTATTGCATTTAAGTTCTACTTCATGGCTTTTAAGCTGACGAGCAAGTTTTAATAAGCCGATAATTTCCGCTGGATTAAGATCGGCAGTGCCAAGCAAGTCTCTTCCTTTAAGCTGTTTCATATTGCCAAGTATTAATAGTGAGTGGAAGCATAAGCGAAGAGTTAATTTTAAAACCAAAGGTAGACTACAATCAATGCTTAATCATTAATTCATGAGATTAAATTAGGCTGAGAGAAAATGTTACAACTGGAATAGTTTGACTGTTTCCCTCGCAAATTCCATGAAGAATCCTACAGCTTTTTTCAACGGTAAAATTTCCTCTTATCTAGCTGTAGGAGTGTTGCAGCTTGGATGTTGTCTCGCTTTAGAAACATATTTAGACAAAAAAGCGATCGCAGCAGAAAATATTATTTTAAATTATGGAGTGCTAGAGTTTTCTGTCTCGGTTGATTCCCTGGAAACCTATGCTAAAACGGGTATAATCGATCCTAAATTAAAAAGTTATACTGATTTTCTGACTCCCGAACAGTTAGCAGAGTTTAAGGTTGGTCTAACTAGCAGTGCTGATTTTAGTCATTTAGCGATCGCCCAGTTTCTCTATTCATTTCAGGGCGAGAAAATACTTGAGCGTATGTCACAAGTCTTTAAAACTAAGGCTCGTCAACCAGGTTTTTATGCGCTGCGTTCGGCATTAATTTTGGCAGCAGCCGATCGGGATGGCGGGTTAACTCCGCTAAATGTAATCAAAAAGTTTCCGACCCAGACACTGCGGATTGATTCTCGACAAGGATTGGAAACCTTTAAAGATTTAAGTAAAGTAGTCCAAAGCAATGCTCTCTCCGTAGCAGCAGTAGAACAACAGGTAATTAAAGAACGCCAAGATCTGACTACAGTTGTACCCGAAGAAAGAAATCTCAACTTATTAAATCCTGGAGGCTATTCCTATCGCCAGCAGAGGCTGAGCATGAACGATATCCGTCGCGATCGCACTTTTCCTGTCGATCTATATTTACCAAAAATCCCAGGTAAGCAAAAGTTACCCTTAATCGTCATTTCCCACGGTTTAGGTAGCGATCTAACCACCTTCGCCTATTTAGCCAAACATCTGGCTTCTCACGGATTTGCCGTGGCGGTTCCCGAACATCCTGGCAGTAGCGCCAAGCAAATTGCAGCTTTGTTAAATGGTTTAGAAAGTGATGTAACTCCTCCTCAAGAACTAATCGATCGTCCGTTGGATATCAAATTTTTACTCGACCGAATTGCTGATAACTTTAGTAATCAAATTGATGTTGATAACGTTGGTGTGATCGGGCAATCCTTTGGTGGATATACTGCTTTGGCATTAGCAGGAGCAGAGATTAACTGGAATTCTCTCAACTATGATTGTCCTAATCTAGAAACCTCTTGGAATTTATCTTGGCTCATTCAATGCTTAGCACTACAAATTCCTTTGGTTGTCAATAAAGAAGAGCTTCAAGACGAGAGAATTAAAGCGGTAATTGCTATTAACCCTTTAGTTAGTTCTATTTTTGGCAAAGAAAGTTTGAGTAAAATTAAGCTGCCTGTGATGCTAATTTCTGGTAGTTCAGATCCCGTTACCCCAGCTTTGCCTGAGCAAATTATTCCTTTTACTTGGTTAACAACTCGTGAGAAATATCTCGTGCTGTTAAAAGGTGGCACTCATTTTTCTACTCTTGAGGAGTCTGCTGGCAGTATTCCCGTTCCCACCAAAGCGATCGGACCTAGCCCCAAAATTGCTCGTGATTATGTCCGACAGCTTAGTTTAGCTTTCTTTGGCGAATACATTACTCACCAAGAAGCCTATGGAAACTATCTCAATGCCGAATATGGAGCGGTTATGAGTAGAAAAAAATTTCCCCTCAGATTAATTGAATCTTTAAACCCCGATCTTTTAAAACTAAAATCTCAGGAAGAGGAACAGGAATAATTACTGATTAAGGCTCGTTACTCGTTACTCATTACTCATTACTCATTACTGATTGCTAAAGAACTCCCGCATTGCCCAAACCTAAAATAATCCCTGCTCCTAGTATGTGACCTAAACTGGTGGTTGCTAGTAACTCAGGCAGACCAAATTTATCCCATACTTCAGGCTTAGGCACGGGTAAACTTGGCCCTTGTCCAGAATTTTGAATCGCATAGCGACCAATAGCTATACAAAATAAGTTTGACATAATCATTACTAAAGCCACAGAAGGATTCCACTCAATAGTTGAAGGCGCGTGCTGAACTGCCAAAATCAAGTTAGATATCATCATAAATTTAGTTTCCCTTGCTGATTAAATATTTCTTTCGGCTATTTTTTGTTTATAGGAATTATAAAAATCTCTCTGTACAAAACGATGTTTCTTTTAAATAATTAACAGTAAGACAAACTTTTACAACCAAATTCTCTAATTAATCAGCTATAGAACCAATGCGAGTTAAAATATGCGGAATTACCCAGATTGAGCAGGGTAAAGCAATTGTTGAACTGGGAGCAGACAGTATTGGTTTTATCTGTGTCCCAGAATCTCCCCGATATGTAAGTGCCGATCGCTTGAGGGCGATCGCCGATACACTACCAAGTGAAACAGTTAAAATCGGTGTCTTTGCTAATCATGGTGTAACCGAAATTATTTCAGTAGTCCAACAGGCTCATTTATCGGCTGTTCAGCTACATGGCACAGAATCTCCCGAGTTTTGTCGGCAACTACGTCAGGCAATTAGACCAGAAATTGAGTTAATTAAAGCCTTTCGGCTCAAGTCGGCAGCATCTTTAGGCGAAACCTCTGCTTATCTAGATTGTGTAGATACTTTGTTGCTTGATGCTTATCATCCTCAAATGCTCGGCGGGACAGGTCACACTATTGATTGGCAAGATTTGCTTCAGTTTAAACCAGCTATTCCTTGGCTACTAGCGGGGGGATTAACTCCCGATAATATTAGCGAGGCTTTATCTCGTTTACAGCCTGATGGGATCGATCTTTCTAGCGGTGTCGAGCGATCGCCTGGGGATAAAGATTTAGCTAAAGTGGCTCAATTATTTGAGGCAATTAATAATTAATTTCGATTTTTTAATTATGAGTCGTGGGATAATTACAGCCTTGCAAAGTAATGAGCTTCAATTATGAAAGTACTAGTAGTCGGTAACGGTGGTAGAGAACACGCTCTAGCTTGGACATTACTACAGTCGGCTAACGTAGAACAAGTTATTTGTACTCCTGGCAATGGTGGTACAGCGACGATGAATAATTGTCTCAACTTAGCGATCGCCGTGGATGATTTTGCGGGTATTGCTCAAGCAGTGGCAGAATACCAGATTGCTCTAGTTGTGGTCGGGCCTGAAGTACCCTTGTCTTTGGGCATTGTCGATTATTTGAGAGAACGTCAGATTGCTGTTTTTGGGCCAACTCAGTCAGGGGCAAAAATTGAGTCGAGTAAGTCTTGGGCAAAAGAGATTATGACCCAGGCAAACATACCCACGGCTAAATCTCAAACCTTTACTGATGCAGAGGCAGCTAAAGTTTATATTGAGCAAGTTGGTGCGCCTATTGTGGTCAAAGCTGATGGTTTGGCTGCGGGGAAAGGAGTGATCGTGGCGATGAATAAGGAAGAAGCGATCGTCGCAGTAGTGGAGTTACTAGGTGACAACTCAGGTAAATTAGTAATTGAGGAATTTTTAACAGGTTCGGAAGTATCGGTGTTAGCCGTCACTGATGGTTTAACCATTCGTTCCCTATCTCCCGCCCAAGATCATAAACGCATCGGCGAAGGAGATACAGGCAAGAATACAGGGGGGATGGGAGCATATTCTCCCGTGCCTTTAGTGACGCAGGAATTGAGCTGGAGAATTGAACAAGAGATATTGCAGCCAACCTTAGCAGCTCTTCAGCAACAAGGAATTGATTATCGTGGTGTACTATATGCAGGTTTAATGATTACCCCTGCTGGTGAACCAAAAGTAATTGAATTTAACTGTCGTTTTGGCGATCCTGAAACCCAGGTGGTTTTACCTTTATTAGATACTCCTCTCGATGAAATTCTCCTCGCCTGTGTGGAACAAAAACTAGCACAACTGCCCCCTCTACAATGGAAATCTGGCAGCGCAGTCTGTGTTGTCGCTGCTTCTGGTGGTTATCCCGATGCTTATCAAAAGGGTAAAGCGATCGCTGGCATCCCACAAGCCGAACAACAAGGAGCGATCGTCTTTCAGGCAGGAACTAAACTGGAGCAAGCAGAAATAGTGACCGACGGCGGTAGAGTGCTGGGAATTACTGGGGTGGGAGATACTTTTGCCGAGGCAGTGGCGATCGCCTATGCTGCGTTAGAATCGATCGAGTTTGATGCTATGTATTACCGTCGGGATATCGGACACAGGTACAGATCATAGTCGTTGGTGAAAAAGCACGAATCATAATACTTAATCATCATTTTGTTTCACAATTGGTAAACTATAATTCAAGTAACTTAACATTTATTATCACTACCAAATCCCTTGTTAACTTTTATTACCAAAATCAAAGAAATTATTGCCCTCTGGTGGTCTGAGTTTACTCTCCAGACTAAGCTGATGGCTGCTGCCACCTTGGTTGTTTCCTTGATTATGAGTAGTTTAACCTTTTGGGCAGTAAACACGATTCAACTGCAATCTAATATCAACGATACTCGTTTTGGTAGTGACCTAAGCATCTTAATTGCTTCTAATGCTGCGCCTTTAGTGGCAGAAGATAATCTTCAAGGATTAGCTGATTTCTCGACTCGTTTTTATCGCAGCACCTCAAGTATTCGCTACATTATCTATGCCGATCAATCGGGCAATATCTTTTTTGGCATTCCCTATTCTCAAGCAGAAATTCAGAATGCTCTAACTATCGAACGCCGTATTTCCCTGCCAGAAGACTATGCCCAAAATAGCGATCTTCCTTTCATCCGTCAGCATCAGACTCCTAATGGTCAGGTAACGGATGTATTTGTGCCTTTGAGTCACAATGGAGAGTATTTAGGAGTATTGGCAGTCGGCATCAATCCCAATCCGACGATTGTAGCGTCTTCTAATCTGACGCGGGATGTAACTATTGCCGTATTTATTACCATTTGGGCAATGGTCATCTTGGGTAACGTATTTAATGCTTTGATGATCACCAGACCGATTAAAGAGCTTTTAGTGGGGGTCAAAAACATTGCAGCGAAAAACTTTAAGCAGAGAATCGATCTACCCCTCAGAGGAGAATTAGGAGAATTAATTTCTAGCTTTAATTTGATGGCGGAAAAGCTGGAAAACTATAACGAACAAAATGTTGAAGAACTAACTTCAGAAAAAGCCAAGTTAGAAACTCTGGTTTCGACTATTGCCGATGGCGCAGTGCTAATTGACCCTGAAATGCACATTATTTTGGTCAATCCCACGGCTAAAAGTATCTTTGGTTGGGGAGAAAATGCGATCGGTGATAATATTCTGCATCGCCTTCCCTCCGAGTTAACCACTAAGTTAACCAAGCCTCTGTATCAAATGATTGAGAGAAAAATTGAGGCTGCCAAAGAAGATTCTGGAGACCAGATCGAACAACATCATCTAGACCATGTAAGCGATCGCGATGAATTTCGGATTACCCTGCAAAAACCTGTCCCCAGAACAATCCGCGTATTATTAAGCCGAGTTTTAGACGGTGGTAACACGAACATCAAAGGTATTGCCATGACGGTTCAGGATATTACTCGTGAGGTGGAATTAAACGAAGCTAAAAGTCAGTTTATTAGTAATGTTTCCCACGAATTAAGAACGCCTCTATTTAATATCAAATCTTTTATTGAAACCCTCTCCGAATATGGTGAAGATCTAACTCATGTACAACGCCGAGAGTTTTTAGACACTGCCAACCATGAAACAGATCGCTTAACTCGTTTGGTTAATGACGTTTTAGACTTATCTCGTCTAGAGTCATCTCGCGCTTACGATCTGAGCGAAGTTTATCTCAGCCAACCTATAGAACAGACTTTAAGGACTTGTCAGTTAAACGCCAAGGATAAGGGGATTGAACTATATCAAGAAATCGAAAACGATCTTCCTCCTGTCTTGGGTAATTATGATTTGCTGCTACAAGTATTGACTAATTTAGTTGGTAATAGTCTCAAGTTTACTAATGCAGGAGGAAAAGTAACGGTTCGTGCTTATCAAACTAAAGCAGAATCAAATACTTTAAATCAATCTGCCGTCAAAATTGAAATAGTCGATACGGGAATCGGTATTTCAGCCGAAGATAAAGAAGCTATCTTTGAACGCTTTTTCCGCGTCGAGAATCGAGTTCATACCCTCGAAGGTACGGGATTAGGTCTTTCTATTGTGCGCAACATTATTGAAAAACATAATAGTAGAGTTTATATCGATAGTGAAGTAGGGGTAGGAACTAGTTTTTGGTTTGAACTGCCTATTTATCAAGCAGAAGTTGAACAGCCTGTAGAGGTAATGAGTAATGGTAATGGGTAATAGGTAATGGGTAATGGGTAATGGGTATTAATGTATGAAAATTGTTTTTTTTGGTACTCCGCAATTTGCTGTTCCTACTTTGAATAAGCTGCTGTCAGACTCGACAATTGAGGTGCTAGGTGTGGTGACACAGCCTGACAAAAGAAGGGGACGCGGTAATAAAACCCAGCCTTCCGCTGTTAAACAGGTGGCGCTAGAGCATCATTTACCTGTATGGCAACCTAAAAGAATTAAAAAAGATCGGGAAACTATCCGTAATCTTGTGGCTACGGAGGCGGATGCTTTTGTCGTTGTTGCCTATGGACAGATTTTATCTGGGGAGATACTTAAGCTGCCTAAGCTTGGCTGTGTCAACGTTCATGGTTCTCTGTTACCGAAATATCGTGGTGCTGCACCAATACAGTGGAGCATTGTAAATGGCGATCGCACTACCGGAATTACGACAATGTTGATGGATGTTGGCATGGATACGGGAGATATGCTGCTTAAAGCTGAAACAGAGATTAACTTACTCGATAATGTTCACGATTTAGCGATTACCCTAGCTAATCAGGGTGCAGACTTGCTGTTAGAAACTTTATTTAAACTAGAACAACAAGCTATAACTCCCACGCCTCAAGATCAGAACCAGGCTAGCTATGCTCGATTAATTGATAAAGCTGACTTTGCCCTTGATTGGTCAAAAAGTGCGATCGCGATTCACAATCAAGTTAGAGGTTTTTTCCCTAACTGTTACGCCACCTTAAACGATCAGAAACTAAAAATTAGCGCTACAGTCCCAATTACTCCAGACACAATTAATGATTTACCCACAGAATATGCCAGTATCAAGCAAGAGTATGACGAATTAGCTTCCCTTGCAGGTAAACCAGGAGAAATAGTCAAGAACGTTAAAAACCATGGTGCGATCGTGCAAACAGGTTCGGGGTTGTTACTGCTTAAACAAGTACAGCTTGCAGGAAAACGTCCTCAATCTGGATGGGACTTTGTTAACGGAATGCGTTTAGCGGTGGGAACTCAGATTGCCAATGGATAAAACCGTTGCTTGATCGCTAATCGAACCCGATCGAGAATTAGCCTGACGAATCATCTTTACCATCAACTCTGGCAGGGGGACTAGTAGCCTCAATGGCGGTGAACGCTTCAATGATTTTATAGGTGTGGGATATTCCCTGTGGCACGATCCAGGAATCACCAGGTTCTAATTTAACTACCTGTCCTTGTAGATGTAACTCGGCTTTTCCTTTAATGACATAGCCTACAGTTTCGTATTCTCTTGCTGCTTCAGGTTTTGGTTCTGCTGGTTGTTCGTTTTCCCAAAGACGCATGGCAAGGTTTTTTCCTGCGCTCAAATACTTTTGACCCATATCACCCGTTGGTGAACTGCTAGAGTTTACTTTTTTAACTTTGGTGTCGCTCATGAAAATATTTCTGCTAGATAATGCTCTGTAATATGTTTCACCTTAAAGCTTTCACACAGAGATTTGCTTCTACTAATAGATAGAAAAAATACTTAAGCAACTAAAAAGTAATTAAAAGTAATCAAAACATATTTTAGACCAAAGCAGCGATCGACACTTTAGCTGCAATTTGTTCCGCGATCGCCACTAGAGCTTTAGCCGATTCAGACTCAGGCGCGGCAACTACAATCGGCACCCCGTTATCACCTCCTTCTCTGAGGGCAATTTCTAGAGGAACACAGCCAAGCAAGGGAACTTCAAGCTCTTGAGCCGTTCTAACTCCACCACCTGAACCAAATAAGTCATAGCTTTTTTCTGGCATGTCAGGGGGAATAAAATAACTCATATTTTCGACAATTCCCAGTAGATTTACTCCTAACTGCTGAAACATTTTTAAACCACGACGAGCATCAATTAAGGATACAGTCTGGGGTGTCGTCACAATTACCGCTCCTGCCATCGGTACAGCCTGAGCCATGGTTAACTGAGCATCTCCCGTACCAGGAGGCATATCAACGACTAAGTAATCTAATTCCCCCCACTCCACCTGATAGAGAAACTGACGAATAATCCCGTTAAGCATTGGCCCTCGCCAAATTACAGGCTGATCTGGATCGATTAAAAATGCCATAGAAACAAGCTTTACGCCGTGATTAAAAGCAGGTTCGAGTATTTCGCCAGCTTTACCCTGTTTTACCGCAATTTTGGCATCAGACAAGCCCAACATATTGGGGGCATTTGGGCCATAAATATCTGCATCTAGCAAACCAACCTTAGAACCTTTGGCAGCTAAAGCAACAGCCACATTAACTGCTACAGAGCTTTTTCCCACTCCACCTTTGCCACTAGAGATAGCGATAATATTCTTGATTCCTGGTACAGAAGTGCGATCGGGCAAGGATTTTTGCTGAGGAGTTTCGGCAGTAACTTCTACCTCGACGGTTTCTACTCCTGGCAAGGTTTTAACTGCTGTCTGACAGTCTTCGACGATAAATTCGCGCAGGGGACACGAAGGAGTGGTTAATACTAAAGTAAAGCTAACTTTTCCCGCATCAACTACGACGTTGCGAATCATATTCAGTTCAACAAGACTCTTTTGTAGCTCTGGATCTTGTACGGGTCTTAATACTTCTAAAACTGATTTACTATCCAACATTATTATTATCCTCTAAAAAGCGATCGCCGTTTATGATCTAAACCTAGTATTGTTACCTATACTTAATTATCAGTGCAAAAGGGTAAGCTAATCAATTAACAATTGATAAATCGTCTTTAGATGCAATTAGTTTTTAGTTGGCTCAAGCTGCTGAGCTTGTCATGTTTTCTCTTGGGCAATCCTCTTTTCATCACCGCGACTTTGGCGCAGGGAGAATTAAGAGCAACTTTACCAAATGTAGCTCATCAGTCGAAACGGTTTTGCCAGCAAGATTTGTCCTTAGCTATAGAAAAGATAATTAATCGTCCTAACTTAGCGCGATCGCGTTGGGGAATTGAAATTCAAACTCTTACAGGGAAGTCTTTAAAATTATTCAACGAGTTAACTGTTCGAGTCGCTCAGCAATCCAGATCTTAATAATTGACTGGCGAGTTACACCCAATCTTTGTGCTTCATGATCGAGTGCCTTAACCATCCATGTCGGAAAATCAACGTTGACTCGTTTCTGCTGATGACCAGGACGTTGAACTTGGGTAAGATCCAATAACTCAGTGATCTCTTCTCCAGATTCGAATTTAGCATCAAATTCTGTTGCTTTCATAAATAGCTACCTCCAGCCCTATTTCATCGCAGATTTCAGCGATGATGCCGCAATGGTCAAAATCCTGTACTCTGATATTTATTAGGCTCTTCAATATTTTACAACCTTTTAAAATACAAAATTCTCCGCTCACACCTGTGAAATCTGGGATAAGATCTTTGCGCCTTCGCGTCTTTGCGCGAGTTTTATTAGTTGAAATTTTGCTTTCGTACATGAAATTAGTTTTTGCTTGCTTTCAAGGGTTGAGTTTATTGGCTTTATTCTCTATCAATCCCCTAATCATGTCGGCAACTTTAGCTTCAACAGGACAGTCAAAAATCGCTCTGGAAAAAGATATAGCCAAGCAGCCACAACGTTTTTGCCAGCAAGATTTAGCCAAAGGGATTGAACAGATAATTAATCGTCCTGAGTTAGTGCGATCGCGTTGGGGAATTGAAATTCAAACTCTTACAGGGAAGTCTTTATATAGTCTTGATGGGGATAAGTTTTTTAATCCTGCTTCGACGGCAAAACTACTAGTATCTGCTGCGGGGTTATTAGAATTGGGTGCAGATTATCGAATTAAGACACCAATTTATAGTCAGGGAAAGCCTCCCGTGTTGAACTCTCTACGGATTAAAGGACAAGGAGATCCCACTATATCGACTCAAAGCCTAAAAAATATAGTACATCAGTTGCAACTCAAAGGAGTGAGAAAAATTGAAAACTTAATTATTGACGATAGTTATTTTACTCCACCGACAATTAACCCAAGCTGGGAATGGGCAGATGTTCATAGTTATTTTGCCACGGCAGTTAACAGCACTATTCTCAACCAGAATACCGTTACTCTCACTTTGTTACCCCAGCAGATTGGACAGCCTGTAAAATTCTTTTGGGATGATGCGATCGCTGCTAATCAGTGGCGGGTGATTAACCACGCTACTACAGGAACAGATCTTGAATATGCCGTAGAAATCGATCGAGATCTGGGTCAACCACTATTAATGCTGCGCGGAAAGTTAGCAGTTAATGAACCTCCCGATGTTTGGAATTTAGCAGTAGTAGATCCTGCTCAATATTTCTTAGAATCACTACGTTTTCATCTCTTGCGCTCGGGTATTACTGTTACTAGAGGTACTGTAGTCGAACGAGAGAATCTAGATTTATTAGAGCCAGAACTAACGGCAATTTATGCTCCACCTTTGCAAAAAATATTAACTGAAATTAATCAAGAAAGTAATAATTTATATGCGGAGGCGCTAGGTAAGATATTAGCCCAAAAATTACAGGTAGAAACACCTATTAATGCTATTAACCAAAGTCTTAAACAGATAGGAATTAAGCCAGATGAATATATTTTAGTTGATGCTTCTGGTTTATCTCGCCAAAATTTAGTTACACCTCAAACACTAGTGAAAATTTTACGGCTAATGTCGCAAACAACAGAACCTAAAATAGCTCAAGCTTACCTTGATTCCTTAGCTACAGCGGGAATTGATGGGACGTTAAAAAACCGTTTTATTAACACTTCTGTACAAAATAATCTTTGGGCTAAAACAGGAACTTTGACGGAAGTGGGAGCATTAGCAGGATATCTACAAACTCAGTCAAACTCTACTTTGGTTTTTAGTATCCTAGTCAACAATTCTGAATTAGAAAACAAACAAATTCGCCAAGCGATTGATGAAATAGTGGTGATCGTAAGCCGTCTTGAGCAGTGTCACTAGTCACTGTAGAAATAATGTTCCCAGGATTAGATAAAGATATCAATAAAATTAAGACAAAATTATTAAAATACTGTGTTGTTGCATTAGTATTTCAGCTAACAAATAATTATTAAAATTAATTGATCTAAATTTAATTTTGGCTGAAAAGAAATCGCTTAACAAATAATTAAAAAGCAGATGAAAATTATTAAAATCAGTTCACAACTAAAATTTATCGTTACTAGTCTAGCGATCGCTACTAGTGTAACCTCTTGGCAACCCGTTATGGCTCAAAACGCTGAAGAAAAAGTGCCAGAAATAGGCTGGAATAGTAAATTAAGCAGCATGGGCATAGACAAAATGGAAAACATCGGTAAAATCTATCATTTTTACTGTCAAGCTGCTGCCGAAGACTTGATTCATACTCCTATATGGGGAACTGATACTTATACCTTAAACTCAGGAATTTGTAGCACTGCGGTTCATGCAGGCATGATCTCTGAAGCAGGTGGCACAATCCAAATCAAATTACTCCCAGGACAAGAATTTTATACGGGAAGTAAGAAAAATAAAATTAAGAGTGAAGATCATGCTAACACTATGCTTAGTTATACTTTTAAAGGTGAAGCACTAGTGAGTCAGGAAACAGCACAAGCAGAGCAAACTGCAACGCAGCAGCGTCGTCCCTCGATGATTGAAAGAGTAATGGTTGAAACTTTACAAACAGGGGTAGAGCGCTCAATTGAAAGAGCCATTACAGATTTTTTTAATTAGCTAAACAATTTACCCACATATATGCATAAAAAAGATTTTATGTCAAGATAAAAATGTTAAGTAGTATTTAAAAACTTAAGTGGAGAATGAATACAATTGGTTAGCATTAGCTGCTGGTAATTCTAGGTTGCACTGGGGATGGTTTAAAGATCATACTCTTATCGATACTTGGGATACATCTCACATCTTAAACACAGTTAGACCAAGGCAGTTACCGCAGTTGTTTTTTTCCCCTAATTTGATTAGGCAAGGTTTATTTGATGTTCCAGTATATCTCGCTTCAGTAGTAACTCATCAAACAGATTGCTGGCAAGATTATTATCAATTAAACTTGATTAGTTTACAAGATATCAAGTTAACTAATCTTTATCCCACCATCGGAATCGATCGCGCTTTAACAGTTTGGGGAGCGATCGCAACTTATCATCAAGCCTGTCTTGTAATTGATGGCGGAACAGCTTTAACTTTTACAGGAGTGGACGAACAGGGAAAACTAATTGGTGGCGCAATTTTACCAGGCTTGCGATCGCAGTTAGTCACCCTGAAGCAAAAAACCGCCGCCTTACCTGAAATAGAGCTTCCCGATCGTCTACCTCTTCGTTGGGCATTAGATACCGATATGGCGATCGCCAGCGGGATCTTATATACGGCGATTTCAGGCATCCATGACTATATTCTGGATTGGTTAGATCAGTTTCCTAGTAGCCAAGTAATTTTTACAGGCGGAGATGGGGAATTACTTTTACGTTCATTGCACCAGCAGTTTCCCGAACTTGCTACTAAAACTTTAGTTGATTCTCATTTGATTTTTAAGGGTATTAGGTTAGTTTACGCGCAAAAAAATCTGTAATAAATCTTAATAAATACTATCTTTAATTGAGCGATCGCTTGTCCACTAGCTACACGATCGCCAAAATTTTTTAGCTAAAGCAAGAAATTTTCCGCAAAGAACGTTACGATCTTTTATTAATAAGAATAAAGTTTTGTAACTAAACGTGACTGCAACTCAACCACTCAATCTGAACACTACCCCTGTTAGCTGGAACTCCCTCAAGCCTATTTGGTCGGGAGGAAAAGAAGCCATACAAGCAGGACTACCCCATGAACAGCTGTCTCCCACTTGGCAAATGCTCCTACTAGGTGATGGTTCCCCAACTCATTTGTTGCAGTTACTTACGGGAGAAAGAACCGAAGTAGACGTAATCGATATGTCTTTAATTGGCACAAAAGATGATGGTGCGCCAGCAGAAATTAAATTCATCACCGAACCCCGATTACGAAGACAGGTATGGCTACGCACTGCATCAGGTCAAAGATTAGCTTATGCTGCTTCTTGGTGGAACGGTAGTAATGTCGATGATTATCTCCAGAATCGTTCTTTACCTGTATGGCGGAGTCTTACGGATTTACACACAGAGCTATATCGAGATGTGCGCGGAATTTATTGTGGTCATTGTGCCGAATTAGAAACAGCATTTGGGCAAAAAGCACCATTTTGGGGTCGTCACTATCTATTTTGGCACGATCGCCAACCTTTAACCCTCATATACGAAGTCTTTTCTCCTTCTTTACAGAAATATCTAGGTCAAATGACTCAAAAAAACTGAGCAAATAAATCTAAAGTCTTTGTTAGTTATTCACTGGGTTTTAACATGTGGACTCTATACTTTCACCAAAGTACAAAAACACGATTGTGCTTTTGAAGATAAACTAAGAGGAATTTGAAACATGGGTTTTCTAAGCAAACTATTCGGTAAAAAAGAAGAAGAAAAAGCACAAAGTACAGGTAAAGTTGCCGTAGCAGCAGCATCAAAAGACAAAAGTATTGCCCCTGAAAAAGTTGGTTTAGATGGTCAGTTTGATGAAAGCGGTTTAGCTAAACGAGTAGCTCTAGCATTAGATCAAGCTGGAATTGACGATACCGTTGGTCTATGGGTTGCTCAAACAGGTAGCACTGTCGTTTTAAAATATAATCCTGACGCGGAAGGTGTTCTTGCTCAAGCAGAACAGGTAGCCAAGGGAGTAGAAGGTGCAACTGCGGTAAATACTGTACCTAATAGCTAGATTTAATTAACAATTTCAGCAAGAAAGGACTATGGTGTAGTGACATCTAGTCCTTTTTTAAGCCAGATAATTATCTATTGTTCAATAGCTCAATTAAATGGCGATTAGGCTCTGTCTATCCTGCGAGATCGCTGCTAGGGTATGATGAGATTAAAAATTGCCCTTAGGTTTAGTTTTAAGCAAAATATTCAGTAAATTTGCTGTTTAATTACTAGTTAAATAGCTGTTAATTAGTACTAGTATCATTAATATCATTCACATCATCATTAATCTCATTAATATTATTAGTAGTATCAATAGAACTGTCACTAGCGCTAGAACTATCACTATCGGTTGAACTGTCGCTATCAATAGAACTATCACTATCAATAGAACTATCACTATCATCGAGATTAGTTCCATCTATACTACCCGAATCTAAATTGCCATCGATAACGACTCCTTCTGGTTCATCAGTATTAATAGCGTTATTATCTGCTCCCCCATCAAGTTCATCAAGATTATTAGTGCTATTTTCACTTTCAACAGCACTATTAACACTGGCAGCACCGTCAGCAGCGTCAGCACCGTTGCTACCACTATTGCTTGAGCCTTCATCACTACAAGCAAAAAGTAGTATTGACATAAAAATTGCGATTAATAATTTACTCATAATGTTAGCGTTAAGTATTCCTTAAGTATTTTTGTGTAAGTTTGGTACTTGATACCTTACCAAACCGCGATTCAATTGACAAAATATTGGTCGCGATCGCGCTTTTAGCTTATCTAATGTTAATTTTTTTGTTGCTGGTACAATGCTTTAAACTTCCGTTGCTGTACTTTATGATCCACAATAGGCTCAGGATAACCTGTACCTGCTCTTTCTAAGGGTGGAATTTTACCTGTGACTAAGTACTCAGTATCCAGTGAGCTTATTTCTGGTACCCACTGACGAATATACTCTCCATCCTGGTCAAATTTAGCAGCTTGGGAGGCAGGATTAAAGATTCTTAAGGGTTTAGGATCCATCCCGCTAGATGCGCTCCACTGCCAACCGCCATTATTATTAGATAAATCACCATCGTAGAGTTTCTGTAAAAAATACTTTTCGCCCCAACGCCAGTCAATAATTAGATCTTTAGTCAGGAAACTAGCAACAATCATACGACAACGGTTGTGCATCCAGCCTATTTCGTTTAACTGGCGCATGGCTGCATCAACAATAGGATAGCCTGTTTTCCCCTCGCACCAGGCTTTAAATTTAGTTTCGTCGTTCTCCCAAGGAAAGTCTTTAAATTCGTCACGATATGCACCCTTAGCTAATTCAGGAAAGAAAAACATACAGTGCTGGTAAAATTCTCGCCAAGCTAATTCTTTTTGCCAGGTTGTGACACTCTCTTTAGCTTCATCACTCCGACAATTTTGAGCAACTTCTAGGGTTGCTTGCCAGACAGTACGAATGCCGATCGCCCCAAACTTGAGCGCAGCACTTAACTGGGATGTACCATCAATATAGGGAAAATTGCGTTCTTCATCGTAACAATAGATCGTGCGATCGCAAAATTCTGCCAGCTTTTCTTTAGCTGCGGTTTCTCCTGGAGCTACTAATAAAGGAGAATCCCATTCATAACCTAGATCCTTGGCAGAAGGCAAGGCGATCGCTCCTACTTTTTCGGCTGTTTTGATTTCAGTTTCCGATAACCCACTGAGCTGTTTAATTTCTTTTACTACCTCTGGTTTAGCTGCGCTGTTCCAGCTACGCCAAAATGGAGTGTAGACTTTGTAAGGTAAGGAAGACTTAGTTAAAATCTCTCTTGGAGCGTGTAATAGCTGATCCCAAAAGTTCTGGGTGTCAATTCCTAATTCGGCGATCGCTTCTTTAACCTGGCGATCGCGCTCTTGAGCATAAGGTTCAACATCTAAATTCCAGAAAACAGCTTTTGTCTGGAGTGCGCTAGCTAACTGGGGAATGACTTTAACAGGTTCACCCTGGATAATTAATAATTGACTACCAAGCTGTTGATAACTTGACTGCAATTCTTTTAAACAGCCAATCATATAGGTAACTCTAGCTGGTGCGATAGCATCACCATCCAAAATATTGGGATCTAAACAAAATAAACCAACTACCTTGTTACTTTGCTCTGCTGCGGTGCTTAAGCCTAGGTTATCAGAAATGCGTAAATCGCGACGATGCCAAAAAAGTATTAAATCGGACATGAATAATCAAATGCTTTTGCCTTGTATATTTTAGCGCCTTTTTTAGTTCAGATGAACTTGTTTTGTGCTATTAAGCAAACGTGAGTTCGATAATTTCTAGCAAGCCAACACTTGTATAATCGGATATTTATTACCATGCCACTGAAACAAGAAATTACTTAAGTCTTCACGCAATTTGTTGATTGACGCAGATGCTGGCTCTAAAGAACAGTATTGATTCGTAACTGCTGTTCGTACTCTGGATCAATCCAAGTGAGATCGTTGAGGGTAAGATTCATTTTGGTAAGAGCTTTAAAAAGAACTGCTGGGATGTTTTCTTGATTATGCCTTACACAAATTTCTGTGCCAGAAGAGGGAGAATTATCGTGACGAATTAAACCAATGCGATCGCCTGAAAGTAAAGATAAGACAGCAAAAACCAAATAATCCAAATCATCAAAACTTTGGCGAAATTCAAGCTTATTGGAGCCAATAATTTCAGCAGGCTCTTGCCTAATTATTGCTACTAAGTTTGTTTCAGAAATGCTATTTTCTAATCGAACTAGATTTTGACCTTTGATAACACTCATTGTAAAAAGCATTAATTTCATTAATTAAAATGCGATCGCTTTAACTCTTGTCTCGACGCGTCAGCTTATCCGAAGGTGTATACCGCAAGGGTACTAACTCCGTGTCGCCCTTTAGGGAATTCTTTAGAAAATCATTCAAGGTTTCCTTTTGCTATAACTGATCTAGTTTTAAGTGTAACAAGATGAATGTTCAACGTTGGATTGCCAGAAGAGAACCAAACTGGAAGCGTTTGGACGGGTTGCTACAGCAAGTAGAAAAGCAAGGGATTAAATCTTTATCTGCTACGGAAATTAAGGATTTAGCGAGCCTGTATCGTTCGGTTTCAGCAGATTTAGCTAGGGCGAGGACTAACAAAGTTGGCAATATTTTGACCCAAGATTTACAAAAGCTGACGGCTCGTGGTTATAACCAAATATATCAAGGTTCTCAGCGTCAGGAATGGCAACAGGTCAAGGAGTTTTATCTTTGGGGTTTTCCGCAGGTGGTACAGGATACCTGGGCTTATATTGCGATCGCCACAGTTATTTTTTTGCTCACGGCGATGATCGCCTGGTGGTATGGTTGGCGCGATCCGACTTTTATTGCCATTACTGTTCCTGACAGTATCATTAAAATTGTGGAAGAAGACGGAGAATTGTGGATGGGTTCGATAGTGGGTACTGAACCATTAGCTTCGAGCAATATTACCATTAATAATCTGTCGGTTGCTTTTGGCGCGATCGCTGGAGGTATTACCGCAGGACTCTATACTATATTTGTCATCGCCTTTAATGGCTTCTCTATCGGTGCGATCGCTACTTTAGTTGGCAAAAACAATTTGGCTTATCCTTTTTGGGCGTTTGTCTTTCCCCACGGTTCATTAGAATTACCCGCAATCTTTCTGGCTGGTGGTGCAGGATTATTAATCGGCAAAGCGATGATCTTTCCTGGTAAATATAACCGAATAGATGCTTTGAAAATCAATAGTAGCAAAGCAGCACAGCTATTATTAGGAATTATGCCGATGTTGATTATAGCTGGGACAATTGAGGGTTTCTTTTCTCCTAGTCCGATCGTTCCCAGTCTGATTAAGTATTTGCTAGGAACGGGTTTATTCTGTTTATTAGTTTTATATTGTTTACGTAAAAAGCCAATCATCCCATCGTCAATGCAATCATCAAATTAGTTTGAGAAATGTAGGAGTAATAATGAAAAATGGACATTATTTAAAGTATTTTGTGGCGATCGCCATTTGCTTGAGTTTACAGTTGTCAATTAAGGCACAAACTAAGACAGATAACTCTTTAGGTAATACTCGCCAGCAATTAACTTCAGCCTGGGAGAATGCAGTTTTAACTCGTAGTTTAGAGTCTACAACACCAGTAAACGCGATTAAATTTAGTCCTGATGGTCAATTACTCGCTAGCGTCGGCGCAAGTCAGATCACCCTCTGGAACATGAATACGGGAAAAATTCAGCGTGTTTTACCTGGACATTATGCTAGCGATATAAAACTAGAAATTGCCCCAACGGCGATCGCTTTTAGTCCTGACAGTCGTTTTTTGGCAACCTCCACTTGGAGTCAAGGGTTGCTACGTCCCGATCGAGGAATCATAGTACGTGACGTTACTACAGGAGAGGTAGTGTTAAACCTGGCCAAATCAGATGGCTGTCGGCAGATTCTATATGATGTATCTGGCAAGATTATCTATGGTGCTTGTGGTAATGGTATAACCGCCTGGAGTTTTCCTAACGGCAAAAAGTTATTTAGTTTTGCTTCCACATCTGTAGAGGCGATCGCTCTTAGTCCAGATGGTATTATGGCAACGGTAGGTGCTAATGTTTCAGACGGACAACAGACACAGCCAAACAATCAGATTCAGTTGTGGCAACTCAATTCTGCAAAACCTGAATTACTCAAAACCCTAGATGGTCAAGTTAATAATATTGCTCAACTAGAATTTACGCCCAATGGTCAACAATTAGTGAGCAGTAGTTACGACGGTAAAATAAATGTCTGGAATTGGCATCAAGGGACAATCTCCAGAAAAACTAACGCTCTTTATAGTAATAATGGGGTGTTTAGTCTTAGTGCCAATGGTCAACTAATCGCTGGCAATTTCCATTCTTCAACTATAAGTAGTTTGGTTACAGGATTACCCCTGAGAAATAGCCCTAAACTGGGACAAAAACAAAACAGCATCATGGCTTTTAGTCCGCATCAGCTTTTAGCCAGAGTAAATAATCATATAGATCGTAATTCTTTAATCGAGTTGTGGTCAGCAGATAATGCTCAACCCAAGCAACAGTCTAATATCAAAGATAATTACCGAGCTATTCCCGTCAGTAAATATTGGATCAATCAAGAACACGACCAAATAATTCAAATCTCCCAACCTGAACTTAATAAACCTGTTTCAATTGGCAAAGATCCCCAGGCGATCGCTTTATCGGCATTAGGCTTAAAGGAAGTGGCTGCATCAGCACAAGAAGTTGAGGTTGAATATGCTCCTGATAACCTGGCTACCGTAACTATTACTCAGACGAACTTAGCTGATGATTCTGTCGCAAGCAGGCGTTATTTGGTTGAATTTGCCCCTTACGGTGCAGCAACTGCTAAAAAATGGCAGATAGTTTGGGCTGGAGAACAGTTTAAATGTCAATTAGGACGGGGAAATCAAAACTGGAGTGCAGATTTATGTCAATAATAGTAAGGTTGTTCATCAAGTAAAACAATGTCCAAATACATTATGTGGGGTAGCTATTGCGAAAATGCTCTCGAAAAGCGCACTCCCTATCGTCAAGCACATTTAGCTGGTTTGAGTAGTCAGAAAGAACAGGGAATATTAGTTACTCTTGGCCCAACTAAAGATAATACCAAGGTCTTTGGCATCTACGAAGCAGAGTCACAAGATACCGTCCGTCAGTTAGTTGAATCAGATCCCTATTGGCAAAACGGCATCTGGACTGAATATGAAATCAAAGAATGGATTCAAGCCTTTTGAGCAATGAACAATTAACAATGAGCAATGAGTCCTAAAGGATTAGTTCGCAAGCTCACGTCACAGTGAGCAATTAACAATGAACGATTCAGTAATCAGTAATCTCAGGGGGTGACAACACACTCAAAAAGTTGAGAGAATAAGCTTTTTAGCTCTCATCCCCTGTCGGTAAAAAGGTAGTTTGTTGGGAGTCAGTATCATTAACTTGTCGAGCCAATGATGACACATTTGGAAATTTTCAATCCACAAACTTCCGTATAAACCTATCCAAAAATTGCTGTGTCTTTTATTTTTTCTCACCTTCTCTTGTAAGCGACAAATATATTCTTTGACTCCTTGGAAGGCAATTCTTTCTCCTTTTGTTATTGCACAAGTGTAGGCGATCGCTATTAGTAAAATTAGAGATAATAAACGATGATCTTTTCCTTGGCACTTCTCTAAATTATAACCACCCGACTTACAATCTTTGAACATTGCTTCAATGCCCATTCGTTTCTTATAAGCAGATATTGTTTGTTCTAAATTGGGCAAATTATTGATTAAATACCATCCTTCATTTTTTCTTTTATCTGATGTTGTTCTACTCCAATAACCAGCAATATTTACTCTAGCCATATTTGGTTGCTTAGTAAATTTTACTTGTTTTAACGTGAGTTCGACGAAAAATTCTGGAGCAAATAAAAGACTGAGACTTATGCTAAAAGTAGTATTTCAGCAGATGCGGACAAGTCCTTTCTCAGCCATGGAATTAAATTCTCGTCTCGATCTTACCGAAATTTTTTGTGATGTAGATGATTTTTATCGCAGTTTTGAACAATATTGTCATTCCATTCCTCAGTTAACTGCGATCGCTGGCGAAAAAAGATGCCGCTCGCGAATGAGTTTAAGTGAAGTAATGACGATTGTGATTGCCTTTCATGGCAGTGGTTACAGAACATTTAAAGAATTTTACACCTTACAGGTAAAACCTCATTGGCACAAAGCATTCCCAAAACTAGTTAGTTACAACCGTTTTGTCGAGTTAATGCCCTGGTCGATGATGTTACTGTGCTGTTTTCTACAAACTAGGAAAGGGGAAATTACAGGTATTAGCTTTATCGATTCAACTCCAATAGAAGTCTGTTGTCCCTGTCGTAGCTACTCTCACAAAGTCTTTGAAGGATTAGTCGGGTGGAGTAAGAACTCCATAGCTTGGCATTACGGATTTAAGCTCCATTTAATTATCAATGATCGGGGTGAACTCTTGGCTTTCAAATTGACCCCTGGAAATGTAGATGATCGTAAACCAGTACCAGACATGACTCAAGATCTAGTTGGCAAATTGTTTGGAGATCGAGGTTACATTTCTCAATCTCTTTTTGAACAGCTCTATAAGCAAGGATTACAGCTTATTACCAGACGTAAGAAAAATATGAAACAACAGCTAGTCAAGTTGATGGACAAAATTCTGTTACGAAAACGCTCTTTGATTGAAACTGTAAACGATCAATTGAAAAACATTTCTCAAATCGAACATTCAAGACATAGAAGTGTTTGGAATTTTATGGTTAATCTTTTCTCTGGCTTGATTGCATATACTTATTTGCCGAAAAAACCTTCTCTTGATTTGAAGCCTAAAGGATTGCCTGCTTTGCCATCAGCTATCTTTTAATTCTGTCGAACTCACGTTGTTTTAAATAAAATGATTTACCTGGTTTTAATCTTAGAGATAATATCTGCTGTGCTGCTCCTGTTGCTAGTTGAATATATTTATTACTTTTAGTTCTTAAAACGTATTGACAGTTTTGCTTTGATAGCCAATTTGCTAAATTAATATTACCAAATTCTCGGTCTCCAATTACTATTACTTGGTATCCCTTTAATAATCTCAAGACTGATTTAAGCAATCTTTTTTGCTCGGCAAGATTACTATTGCCGAGCTTAGGAAGTAATATCCAATTTAAAGGGATGGCTCTCTTATTTTTGATTAAGCTGACTACAAATAAATTTCTTTCTTGCCATCTTGTTCTATCGATCGCCAGATAGCAAATTTTCTTGCTGCTTTGATTGATTTTTAACCATTTTTTGATAATGGGAAACCAGATACATCCAGTTGTTAACTGTGGTAGAACTAAAAATCTTTGAATGTGACGGCGACGACTTTCATATTTGATTGGAATAGGTAGGATGGAAGCTAGTTTTTCTATTTGAATTGTTCTATAGCTTTGTAAGATTAGTACGATTATTCTCAAAGTTGCATATTGTCTTGGAGTTAATAACTGTGAAATACATTTGTGATAAAATTCTGGCAACATTTTTGATTAGGGAGTATTCTCAACTAGTTTGCTCCCTTTTTCTTACCATCTCACTGCTATATCCTACTGTTCATCTTCCATTCCAGTACCTTGTCACCCCGTGAGATCAGTAATCAATAATTAGTAATCATTTGTGAGCATAACTTTCTACCGTGTTACTCAATAACATGGCTACCGTCATCGGGCCAATTCCTCCAGGTACGGGGGTAATATAACTAGCTACTTGTGATACAGATTCAAAAGCCACATCGCCGACTAACTTTGATTTTCCCTGCGCCAGATCCACTCGGTTGATTCCTACATCAACGACAATTGCCTCTGGTTTAACCATCTCCTGAGTAATCATTTCTGGTTTACCGACGGCAGCGACAATAATATCTGCTGTTCGACAGACTGCACCAAGATCTGGAGTACGAGAATGAGCCATAGTTACAGTAGCATTTTGCTCTAACAACATTAAGGCGATCGGTTTGCCGACTAAAATACTCCTCCCAATCACCACAGCCTTCTTGCCTTCTAGGGGTAAATTATATTCATGTAAAAGCCTCATTACTCCAGCAGGAGTGCAGCTACGCAAGCCAGTTTCCCCACGGACTAGCTTACCCAAATTAACAGGATGCAAACCATCGGCATCTTTATCAGGATCGATACAGTGGAGTAGAGAGATCGAATCTAAGTGAGAAGGTAAGGGCAATTGAACCAAAATACCGTCTACGCGATCGTCTTGGTTTAAGCGTGCGATCGCCTGTTCTAATTCCTGTTGAGTTACATTTTCAGGAAAATGCTCTCCCAATGAAGCAATTCCTACCTTTTGACAAGCTTTTTCTTTATTGCGGACGTAGACGGCGCTGGCAGGGTTATTTCCCACCATTAATACCGCTAGTCCAGGGGGACGATTAATATTTGGCTCTAGCTGAGTTATTTGCTCTTTTAGCTCTAGCTGAATTTTTTGGGCTAAGGCTTTACCGTCGAGTAGACAAGGGTTGGCAGCAGACATAGGTAATTTTAATAATTCAAAAAAGTTAAGCTGGAGGTCGATCGCTGGTAGACAAATAACTCATGTTAATTTCTCACTCAAGGTTTAGATCGTTTTTCGTCAGACTCAAGCAAATTAGCCTTGGGGTTACATTGCTAGCAAGCTTAGTCGGTTGTCGAACTCCTGTAATTACGATCAAAGAATCACCTGAAAAAGTTGGTAAAACGGTTTATCTGACGGGAAAAGTAGTTCGTCTAGCTCCGTTTTTAGGCAATGCAGCCTATCAAATTGAAGACGCTACGGGAAAAATTTGGGTGGTGACAACTCAAATTCCTCAGTCAAATCAACAGATTAACATTAAAGGCAAGGTTGAGTATCAAAGCTTACCCATAGCTGAACAAGAATTAGGTGACTTTTATCTAGTTGAGCTAGAGCGATTGTCTTCTATTCCAGAATAAATTATGAGAACGCACTTTTAAACTAACCATAAAGTAAAGTTGCCCTCTGTGTTGCTAAATTAACTAAATTAAAGAGAAAAATTAGCTAAATTTTATGAATTATGTTTCCCAAACTCAGTTAATCTCCGTGGCAATCGCAATTATTTATCAAGATGGTAAATATCTAATGCAGTTGCGCGATGATATTCCTACCATTGCTTATCCAGGAGTTTGGGGTTTTTTTGGTGGTCATATCGAACCAGGCGAAGAACCAGAAATTGCCCTCAAAAGAGAATTAATAGAAGAAATTAATTATTCCGCTCCCGTTTTAACTAAGTTTTGTTCTAATCAGATAGGTAACTATATTCGCCATATATTTTCTTGTCCCTTGACAATCCCCGTGTCAGAATTAGTCCTGAATGAAGGCTGGGATCTTAAGTTATTGACTCCAGAAGAGATTCATCAGGGATTTGCCTATTCCCCTAAAGCGATCGCTAATAAACCCTTGGGAGATGTTCATCGTCAAATCATGCTCGATTTTATCGCTTCAACAATTCAATGTTAAGGATAATGTACTACAGGTTTAAGTCGGTTATAACCGCAAAATATTATACATAATAGAAGAGATAGACTTTTGTACTATGAAGATCGATCTAAAGTCGCTAACGAACTGGTTTGGCAAACCCTGACTAATTATTAATCTTATTTTTAGCAAATTTCCCCCCTATTACTAGAATTACTTTTAAAATAAGTAAAAATCTAAGTAAAAACCAAATTGTCATCAATTGTCTAGCTTGCTCGTGAAATATCTACCTCATCTATTTCTAGCGGTTTCACTGTAATTACCTTTTATAACTATTGCTCATGAATTATTCTTCTGGACGTTTTAGTGCTATTTCTCAATTACTCAATGTCAAAAACTACTTCTCAGGAACGATTAAGCTTTTGACAGCAATGGCGCTCACATCCACAATGTTTTCTCAAAGTACTTCCCCCGCTTCAGCAACCCTAGAAGATAGCCCGAAAAATGTTGTCGATGAGGTTTGGCAAATTGTTAGCGGGGAGTTTGTCGATCCTGATTTTAATCACACTGATTGGCAGGTGAAGCGACAAGAATTACTCAAGGCAAACTACACCGATCAAAAATCTGCCTATCAAGCAATTCGCAAATCTCTGGAAAGTTTAGGAGACCCCTATACTAGATTTCTCGATCCACAAGAATATGCAGATTTAACTAGTCAAACTTCAGGAGAGCTATCAGGGATCGGCATTCAGCTAGGAATTAGTCAAAAAACCAAGAAACTTACGGTAATTGAGCCAATTCCTAATTCTCCCGCAATCGAAGCGGGATTAAAGGCGGGAGATCATATTGTCAGTATTGATGGTAAACCCACCGAGTCAATGACCTTAGAACAGGCTTCGGCGCAAATTAAAGGAGAACTGGGTACAAAAGTTAAGCTGAAAATCGCCCGTGAAAACAAACCTGAATTTGAAGTAGCGATCGCCAGAGCGCAAATTGAGTTACCTTCGGTAAGCTATACCCTTAATCAAGAGCAAGGCTCTAAAGTGGGATATATCAAGCTAGATGAATTTAGCTCCCATGCTGCCGAACAAATGCAAAAAGCGATCGCCGATCTCAGCAAAAAAGACGCTTCTGGCTTTATCTTAGACCTACGGGGCAATCCAGGGGGTTTATTGTTCTCGGGTGTCGAAATTGCGCGGATGTGGATGTCTCAAGGAGCGATCGTTTCTACCATTGACCGCAAAGGGGGCAATGAACAATTTTCCGCTAATGGTCAGGCGTTAACCGACTTACCCTTGGTAGTTTTGGTTGATGGCTATTCTGCTAGTGCCAGTGAGATTCTAACAGGGGCGTTAAAAGAGAATAATCGAGCGAAAGTAGTTGGCAGTCGTACCTATGGAAAAGGAACTGTGCAATCAGTTCACTCCCTCTCTGATGGCTCAGGTTTAGCGGTAACGATCGCTCATTATTATCCACCTAGCGGGGTTGATATCAACAAAAAAGGGATTGCACCCGATATTAGGGTTGACTTAAGCCGTCAAGATCAAATTAATCTCAGCACGAATCCAGCTTTAGTGGCAACGCCAGCCGATCCTCAATACGCCAAAGCAGTGGCAACACTCAAACAGGAATCAATTAAGACTGAAGGTACACCAGAGCCTTTGAGTAATAGCCAGGCTAAACCAAACCAGTTAAAGACTAACTAAGTATCAGCTAGAAAGTAGCTAATTTTGAGGTAGTGCCAAAGTCAGCTAAGGCGATCTGAGCTGGTGGTGTATTTTGCTGCTCTTTTGGGCAAATTAATTTATAGTCATTCTCCTGAACTTTCGATTAAATCATTTGATTAAGATTTACATTGTTATTAGATAGTTTCGCCAGGAAATGACTGTACAACTTAATTGGCAGTTTTGGCTGACTAAATCCTCATGACAACAGCAGACATAGCATCCGTAGTTAATTCAGCAAGCAAGACTCAATCGATTGAAGAAATATCTCTGGTCATTGCTGCCCAGGATTTAATTCCAACAATGATAAGTCAAGATTTTCTCAAATTTAGCGGCATTATTCCCCAAGATTGGGAATTAGCTAAACCACCAATAGTAAATCCTAATTTTGCTCAATTAAATTTTATTAACGGTGTGGGCATTACTGCTCAACCGCGCACGATTAGCCTGAGTGAATCTCTTCATAACAAACAGTGGCAGGACATAACAATTAATCGGGTGGCAGAAAAATACCTGGAGAAATTGCCTCATGCTGAATATATGGGCTTAAGCTTTAGTCCCAAAATATTGCTTCCTTTTCCTAATGCCCCTCAAGCAGTGCGTCAATATATCACTGAATCTTTGCTTGGTTCAGGTGGCTGGAAATATATTGGCAACGCCCCCCTACAGGCTGGGATCAATCTGATGTATCAACTGGAAAGATGCCAAATGACGATTAGTATTTCTGAGGCGAAATTACAGAAACCCCAAGAAACTCCCATAGCAGCGGTTTTATTTTCAGGTAACTTTAATTACAACGTGAATTTAAACCAAGCACAATCTAGTAAGATAACTCAGATGACTAACTTTCTGAATTACTGGAGAACAGACTTAGAAGAGTTTAGAGAGATTGTTAACCAAAAGTTTTTAGACTCGACTGAAGCTGATGAAACCCAGTTTGTTGGAGCAATGAGCTTATTTCCTGGTCAAATGCTCTAGCTTTTTGGAACAGAACCATTACAATAGTAAGGTTGTCTTTCTAAATTAATTAAATTAAGTAATAATTATGGCAGTTCCCAAGAAGAAAACTTCTAAATCGAAACGTGATAGTCGTAAAGCGGTTTGGAAGCGTAAAGCAGCAGTAGAAGCTCAAAAAGCTTTGTCTTTAGGCAAATCAGTTTTATCTGGACGTTCCAATAGTTTTGTCTATCCTCAAGATGATGAAGAGGATAACGAAGAATAGATTTTGCTGTGCCAACGTTGACAGGTAAATCGATAAAATAATGGGTGTGTTTCCTTGTAGATTCGCACTCAATTTTTATGGCAATTTTATGCTTAACCTGGCATAAATAGAGATTTGTTAAGTAAACTCGATCGCTGGCCCGTAGGGAACTATACCACTAGGATTAATGTGGGGATGGCTTTGATAATAATGCAGCTTGATATGTTCAAGATTGCAGGTAGCTTTCACTTCAGGATGCTGATAAATTTTCTTGACATAATTCCACAAATTCGGATAGTCCCAAATGTGACGCAGATTGCACTTGAAATGTACATAATAAACTGCATCAAAACGAAAGAGGGTAGTAAACAGACAAATATCTGCTTCGGTTAAACTGTCTCCACACAAATAATCTTGTTTTGCTAGGATTTCTTCCCAGTAATCTAAAGCGACAAATAACTTTTTGACCGACTCTTCATAAGCCTCTTGGGATTTGGCAAATCCAGCTTTATAGACTCCATTATTAATGGGATCGTAGATATCGTCGATCGCCCGATCTATTTTCTCTTGCAATTGCTCGGGATATAGATTGATTTGGTTTTGAGCTATGTCTCCAAACTGGGTATCAAACATGCGAATAATTTCGCGAGACTCATTGTTAACAATAGATGCAGTTTGCTTATCCCATAAAATTGGTACTGTCACCCTACCAGTATATTTAGCATCGGCGATCGCATATACTTCCCTTAAATACCGAGCATGATTAACCGTATCGGGAACTGTTCCAGGAAAGTCGGAAAATGACCAACCATCTTCCGCCATCAGGGGATCGACTACGGAAATGCTTATTGCCTCAGTTAACCCTTTCAACTGAAGCATAATTAAAGTGCGATGCGCCCAAGGACAGGCATAGGAGACATAAAGATGATAGCGATTGGCAACAGCAGGAAAACCACTCGATCCATCAGCAGTAATGTGATTGCGGAAGGTAGTCGGATTACGAAGGAAACGTCCTGATCGATCTTGTTTGTACTCTTCGTTAGTCCATTTTCCCTCGACCATCATTCCTGTAGCCATAGTTTTCCCAATATTAATTACTATGAATTATTTAAACAATTTGGTTTCACTTTTACTATCCTTCTCAAGCTAGATTTTGGTATAGCAGTCGAAGTAAAGGTTAGGACAATAAAAACTTTATCTCGCGCAAAGGCGCAAAGACGCAAAGGGACTAGGAGATGTCTTAATCTATTGTTCGATGGCTATAACTGCTGAGTTAGCTATTCAAAAAATCAAATTCCGCAAAACAATTTTTAATCAAGCCATTTTAAAGTTTAATTCACAGTAGAGGTACAGCTATTGTTAATCTAAGAGTATTAAATACTCCTCTTTGTTTTTAATGTCGATGATTATAAGTTATGCCGAGAAAATTTTTTGAGAAACCAGAACCCGCTCAAAGCGATCGCGTTCCTCCTGGTCAATATTTAGCCAAGGGTTTTCCTGTGCTTTCCTATGGCGAAACTCCCCAGGTGAGTCAGGAGCAGTGGCTACTTAAAGTATGGGGACTAGTAAAAGATAAATCTTTTGACTGGTCAGATTTGATGAACTTGCCCCAGCAAGAATTTACCGCCGATTTTCACTGTGTAACTCGCTGGTCGAAGCTAGACGTTACCTGGATAGGAGTTAAAATTACTGACTTATTTAATACGCTGGAGATAGACCCCAAGGCGACTCATGTTCTACAACATTGTTACGGTGGCTATACGACCAACTTAAGTTTAGAAGACTTTGCTCGACCAGAAAACTTTTTGGCTCATACTCTAAACGGCGAACCTTTACCTGCCGATCATGGTGGTCTTTTACGCTCGGTTGTGCCTCATCTCTACGCCTGGAAAAGTGCCAAGTGGATTAACGGGATTGAGTTTCTAGACCACGATGAAGCAGGATTTTGGGAACGAAATGGCTACCATATGCGAGGCGAACCTTGGGCAGAACAACGATATGCGGGACGGTGATTTTGCTCTAGCTTTTTTACTCTTGACACCATAAATTTTGCTTAGGTACTAATGGATAATGAGTTGATGAATTTTAAGGTAGGCGATCGCGTTAAGATTATAGCCCTACCTACTTATGTTAAAACTGCCGAACCAATGCCCATGTTGCGATCGCCTGATGTTTTAGCCATTGGCGAAGCAGGCACTATTTTAGATCGTCGCCCTGGGGGTTATTATGGAATCCGTTTTGTTCAAGGAGCTTTTTTATTGGAAGGTCAATACCTTAACTTAATTGAAAATTAATAACTTAATATTTAATAATTAAATAGCTAACAGTAACTAATTCCTATCATGGAAGTATCCGAATTAAAGCGCACTATCGAAGCGATCGCCTTACGCCTGAGTAAAACTCAGGAATATCTTTGACCCTCCTGCAATTACGGCTAAAATTCAAGATTTAGAGCAAAGAGCAGCACAGCCTCAATTTTGGGACGATCAAACTACAGCACAGCAAGTTTTACAAGAATTAAATGATTTAAAGTCTAGTTTAGAGCAGTATCAACGCTGGCAAAATATCTTAGAAGACGCTAAGGCGATCGCTGAATTATTAGAATTAGAATTAGATGAATCCCTGGCTACAGAGGCTCAAACTAGCCTAGAACAGTTAAACCAAGAGTTAGAACTATGGGATCTCCAGCAGCTTTTATCTGGCACTTATGACACCAAAGGCGCAGTATTAACTATTAATGCTGGTGCTGGGGGGACTGATGCTCAAGATTGGGCAGAAATGTTGCTGCGAATGTACACCCGCTGGGCAGAGAAAGAAGGCTACAAAGTGCGTTTAGCCGAGTCTTCCGCTGGAGATGAAGCAGGAATTAAATCCGCTACTTTAGAAATTGAAGGACGTTATGCCTATGGCTATTTAAAAGGGGAAAAAGGTACTCACCGCCTCGTTAGAATTTCTCCTTATAATGCCAACGGTAAGCGACAAACTAGCTTTGCTGGGGTGGAAGTGATGCCCAATTTAGGCGATGAAGCACTAAAGTTAGAAATTCCCGACAAAGATTTAGAAATCAAAACCTCTCGTTCTGGTGGCGCTGGAGGGCAAAATGTAAATAAAGTCGAAACAGCGGTGCAAATCGTTCATCTACCGACTAAAATTGCTGTGCGTTGTACGGAAGAGCGATCGCAATTGCAAAATAAAGAACGCGCCTTAGCTCTTTTAAAAGCCAAACTACTGATTATTGCGGAAGAACAACGAGCGCAGGAAATTGCCGAAATTCGCGGTGATATTGTCGAAGCTGCTTGGGGAAATCAAATTCGTAACTATGTTTTTCATCCCTATCAAATGGTCAAGGATTTACGCACTGAAACTGAGACAACTGATATTAACGACGTAATGGATGGCAATTTGAATTTTTTAATTGAAGCCTATCTGAGACAAGAAAATCAGTTGATGTAAAAATAAATAGCTCTACAAAACCATAGAAACTGGAATGTAAAGCTATTAAAAATTGATATTTTGATTTATTTTCAGTTGTGTATATTTGCTTCCAAACCAATTATATTTTAAATTAAATTGTCTGTTTTACTGTTCAGATTATCACTATTTAGACTAGATGTATTTATCTCTAAACTTATCAATTCGCTATTCAAACAATTCATCAAAACAATGTTGGTAGAAGGAGAAAGATAGTTAATCATAGTATTATATGAATCTCTTTGATTTTCATATTGTTTTGACAACTCGTCGCTCTCATTAACATTCTTATTATATTGGGAGACGGTGCTAGTATCTCCAGAGTTAAAATATAAATTGTTCTGACTATTTAGTTGGCTTAGGTTTTCGCTGTAAATTTCTAGCTTCGATTGTAGGGAGTAAATATTTTGGGGTATATCTACAGAATCTTTTTCTTTAACTGTAATAGCTGAGTCTTTACACAAATCGGGCGCTGCATTTACTGGCATCATAGATATCATTAATGTAGGGAAGATAAACAGAGTGCTTGATAATATCTTGACGGCAAAATTAGAGTTTTTCATAGTCGATGATCAAATAAGTTATTCGATCATATTTTCGACATTTGCTTTTGAAAACGGCACGATCTAAATCAATGTTACTGGTGATTTTATTCCAAGCTGATATAACTCTGATGGTTTTAGAGGATGTCTGACTAAATTGAGACGCGATCGCTAATCGTTTCCAACTAATTAAGTAGGTAGGCAAAATAATTGATCAAACCCCTACCCTTAGAGCTATTTGTTACTCGTCCTAAAGGACGACGCGAAGCTAGTCCTTTAGGATAAGCTTCGCAAATGCCGTGGTATACCGCTCCGCATATTACTCGTTACTCGTTACTCGTTACTTGTTACTTGTTACTTGTTACTTGTTACTCCCTAACCTCATTTCCAATTTAATTACACCCACCTACTTAGCTGCTACCCAACATCACTTGTTTAACTTATTTTTCTGCTCAATAATTGCCTGACGAAAGCCTAAAACTACGAGAATATTCGACAAAGTTAAAAATAGTTCTGCACTACCATGTAGCCAATCTACATTCGCCAATTCTTTTCCATAATGTACTTGAGCATAAATTCCCGCAGGAATTGTCACCGCCACAAAAATCAACAGCACATAAAAACCAACTAAAGCTAAACGAGGTGTTTTGCCTGAGCGAGTCATAAACCACAAGAAACCCAGATAGGGAAACAAAGAAATAGCAAACAAGCTTTCTTTATTCATGTTCAACTACCTGTGTCTCATGCTGTGCTGACTTTGACGAAGTCAGAGGAAGCTCCGTCGTTCCAAGGCGGAGTCTCTCTGACCCATTACGCCAGATTCCCCAGGCTGCAATACATACGGTAAAATTTCCCACCACCGTCATTGCTGCTTGAAAAATCACAAGCCAGTCTAAAGATTGGGTATTGTCAAAAAAGTGCCAGGTACAGGCACACATAGCACTAACTAAAGCTGGTAACATCGCAAAAGATAAGTTATACCAAGAGCGATCGCCTGTAACTTTTCCATACTGCCAAATATAATAAATCGCAGCAACCCATTCCAGGACGCTAGAGACATGAACTACCCAAGTAGGAATTGATAATGCGTGCATTAATTACTGATTACTGATACTAATCTGCTTCTATTTTACTAAAGTAAGCTTTTCTACAGTAGAGCTTCTAATTCTCCTTTGCTTTCTAGAGCATAAAGATCATCACATCCGCCAATATGGCGATCGTCAATAAAAATTTGTGGCAGGGTCGATCTGCCATTAGCTCTAGATCTCATTTTGTCTCTAGCATCTTCATCACCATCAATACAATATTCTGTATACTCAACTCTTTTTTGGTCTAATAGTCCTTTTGCTTGGATACAAAACGGACAACGACTCCAAGTATATATTTCGACTTTTGCTGCCATAACTAAATGCAAGTATTAAGTTTTATTACAATCTTACCATCTTAAACTGATTTGTCTCGCTCAATAATTGCTGGAAATATAGTTGTTACGTCGCGATCAAAAATGATCGGCGTTTGTTTATACTTTCCAAAAAAATTGAAATATTAATGTAACAAATTAGCATCAAAATAAACTTAAAAACCATCAATTTTGACTAGCAACTGGTCACTGTATGTTTTCCTGTGTAAATAAAAAATTTGTCAAGTTTTGATCACAAGTGCGATCATCTGTAGTTACATACTGGACAGTCAAATGGCAAACTGTTACTTTTGAGCGGGTATTTGGGAACTCTTAAACATAAGGCTAAGGAAGTTCTCGTATTTCAGAATTCATTAACCCTTGGTTGCGGTGCTTACCAAAGTAAGATGGCTTTTGGCGGCGGCTTTTGAGTAAGAGTACTCTTACTCAAAACGCGCCTTGTAAGAAGATTCTTACCCAGAACGCGCCGTAAAGTAGTTGAAATCATCTACTAGCCTGAAAACATAACTTCTTTCATAAGTTAACTTATATTGAATTTACATAAAATGAAATCAGCCAAAGTTGTTAATAAAATTCTGCTAATTTCCCTTGCTTTTGGTAGCGTAAGCGTACTTGCTGGAATGTTCGCAGGGGAAAGTCTGAAAAAAGCCCTGATCGGTGTAGGTGCGACTACTTCCGTAGCTAGCGTTGCTGGAATATTAGTAACTAGCAGCAAAAAGAAATCTGATGAAAATCAAGAAGAAAAGCAATTAGATCATCGAGTAACAGAACTTGATAGTCAAGAAGGAATATTAGATCAATCTGTTACTTACCAAACAGATGAAATGCAGATAGTAGAAACTGATGTTAGTTCATTGCCAACAGAACAAAATCAGTTATGGGATGATCCTGCTGCCGATCTAAATAATGAAAAACAGGAGCTTGAGACAAAATATGAATCTGATGAACAAAATACCTTTGGTTTAGAAGATCATAAAGAAGATTTAGAAATAAAAAATGATTATTTAAACTCAAAATTTGAAAACCTCACTGTTGAAAATGAAATATTAGAACAGGTAATTGCTCCAATTGAAGAACAATCTTTTCAAGAAACTTCACTAGAGTCAGAGACATTTAACAATAGTGTAGAAGAAATAGAAGAGATTACAGAAAATCTAACAGCGGATATCAATCCTTTTGCTAATTCAGCAGATTTATCTGAATTTAATCAGAGCGAAGAAATCTCTGCTCTAGAAATGGCGGACAAATTAATTGGAACATTCGAGCCGACTGAACTAGATACGAGTCAAGACGTTCCTAATGAAGATTCTGATGAGCTATTCATGGAAGATTCCGATTTAGAAGAAGAGCCAGCAGAAGAATTAGGCTTCGATGATAAATCAGCGATCGCTCACGACGAAGAATTGGGCTTTGAATCAGAGTCGATGGACTTTGAAGCTATGCCAATGGCTGATGATGATGCTGATGAGCCAATAGCAGAGTTATCGATGGAAGATGAGCAATCTGCTGCCGAATTTAGTTTTGATGAACAATCTGAATCAGCGATCGCTCCTGAATTAGAATCCAATCCAGAATTAAGCTTTGAATCCAATGAAGAAATGGACTTTGAAGCTATGCCAATGGCTGATGATGATGCTGATGAGCCGATAGCAGAGTTATCGATGGAAGATGAGCAATCTGCTGCCGAATTTAGTTTTGATGAACAAGATGAATCGGCGATCGCTGCTGACGAAGAATTAAGCTTTAGTGAATCCGAGTCAATGGACTTTGAAGCTATGCCAATGGCTGATGATGATGCTGATGAGCCGATCGCAGAGTTACCGATGGAAGATGAGCAATCTGCGGAATTTAGTTTTGACGAGCAAGATGAATCAGCGATCGCCACTGAATTAGAATCCAATCCAGAATTCAGCTTTGAATCAGAGTCGATGGACTTTGAAGCTATGCCAATGGCTGATGATGATGCTGATGAGCCAATAGCAGAGTTATTAATGGAAGATGAGCAATCTGCGGAATTCAGTTTTGATGAGCAAGATGAATCAGCGAGCGCCACTGAATTAGAATCCAATCCAGAATTAAGCTTTGAATCCAATGAAGAAATGGACTTTGAAGCTATGCCGATGGAAGATGAGCAATCTGCGGCTGAATTTAATTTCGACGAGCAAGATGAATCAGCGAGCGCTCCTGACGAAGAATTAAGCTTTAGTGAATCCGAGTCAATGGACTTTGAAGCGATGTCAATGGCTGATGATGCTGATGAGCCGATCGCAGAGTTAGCGATGGAAGATGAGCAATCTGCGGAATTTAGTTTTGACGAGCAAGATGAATCAGCGAGCGCTCCTGAATTAGAATCCAATCCAGAATTCAGCTTTGAATCCAATGAAGAAATGGACTTTGAAGCTATGCCGATGGAAGATGAGCAATCGGCTGCTGAATTTAGTTTTGATGAGCAAGATGAATCAGCGAGCGCTCACGACGAAGAATTGGGCTTTGAATCCGAGTCGATGGACTTTGAAGCTATGCCAATGGCTGATGATGATGTTGATGAGCCAATCGCAGAGTTACCGATGGAAGATGAGCAATCTGCTGCCGAATTTAGTTTCGATGAACAATCTGAATCAGCGATCGCTCCTGACGAAGAATTGAGCTTTGAATCCGAGTCAATGGACTTTGAAGCTATGCCGATGGAAGATGAGCAATCGGCTGAATTTAGTTTTGATGAACAATCTGAATCAGCGATCGCTCCTGAATTAGAATCCAATCCAGAATTAAGCTTTGAATCCAATGAAGAAATGGACTTTGAAGCTATGCCAATGGCTGATGATGATGTTGATGAGCCAATAGCAGAGTTACCGATGGAAGATGAGCCATCGGCTGAATTTAGTTTTGATGAACAAGATGAATCAGCGAGCGCTCACGACGAAGAATTGGGCTTGAGTGAATCAGAGTCGATGGACTTTGAAGCTATGCCTGTGGCTGATGATATTGATGAGCCGATAGCAGAGTTACCGATGGAAGATGAGCCATCTGCTGCTGAATTTAGTTTCGACGAACAATCTGAATCAGCGATCGCCACTGAATTAGAATCCAATCCAGAATTCAGCTTTGAATCCAATGAAGAAATGGACTTTGAAGCTATGCCAGTGGAAGATAATACTGCTGATGAGCCAATAGCAGAGTTATTAATGGAAGATGAGCAATCTGCGGAATTCAGTTTTGATGAGCAAGATGAATCAGCGATCGCCACTGAATTAGAATCCAATCCAGAATTAAGCTTTGAATCCAATGAAGAAATGGACTTTGAAGCTATGCCTGTGGAAGATGAGCAATCGGCTGAATTTAGTTTTGATGAACAAGATGAATCAGCGAGCGCTCACGACGAAGAATTGGGCTTTGAATCCGAGTCAATGGACTTTGAAGCTATGCCAACGGATGATGAAGCTGATGAGCTGATCGCAGAGTTACCGATGGAAGATGAGCAATCTGCGGAATTTAGTTTTGACGATGAATCAGCGATCGCTCCTGAATTAGAATCCAATCCAGAATTCAGCTTTGAATCCGAGTCGATGGACTTTGAAGCTATGCCTATGGCTGATGATGCTGATGAGTCGATCGCAGAATTATTAATGGAAGATGAGCAATTGGCTGAATTTAGTTTCGATGAGCAAGATGAATCAGCGATCGCTTCTGAATTAGAGTCTAATCAAGAATTAAGCTTCGATGATGAATCGGAAATTAGTTCAGAATCTGATGACATGGACTTTGAAGCTATGTCAATGGCTGATACTGCTGATGATGAACCGATGGCAGAACTGGTAATGGAGGATGAATCTTCTGCTGAATTTAGTTTTGATGAGCAATCGGCGATGAGTTCGGAGTCAGAGGAAATAGACTTTGAAGCTATACCGATGGCTGATTCTGATTTTGATAATTTTATGGGAGAGTTGGTGGTTGATGATCAATCGGCGATCGCCACTGAATTAGAATCCAATCAAGAATTAGGCTTTGATGCTCAATCGGAAATTAGTTCAGAATCCGATGAGATGGACTTTGAAGCTATGTTAATGGTAGATGATGAGTCTGATCGATCTGCTGTTGAATTTAGCTTTGAAGATTCATCAGCGATCGCTTCTAAAGCAGATGAATTCATGGGTCAATTTATTGACGAAGACGATTCTGTTGAAGAGATGAGTTCTGAATCAGATGAATTCAGTTTTAATGTTGTAGAAAGTCTAAACTTGGACGCAGAAGCATTTGAAGCTTCTGAATCCGATGAGTTTATGAAAGAATTGGTTGATGATAATGAATTGGCATTTGAGTCAGAAGAAGATGTTGCGATCGCTGATAATTACGACTCTGATGAATTTATGGCTGCTTTTAGCGATGCGGATAAGTCTCCCCAAGAGTTTAGCTTTGAAGAAACTTCAACTGACGACTCTGAGTTTAATGAGCTGATGGGAGCATTTTCTGATGATAGTCAATCCTCAGATGATGAATTAAATGCTGATTCGGATGCATTTAAGGTGAAATTTGAAGACGATGAAGAAAATTATGATTTGGATGAATTAGATTCTCTTGATGCTATTGATAAAAAGCTAGACGAGTTAACCGAAATATCGGATGATTCTTTAGGAGAATTGAATGATTTATTAGGTTCAATTCAAGATAATACTTCTGTCAAAGAAGAACTTAATGAAATTAATCGGGAAAAATAAGATGAACGGTTAACGATATTTTTGTTCAGACAAATTGACTAAAGGCCTAGATATTAATCTAGGCTTTTTTTTGACAAATATTTTAAATCGAGATTCCCAGTTCAAGAATTGATAAACTAGGCAGTATAGATAGCGAGAATCAGGTACAGCAAAAATAGCAATGGGAACAGAACAGATCACTTATCTCTCCAGTCGGGAAATTGAAAAAATGCGTCGAGCAGGAGCTTTAGCTGCGGAATTGTTAGATTTTTTAGAACCGATGATTAAACCTGGAGTGAGTACTTTAGAAATCAATGATGCTGCCGAACAATGGACGCAAGAAAAAGGAGCAGTTAGCGCTCCTTTAGGATATGGCCCAAAAGAAAATCCGTTTCCTGGCTCTCTTTGTACCAGCGTTAATGAAGTAATTTGCCACGGCATCCCCAATGCTAAGCAAATCTTAAAAGACGGCGATATTATTAATATTGATGTGACGCCGATTGTCGATGGCTATCACGGAGATACTTCTAAAACCTTTTTTGTTGGGACTCCTTCACCAACAGCGCGAAAACTGGTGGAAGTTACAGAGGAGTGTTTAAGAAGGGGAATTGCTGCTGTCAAACCAGGTGCCAGAATTAATGATATTGGCGCAGCAATCCAAGAGTATGCCGAACAACAGGGTTTTTCTGTCGTTAGAGACTTTGTTGGACACGGAGTAAGCCATATCTTTCATACTGCTCCTCAAATCCCTCATTATTATGATCCCAGGCAAAAGAAAAAGATTAAGCCAGGTATGGTGTTTACCATTGAACCAATGATTAATGAAGGAACATGGGAAGCTGTTATGCTTGACGATGGTTGGACTGCGATTACTAAAGATAAGAAACTCTCAGCTCAGTTTGAACATACTATTGCCGTAACTAAGGATGGGGTGAATATTCTGACCCAAGCTATTTGAAGCAGTATTAGTATTCCGAGCGTCGAATATTGAAACAGCACCAATCTTTACGCTTCCATAATGCTGCTACTGTCCATCCTTGTTGCTCGACAACATCGGCAATTTGATCGGCTTGAGTTAAAAGAATACCACTGAGAACTGCCCAGCTTTTTTCATGCGTAATTTGATTAAACTGGGGAAATAATTCAACGATAATATCAGCAAGAATATTACAAATAATGCCATCAAAAATTTCATTTTCGGCGATTAGCTGTTCAACACTGCCATCACGGACAATGACGCTTTCGCGGCTAATTTCATTTAGTTGACAATTGCTGCGACAAGTTTTGGTAGCTAAAGCATCGGTATCTAAGGCGTAAACTTTTTTAGCGCCAAGCAAAACCGAACCCAAAGCTAAAATACCCGAACCACAACCAATATCGGCTATAGTCTGATGTTGGGGATTTGCAGATAGTCTCATTTCTAGTGATTCCAAACATAGCTGAGTTGTTGGGTGAGTACCTGTGCCAAAGGCTGCACCAGGATCGAGACGTAAGACTAAGCGATCGCTTTTTTCTGGGGGAGTTTCCCAAGCAGGATAAATTAAAAAGCGATCGCCAATTTCCATCGGTTGCCAATAGTCTTTCCAACCACTTGCCCAATCTTCTTCATCGATCAATTGCCATTGAGCTTCGGGAACAGCTACCTCTAATAATTTGGCATCTTGTTCTAACCACAGCGAGAGAGCCGCTAAATCCAATAATTGAGTGTCGATTTCAGGAATATAACTTTTGATTATAATCTGTTTGTCAGTAGATTCAAAGTCAAGACTTGGCTCATCATTCAAAACTTTGACTTTGATCGCTGTTCCCGAACAGCCAAATTTTTCAAGTCGCCAAAAGACAGATTCTTCGAGAACTGGCTCGCATTTTACAACGATCTCCCACCAACGATTAGACATGAATTTTATAGGTTATGAGCTATATGAGAATTATCTTAGTTGAACCGCAAGAACTTAATCTTAATCCACCTCTAACGATGGTTGCTTTAGTTCTATGCTACAAATTTCCATAGTTTCAAGCTAAGTGAGTTTATCTTCAGGTGCAGCAATAATGATACTTGTGACTACGATTATTTTGAATACCAAATTAACTATTTAGTTTAGTTTAATTATTAATTAAGTAATCAGGTATTGAAACACATATCCTCTATGCTGTATGTCAATATTTTAGCTTTATCTACATATTTGCTTGGTTCTTTGGTAATAGTTTTCCCAATCTGCTCACAAAACTTAGCTTTCTAATTTATCTAAACGTTAATATATTTAAACTTTAAAACTTACTTGAAGTACAAAGCCACTGGAAAATCCACTAACTTTAAACTTTCCCAGCAATTATTTAGACTCAAGTTTAACGATATTTGACTTGCTGCTCGACGAAATGACATTAGCACCATTTAATCGAGCAAACTTTAAGTTTTAAACTGAGAGTTTAACCGTATAAGCATCTCTTATACCGTCTACTTTAATAATCTCTTGTAAGATTCCTTCTGGCAGAGGATCGTCTAAGCTGAGTACCATAACAGCTTCACCTCGAACAATTTTGCGTCCTACTTGCATACTGGCAATGTTAACGTTATAGCTACCCAGTAAAGAGCCAATTTTACCGATCAATCCTGGCATATCTCGGTGCAAGGTAAACAACATATTGTCATTCGGTGGAACATTAATGGGAAACTCGTCTAAATTAGTGATTCTGATTTCGCCTTCACTTAATAAAGCTCCTGTAACAGAGTGTTTACCGTTAGCTCCCTGAGCCTCAATGTGTAGTGAACCACCAGAATAATCACGAGTCGAACTATCTTTAGTTTCAATTACTCTAATGCCTCGCTCTTGGGCTTCAATAGCTGCATTAACGTAGTTTACCCGTTCTCTTAAAGCTTGAGAAAGTAATCCTTTTAAAGCAGCAACAATGATTGGCTGACTATCGTTATTAGCTAACTCTCCCTGTAAACGGATATTTAACTCATCAATTCGACCTCCAGCTAACTGACTAGCCATTGTACCTAATGTCTCTGCTAATCTTAGGTATGGTCTAAGTTTTTGCATAACATCTGGATTTAGACCTGGAATGTTAACCGCAGAACGAGCAGGAAGCCCTAATAAAACATCTCTAATTTGCTCTGCTACATCAATTGCCACATTAACCTGTGCCTCAGCCGTAGAAGCTCCTAAATGGGGAGTTAAGACTAGATTAGAACCGACTTGTGTTAGAGGTGATTCTTCTAATGGCTCACTGCTATAAACATCTAGTGCTGCACCGCCAATTTTTCCTGCTTGAAGTGCCTCTGCCAGAGCAGCTTCATCAATAATGCCACCGCGAGCGCAGTTAATAATTCTAACGTGAGGCTTCATTTTGGCTAAAGCTTCAGCATTAATTAAATTAGCGGTTTCGGGAGTTTTAGGAATATGTAGCGTAATGTAATCTGACTCTTTAAATAACAAGTCCAAATCTACTAAACTACAGCCTAATCTTTCTGCTCGTTCCGTAGACACAAAGGGATCGTATGCCAGTAACTTCATTTCCATTGCTCTGGCTACTTTGGCAACATGGGCGCCAATTTTACCTAAACCAACTACACCTAAAGTTTTTTTATAAACTTCGTTCCCCACGAACTTTTTCCGTTCCCACTTGCCATTTTTAACGGATTGGTTAGCATCAGGAATCTGACGCGAGAGAGAAAGCATCATCGCCAAAGCGTGTTCCGCAGCAGCAATTGTGTTCCCTTCTGGAGAGTTAACCACGACAATACCGTTGCGGGTAGCAGCTTTAACATCAATGTTATCTACGCCAACTCCTGCTCGCCCGATAATTTTTAGGTTTTTACCAGCCTCAATCACTTCTGCTGTAACTTGAGTACCCGATCGCAGCATTAAAGCATCATATTCGGGAATTATTTTGATTAGCTCTGCTAAAGGCAGCTTGGTTTTTACATCTACCTCTGCTACTTGAGAGATGATATCAATACCAACTTGATCAATAGGATCGGAGACGAGAACTTTTGCCATAGTCATGAATTGTTGTCTAATTCCCTAGAATCTTGTGGTGTTACCTATAAGCTCGGTTTTTAAAGCGAAAATCAGCGTATTTGCCAGTTTTCACCATATCTTTAAATTGGCTCTAGGTTCAATGTCTTACATTAAGTGCAGTAAATTATTCTAAAGGGAAATGGAACCCTTATTATTTATTCGTTAACAAGATTTTCAGTTTGTTAAAACTTGCTAATTTAATTTAAGTAACTTAGATCAAAAGTTAAACTTCACTGGGTAATTGTCTAGCTAATGCTTCTATTGTTTGACGTACCCCAACTAAGATTTTTTTCCACCACAAGAATTTTGTTGAAGTCGATTCTGACTCTGATGAATTGTCATCAGTTTGAGCAGTAGGAATAGCGATCGCTATATCTGATTTAATGTCTGATTCAGCAATCTCAATTGACTTTGATTGAGGAACAATAATCTCGGCTACTGTCTCTTCTGGGGAATTTGACTCGGTAATGAGAATCTTACTTGCGCTAGTCTTAGGTTTAACCTGATTAGATTCCAAGATAGCAGCAGCTTTTGAATCTAAATCCAATGAATCACTATCTGTTTTAGTTTTGACGCTCGTATCAGTATCAGTGATGGTTTCTGTTTCAGCGTCAGATACTTCATTTAAAACCTTAGTCTGGGGATTACTAGGCTCAGTAGGAGATTCTGTTGGGGAAATTCTTTGTGCTTGGGTAGTGCTAATTTCTGATTCTTTTGGCTGATTAGCTTGATTCGTAATCTCAGGTGCTACTTCTGGTGATTGTTCAGGAATAGTTTCTAACTCACTGGGAATAATTTCAGGTTTAGCGCTATCTTCCAAATCAATAATTTCTGGAGTTCCTTCAGGCTGTATATAATAGCTCTGCTTCACTATCGATTGAGCCTCATCAAAAGATATTTTATTGCTGACTAATTGGGCTAGGTTGTCTTGTTGTTGTGGATTATAGGTAAACACTCTAACAGTGTTATTAAAAGCGTTTTCGATCGTATTTCCCAACTCATCGACTAGCTCTAGCTGAATCCAATTTTCGCCTGGTTCAAATCCAGTTAAATAGTAAGGCTGCCAATCTTCAATGAGCAAACTTGTACCATTAATGGTTGCTTTAACCAGCAATTTTTGCCGATCAGGATTATTTTCAGCAATCGCCGAATCAGGATTATTTAGATAAAAATCTAGCAGCACTGGTTCTGCGCCATAAGTTCCATTAGGACTGTTGTAAGTCAGTAGTGGCAAGTCAGCATTAGGTCGATTGGCATTAGTTTCAGTCAAAACATTAAAAGTAGTTTGAGCATAAGCACCCTCATTTTTAAAGCTTTCTCCCCAAGGACTTACGGCAAATACTCTAATGGTATGAGTTCCAGGCGCAAGATTTTTAATAATTATTGGTTCATCCACAGCGTAGATTGACTGAAATGGTTCGTTATCAACAATTAAGTTTAAATGATTACCCAGGTGCAATCGATCATCTTGAAATACAGGTAAATCTTCTACTGCTAATTTGATGGCAACATCTGTTTGGTTAAAAGTTTTTCCTGCTCTAGGAGCTGCAATTCTTACCTGTGGACTGTATTGTTCGAGTTCTTGATTCAACTGTCTAATGATTTTTGGCGCTGTTACTTCAGCTAAATTGCTGTTGCTAGTTGCCAAGTCAATAGTTTCAGCAGAGCGATCGCCAGTTGTATAATTGTCCAGCTTAAGCTGCTCACAGCCGAGCAAACAACTAAGCACCAAAATAATAATGATTGTTTTAACAGTTTTCATTCAGTATCTACCGATAAAGTTATTTATAAAAAGCTGGTTTTTCTGGACTGACCAACGGTTAGGCAAGCTCTGCCGTAAAACGACAGGGATCCTGACCCGAATTAATTCTCTCTTACATAAATTAAATCAGGATCTAGAGAATTTAGACTCCATGACTGACATTGCCTTTTGTAAAGATAGGTTTTGTTTTGTATACTTTTGCCGAGAAACTGTGGCGCTGCAAACCCTTTTGGAACAATAATCACGCCCATTTAAAATTTTGTTAAGCTTTACTGGGTTTGCTGAGTTCTAAGTCATATGATCATATACAGTAATGCCTGTAGCTTGAAACAAAAAACCTATTAAGGGAGAGCAAGCTAAGGTTGTACAAAAAGCAGTGATTTTTTTGATCTCTCTTTTTACACAATGAAAACCTGTTCTTCAGAATAGGAAAATTTAAATCTAAAATCTATTGCCCTGAGAGGAGAATCCTCATGACAATTAGTCCTCAAAAAGACGAGGCGAAAGTCAAGGTAACAGTTGATGTCGATCCAGTCCCAACTTCTTTCGAGAAATGGGGCAAGCCAGGTCATTTTGACCGAACTTTAGCCAGGGGGCCTAAAACAACCGCTTGGATTTGGAATCTTCACGCTGATGCTCATGATTTTGACAGTCATACCAGTGACTTAGAAGATATTTCGCGAAAAATATTTAGTGCGCATTTTGGTCATCTAGCAGTGGTTTTTGTTTGGCTAAGCGGAATGTATTTCCACGGAGCTCGCTTTTCCAACTATGAAGCTTGGCTTCTAGACCCTACTACAATCAAACCTAGCGCCCAAGTAGTTTGGCCCATTGTTGGTCAAGGTATCCTTAATGCCGATGTCGGTGGTGGTTTCCACGGAATCCAAATCACATCGGGATTCTTTTATCTATGGAGAGCTTCCGGATTTACTAACAGCTTCCAGTTGTACTGCACAGCTATTGGTGGATTAGTAATGGCAGCTTTGATGATCTTTGCTGGCTGGTTCCATTACCACAAGCGAGCGCCCAAGTTGGAATGGTTCCAAAACGTGGAATCAATGATGAACCATCATTTAGCTGGTTTATTAGGCTTAGGTTGTCTTGGCTGGGCTGGACACCAAATTCACGTATCTCTACCAATTAATAAACTGTTAGATGCGGGAGTTGCTCCAGCAGATATTCCTCTGCCTCACGAGTTCATCCTAGACAGTGCCAAGATGGCGGAATTATACCCAAGTTTTGCAGAAGGGCTGCGACCTTTCTTCACCCTCAACTGGGGCGTATATTCTGACTTTTTGACTTTCAAAGGTGGTTTGAACCCTGTAACTGGAGGTTTGTGGTTATCTGATACTGCACATCATCATTTGGCTCTTGCTGTACTGTTTATTATTGCTGGTCATATGTACCGTACCAACTTTGGTATTGGTCATAGTATGAAAGAAATTTTAGACGGTCATAAAGGAGATCCTTTATTGTTTGGTGGAGAAGGTCACAGAGGTCTTTATGAGATCTTGACAACTTCTTGGCACGCTCAATTGGCAGTTAACTTAGCAATGCTTGGTTCTCTGACAATTATCGTGGCGCAACATATGTACGCCATGCCTCCATATCCTTACATGGCGATCGACTATGCGACTCAGATATCGCTGTTTACACATCACATGTGGATTGGTGCCTTCTTAATTGTTGGAGCAGGAGCGCACGCCGCGATCTATATGGTGCGCGATTATGATCCAGCTAAGAATGTAAATAACGTGGTTGACCGCGTACTTCGTGTTCGCGATGCAATTATTTCACACCTTAACTGGGTTTGTATCTTCCTAGGCTTCCATAGCTTTGGTCTGTACATTCATAACGACACCATGAGAGCCTTGGGTCGTCCCCAAGATATGTTCTCGGATACGGCGATTCAACTCCAGCCAATCTTTGCTCAGTGGGTGCAAAACATTCATACTTTGGCGCCAGGAAATACTGCTCCTACAGCGATCGAGCCAGCAAGCTATGCTTTTGGTGGCGGTATCGTAGCGGTTGGTGGCAAGGTAGCAATGATGCCCATTGCGTTAGGTACGGCTGACTTTATGGTTCACCATATTCACGCTTTTACCATCCATGTAACGGCCCTAATTCTCTTGAAAGGTGTTCTCTACGCTCGTAGCTCTCGCCTGATTCCAGATAAAGCTAATTTAGGTTTCCGCTTCCCTTGTGATGGCCCTGGTCGTGGTGGTACTTGCCAAGTATCAGCTTGGGATCATGTGTTCTTAGGCTTATTCTGGATGTACAACTCAATTTCTGTAGTAATTTTCCACTTTAGTTGGAAAATGCAGTCAGATGTTTGGGGAACGGTATCTCCTGACGGCACGGTATCTCACATTACCGCTGGTAATTTTGCCCAAAGTGCGATTTGTATTAACGGTTGGTTGCGTGACTTCTTGTGGGCTCAGGCTTCTCAAGTTATTAACACCTACGGTTCGGCTCTATCTGCTTATGGGATTATGTTCCTAGCAGGTCACTTCGTATTCGCCTTCAGCTTAATGTTCCTCTTTAGTGGACGTGGTTATTGGCAAGAATTGATTGAGTCCATCGTTTGGGCGCACAACAAACTAAAAGTAGCTCCAGCTATTCAACCTCGCGCTTTGAGTATTACTCAAGGTCGTGCAGTAGGTGTAGCTCACTACTTATTAGGAGGAATTGTTACCACCTGGGCATTCTTCTTAGCTAGAACGCTATCGTTGTAGCTGTTTCAAAAGTAATGTCAATCTTGCAAGATAGTTAAATCTCTCTTGTGAGATTGGCAAAACCAACAATTGCGATCTTGAACTTCGGTTCAGAAGCGATCGCAAGTAAAGAAATCCAACGGTAGTTAGTTACTAAAATTTAAACTTAAATTGAGACTAGCAAGCTGAATCAGCAACCGTGTTTTAACAAAATTACTATCTAGCAATATTAACTATTGACGGTAGTAGCGAAAAGCCAGAAATGAGTAGCAAATAAGTAATTATATTTAGCTCATTTTCAACCTTTACAGGAGAATTCTACCCATAAACTTATGGCAACTAAATTTCCCAAATTTAGCCAGGATCTCGCCCAAGATCCGACTACTCGTCGGCTCTGGTACGGAATTGCCACTGCTCATGACTTTGAGCTGCATGATGGTATGACTGAGGAAAATCTTTACCAAAAGATTTTCGCCTCTCACTTTGGTCACATTGCCATTATCTTCTTGTGGACTTCCGGTACCCTGTTCCATGTAGCTTGGCAAGGTAACTTTGAACAGTGGATTAAAGATCCTTTAAATACAAGTCCCATCGCTCACGCGATTTGGGATCCTCACTTCGGATCGGCAGCAATTGATGCCTTCACTCAAGGTGGAGCTTCTAACCCAGTAAACATTGCCTACTCTGGGGTTTATCACTGGTTTTACACCATTGGTATGACTAGTAACCAGGAATTATATCAAGGGTCAATCTTCTTATTACTCTTGTCATCTATCTTCTTGTTTGCTGGTTGGTTGCATTTACAGCCAAAATTCCGTCCTAGCTTGGCTTGGTTCAAAAATGCTGAGTCTCGCCTCAATCACCACTTAGCTGGTTTATTTGGGGTAAGTTCTTTAGCTTGGACTGGACACCTAGTTCACGTTGCTATCCCCGAATCTCGCGGACAGCACGTAGGTTGGGATAACTTTCTTTCCACTCCTCCTCATCCCGCTGGTTTAGGGCCATTCTTTAGCCTTAACTGGGGTGTATATGCTCAGAACCCTGATACTGCTGGTCATGTATTTGGTACTTCTGAAGGAGCAGGAACAGCTATCTTGACTTTCCTAGGTGGTTTTCATCCCCAAACGGAGTCTCTCTGGTTGACAGATATTGCTCATCACCACTTGGCGATCGCAGTTATCTTCATCATTGCAGGACATATGTACCGTACTAATTTCGGTATTGGTCATAGCATTAGAGAGATTCTTGACACTCATAAGCCTCCTCAAGGCGGTTTGGGCGAAGGACACAGAGGAATATATGACACCTTGAATAACTCCCTCCACTTCCAGTTAGCTTTGGCTCTGGCTAGTTTAGGTACAGTTACTTCCTTGGTTGCACAACACATGTATTCTTTACCCTCCTATGCATTTATTGCGAGGGACTATACAACTCAGGCAGCTTTATATACTCACCATCAATATATTGCTGGATTCTTGATGGTTGGTGCGTTTGCTCATGGTGCAATCTTCCTAGTTCGAGATTACGATCCTGAAGCAAATAAAAATAACGTACTATCAAGAGCTTTGCAGCACAAAGAAGCGATTATTTCCCACTTAAGTTGGGTGTCTCTCTTCCTTGGCTTCCACACTTTGAGTTTGTACGTACACAATGACGTAGTGGTCGCTTTTGGCACTCCTGAAAAGCAAATCTTGATCGAGCCTGTGTTTGCACAGTTTGTTCAAGCTGCTTCTGGAAAAGCTCTTTATGGCTTCGACGTCTTGCTTTCCAATCCTGATAGTGTGACTCAAACTGGTGCAGCTTGGTTGCCTGGTTGGTTAGACGCAATCAATAGTGGCACAAATTCCTTGTTCCTGACCATTGGGCCTGGAGATTTCTTGGTTCACCATGCGATCGCTTTAGGATTACACACCACAGTTTTAATCTTGGTCAAAGGTGCTTTAGATGCCCGTGGTTCCAAGCTAATGCCAGACAAGAAAGACTTCGGTTTTGCTTTCCCTTGTGATGGCCCTGGTCGTGGCGGTACTTGCGATATCTCAGCTTGGGATTCCTTCTACCTAGCTATGTTCTGGATGCTTAATACCTTGGGCTGGTTAACCTTCTACTGGCACTGGAAACATCTTGGTGTTTGGCAGGGCAACGTTGCTCAGTTCAACGAAAACTCAACCTATCTGATGGGTTGGTTCCGCGATTATCTCTGGGCAAACTCGGCTCAATTGATCAACGGCTATAACCCATATGGGGTGAATAACCTTTCTGTTTGGGCTTGGATGTTCCTCTTTGGACACCTAGTTTGGGCGACTGGTTTTATGTTCTTGATCTCTTGGCGTGGTTATTGGCAAGAGTTGATCGAAACTATTGTCTGGGCGCACGAGCGTACTCCTTTAGCGAACCTAGTTCGTTGGAAAGACAAGCCTGTTGCTATGTCCATCGTTCAAGGTCGTGTGGTTGGTCTAGCTCACTTTACGGTGGGTTATATACTGACCTATGCCGCCTTCCTGATTGCCTCTACTGCTGGTAAATTTGGTTAGCAATAATCAAGACTCACTAGATAGTAGATAGTCAAAAATATATCCCTCGCCTTCGGGCGGGGGATTTTTGATCTTGAGATATAAAAACAAATAATGTTTAGCTCTTGTTTAAAACACAAAAAACACAACTACTAATTTCTATAAAAGTCTATAAAAGATGCTTCAATTCTGCATGATTATGCAAGGACTTGACTATCTCTTTGATATCCTGAGTATGATTTTTATCGACTACGAGTGTTACCTTGCCATCACGGACAATTACCACATCCTTTAGACCAATAGTCACAATTACTTCATCGCGATCGCTGGCGTAAATTATGGCATCTTGAGTATTTTTGCTAATATGAGTGCCTAACTCTACATTATCCTGGTCACCCTTTAGTAATCGCTCTACTCCATTCCAATCACCTAAATCGTCCCAGCCAAAATTAGCAGGTAAAACATAGGCTAGCTGTGTTTTTTCCATTAGTGCATAATCAATGCTTTCCTTTTCTAGTTCGGCATAAGCATCACGACCTTTTTCTGCTAGAGAATGCAGCAGCTGAGGCGCATATTTAGCTAATTCGGCTAAGACAACTTTTGCCTGGAAAATAAACATACCGCTATTCCAGCTAAAATTCCCTGTTTCAATAAATGACTTGGCGGTAGCTTGGTCTGGTTTCTCGGTAAAGCGGATTACTTGATATACGGGTAGTTGATTAAAATATCCCTGTTTCTCTCCTTGTTCGATGTAGCCATAGCCAGTTGCAGGCTGATTTGGGGTAATACCTAAAGTTACAATGGATGGCTTAAAAAGCGCCTGTTGGACAGCAGCATTTAAAGTTTTGTTGTAGGCAGCAACATCCCCAATCCAATGATCTGAGGGAAAAAACCCTACCACAACATCCTCACCATATTTTTTAGCTACTTCCAAAGTTGCCCAAGCTACCGCAGCAGCAGTATCTCGACCTTGAGGCTCAACTAAAATATTCGATTTAGGCAAATTTGGTAGTTGCTCCTGCACTCCCTCAGCAATAATTTCCGAGGTAATTACCCAAAGATTTTCCCATCCTCCCGCCAAGTCTAGAAGACGATCTGCGGTAGACTGCAATAGACTCCTACCACTACCATCTAGACAAAGAAACTGTTTTGGTCTTTTAAGACGGCTCACTGGCCAAAAACGCTCTCCTTTGCCACCAGCTAGAATAATTGGGATTAATTTTAGTTCCATTTGCTTTTTCGATAATAGAAGTAGGACATTAAAAACAATATTAAGTAAACTTACTCAAGAAATTTCAATTAGTAAAGTCGATCAAGCACTTTTTTCAAAGCAATAGTTATAAATTACGGTGGTAATATGTAACCTAGAATTTTGCTCAATGTGACCAAATTTAAATCTAAGCAATTCTGGCAATAAATGCAGAATATATCCATAATTTTCTTAGAACAAGCATGAGATTCAATCAGTTTTTTATATTCCAAATAAGTTAAATTTAAGATCTTTTAAAAAATCAATAAGGTACTTAACTAATATTCAATTAATAATCACAGTATAAAAATCCAAATAATTTGCATGAATCAGAAGCGATCGCCTAATAGCAAAATATCCTCCTGCCAAAGGGAAAACGACACTGTAGCCGAAGAAAACAATCAAGTTGAGTTAGATCAATTGCGCTCAGGCCTTAGCGAAGGCGATCTCGTTAGCGAACAATCATCAAACCCTCATCAGATTAACTCATTTCAGCAATTTTTGTGGTTTTGGTGGCGACATTCATCCTGGTCATATTTTAATCAAGGTCTTTTTTGGGGAGGATTAGTTAGTTTAACCTCAATTTCGTCGGCGATTGGTGGTGCTGCCTTAACTAACATCGATCTAGTCGAACAACAAGTAGCTCAAAGACTTCAGGGGAATGCTTCACCATTAACTTCGGTTGAGGAGCAAACTTTGATTAAAGAGCTAAAACCAGATCCTCTACGTGTAAATTTACTACCAGAATATACACCTAGTAAAGCGATTAAAAATAATCAGCAACTGGCAACATCTACGATAGCTCGACCAAAGCCATTATCTAGCGATCAAACTAGCTTGCTGGCAAGACAACATCCTGTTCAGGACAATTTAGTGGCGGTGCAGAATACTACCAATAATCCTGAATTAGGTAGGCAAGTTGTCGCTTATTTAAGACAGCGAAATTTTCGCCATGTTTATTTAGTGAAACACATCCCGCTAAAATTAAAACAAACCAACATTGTGTCAAATTATGGTCAAGTAGAAACAGCCAATTATCTGAAAAATATTTTAGGATTTGGTAACTTAGAAGCAAAATCGACCCTACAACAACCAAAATTAGTCCTTCAGCTAGGAGAAGATGCGCTTTTATCTACTAACTATCGTTTTGACCGCTAATCATCAAATCAACATCGATCATATTAATTTACTCTGATTTGTTTATGCTCTTATCTCAACTAAGACGGCGTTTTTTTGGCATTTTATTGCTTGTGGCGATCGCGATTATTTGGGTATTATTAGATGCCACTCCCGCGATCGCTCAAGACAATGCGGTTAACTATACCTATAGTGAAATACGACAACAAGATTTTTCTCACAAGAATTTAGTCGGTGGTGTGTTTGCCGCAGCAGATGCCAGAGGCGCTAACTTTGAAGGTTCGGATGTGAGTAATTCGATTTTAACTAAAGGGATTTTTATTAATACCAACCTCAAAGACTCAAACTTTACTAGCTCGTTGATGGATCGAGTTTCTTTTGAAAATTCTGATTTAACTAACGCCATTTTTCAGGATGCAGTCGCCACCAGCACCATTTTTGAGGGGGCAAATATTACAGGCGCAGACTTTACAGGAGCAATTTTAGACCGCTATCAGATTTATTTAATGTGTAAAAGAGCTGAAGGAACTAATCCTGTTACTGGGGTGGAAACTAGATCTAGTCTAGGTTGTCGAGATTAACTAGCAAAAAATTAGTAGGCTACATCTGGGGAGCGCGGTTAATAGACTGAGATAGTTTGACAGGAATTACCATTTCTACCGCAGCTTTTTTGGGCTTTGGTTTACCTACAGGCGGAATTTCTAATAAATCTCTTGCTCCCGTAATGCCTTGACCAATAAAAAGGAGTAGTGCCAAGCAATTTAGAACAATATGGAGATTGCGGATCGTCATGCTGCGATAAATATCATCTACAATGGCGATCGCTAAAATCATCAAGAGAGAAACAGCTATCCCCAGATAATAGTGTGACCAATACCATTCATCTGATAGTCGCCATACTCCATCTTGTTGCCCGATAACCACTAAACCCATTCCTGTGAGGGTGGCAAAAATACCTCGCCAAAGCTTAGGTCTAGCACGCAATAATAGAATCAGAGAGGCGATCGTGGCTATAAATATTAAGATAATTAAAACTGCTTGAGGATTATTTTTAGTCCAAAGACTTTTTTGGATAAAACTTTTATAAACAATGGAATAGGCTAACGCAATCAAAGATGCGACGACGACGCTAGTCGCTAACCAGCGACCGAATTTAACATGCTCTCTACCTACCAGTGCAGGAATTTTATTTTTATCTTGTTTGACAGCTAAACGACGCTGACGGGTTTGCCAAGCAAAGTTGGTGACAATTCCCACCAGCGGAAAAACAAAGATGATGACTAATGCAGGATGAATCAAAGCGACTAAATCCTCATTCCCTAATTTAGAAAAGGCTAAGTACTGCTGCGAGGTAATTAAACTCCAGATATGTGAATTCATGGCATCTACAAAAGAAAGTAGGAAGTAGGAAGTAGGAAATAAGAAGTAGTATTTAAAAGATATCCTAACGTTGTTACGCAGGGCTATAATCAAATCTTTGTGGCTTCTTTCGATTTGTGTAACGTATTGGTAATCATTCCTGTGGGAAATGAAGAAGCTATGATTCCAGGGGTAATTCAAGATCTACAAAACTTAGATCTAATACCATTTCTCAAAAGTAATAAGAGACTTGGTAGTAAAGCGTCTAGACTAAAATGCTGGGTTAATAAAATCTTAAAATGTTAGTCTACATTCAATAGGCGCAATATTTTAACCCAACAAATTAATGTGGACGCGCTCTTTTGGTTGGGTAGAACCAAGCGTGAAACCCAACAAAATCGTATGTTTTTTATTTGGAATGACTATAACTAAAATTCGGCTACTAGAGCATGGTAGTAGCGATCGCCACAGAAGTATTATTTGAACCTCAGATAAATTATCAACATAATTGTTGATGTGGTTTACCGTCTATTCCCGAAGAGATTGAATAGATTTTGTTTGGCGATGAAGATGGCAGTGACGATCTAAGCTATCTACCTAAGTTTAATCATAGGCGATCGCCGTACTGCACCTAAATAAATTACCGTAGCTTGTTAAGTTGACCATTGATTAAAGTTCGTCAACTGTGTCTGGTGAAATTTCTATTACTTGACGATTCTCTTTAGCTACCTGCTGATCTGTAATCAGATCTTCAAGTTCGTCGATCTTTACACCAATCTGTTGACAGGCTTCTTGCAGATTTTCAATAAACAGATCTACATTTTGTTCATATCCTGATAGAGCAGCAGCGACACCTACTCCTTGTTTAGCATTGGCTTTAGCGCAGTCAATTAGTTCTATTCCTTGAAGCATTTTTGTCTAAATAATGTAAATATAATGCTTAAGTTTTACACATCTATTCGCTGCTCTCATCCTGCTAACGATTGATCGTAGGCAATCGACGCTGAGGCATCTTTTTGGATTTCTTTAAGCTCATCTGTCTGAGCCAGGTGTTGTTCTAAAATATCAAGATTGCGGATATTTGCTTTAAAATAAGCATCAAAAAGATCGCCAAAGATGGGAACAAAACCAACTGTAGTTTCTATGGCAATATTCTTAATCATTTGGTTGACTTTAGACTTTTCTAAGCCAAAACTAGTGGCAAGATAAATCATGTAGGCAGAAATTGCTGCTCCAACTAAGTCTCCTCCTCCTGGAATTAAACCTAAAATTGGGTCTAAACCAATGCGAAACTTAGTTCCAGGAATACCAATTGCCGTATCTAATAGTTTGGCAATCTTACGAATTCGGCGGAGCTTCTCTAACTGTTGTATTTTATTCATCTATGTCATCAAAAAGTTTAGCTAGCTTACTTGTTTAGGATACGACATAATCCTAAAGCGATCGCTTTAAGGGCGTAATCTCTCGTCAGAGGTATTTAAAGATTAAAAAAATCTTAACGATGTCCCGCTCAAGAATTTATAGTAAGAGCAGATCTTTATATATATCAAGCACCATGAAAGCAATTACTATTTTGGGTTCGACTGGCTCTATTGGAACACAAACTCTCGACATTGTTACCCATCATCCCGAACAGTTTCGAGTAGTGGGTTTAGCAGCAGGAAATAATGTTAACCTCTTGGCAGAGCAAATTCTTACTTTTAAACCCGAAATAGTAGCCTTGGGCAATGAAAGTAAACTGCCTGAATTACAAGCGGCAATCGCATCTAGTCCTTGCCAACCCCAAATTTTAGTTGGTCAAGAAGGTATCTGCGAAGTTGCTCGTTATGGTGATGCCCAGAGCGTCGTTACGGGTATTGTTGGCTGTGCTGGCTTGTTACCTACTATTGCGGCGATTGAAGCGGGAAAAGATATTGCCCTGGCGAATAAAGAAACTCTGATTGCTGGTGCGCCTGTGGTGCTGCCATTAGTGAAAAAACATGGTGTTAAACTGCTGCCTGCTGACTCAGAACACTCAGCCATTTTTCAGTGTCTCCAAGGTGTTCCTGATGGCGGATTAAAACGGATTATACTCACGGCTTCTGGTGGTTCATTTCGCGATCTGAGCGTAGAGCAACTTAGCTCCGTGACAGTACAAGATGCCCTCAAGCATCCTAATTGGTCAATGGGACAAAAAATTACCATTGATTCGGCTACCTTAATGAACAAAGGATTAGAAGTCATTGAGGCTCATTATCTGTTCAATCTTGACTATGACCACATCGATATTGTGATTCACCCTCAAAGCATTATCCACTCTTTAATTGAAGTACAAGATACATCAGTATTGGCACAACTAGGCTGGCCTGATATGCGTTTACCTCTACTCTATGCCTTATCTTGGCCTGAGCGTATTTACACTGATTGGGAGCAATTAGACTTAGTTAAGGCGGGGGATCTTACTTTCCGTGAACCCGACCATCAAAAGTATCCCTGTATGCAGCTTGCCTACGCTGCGGGACGAGCAGGAGGATTAATGCCTGCGGTGTTAAATGCAGCAAATGAACAAGTAGTGGCGCTGTTTTTAAGCGAAAAGATTGGCTTTTTAGATATTCCACGATTAATTGAAACTGTTTGCGATCGCTTTACTAGTCAAAATACCCTTAAACCCAGTCTCGATGATATTTTAGCAGCAGATCGATGGGCAAGACAGGCGGTGTTGGATGCTCAATTAATCAAGTTAAATAAATAGTAAAGATATCTTAGGCAATTGTTTTGTTTGTATTAAGTTACTCCATACTTACTGATAATAGAATTATAAACTGTAGGCAATAACTGGTAAATTAAAACTGTTTCAGTTTTTAATTGAGTTTGTGTTGGCTGGCTAGATTTAGCTGCTCCTAAATTACATTTATATTTGCTATTTAATTAGAATATGGATATTGACGAAACTATGGCTCAAATCAGGTCTCAACTAGAGCAAATTGAGCGTAATGAGCAAGAAAATCAACGCGAACAGGCTGAGGTTACCGAACTCATTTTGAATTTAGAAACTGAGCTAAAACAGTTACAAAGACGACGTAATGAATTAGATGAAGAGGCATTGAAACTTTATACTCAAGCAGAAGAATTAAGACCTAAGCTCAATAAGTTAGAACGTATTTCTAACTTGTCTAAAGATTTTCTAGAGCTACATCATGAGTGTCAGGACAATCAGGATTTATTGAGTACTTTATATTCTTCTATTTCTACCGAATCAGTTGAGGATACTAATCAAGCTCTGCTAAATTCACCACTGTTTAAACAAACATCGACCGAGCCAACACAGTCGAAAACGATCGCTCAAGATTACTCTCAATACTCGATTACCATCGACGAGATTAAGCAGGCTTTACCTAATGCCGAAAAAGTTTATCAAAAGCTGGTAGCTAACTATTTAGAAGAATATAAAACCTATCAAAACTACATCGTTGATGGTTTAGACGTAATTTGGTATGCTGTGGCGTTTATTGCTTTTGGCCGCCCATCCTACCGTAAAATGGGCTTTAAATATCATCCTGATTTGGACGGTTCAGAACGAGCAATGCAGTTAGTCAATACTGCTTGGTCTGTTTCTCAAAGATATTTAAAAAATTCAGCCGAGAGTAACAACACTATGAACAGTCTTTAAGTAAAGTAGGAAACTGATGTCCAAAAACGTTACGATTAAAAACGTTTAAATGTAAGGAGTTTTCCATAGCTAAGCAGCTCAGAAGCTCAAAGCTAAGAAGCTAAGAAGCTCAAAATATGGCATCAGAGATACAAACCCTACCAGACAATGTAATAGATTTAATTGCTGCGGGAGAAGTGATCGATTCGATCGCCGCTGTAATTAGAGAGTTGGTAGAAAATTCTCTAGATGCGGCAGCTACGAGAATCACCGTTACTTTCAATCCCGAATTGTGGCAGGTTCAGGTGATTGACAACGGCAAGGGAATGCTGCTGAGCGATCTTCGTGTCTGCGTTCAACCCCACAGCACTAGTAAAATTAGAACTCAGAAGGATCTCTGGCAAATTACCAGCTTAGGTTTTCGAGGAGAAGCTCTGCACAGTATTGCTCAAGTGGCAGATTTAACTATTTGTAGCCGCGCCAGTCAAGCAGATTTAGGTTGGCAAGTTACTTATCATGAGGCTCAACCAAAGCAAGAATCAATCATGGCGATCGCTACTGGTACTATTGTCACCGTCTCAAATTTGTTTGCCAAGATTCCTGTCCGTCGTCGTGCTTTACCGCCTATATCCCAGCAGCTTAAAGCAATTCAGAAACTAATTCAAAAAATTGCTCTGTGTCATCCTCAAGTCACTTGGCAAATTAAGCAGCAAGATAGTCTGTGGTTTAAGATTAGTCCTGGCACTACCGCCAAAGATATTTTGCCTCAATTCTTGAATAAAGTAAATCAGAGCGATTTATACCAGCTTCAAGTTGAGGTGGCAACCCCTAACTTAACTAAGCAGCTTGTACCATCTTTGGATCGAGATAGTGAATCATTAGCGAGCGATCGCCATTATTTATCCACTACTGATAAGTCGCAAATTGAATTGGTAATGGGTTTGCCAGATCGCTGTCACCGCCATCGAGCAGATTGGGTCAAAGTATCGGTGAATCATCGTTTTGTGCGATCGCCAGAATTAGAACAGACAATTCTCAATAGTCTGGCAAAAACTCTCCCCCGCGATCGCTTTCCTGTTTGCCTCTTAAATCTTCAAACTTCTCCTAATCAGGTAGATTGGAATCGTCATCCTGCCAAATCAGAAATATATTTGCATTCCCTTGACTACTGGCAAAATGAAGTAACTCAGGTAATCGCTCAAGCCTTAAAACTTAATACCAATAGTCTGACTGCTGCTATGGGCGATCGCCGAATTGGTAAAATGCTCAAGGTGGCAGAAGCCTCATCCAAAAAATATTATATAGACCGTGAGCTAGCCCAGACAAAAGATACAACCTCTACTCAAATAAATTCCCTACAACTGACAGCCGTTGCTCAAGTAAATAAAACCTATATTGTTGCGGAACATTCATCAGGAGTCTGGCTAATCGAGCAACATATTGCCCACGAGCGAGTCCTATACGAACAGCTACAGGACTGTTGGGAACTAGTACCTTTGAAAACCTCGATTACTTTAGAATATCTCAAGCCACAACAGCTAGAACAGCTAGAGAAATTAAACATCGATGTTGAACTATTTGGCGATAATATCTGGGCAGTTCGTAACGCGCCTAAAATCCTGGTAGAACGAGCAGATTGTGCCGATGCCTTAGTTGAATTAAGTTGGGGTGGAGATTTACGTTCAGCACAGGTAGCCACCGCCTGTCGGAGTGCGATTCGCAATGGTACGACTCTGAGTTTAGAAGAAATGCAGCATCTACTCAATCTTTGGCAAGCAACCCGTAATCCTCGTACCTGTCCCCACGGCAGACCAATTTATCTTTCTTTAGAAGAATCTAGTCTGTCTCGCTTTTTCCGTCGCCATTGGGTCATTGGTAAGAGTCATGGCATTTAATCACTAGAGCGATCGCGATCGCTATTAGCGTCAAAACCATTCTATTCCCTTATATATTACTTTTGGCATTCAAGCACACCATCGATATTGTCAATAGTTGTTTTACAATCCTCGAACCTTGATAACTGTGTTGGATTATAACTGCTGTCTCTTCTTTTACAGACGGCAAATAAGGTATCACTTTTTACCTCTATGCTTGAACAACTGTTGGTATATCTTCCTGGTGGAATCTCGCTTGCCGGGGTTTTGCCTACAGGAGAGAGGTTGAGAACTAAGCCAATGATTAGCACAAATAATCCGACGGGAATAGCCCATCTTCGTTGCTCTGATGAAACTTCAATTACTCCTCCAATCTTTACCACAAATGCTAAAACAATGATAAACAATCCAACTAAGATAAGTATGGTAGGTATTGGCGTATCTTTTATTGCTGTAAGGAAGTCCCCCATCAGTCCTCCATGTCTGCATATTCACCCTATGTGAAATGTTATCCAGAAAGTTTCTAGATATGATATGCCCGATCTAGGCTGCACTACCTTAATTTCTAATGTATCTACAGCAAACTGATCGTTAAGATATGCGATCGCCCTACCCAAATCACAATAACTAAACGTAATATTACTTTCAAACAACTTAGCCGTAACCATCTAATTCGGTTCAACAGGAATCTTCACATTTTCAGGAAAATTTACCGTTAGTTCTCCATTCAAATTAATCTTAGCCCCAGGATAAGACTGTTGTAATTCTTCTAGTTGGGCGATCGCTTGTGTTTCTTCTTTATCCATTTGCGCGATCAAAGTAATCACTTTGATCACGATGTTAAATATTCAATGTCGCTCTAAGATAATAATATTTACCATATTTACTTAATTAACCCAAAATATCAGATGAATACTCCTGAAACCGATGTTAAAGACCGTAGCTTTGGCGCTTTAATTTATTTATTTCCCTTAGTCTATTCTCTACCCTTCGGCATTATCCTCTTGTCTCAATTTCCCTGGTTGGCTCAATTTTTCTCCCCTGTCATTGCTCTATATAGCGTTACTAACAGTCTTCCCTTTGCTAGTTTAATTATCTTTTTTGGCTTGTGGTTAGGAGTAGTGAGAAATGACAACATGAGCTATTTTTTGCGTTTTAATGGTATGCAGGCAATTTTAATCAACATTTTACAGATTTTATTTAGTTTGATTATGGGAGTTCTTGTTCCTGCTTTTGGCGCTCAAAGTTTAATTAGCGAAACTCTCAGTAATACGATTTTTATGGGTAGTGTTGCTGCTTGTTTTTTCTGTATGATTTTTTCTGTGCAGGGTAAATATGCTGAAATACCAGGTATTTCTGATGCAGCTTCTTCCCAAATTCGCTAAATCATAGTTGATTAAGCGCTAAATTCAGCGATCGCCTGTGCTAAAAAGCGATCGCCAATCTTATAACATTTCAATACTCGATCTTAGTCATTAAGTTTTATAAGTCTGCATAATCTTGAGGGTCATGATTAGCAGTAACCTAGATACATCGGGTATTAAATCAAAATGTAATTTTACAAATGATTAACAAAATTCTATATGCTGATTCTGGAGCGGAGAATGCTCAAGATATGCTCAAAATACTATTGGAGCTTCCCGCCACTAAGAATGCTCAGGTATCAATTTTAAAGGTGATTTCGCCCAAAACCACTCAAGAAGAGTCGGCAGCACAAGAAAATGCTAAAACAAAAATTGACGAATTGGTCGCCAAGCTAGGTATAAATTGCGATGAGGCTAGTTGCAAAGTTGAGGAAGGAGAACCCAAAACTACTGTGCTAAAAGTGGCGCAAGAAGTAGATGCCGATCTAATTATTATGGGTTCGCGGGGATTAGGTAAATTACAGTCGATTCTCAGTAACTCTGTGAGTCAATATGTATTTCAACTGACCGATCGCTCAATGTTGCTGGTAAAAGACGATATCTATGTCAAAAAACTCAAGCGGGTTATGGTGGCACTTGATAAATCTCCTGCTGCCAACTATGCTTTAGACCTTACCCTCTCTTTATTACAGGGGTATCAAGATGCAGAAATCTTTCTTACTAGGGTCAATCCAGATTTAGATCCTAATTTAAATCTATCTCAAGAGGACATGGAAAGTAATCCGATCTTAGCTCCAGCGATCGCCAAAGTTAAACGGATGGGTTTACAATATCGTTGCTTGGTAACAGGTGGTAGACCTGCACAGAAGATCTGTAGCCTAGCTGAAGCCAGAAATATCGACTTGTTAGTTTTGGGTTCACCCGAACGTCGCCCTTCGGTTGCCAAAAGTTTACCTGATATTGAACGTTTACTTGGTAGTTCTTTATCAGACTATATTCGGATTAAAGCGCCTTGTCCTGTACTTTTAGCCAGACAAGAATATTCATAACATTTAATAGCATCTAATAGTATCCCAAAAAAATGCCTTCCATTGCTGGGGGCATTTCTCTTTTCAATGAGCAGTGAACATTGAACAATTTATAACGAAGTAGTAGGGTGGGGTGTGCCTCGCCCTACGGATTTTAATTATTTCAACCCAACAAGTTAAAGTTGATGTGCTAGTAGGTTGTTAAGTTTGAATTAATGGATTGAGACAGGTAGAGTAAGTAAATTTTAATTACTGTCCAAACTTTTCTCTAGTCTGTTCGACAATTTCGGCTGTTACTTGTTCTAATCCTGCTGCACGGGTGATTGCTTCTATTTTTTGCCGTGCTTGAGGGCGAGCAAAGAAAGGAATCATTTTTAACTTAGCATGAGCTTGAGGTGTCCAATACAGGTCATCAGTCAAATTTAAGTCCCTCATTGTTGCCCTCTTAGATTGTGTAGGATTACCTTCAATTGTAGATTGAGAATTTTATTCAAATTCACTTAGCTTAGACAAAGTTAATAGACTATCTGTTCATTGTTCATTGTTCATTATTCATTGCTGACTGTTTCAGCTTTTCCTAAAGGAGAAAAACGAATTTCAATTCGGCGACGGTTAGCATTAGGGTTGCGGTTGGCAGGAGCAAAGTCTCCTGATGGTAACTGTAGTTGCGCTGCGGAATAAGCTCGAAACTGAACCCCTTCCAGTCTGCCTGTTTGCTCTTGCACTGTTTGTAATTGCTTAACTACTTCCAAGGCACGCATTAAACCTAAATCTGCATTAGAACCAGCTTTGAGGCTTTCTACGGGAAGTGTTCCTTGGGCAACTTCTTCTAATTGTTGATCTAAATTACCATTACTAAAATTAATCTGACCATCCGTGTGACCAATAATTTCTACTACATAGAGACTGCGCTGTTGACTAATTTTTTCAATGCGATCGACTAAATCCAGCGTAATATATTTTTTCAAATCATTGGGCAGAATTGCGCTACCTGAATCAAATTGAAATCCGCCTGAATCTTGAATTACCACTACGGGAGGTGCAGATTTCAAGCGTTTTATTTCTGACTGTAAAATATCTACGCGACTACGACTTTGTTCATTGCTACTTAGCAGCAATTGTCTCAACTCAGCGGAGGCTTGATTAAGCTGGCGCACATCAGCAGTACTATCTCCTAGTTCGTTTTCTAGGGTAGCTATTTCTCGCTGTAACAACTGCACTTGTCTTTCTGTATCGCTCAAATTTTGCTCGCTTTCTTCTGCGGCATATTTTAAAAACAGTGATTTAAATAAAGCTAATAACAAAAATAAACTAATAATCATGAAGGCATTAGCCATCAAATCGGTAAAAGATGGCCAAACATTTAAACTTTCTACGACCTCATAGCTACGTGGCTTACGTTTTTTAGACATAACATTTGATTACTGATTACTGATTACTGATTACTGATTACTGATTACTGATTACTGATTTTTTATCTGAGTTAGTAATTTTGATAGCTCTTGCTGAATTTCTTTTAAACCTGATTGCTCAATCATATTTTTTTCTTGATTGAGGTTGACTAAAGCTTCATATTGTTGCTCTATATTATTTACTTTTTGATTTAGTTCTAAGAATTTTTTAGTCAGCTTTTGCATGGAAAGAAAGCTATGTGCAAAAGATTGAGTTGAATTTTGTAATACTAAAGAAGATTGAGAAAATTGATTTTGCGCGATCGCCAAATTATTGGTTGCCGAAGCCAGTTTTTCGGGAAATTGGCTATTATCTAAAACGTTAGCAGCATCTTGAAAAGTTTCGGCGCTCTTGTGAATTTTAATAAAAGCTTTGGTCATGGATTCTTCAATCGTATCACCCAATTTATGCACCATGCCATCAAAGTCTCGGCTAAATTGACTAATAGCTTCTTCTAAGGAACTAACAGGCTGAATTCTAGGTAAGAAAATATTATCAATATAGTCTTCAACATAGCTAAGTAAACTAGCTTTGACCACGTTGGTATTCCAAAATAAATTGATTACTGTTAAAAGAGAACTACAGGCGATCGCCACTAAACTTGTCGTAAAAGCTACTCCCATTCCTTGTAAAGGGCGATTTAATTCTGCTACTAAATTCCTAACATCATTAATATCAATCTGGGTGACAGTTTGACTCAAACTAGACAAGTTCAGGGTAATACCTAAAAATGTCCCTAATAAACCAAATGAAAGTAATAAATTGGGTAGAATACGACAAAAATTATCGATAAAATTACAGTTCAAAGCTAATCCGAGAAAATAAAACTTTTCGTGACTATAAGCTCCTTCAATCACCGCTGAAGTATTTAATCGATCTGGATTAAGGTTACTATCAGCCAATCTTTGCTCTAATCTAGTAATCATTTTGGGTGTAGATTCTTGCTTGACTCCCCCTAGCAATCTTCGTGCATTGCCTGCTAAATACTTTAAATGCCGATATAAACAGAAACGCAGCATAATAGCGATAATTGTTGGCAAAATTACCAAAATAATTGCTAAGAAAATTAAATAACCAGGAATTAAACTAAGAATAGTAAATATTTGCTGCATAGTTTTAAATGATGCGAAGTTGCTTCAAGATTAAAATCTGGAATAACTAGTTTTTATAGAGTTTTGATTGTGACATTAATCGTCACTGAATGGCGAGGAAATATTGATAGTATTACAGAAAGTTAAAAGAGAAAATAACGCTGGGTCATGGGTAAACTTTTGGCGGGTTCACAGGTTAGTAGTTCTCCATCTGCTCTGACTTCATAGGTTTCGGGATTTACCTCGATTTCAGGAGTAGCATCATTTAATTTCATGTCTGCTTTACTTAGCTGTCGAGTATTGCTGACAGCGACGGCAGAAGTTTTCAGACCAAACTGTTCGGGGATTCCCAGATCTAAAGCTACTTGAGAAATAAAAGTTAGAGAAGTCGAGGCAGTAGCACCACCAAAACTACCAAACATCGGACGCATATATACTGGTTGAGGTGTTGGAATACTCGCATTGGGATCCCCCATCTGCGCCCAAGCGATCGCACCTCCTTTAATGACGATTTCTGGCTTAACTCCAAACATGGCGGGTTTCCACAGGCAAATATCCGCCAGCTTACCTACTTCTAAAGAACCAACCTGTTGGGCGATACCGTGCATAATTGCAGGATTAATCGTGTATTTGGCAATATAGCGTTTAGCTCGAAAGTTATCAGCAACTTCAGGAGTAGGAGAAGATAAAACACCTCGCTGGATCTTCATTTTGTGGGCAGTTTGCCAGGTACGAATGATCGTTTCGCCGACTCTACCCATCGCTTGAGAATCTGAGGAGATCGCACTAAATGCGCCTAGATCGTGGAGAATATCTTCAGCGGCGATCGTTTCTTGACGAATACGGGATTCCGCAAACGCCACATCTTCAGGAATGTTTTGATCGAGATGATGGCAAACCATCAACATATCTAAATGTTCTTCTAGGGTGTTGACTGTAAAAGGTCTGGTGGGATTGGTAGAAGAAGGTAAAACATTGCTTAAACTACAGACTTTAATAATGTCGGGAGCGTGTCCTCCCCCTGCACCTTCTGTATGGTAGGTATGAATCACGCGGTCTTTAAAGGCTGCAATGGTATTTTCCACAAAGCCTGCTTCGTTAAGGGTGTCAGTGTGAATTGCCACCTGCACATCATACTCATCAGCAACGCTCAGGCAAGTATCGATCGCTGCGGGAGTAGTACCCCAATCTTCATGGAGCTTTAACCCCATCGCCCCAGCCTTAATCTGTTCTACGAGACCCTCTGGCTTACTGCTATTACCCTTACCCAGAAAGCCTAAATTCATCGGAAAAGCATCCGCAGCCAGGAGCATTATCCTGAGATTCCAAGCTCCAGGGGTACAGGTAGTTGCGTTAGTCCCCGTCGCTGGGCCAGTACCACCGCCAATCATCGTGGTTATGCCAGAGGCGATCGCTGTAGAGATCTGCTGGGGACAAATAAAGTGAATATGACTATCGATTCCCCCCGCCGTCACAATATGTCCTTCTCCTGCCACAATTTCAGTAGCAGCACCAATGATAATATCAACACTGTCTTGAATATAAGGATTACCTGCCTTACCGATCGCCTGAATCCGACCATCCTTGATGCCAATATCAGCCTTAACTACACCCCACCAATCCAAGATTAGGGCGTTGGTAATAACCAAATCAACAGCACCATCTTGACGAGATAAGGGAGATTGCCCCATGCCATCGCGAATCACCTTCCCGCCACCAAACTTAACTTCGTCGCCATAAGTCGTGTAGTCTCGTTCAACTTCAATCAATAATTCCGTATCTGCCAAACGAACGCGATCGCCTACTGTCGGGCCAAAGGTATTGGCATATGCTCGCCGATCCATAAAATAACTCATAGCTTTTATTTCCCTAATTAATTACTAACTGATTGATGTTACGCATTTGTTAATCTTTTCTTTTGAGACTCTTTTTATAGGGACTTGCCCTAAAGGACTAGCTTCGCGTCGGGGAATTAATCCTACCTACTACCTATTACCTATTACCTATTACCTATTACCTATTACCTACGTAACGTCAGTTACTAAATAATCGTTGTTCTAGGTCTGTATGTTGCATTTGAGCCATGTCAATCGATGGCGTACTCGACCACATCTGCGACAAATCCATTCCTGATGCAGTAAGCCATACCTGCTCCATTACTGGTGATAGCTGGAGTAAAACCTGTTGTGCCTGCAAGTGTCCTAAAACACTCAAGCGAATCGCTGCACTTAAAATACTAGTGACCAAACCGTGCAAAAAAGCCAGGACAGCATTTTGCGCTTGTAAACCAGCTATAGCCGAGACAGCACCAAAGATAACAGGATGTAGACAGTGCATTTTTCCTTGGGACACTTCTTGATTAATCATTTCTAAGCGTTCGTCTTGCCAGGTAACACTAGCCACCATCAACAAAGCCCTGCCACTCTGTCGTTGGGTTTCTCGATACTTGGCGATCGCAGTTTGCACGAATAGTTGATGCTCGATCTGTCTAAGAGCTGCTATATCTTCTTTCTGATTAATATTGCGATGACTATGAATTAAAGCGACGACATCGGTTGTGCCAATTTTATTAAGCAACAGTAACTGTAAAAAAATCTGTAATTCCACCATGGACTGAACTTTTCCCTGTTGTACTAGGCTTTCTAATCCATGGGAAAGAGTAAAAGAACCAGTGGGAAAAAAAGAATCCGCTAGCTGCATTAGAGCAAGCTGCTGGGCAATGGGGGAGAGAAGCATAGAAGTTAAAGATTGAATAGTTTAGTTGGTAGGGAATTGGGGGATTAGGGAAGCTTTACAGCAGTTTTCAATTGAGTAGACGCATTAATTTATCGAAGTAATGGGTAATGGGTAATGGGTAATGGGTAACTGAAATTCGCTGTAATTTTTAATGGTGATGGGATTGAGGGGCAAAGTCTAAGGAATTGGGCGATCGCATTTCATAATTAATGGTTAAACCAGGAATTTGCAGTTGCTTAATGGTTTGCTCCACAATGGCTAAATCGACGGGTAAATCTGCTCCTGGCTGAAGATATATTTTTTGATTGGCAATGGTGATGGGATAGTGATGGTTGCCCAAAACATGACCCAAGCGGACTAGCTCTGTTGCCGAGGCTGTTAGAGGTAGCTCAAAACTTAGCACCAGCGATTTTTGTTCTGGTAGATGAATCACTACTAACTGTTCGGCTTCAGTCTTAAATACATCTGATGCTCGTATTGACCAGTCACGACTTTTAATAATGCCGACGGTGAATCCTGAAGTCGATCGCACCTGAATTCTTCCTTTGTGGCGATCGCTCTGACTGAGAAATACATCCAGACAAGATGCTTGTTGACGAGCCTGGGTAACTTTTGCTGCCAGACTGGAATCTTCTGTCAGATTACCTAAATAGGTTTGCGCGAGTTCGATCATCGTTTAATAAATGGGTCTGGAAAACCCCGCCCTTTAAGGCGATTCAAAAGTTTATATTTCTGAGTAGATCTGTTGACTTAAAATACAGTTATGACTCAGACAATAACTGTATCTTGCAAGATTGAAGTTCCCCCAGATATCACTCCAGAAATAGATGAGACACTGGAGCAGTTTGCTGATGCTTGTAACCGCATTTTGGATACAGCCATGACGGAAGGTGTAACCAACAAAACAAAGCTGCACCACTTGGTATACAAGCCAGTTAGAGTAGCTACGGACTTGAAGGCTAACCATGTCTGTCAGGCAATAACTCGCGTAGTTGGCAATTTGAAAGCGAACTACAAGATTAAGCAGTTTCGAGCTTCTAGCATTCTTCTTGATGCTCGGACATTCAGGTACGAGGAAGAGGATCAGATTGTAGGCATCACTTTGATTACTGGCAGGAAAAAGTTTAATCTGGCTATCGGTAACTACCAAAGAGGACTGCTTAAAGGTCACATTCCCACATCTGCCACTTTGGTCAAACGCAAGAATGGAGATTACTACATCCAGATATGCGTTAATATCCCGACTCAACCAACAGGTAAAACTCCGAAAACCATTGGGGTTGACCTTGGAAGACGTTCGATAGCTGCTACTAGTACGGGAAGAACCTGGAGTGGTCAGCAACTTAATCAAGTTAGAGACAGATATAGTCGAGTCAGAGCTAACGTTCAAGCTAAACGCACTAAGTCGTCCAAAAGATTGCTTAGAAGGCTCTCTGGTAGAGAACGTCGGTTTCAATCGTGGCTGAATCACAATATAAGCAAACAGCTTGTGACAGAAGCGAAAGGGAACAATGCAGCATTGGTATTTGAGGATTTGACAAACATTAGGGAGTCTCTCAACCGTAAACCTCGCAGTAAGAAAGAAAGACGCAAAACTAACAACTGGGCTTTTTATCAGTTGAAGCAATACGTTTCCTATAAAGCTGCTATTGCAGGTGTTCAAGTTCTTTCTGTTCCCGCAGCCTATACTAGTCAGACCTGCGCCAGATGCCATCACGTCCATCCCGAAAAAGGCAAATCCTATCGGAGTGGAGAGCGGTTTAATTGTGGCAACTGTGGTTGGAAACATAATGCTGACATCAATGCAGGGTTAATAATTTCTCAATTGGGGTTGGTTGTAACTCAACCCGAAAGCTCGGTAATGGATTGTATTTTGAATGGACAGTTAAGTCTTTTTCCGATCAACCATCACTAGGGCTAAAGCTCCGTCCTTCGCCAGAAGGAGTGAGGTTACGTCGTCACTTGGGAATATAGGGTAAGCACGGGCGATCGCTTAAGTAGCGGACGCAGTTTAAGACATAATTAATATATTTTTTAATGCGCCAGGCTTTAAAAGCCATAACGCGAATCAACAAACCCCTATTTTTAGGCAAGAGGGAGGTGGCAACAATTAGCTCTTTACAATCGGTAGCAGTGAGGTTGGCAATTTTTTGCTTTAGTGCTGCTAAATCTGTCTGAGGCTGGATCATGATTAAATTTGCCAGGATCGGCTCGGCAATAAATAAATCATGCTGCTTGAAAGGATTATCCTTGCCTACTAGGCGTATAGCATCCCGAAACCAGAGTTCTCCTTGGTGAGAATAAATTTCCAAACAATTATGATAATGACGAAAATCATAATACTCTCCCCTTGCTAATCTGCCAGGAATTAGGATCTCGCTCCAAAACAGTGCTGCTTGAGGATGAAGAGTAATTTGGGTAGTTTGTTCAAAGGCAGCATCCGCAAATAAAATTACTGGTTCGGGGACTACCTCTAAACTCGCTCCTACGCCAACAGCAATCTTCCAACTAGTTGTCGCCTTAGTCTCAGTCTTGGGCATAGCATGAACCTTGGTTGCCGCCTGGTCAGTAAAATACATACTGGTATCCGCTTCCAGATTTAAAGCTAAACTAAACCGATCTTGAGCAAGTAAACCAGGAGAAGTATTGATCAGATAAAGATAAGCACAATTAGGCTCAACCCCATCCAGGCGAAAAATACCAGACATCCTTAAAGGATAGGTCGTATACTGATGCGCAATGGTGGTTTGACCCAGGCGATCGCACTGGAGTCTTAGTTCTAGGGTGTCCCTCTCCCTCATAGGTTAGCTCCCAATGGCGAAGAATGATTAAATAGAAGCTGTTCTTGAATAAAATCAACCACTTCATTCAAACCTGCACCAGTTTTACAATTAGTGTAGGCGATCGCTTTGCCGTTACGGTGTTGGGGTGCTTCTTGACGGATTAGATCTAAGTCAGCACCGACATAGGGAGCAAGATCGATTTTATTAATAACGACTAAATCTGCCTGAACAAAACCAGGGCCATTCTTACGGGGAATATCATCTCCTGCACCCACATCAATCACAAAAATATAAGAGTCAACCAGATCGTAGCTAAAGGTAGAAGCGAGATTGTCTCCCCCGCTTTCAATCAAGATCAGGTCTAGCTGGGGATGCAGTATTTCTAAATCCTGTATTGCTAGAAGATTCATAGTGGGATCTTCTCTAATAGCCGTGTGAGGACAACTCCCAGTTTCTACGCCTATGATGCGATCTTGAGGCAAAAAACCTTTTCTTTTAAGACGATCTGCATCTTCGGTAGTCAAAAGGTCATTAGTTACTACTGCAATTTCTATTCCCTGCTGGGTCAATATGGGTACTAAACATTCTATTAAAGCAGTTTTACCACTACCAACAGGCCCACCTATTCCTAACCTAGCAACGTTTTTTTTTGTTTGCACCTGCTAAACTTTTCCTTCTACTAAACCATTAAAACCATATATTTCTCGGCTACCAGCGATCGCCACTAAATTAACTGTCTTCTCGTCCCCTGGTTCAAATCTGACTGCCGTACCTGCGGGAATATCTAGTCGCATTCCTTTCGTTCCTTCTCGCTCAAACTCCAAAGCAGAATTCACCTCATAAAAATGAAAATGTGAGCCGATTTGAATTGGGCGATCGCCTGTATTAGCTACGACGATTTCTCGGGTTTCTCTACCTGCATTTAACTCAATTGTCCCTGGCTGGGTAATTATCTCACCTGGAATCATTGTGATTACTGCTCATTGCTCATTGAATCGGGTTGTGGACTGTTACTAGTTTTGTCCCATCGGGAAAGGTAGCTTCTACCTGAACTTCGTGGATCATTTCGGGGATGCCTGTCATAACTTCATCTCGATTCAAGATAGTTTTGCCATAGCTCATCAGTTCGGCAACGGTTCTACCTTCTCTAGCACCTTCTAAAATGGCTGCTGAAATAAAGGCGATCGCTTCAGGATAGTTTAATTTCAGACCTTTATCTTTACGCCTTTCAGCTAAAAGTCCAACTGTAAAGATCGTAAGTTTATCCTGTTCTTGAGGTGATAGCTGCATGTAATATTTTTTTACTCAATCTAAGGTCAAGATCTAACAATTAATCACGCTGTAGTAACTAATAATTCTAAATAATTCTAAGATTTTGATCGCAAATTGATTATCAATTTTTGTTGCACCATTCTTATTTTCAATCGCAAGTCTATGATGATCTTTAACCTATGCTTAATATCGCTTCACAATATTAATCTTAAGAGTTTTTAAGCAATTAACCTCAATTACTGACTATCTATAGTTTATTTTGAAATATAACTTTTACTAGATGTGTAAAATGGATTTTCTTTTTGTATATTTGCTTGCTTTTTTTTTTGTATTGCAGAGTACAATTTCTTTTCAAGCAGAAATATTTTGAGTTATGAGTTATCAGATAATTCTAGCCACGCCATTATCTCTAAAAACTAAGCCATTACGTTCAATTAAACCGAATTAATAAATAAAGAAAAAGAAGCACATGTCAAACTTAGGAAGACGTAAATTTTTACTCTATGGATCTACAGGAGTACTGGCTAGCTTATTGCTAAAGGGTTGTGCCAGTGAAGAAGGCAGTGGCGATACAGCTGCCGATCCCGCTGCCGATCCTGCCACTGATGCCAAACCCGTTGCTGATGCAGACGGAATCAAAGTTGGTATTCTGCACTCTTTAAGCGGAACTATGGCAATTAGTGAAACCACCGTAGTTGATGCTGAAATGCTGGCAATTGATGAAATTAATGCTGCGGGAGGAGTTTTAGGCAAACAAATTGTGCCAATTCAGGAAGATGGTGCGTCAGACTGGCCCACCTTTGCCGAAAAAGCAGCCAAACTAATCGATCAGGATCAAGTGGTTACTGTTTTTGGCTGTTGGACTTCCGCTAGCCGTAAAGCGGTGTTGCCCGTATTTGAGTCCAAAAAGCATATGCTCTGGTATCCCGTTCAATATGAGGGACAGGAATGTTCAAATAATGTTTTTTACACGGGTGCCGCGCCCAACCAACAGATTGAGCCTGCGGTAGACTGGCTACTAAAAAATAAAGGTAAAGAGTTTTTCTTGGTTGGTTCAGATTATGTCTTTCCTCGTACTGCTAATACTATTATTAAAGAGCAATTGGCAGCTAAAGGAGGGAAAACTGCTGGAGAAGACTATCTACCATTAGGAGATACTGAAGTTACGCCCATCATCGCTAAAATCAAAGCTGCATTGCCCAACGGTGGAGTAATCTTTAACAGCCTAAACGGTGACACTAACGTTTCCTTCTTCAAACAAATGCAGGGTGCAGGATTAACTCCAGACAAGTATCCTGTCATGTCGGTTAGCGTAGCCGAAGAAGAAGTAAGACAAATTGGGTCTGAATATCTTCAAGGACATTACGCTTCTTGGAACTACTATCAAACTGTAGCAAGTCCTGTCAACGATAAGTTTGTCAAAGCTTTTAAGGCAAAATATGGTGAAGATCGCGTAACCAGTGATCCGATGGAAGCTGCCTACATCATGGTTTACCTTTGGAAACAGGCGGTCGAAAAAGCGGGTACTACCGATCTAGAACCCGTGCGTAAAGCAGCAGTAGGTCAAGTATTTGATGCGCCAGGAGGCAAGGTGACCATGCAGCCTAATCACCATATTTCCAAAACGGTGCGGATTGGGGAAGTGAGAGAGGATGGGCTATTTGATGTCGTCTGGTCTACAGAAGGGCCTCTAGAACCTGTCCCCTGGAATCAATATGTCAAAGAAACTAAAGGTTTTGCCTGCGATTGGACAGATCCCAATAAGGGTGGAAAGTACAAAGTTTAGACTGCTTGTCAATTTGAATTGTATGGTATTTTTTTAAGTACTTTATTAGTTCAAATTTGACAGATTTGTTGAGTATGCAGATTTACTATTTTAACTAAAGGCTAAAAGCTAATAGCTGCTAATCTTTGGCTACTTTTTTGCTTATTTAAAAAAAGCTTTAAGCTCTAAGCTCTAAGCTTTAAGCCTTGTTTAATTCCTCCGCTTCGCGGATTTAATTTTTCTCAAGAGAATTCCCCAAACTATCAAGAGAGAGAATGTGTCTACATTATTAGAAGGTTTATTTAACGGTCTGAGTATTGGTTCGGTATTGCTGATTGCTGCTTTAGGCTTGGCAATTGTCTTTGGACTGATGGGAGTTATTAACCTAGCTCATGGTGAATTAATCATGCTGGGTGCTTATGCTACTTTTGTGGTGCAAAATATTTTTAAACCCCTGGGGGAACCTTGGTTTAGCCTGTATATTGTCGTGGCAATTCCCGTTGCCTTTATCGTTTCGGCAATTATGGGCATAATTCTCGAAAGGGGCGCGATTCGCTTTCTTTATGGCAGACCACTAGAAACCCTACTGGCAACCTGGGGAGTTAGTCTAATTTTGCAGCAGTTTGTCAGAAGCGTTAGCTGGCTGTTGTTTATCTCCCTCGGCATTTTTTGCCTGCTATTTTTCGGCGGAATGGAGATAGTTAAACGTAGGGAGGACTGGGCAAGACTCAAGCATAAAGCTTTGAGTTTATTGTTGGTTTTGTCTGGGGGAATTGCGATCGCTTTTTACTATTTACTTAACAAAAATACTGCTTTAACTAAAGCCTGGTTTAGTGCCAGAAACGTCGATGTCACCGCTCCTGACTGGCTACGAGGCGGTACGGACGCTTTAGGTTTTCAAATCCCTTATGTACGCTTGTTTATTATTGGCTTGACGCTTCTTTGTTTGCTTGGGGTGTACTGGTTTTTACAACGTTCAACCTGGGGCTTAAAAATTCGTGCCGTCACCCAAAATCGGACGATGAGTTCCTGCTTGGGCATCCCCACAGATAAAGTAGATGCTCTTACTTTCGCTTTGGGTTCGGGATTAGCTGGAATTGCTGGATGCGCCGTTAGTTTATTAGGTTCAGTGGGGCCAAACACAGGACAAAACTATATTGTCGATACCTTTATGGTGGTTGTAGTTGGTGGCGTAGGCAACCTTTTAGGGACAGTAATTGCCGCGATGGGGATTGGAATTCTTAATTATCTAATTGGTTCGGGAACTTTAGCATTACTATTAACTAACATGAAAGCGCCTCAATCATTACTTGACTTTTGGTTCTTTTTTGCGACTAGCAGTATGGCGAAAGTAATGGTATTTGCCTTAATTATTATTTTCTTGCAGATTAAACCTGCGGGATTATTTCCGCAAAAAGGCAGAACTGCTGAACTTTGAGCAATGAACAATGAGCAGTAATTAGTAATTATTCCTAAAGGATAAGCTTCGCAAATAATCAGTAATTAGTAATTAGTGAGCAATGAAATAGGTATGCAAATTAAACAAAAAAAGCGTCGCCATAAATTAATTGAGACTATTGTAATTACAGCTTTAATTGTAATCATGGCGGTTATTCTGCCTAGTGTCATACCAGCTTTTCGTTTACGTCTGATTGGTCGCTTTTTATCTTTAGCAATTGTTGCCTTGGGTATCGATCTTATCTGGGGTTATACAGGATTATTAAGCTTAGGTCATGGTATCTTCTTTGCTTTAGGTGGTTATGCTCTGGCAATGCACCTCAATTTGCAAATACCTGAAGGTAAATTACCAGAATTTCTGACGCTGTATGGAGTGAAAGAATTACCCTGGGTTTGGCAGCCTTTTTATTCTTTCCCTTTTACTGTATTAGCCCTGGTGATTATTCCAGGAATTGTCGCAGGCTTGATTGGTTATTTAGTATTTCGTAATCGGATCAAAGGGGTCTACTTTTCGATTTTAACTCAGGCTGCATTATTAGTTTTTTATAACTTTTTTAATGGTCAGCAAGAATTGATTAATGGTACAAACGGATTGAAAACAGATACCGAGAAAATCTTCGGTGTCCTAGCTAGTTCCCCTGGCGCACAGCGTACTTTTTATATTATTACCGTTATTGCTTTGGTTTTAGTTTATCTTCTTTGCCGTTGGTTAACTAGCGGACGTTTCGGCAAATTACTGATGGCAATTCGCGATGATGAAACTAGGGTGAGATTTTCAGGTTATGACCCGACAGGATATAAAGTTTTAGTCTTTGCTATTTCTGGAGCGATCGCAGGAATAGCAGGAGCATTATATACTGTCCAAACAGGCATTATTAACCCAAGTATTATGCAGGTGGCTTTCTCGATTGAGATGGTAATTTGGGTTGCAGTTGGGGGAAGAGGTACTTTAATTGGAGCTATTCTAGGTACGATGTTAGTCCGCCTAGCCCAGACATTTTTGAGCGAAAGTTTTCCCGAAATCTGGTTATTTTTTCAAGGGGCATTATTCTTAATCGTAGTGACAGTCTTGCCTGATGGGATAATTGGCTGGTTTAGAAATAATGGTTGGTTAAAGATGCGATCGCTTTTGGGCGGTAATCAGCCTTTGGTTACTTATCCTAGCTTACTAGAAGATCCCGAAGTACAGCGGGAGAAAGATGAAGTAAGAGGTAATAAGTAATAATTTAATCAATATTTGATAATGAGCAAGATTTTAGAGATAGAAGATCTAACAGTTAGCTTTGATGGTTTTAAGGCTCTTAACCAGCTAAATTTTAGTATGAATACGGGAGAATTAAGAGTCATCATTGGCCCTAATGGAGCAGGCAAAACTACCTTTTTAGACGTAATTACAGGCAAAGTTCAGCCAACTAAAGGGCGAGTTTTATTTAAAGGGAAAGATCTTAAAAAAATACCCGAATATAAAATAGCTCGGATGGGTATTGGGAGGAAGTTCCAGACTCCTAGGGTATATTTAAATTTAACTGTACGGGAAAACCTAGATTTAGTTTGCAACCAGAATAAAAATGTCGTGGCGACTTTGTTTGGTCATGCTAACAGTGGTGAGCAAAGGACGGTTGCAGGATTATTAGAAACCATTGGTTTAGATGCTAAAGCTAATCTTTTGGCTAATTTACTCTCTCATGGTGAGAAGCAACGATTAGAAATTGGCATGTTAGTAGCGCAATCTCCAGATTTACTCCTGGTAGATGAACCCGCAGCTGGATTAACGGACGAAGAAACCGAAAACGTGGGGGCTTTAATACTTTCCCTAGCCGAAAGTCATTCAATTATTGCGATCGAACACGATATGGAATTTGTGCGTCAAATTGCCAATGATAAAGTAACAGTATTACATCAGGGTGCATTGCTTTGTGAAGGAAAAATGAGTGAGGTACAAAACGATCCCAGGGTAATTGAGGTTTATTTAGGAGAGGAAATAAGTTGCTAGCAACTGGTAGTGGGTAGTGGGTAAAAAACTCATTACTATTTCTCAAAGCTTAGAGCCTATAGCTGAAGATTGATTGACTCTAAGCGTAGTACCTTACCTTATCCCTCTTATGTCACTCTCCGAGAATTAAAATAAAAGAATCAAAACTATAAGTAGCTAAAAGCCAGATAGAGCAATGGATGTAGAATTACAAATTCTCAAACATTTAAAGAGAGATGCTCAACC
>JAESFR010000073.1_pt1 | contig 174748 bp, 183 predicted proteins | sample 9266191 | NCBI WGS metagenome assembly JAESFR01 (sample SAMN14503063, study PRJNA617104) | algae metagenome | isolation source: Pleurocapsa minor HA4230-MV1 and co-occurring heterotrophs from cement on... | place: USA: Nuuanu Pali Lookout, Hawaii | collected 2009-07-20 | reverse complement strand
GACGACCGAGGTATGAGAATACACCGATCAAGAAGTGGAAAATAATCAACTGGTAAGGGCCACCGTTGTATAACCACTCGTCTAAGGATGCTGCTTCCCAAATTGGGTAGAAGTGTAGACCGATTGCATTGGAGCTAGGTACTACTGCTCCAGAGATGATGTTGTTGCCGTAGATCAAGGAACCTGCTACAGGCTCACGGATTCCATCGATGTCTACAGGAGGTGCTGCGACGAAGGCGATCAGGAAACAAGTTGTTGCTGCTAGGAGGGTGGGGATCATCAAGACGCCGAACCAACCGACATAGATGCGGTTGTTGGTGCTAGTTACCCACTGACAGAAATTCTCCCAAGCACCGCGTGTTTCGCGCTGTTGTAAAGTAGTTGTCATTGTGTTTATGATTGCTTTATTTATTTATTTGTCTAGGTTCTATTGAACTGACCCTTTTACTATAAAGCATTTCTTTTAGTTATGTGAACAATTTTAATAAAATATTATCTTATATAACAAATAAGTATCGTTTATATATTAAGTCAATGAGTTCTGTCATCACCTTTAGTCCTGCTCACACAGTAGTTCCTACCTACGAATGTTTTAATCGATGTAGCTACTGCAATTTTCGCCTTGACCCAGAAGCAGATGATTCATTAACAAAGTCTGAGCTACTAGATATTTTGAAACAATTAGATCTAGAAAGAGTAGCCGAGATTTTGGTTTTAAGTGGAGAAGTTCATCCTAAATCTAATAGGCGAATAAAATGGTTTACCAAAGTAAAAGAAATATGTGAGCTAGCTTTATCCTTTGGTTTTTTACCTCATACCAACGTAGGCCCTTTAAGTTGGCCAGAAATGGAGCAGTTAAAAAAAGTAAATGTCTCGATGGGGTTGATGCTGGAACAAATTAATCCTCAATTTATGCAGACCGTACACAAACATGCACCCAGCAAAGAACCAAAATTGCGATCGCAACAGTTAGAGTGGGCAGGAAAATTAAAAATTCCTTTTACCACAGGAATATTGTTAGGCATTGGCGAAACACAGTCAGATATCAGAAATTCTTTAGAAGAGATCGCCCGTATTCATCAGAAATGGGGACATATCCAAGAAGTAATTTTACAGCCTCATAGTGTTGGTACTAAGCAAGTCTTAAATGCTCCCAGTTTCGATCCTCAACAGCTACCCGCCATAATTGCTCAAGCCAAAACGATTTTGCCCTCTGAGATAGCAATTCAAATTCCTCCTAATCTAGTTCCTGATGCTAGTTTTTTACTGGAGTGTCTCAGTGCGGGAGCGACAGACTTGGGTGGTATTAGTCCGATAGATGAAGTAAATCCCGATTATCCGCATTCAACTTATGAATCTTTATCGGCAATTTTGCCATCAGCAGGATGGAGCTTAAAGGCAAGACTACCAGTATATCCGCAGTATTATTCTTGGCTTTCTCCCGATCTCCAAAAAGCGATCGCCAAAAAGAAAAAAAGCTGGATTTGGGAAAATTAAGATTTTTGCCGAAAACTTATGCTATGATAATCATCCGTGGAAAAAACGGCTAAACCGTAATGTTTTCAAGGGTCGCTAGCTCAACGGTAGAGTATTCGGCTTTTAACCGACTGGTTCTGGGTTCGAATCCCAGGCGACCCACTTTTTTTACCTAAAGTATTCATTACTTTCTCTTGATAAAAGATTGACGTAGTCAGAACAGAATATACATTCTTATGACAAATTAAGTCAGACCTGATCTTTAAACACATTAACTATTAAATTGATACTTCTTCAATTTCATCAACAGGTTTATGTGTCTTCTGATGAGCTGCTGCTGAAAAATCTTGATAAAAAGGACAACTGGTTTCACAATCTGGCTGGTGAGGAAAATCAGTGTGAAATTTCTGATAATTTTGCAACCATACTTCAAGATTGCTCAATAAAACTGTCAATTCTTGTTTTGTTTGCTGATGTTTTGACTCGCTATATTTAATGGTGATGTTTTTAGGTTTACCAAATTTAACAAACCAATAAGTCATTTGAACTTGTTCGGGTTTGTATTCTGAAGTTTCAATTAAAACATAAAGATAGAGACGAGTTTGCCAATTTTGCCTGAGCTTTTTGCTCTCTAACGGCTGGCGATAGGTTTTCCAATCAAGAATTATTGCCCGATCATTCTCCGCAATTAATAGATCGTAGATAACAGTGAATAAAAAATTATCTACACTCAACGTCCGACAGTGTTCCGCCTCACGCCAAATTTTGGGGTCTAGCGCTAATTCTGGTGTAGCTTGAATTAAGGCTTTTAATGAGCTATCCAACTCTGTATCAGTAGCCAATAGAGGTTCAATGGGCAAAGCTAACTCTCTTTGCTGCATCAACAGGTGAAAGCGACTACCCCACTCCATAGTATCCTGTTGTTCGGGGGCAGGAAGAGAACCAAGACAGTCGATATATACCTGCTGAAATTTAGGAGGACAAAGACTCAAGAGGTTAAGATGGCTTTGAGATAAGCGAATTAAATCTCGATCGGGCATATAAAAGAGCGCATTTTGCTAAGATCAATTTGAAGTATTACCGAAAACGAAGTTAACTCAAACGGAACATTATATGCAATGGCAAGAAGTATCTGGTAACTGGGTTTATCTTCCTCGTCAGGAAGTCAAGGGCATTGTTCATTTTTTAGGTGGCGCATTTGTGGCCACCGCACCTCAAGTATCCTATCGTTCTATTTTAGAACAACTGAGTCAGGCTGGCTTTGCCATTGTCGCTACGCCCTTTCTCAATACGTTCGATCATTTTGCGATCGCCCGCGAAGTCTTAAATCGTTTTGAAACCGTCATTGTCAGACTGCAAAAAACTAATAAGTTAAGCACAGGTTATCTACCTATCTATGGTATCGGACATAGCATGGGTTGTAAACTACATCTTCTAATTGGGAGTTTATATGATGTAGAAAGAGCAGGAAATATTCTCATTTCGTTTAACAATTACCCTGCTAGTCGAGCCGTTCCTTTTATGGAGCAGTTTAATATTACTCCTATGCTTAATGTGGAGTTTGCACCTTCTCCAATAGAAACCGAAAAGTTGATTGCTGAACATTACAATGTACGTCGTAATTTATTGCTCAAGTTTACTCAAGATGAATTAGACCAAACAGTAAACTTGAACAGTATTTTACAAAATAGGTTTCCCAACATGATAACTTTACGTACTTTAATGGGAACTCACTTAACTCCTTTATCTCAAAATATACAGTGGCAAACTGGCGATTTTTTTACACCAATTGATGCAATTGGGCAATGGTTTAATCAAGGAATGTCTCGTAATCTACAGAGCTTAAGCCGAGAACTAATTGCTTGGTTAAATCCTATGTCAGCCTTCTAAATATTGTAATTAATTAAGTTAGATTTATTCGCAAAACTCTGTTTTAATCTGCTTGACATAGATATATTTTTGAATTAACTTTGACTATTAGATGTGCGTTTATAACTTTAAATTCATTAAAACTTTATAGTTTAAATAGCTTAAGTATATTTACAATTTATTGATATTCAAGCTAGGCTTTAAACGCTAGTAAAATTACCTGGGTGCATTAACAAAGAGATTCAGGCGTAATCTAATTATTAATATAAGCTCAAAAAAAGGAGCAGCAACAAATATGAAAGTAGCCTTTCTTGCTGGTGGATTGGGAACTAGAATTTCCGAAGAAACAGAAAATAAGCCCAAACCGATGGTAGAAATTGGTGGTCAGCCAATTTTATGGCATATTATGATGCATTACTATCAATACGGCTTCAAAGATTTTACAGTTGCCTTGGGTTATAAAGGTGCAGCTATCAAGAAATATATGGTAGATTACTGCGCTCTCAACAGCAATTTAACCGTCGATTTGGGCAGCGGTAAAATTAAAACTCATGGTGGCTATCAACTAGATTGGAATGTAGATTTAATTGATACAGGATTGACAACCAATACTGGTGGAAGGATTAAGCGCCTAGCACCCTACATTGGTCGAGAAACTTTTATGTTAACCTGGGGGGATGGCGTATCTGATGTAAATCTTCATGATTTACTAGCGTTCCACCGTTCTCATGGCAAGCTGGCAACCCTGACAGCAGTTCGACCACCTGCACGTTTTGGTCACTTAGATTTACAGGGAGATCAAATCTCTGAATTCTCTGAAAAGCCTCAAACAAAAGAAGGCTGGATCAATGGTGCTTTCTTTGTGCTAGAGCCTGAAATTTTTGATTACATCGATGGCGATGACACCCAGTGGGAGAAAGGCCCATTAGAAAAATTAGCTAGTGACGGTCAGCTTATGGCATATAAGCACGATGGTTTCTGGCAATGTATGGATACTTTGCGCGATAAAACCCTTTTAGAAACTTTATGGGCAAGCGGTAATGCACCTTGGAAAACATGGGAGAACGAAAAAAATGAAAATACTACTAACTGGTCACAAGGGTTACATCGGAACAGTCATGGTTCCAATGCTGATCGAGAAAGGATATGATGTTGTCGGTTTAGACACCGATTTATATGCCAGAAGCACTTTTGGCGAAGGAATAGTCGAAATTCCTGAACTCATTAAAGATATTCGTGATGTAGAGCTAGAAGATTTAGCTGGATTTGAAGCAGTTTTACACTTAGCTGGTCTGTCTAACGATCCTTTAGGTAATCTTAATCCCCAATTGACCGAGGAAATTAACTATAAGGCTTCAGTTAAACTAGCCAAACTAGCAAAACAAGCTGGAGTCAGTCGCTTTATTTTCTCTTCTTCCTGTAGTAACTACGGCGCAGGTGGCGAAGACTGGTTGAATGAACAGTCAGCTTTTAACCCTGTTACTCCCTATGGAGTTTCTAAGGTAAAAGTAGAGCAAGAAGTAAGTCAGTTAGCTGATGATAACTTTAGTCCCACCTTTTTACGTAATGCCACTGCTTATGGCGTATCACCAAGATTACGTTTTGATTTAGTTTTAAATAACTTAGTTGCTTGGGCATTTACTAAAGGTTTGGTTTACATCAAAAGTGATGGTAGTCCTTGGCGTCCAATTGTTCATATTGAAGACATCTCAAGAGCGTTTATTGCTGTTTTAGAAGCACCAAGAGAGCTAATTCATAATGAAGCCTTTAACGTTGGTCGCAATGAAGACAACTATCAAATTCGCGAAATAGCTGAAATTGTTAAGGAAACAGTACCTAACTGTCGCATTGAATATGCACCAGATGCGGGTCCTGACACACGCTGTTATCGCGTAGACTGTAGCAAAATTGCTCAAGTTTTGCCTAGTTTTAAGCCTCAATGGGATACACGCAAAGGAGCAGCAGAGCTATATGAAGTGTATCAAAAGGTGGGTCTAACTCTAGATGAATTTGAAGGCACCAAATATCAAAGAATTGCTCATATTAAGTACCTAATCGGCAATGATTTACTTGATGGAGAGCTGCGTTGGCGTAAAGAACAGCTAGCGACGATTGAATAGCTTTCATAGTGATTAACTTGCGTTATAACTCGATCAAACTAAGTCAATCACAGATTTGGGGAAGCAAAAATTAGGGCAATCAAAACTGGTTGTCCTAATTTCTATCATTTACCGTTGAGCCTCTTAATCTTAAGTAATCCGTAATCTTAACTATGAATAATCATCAGCCAAGTTGTCTTTCCTGCGGGAACACAGACCTTAAATCAATTATTTCTTTTGGCTATACTCCTCTTGCCGATAATCTTTTAACTCCAGAACAGTTTGATTCACCAGAATACACTGCTCCTTTAGATCTAGTATTTTGTCCTGAATGTAGTCTGGTGCAAATTACCGAAATAGTTCCTCCAGAGATTCTCTTTTGTCAAGATTATCCTTATTTCTCATCGGTATCAGTATCTTTACTTAAACACTTTGGTGATAGTGCCAAAAATTTAATTAAAACCAGAAATTTAGACCGCAATAGCTTAGTGATTGAAGCTGCCAGTAATGATGGTTATATGCTGAAAAACTTTGTTGACGCGGATATTCCTGTACTAGGGATCGATCCAGCCTCTGGCCCTGTAAATGCAGCCATTGAAAAAGGTGTTAACTCGATTTGTACTTTCTTTGGTCAAGAATTAGCTCAGAAGCTAAAGGATGAAGGCAAGCAAGCGGATGTGTTTTTAGCTAATAATGTTTTGGCTCACGTGCCAGACTTAAATGGCTTTGTAACTGGAATTTCGTTGCTATTAAAAGATACAGGAGTAGCGGTAATTGAAGCTCCTTATCTAGTCGATTTGGTGGAACATTGCGAGTTTGACACGATTTACCATCAGCACCTTTGTTATTACTCGGTGACAGCTTTAGATAAGTTGTTTAGAAGACATAATTTATATTTAAACGATATTGAACATACTAAAATCCACGGTGGATCTTTGCGCTTGTATGTTGAACCAAAAGAAGCGGTAAAAGATTCAGTCAAGTCTTTATTAGAAGCTGAACAGTCGGCACAGGTAGATCAGATGGTTTACTACCAAGATTTTGCTGACAAGGTAGCAAATTTCAAACATTCTCTCTTAGATATTCTGTGGGATTTGAAAAAGCAAGGCAAAAGAGTTGTGGGTTATGGTGCTGCGGCTAAAGCCACAACCATGCTTAGTTACCTGGATATTGATAAAACTTTGTTGGATTATATAGTAGACTTGAACACTTTTAAGCACGGACGCTATATGAGCGTCAATCATCTACCAATCTTTCCTCCTACTAAGTTGCTAGAAGATCAACCCGACTATGTATTGATCCTTGCCTGGAATTTTGCCGAAGAAATCATACAGCAACAACAAGAATATCAAAAAGCTGGAGGAAAATTTATTGTTCCCATCCCCAAACCTAAAATTGTTTGATCGGGTAGCTAACCTGCCAACTGATTAAGTTCAGCTTAAGCAAAATTCAAACATCAAGGTTTATTTCTAACAACAATTAGTTAGAGCTAGTTAAAGCGTAACTAGTCTTTTTAGCAACTCAAATTTTATCCTGGAGTGTCAGTTATGGTGAGAAATATAATTTCCAATCCCAGTTCCTCAGAAACCAAAACCCAAAAAGTTCAGCATTCATGTCCTAACTGTGGTCATCATGAACTAGAGGTTTTTTACGAAGTTCGAGATGTTCCCGTTCATAGTTGCTTGATGATATCGGATCGATCTGAAGCAAGTAATTTTCCGACTGGAGACGTAGTTTTAGGATTTTGCGATCGCTGTGGTTTTATTACCAATACTGAATTTGATGCCAAATGGTCATCCTATGCACCAAACTACGAAGATCAACAAAGCTATTCTCCCACATTTAATAAATTTTCCCTAAAGCTTGCCAATCACTTAATCGATAAATACGATCTGCACAATAAAGACATTATCGAAATCGGCTGTAGCAAGGGAGATTTCTTACTGCTTCTGTGTGAATTAGGTAACAACCGTGGAGTGGGTATTGACCCCAGCGTCGTACCTGGAAGAGTAGAAAGTGAGGCAGCAGATCGCGTGACCTTTATTCAAGATTACTATTCTGAAAAGCATTCCGAGTATGTTGGTGATTTTATTTGTTGTCGCCATACCCTAGAGCATATTCAGCCTACCTCTGAGTTTATCAAAACAGTGCGTAAGTCCATCGGCGATCGCGATACTACCGTAGTATTTGAAATCCCAGATAACACTAGAGTCTTAAAAGAGCAAGCTTTTGAAGATATCTATTACGAACACTGTTCTTATTTTAGTCCTGGTACCTTAGCTCGTTTATTCCGCAACAGTGGATTTGAAGTAACAGATCTATATTGCGACTATGGCGATCAGTATTTATTAATTGAAGCTAAGCCTGTTGCTATGCCTTCAGATAAGGTTCATCCTTTTGAAGAAACGGTAGAAGATGTTGCTCAAGACGTGCAGCTATTTACTGAGAAGATTACAGGCAAGCTAGATTACTGGAAAAAGTATTTAGATGATGCTCACGCTAAACAAGAAAAAGTTGTAGTTTGGGGTTCTGGTTCTAAATGCGTGGCTTTCTTAACTACCCTCAAAACTATTGACAAGATTGAATATGCTGTCGATATTAACCCTCATCGTCATGGCAAATATATTCCTGGGGTGGGCAAAGAAATTATGTCCCCAGAATTTCTCAAATCTTATCAACCAGATAAAGTCATTGTAATGAATGCCATTTATACTCCAGAAATTAGCGAAATGCTGAAAAATATGGGTGTGACCACCGAAGTTGTGGCACTGTAACCAGATATCAAGTTAAAGATAAGGGATGAGGAGGAATTAATCTTCATCCCTTATTTCTTGTTTTGTTTAAAGCTTGGATTGATTGAACGTAGCTTAATTATTAATACTTAGTCATATATGTATAACTATACTATTATCGGTGGTGGAATTGTTGGGTTGTCTACGGCAATGGCTCTTAGTAAACGTTTTCCTGCTGCTAAGATAGCTTTATTAGAAAAAGAAGCATCATGGGCTGCTCATCAGACAGGACACAATAGTGGTGTAATTCATTCGGGCATTTACTACAAACCAGGGAGTTATAAAGCCAAACTTTGCCGTGATGGTAATCGCTCAATGGTAGATTTTTGCCAACAACACAATATCGATTATAAAATATGTGGCAAAGTCATCGTTGCGACAGAAGAGCATGAATTACCTCTGTTAGATAATCTTTATGATCGGGGATTAGCTAATGAACTTGAGATTAAAAAGATTACTAAAGAGCAAGTACAAGAAATAGAACCTCATGTTAATTGCTTAGCGGGAATTTGGGTCAAATCAACAGGAATAGTTGACTATAAACAGGTTTGCCAGCAATATGCAGCGCTCGCCAAAGAGCAAGGAGTAGATCTATTGCTCAATACTTGCGTCACGGGGATTAAATCTGGATCTAAAGGTCATTTAATCACCACAAATCAAGGGGAATATCAGACAGAATTTTTAATTAACTGCGGGGGATTATATAGCGATCGCTTAACAGAATTAGCCCAGGAAAAACCCCCAGCCAAAATAGTTCCCTTCAGAGGCGAATATTACGAGTTAACTCCTGAAAAAAAATATTTAGTTAATGGTGCAATTTATCCCGTACCAAATCCTAACTTTCCCTTTTTAGGAGTCCATTTTACCCCTGGTATTGATGGTAGCGTTCATGCAGGCCCAAATGCAGTACTAGGCTTTAAACGAGAAGCGTATAATAAGTTCGATTTCGATCTAAAAGACTTCATGGATACCATGACCTATCCTGGGTTTTGGAAACTGGCAGGGAAATTTTATAATGAAGGAATCCAGGAGATGATTCGCTCCTACAGCAAGACTATTTTTGTCCGTAGTTTACAAAGATTAATCCCTGAAGTGCAAGCTGAAGATGTTGTTCCCACTCCTGCTGGAGTAAGGGCGCAAGCTTTAAAAAATGATGGCAAGATGGTTGAAGACTTTTTAATTGTTAATGGCAATAAAGCCCTGCATGTCTGTAACGCTCCTTCCCCTGCTGCTACTGCTTCGATTGAAATTGGTAAACAAATTGTGGCGCAAATTCCTGGAGATATTTAAATATTGAGCTTTAGCCCACGCTTGGCGATCGCATTTAAAATATTATTAAAGTTAAAACAATTTCTTAAAAGCAAATGGCTAAAGTGAAATATGAAGAAGACTATTATTTGTGGACTCAAACAATGGTTGAAAATCTCAAAAATAAAGATTATTTAAAGGTAGATTGGGATAACCTAATTGAAGAAATTGATGATATGGGCAAAAGTCAAAAGCGGGCTGTAGAGAGCTTATTACTGCGTTTGACTGAACATCTATTAAAGCTCAAATATTGGGAAACAGAGAAAGAAAGAAACAAAAAGCATTGGCAATCAGAAGTAGTTAACTTTCGGGTCTTACTTCGTAAAAGGCTGAAGGAATCTCCTAGTTTAAAAGCAAATTTAGCTGAAATGTATGTAGAGATTTTACTTGATTCAAAGCGCTCGGTCGGTAAATTATTTGATTTACCAGAAACAATCGACCTGAGCTTAACACAAGTTTTAGATGAAGATTGGTTTCCCGATTAACAATTAATACTCTTTTGGAAGAAGATGAAGCCGAGTTTCAGCGACTATAAAATTTTTGTTCTGCCCTTATTTTAAAATTGGATTTGTAATGATTTTGTCTAAAATGCGATCGCCTAACCACTTCTGTATCAGAATTACAGGTTTGGCTAAAAAACCTGCAACATAACGTGTTTTAGGTTTTTTAGCTTTGATGGCTTGAGATACTGTTCTAGCAATTATAAATTGAGAAACTAAAAATAATTCAGTATACTTGTACAAATAGTAAGACAGGTTCGATTAATGAAAATAGTAACCTTTACTGAAGCAAGGAACAAGCTCAAAAAGATTTTAGATCGAGTAATTGAAGATGCAGACTATACCGTAATCACTAGGCGAAATGCTGATGATGTCGTGGTTATGTCCCTGGACTATTTTAATAGTTTGCTGGAAACAGTCCATTTACTCAAATCTCCAGCAAATGCTGCTCATTTAATCAGATCGATCGCCCAATATGAACAAGGACAAGTGACGGAAAAAGATTTGTTGGATGAGTAGTCGGATTTTAGCCTGGACTGATGAAGCCTGGGATAGTTATGTTTACTGGCAGAGTCAGGATAAAAAAACGCTAAAGAGAATTAACAAACTAATTAAAGCTACAAAAAGTACTCCCTTTATAGGGATTGGTAAGCCTGAACCTCTAAAAGAAAATTTATCAGGATTGTGGTCACGTCGCATAGACGATACAAATCGTCTTGTGTATGCAGTCAGCGATCGCTATCTAACTATTATCTCTTGTCGGTTTCATTATTAATCAAAGACTGCCATTTCGCCCACAAATCAGGACGGCGATCGCTTGTCCGTTTAATCTGTTCTGCTCTACGCCACTCGTCAATTAACTTGTGATTTCCTGAGCGTAATACTTCTGGCACTTGCCAGCCACGATATTCGGCAGGTCTGGTATATTGAGGATAGTCTAATAATTCAGTTTCAAAGCTCTCTGTCTTCAAAGATTCCTCTTTCCCTACTGTTCCTGGTAAAAGTCTGGTGACGCCGTTAATCAGGGTAAGAGCTGGGATTTCGCCACAGGTCAAGACAAAATCTCCTAAAGAGATCTCTTTGGTGACTAAGTGCTGTCTGATTCGCTCATCTACTCCTTCATAATGACCGCAAATAATTACTAGCTGTTGATAATTAGTGGCGAGATTTTTAAGTAAAGGTTGATTAAGAGGTTCTCCTTGAGGAGTAACTAAAATAATTTCTCGCTGGGGCAAAATAGGCAAAGATTCTACCGCAGCAAATATCGGTTCTGGTTTAAGCAGCATACCTACTCCTCCACCATAGGTAATGTCATCTACCTTACGGTGTTTGTCCGTGGTAAAGTCGCGGGGGTTAACTAAATTTACGGTGGCAATTTTCTTGGCGATCGCTTTACCTAGTAAACTACATCTAAGGGGAGAGACAAAAAAGTCGGGGAAAAGAGTGATAATATCAAAACGCACAATTAAAAGTTCACCAATATTATTCAGAATATATAAGTATAAGTCTGCTTGGCTCTGAAATTTAATCTGAAATTTAAGTAGTCTTTGACACAGTAGTTACGTGATGATCGCCTTTACGATCATCTCAGTCTCAGAGATATATCTCTTGTCCGTCAATCCAATTATGATTAACACCGAAGTTGAATATTACACCAGCTTATATTCTCAATCTACCAAAAATGCTATTTTAGTTATTGGTGGGGCGGAAGATAAAGTACATGGTAAAGAAATACTGCAAACTTTCTTTCAGCGTTCAGGAGGAACAGATGCCCTGATTGGAATTGTCCCCTGTGCTTCACGAGAACCTGCTTTGATTGGGGAGAGATACTATCGACTCTTCGACGATATGGGTGCAAAAGAAATCAAAGTTTTAGATATACGCGATCGCCCAGGTGCAGAGGATACAGATCATCTTAGTTTTGTGGAAAACTGTACGGGAATTTTTCTGACAGGTGGCGATCAACTGCGTCTTTGTGGTTTACTCGCCGACACCCCCTTAATGAATCGAATTGTCGCCAGGGCGCAACAGCGTAAAATGAGTCTAGCAGGAACTAGTGCAGGAGCAGCCATTATGGGTCAGCACATGATTTCTGGTGGTAGTAGTGCTGAATGTCCTAATCGTGCCTTAGTAGATATGGCTAAAGGTCTTAATATCATTCCTGGAGTTTTGGTAGACCAGCACTTTTATAATCGTAATCGTTTAGCTCGGTTATTGAGTGCAGTTTCCGCTCATCCTGAACTGCTAGGTGTTGGAATTGATGAAGATACCTGTGCCATGTTTGAAAGTGACGGCATGATTCAAGTAATAGGCAAGGGTGCGGTAACTATTGTCGATGCCAGAACAATGTCTTACTCGAACCAAGAACAAGCTATTGGCAATCAGCCTCTGAGCCTACACAATCTTAAACTGCATATTTTAGGTTACGGCGATCGCTATGATCTACAGCGTCATCTTCCTCTACATTAATTAGCTTACATCACAGGCATTAGATACCTGTAAAGTGGTAATTAAATTGTTCATCGAGAACAGTTTGGTTGTCGGTTGAAAAGAGATGATAAGCTAACTATTTGATTTCCTCTCTAAGCTGCCCCAAAGCACATAACAGCAAACATCATGAGAATTTTACAAACTCAGACCCTACGGGGCCCTAATTACTGGAGTATTCGGCGCAATAAGTTGATTGTGATGCAGCTAGCTTTGGAAGAGTTGACTGAAAAAACGTCGAATGAGATTCCAGGGTTTTATGAGGGTATAATTCAGGTATTACCTAGCTTGATTGAACATCACTGCTCTCGTGGACATCGTGGTGGTTTTCTCGAAAGAATTAAAGAAGGCACTTTAATGGGTCATATTGTTGAACACATTGCTCTAGAGCTGCAAGAGTTGGCAGGAATGCCCGTAGGTTTTGGTCGTACCAGAGAAACCTCAACTCCAGGAGTGTTTAACGTCGCTTTTGAATATATCGAAGAACAGGCAGGACGTTACGCAGGTAGAGCCGCAGTGAGATTATGTCAGTCAATTGTGGAAACAGGCACTTATTCTTCGGCTGAGCTTGAGAAGGATTTGCGAGATCTCCAAGAGCTTCATGCTAGTACTGCTTTGGGGCCATCTACTGAGACAATCATCAAAGAAGCCGAGGCACGAAAAATTCCCTGGATGTGGCTAAGTGCGCGGGCGATGTTACAGCTTGGTTATGGGGCGAGACAAAAGCGAATTCAGGCTACCTTGAGCAATAATACTAGTATTCTGGCGGTAGAGCTTGCCTGCGATAAGGAAGGTACAAAAAATATTTTGGGCAATGCAGGAGTACCTGTACCTAAAGGAACGGTAATTGAGTATTTAGATGAATTAGAACAGGCGATCGCTGATGTGGGAGGTTATCCGATCGTGATTAAGCCTTTGGATGGCAACCACGGTCGCGGTATTACTATCAATATTAATGATGTAGAGGAAGCAGAATTAGCTTACGATTTGGCGAGTAATGCTTCTAAAACTCGCTCGGTGATTGTCGAGCAATACTATCAGGGCAACGACCATCGGGTATTGGTGATTGACGGGAAGGTGGTAGCGGTAGCCGAAAGAGTCCCTGCTCACGTTACGGGTAATGGTCAGGATACAATTAGGCAGTTAATCGATCTGACTAACCAAGACTCTAGAAGAGGTAACGGGCATGATAATGTGCTGACTAAAATTACTGTCGATCAAACATCTTTGGCGGTCTTAAAAAAGCAGGGTTACGATCTCGATTCGGTTTTGCCTGCTCAAGAAGTTGTTTATTTGCGCGCTACGGCTAATTTAAGTACTGGCGGAGTTGCGATCGATCGCACTGATGAAATTCACCCGCAAAATATCTGGCTAGCCGAGAGAGTAGCCAAGATCATCGGCTTAGATATTGCTGGAATTGATATTGTTACTTCAGATATCAGTAAGCCTCTTAATGAAACAAAAGGAGTAGTTGTTGAAGTTAATGCTGCTCCTGGTTTTAGAATGCACGCTGCCCCTAGTTATGGGCTGCCTCGTAATATCGGTGCATCGGTATTGGAAATGCTGTTTCCCGAGCAAACTCCCAGTCGAATCCCTATCGTGGCGATTACGGGAACTAATGGTAAAACTACTACTACTAGGTTAACTGCTCATATTTATCGTCAAACTGATAAAGTTGTTGGCTTTACTGCTACTGATGGTATTTATATCCAAGAATATTTAGTCGAACAGGGCGACAACACTGGGCCTTATAGTGCTGGCGCAATTCTTAAAGATCCAACTGTAGAAGTTGCCGTTTTAGAGACAGCTAGAGGTGGTATTTTGCGTTCAGGCTTGGCTTTTGATAGCTGTGATGTGGGCGTAGTTTTAAACGTAGCGGCTGACCATCTTGGTTTAGGTGGCATCGACACTATTGAACAAATGGCAAAAGTCAAAGCAGTGGTTGCAGAGACAGTTAAGGCGGACGGTTATGCAATTTTGAATGCCGACGATCCTTTGGTAGCAGCAATGGCGGACAAGCTTAACTGTAACGTGGCATATTTCTCGATGAATCCCGATAATCCGATTATTATCGAACATTCTCGTCGTAATGGATTAGCGGCAGTCTACGAACACGGCTATCTGGCAATTTTAGAAGGTAAATGGACACTCAGGATTGAGAAAGCGATTAATATTCCCATGACCATGGGCGGGAAAGCTCCCTTTATGATTGCTAATGCTTTAGCTAGCTGCTTAGCTACCTTTGCTCAAGGAGTTGATATCGAGCTGATCCGTCAGGGAGTACGCACTTTTCAAATGTCGGCAGAGCAAACCCCAGGTAGAATGAATCTGTTTGAAATCGAGGATTATCAGGTACTAATCGATTATGCCCATAACCCTCATGGATTTAAAGCGGTAGGCGATTTTGTCCGTAACTGGCAAGGGAGCAAAATCGGTGTAGTTGGGGGTCCAGGCGATCGCCGTAATGAAGATCTTATTTTACTAGGTAATATTGCTGCTGAAATTTTCGATCAAATCATTATTAAAGAAGACCAAGATTTCAGGGGGAGAGAGTCTGGAGAAGTTGCCGATCTGATTAAAAAGGGAGTCTATCAGATCAGTCCAGACAAAAATCACGAAATTATTCTTAATGAAATTGAGGCAATTAATACAGCTTTAAACCAAGCACCAAAAGATAGTTTGGTGGTAATCTTCCCCGAAAAAGTTGATTTAGCGATCGACCTAATTCAGCAGCGCAGGCAAAAAGAATCTTAGACATTGCTAAAGGATCTAGCCTTGATGTTGTTGAACTTTAAAAAACTAAAAGCTAGTTATACCATTTCTCCTTAAAGTTGCACTTAATATTTTGATTATAAATCTCGCGCCCTAAAGGATATGCGAAGCGGTATGCTTTAGCACTAGCTTCGCGTCGCAAAGACGCAAAGACGCAGAGAAACAAAGAATTAAATTTCATTTAGTGCATTTTCATAGAGAGTTGGTATTGACAAACAGCGTAATCTATCAAGGGCGAAAACTGCTGTCAATAAATTTACTGAGTTGCTCAATTGTTTTTTTTGCTGATTATATTTGAGTTTTCTATGAAGAAACACAATATTTGAGCTTTGTTTAGATAAACTTAGGGTAAATTTAAGCTATTTTACGGTGGTATTCTCTGGGCAATTGTGGTTATCTGTGTATATATGGAGAAAGCAAGATCAAAGATTTTAAATCCGAGCTGCTCAGTGATCATTTATAAGCATAAGCAAAGTTGATTAAATGAAAAATAGCCAGTCAGAAAATGATTATATTCACCGTAATGTGATGGAAATGTTAGTTGCTGATGAAATTGAGCGACAACTAGTTCGCCTTCCTAGCAATATTAAAAAGTTTATTAATCCGATTGAAGTAGCTACTTATGCTCTTAATAGATTACCTGCCTTATATGCTTCATCACAACAGGGGTTTAATAAACAAAAGCTTAAAGGACGCTCAGAACATAGTGTAAAAATTACTCAAGAAGTACGTAAAGGATTGGCAGCAGTTCAACAAGATTTACTTCGTAGTTCTACTCCTTTGCTATCAGAAAATGAGTCAGAAATTGATAAAAGTATTAAAGAAGCTAAAGCCGCTTTACAAGAGTTAGCTGATTATTTACCAGAAAAAGATTTGACTTGGAAAAATGTCATTAGGTTGGTTAAACCTATCTTAGCTGAATTAAAAGAGCAAGACCCAGAAGCAATTTATAGTCAAAAAGTTAAAGCTAGAGGAAGCGAACTTTGGGAAGACTCTATTTATAAAAAATAAAGGCGAATCGCCTGCTAGAAATTTAGTTTAATTTGTAGTTAAATAATTAATTGCTAAAAACTAATTCTAAACGCTGTTGCGATCGCCTTAACGCTGCTTCAGGAGTCTGTTTACCTAACAAACTAGCCTCAATTGCCCTACCTAAGTTTTCTGACAGGCGATTGTATTGAGGAATTATAGGACGAGATTTTGCCCACTGCATCTGATCTAAAAACACTTTAATTACTGGATTTTCCGCTACAAAGTTTTGATAAGCTTTACTCTGTTGCGATTTAGTATTGACAGGGAGGTATCCTGTCTTTAAGGCCCAAGTAGTCTGAAACTCTTCGCTCAAGATATATTCAAGAAACCTCAGACTAGCTTGCTCTCTTTTGGGAGTAGTTTTAAAGACAAATAAGTTTTCTCCACCAATTACCGTAGCAGGTTGTTTGGCAATGGGTATAGCAAAAGCACCATAGTCAATATTAGCCAATTTTAGCTGAGCTAAAGTCCAAGGGCCTGTAATCTGCATTGCCACTTTACCAGCAATGAAGTTATCGATTTCATAACCTCTTTCTGGTGGAGACAAAACGGCTACCCCAGCTTGTACTAAGTCTGCACCAAATTGTAAAGCAGCGATCGCTCCATCGTTAACTAAATTCGGCTTTCCCTGGGCTAATAGATCTCCTCCCGCACTATAGATAAAGGGTAGCCAAGTAAAAACAGTCCATTCTTCCTTACCTAAAGACAAGAACATACCATGTTGATCCAGGCGCTTATCCCGATTAGGATCTTGAGTCAACTTTTTGGCTACCTGTTGTAATTCTGACCAGGTTTTAGGCAGCGTGGTTATTCCTGCCTGTTCAAATAAACTGGGACGATAAAACACCGCAGCATTATTGGTAGCGAAGGGAACAGATAAGATCTGATTGTCTAGCTGCATGGAGGCAAACATCGCGGGATCAATTTCTGCTTTAATCGCTGAATTATCCAGCCAATCATCTAAAGGTAACAATGCGCCTAACTGATTTAGCTTGCCTGCAATTTGTGCCACAAACCAGAGAATATCTGGGGGTTGTTCGCTTACCGTCGCAGCTAAAATTTTGGGTAGTTGAGTATCAGGTTGACCAATATATAATGCTTCAACTTCAAGATCGGGATTATTTTGATTAAATTTATTGACTAATTCTTGAAAAATATCTCGATTCTCTGGTGGGTTAATTCCGTGCCAAAAAGTGATCTTGGTTACTTCTGGTTTACTAATTTGTCTTTGATCGCTGCAACCATTAAGCAACAGTAAAAGGCAGAGCAATAGACTAATTAAGCTAGCTCTAACTGAACAATGGTTAAACTGATTGCGCTTTTGCCATAACTTAAAATTTGCAATTATTAACATAAAACAATTTAATTCTTGATAACTCGATCGAATTGGTTTTTTGCCGATCCATGGTCAATACTCGCCACTTAAAAGAAACGATACTTGACTTACTGGGGGTCAATATCTTCTAATATTTAGTACCTATGTTCTGAATGGACATATCAAGTTTTGGTTTCAATTGCCAGTAGCTTGTCCTCAAAAACATACCTTAGAAAAAAGCAATGGAAAGTCTTACCCCAGCCCAAAAAGAACTTTACGATTGGTTAGTTGAGTATATCAAGTCGACCCAGCACGCACCCTCTATTAGGCAGATGATGAAAGCGATGAATTTGCGATCGCCCGCTCCCGTTCAAAGTCGACTGGAAAGACTGCGAAATAAAGGTTACATTGACTGGATCGATGGCAAAGCTCGCACCATTAAAATCTTACATCAGCCCGAAAAAGGATTGGCTATTGAAGGTGAGATTGCAGCAGGCGGTTTAGTTGAGCCGTTTAGTGATGAAAAAACTCGGCTAGATTTAGCCGATCTATTTGCTCAGCCTGATTGTTATGTTTTGCGAGTAGTTGGCGACAGCATGATTGAGGATCTCATTAATGAAGGAGATTATGTAGTTATGCGATCGCTTGATGATGCCACCAAAGTCAAAAATGGCGATATTGTGGCCGCTAGAGTATCAGGATATGGAACAACTTTAAAACATTTTTATCAGCAACAAGAAAAAATTACCCTTAAGCCTGCTAATCAAAAATATGAGCCGATCAAAGCAGAAGCTGAGAATGTAGAAATTCAGGGGATTTTGGTCGGTGTTTGGCGCTCTGTTGCTAATTAGCTTTAAGCTTTAAACTCTGAATTATTTTCGAGTATTAGCAGTTAAGGATTTGTGAGTCATATTTCCTCGCTATGAAGATTTGATTTATGGTTAATTCAATTGAAGTTCTCGCTTTATCTGCTGAACTGAAAACTAGGTTGGCAACTCCTCTAGAAATCGGCTCGGTGGTAGTTAATAGTCGTGTCTTACAGTCTCCTCTATCAGGAGTTACCGATCTGGTCTTTCGACGATTAGTGAGGCGATATGCGCCAAAATCGATGATGTATACCGAGATGGTGAGTGCTAAAGAAATTTATCATCTACAAGAATTGCCGAGCATAATGGCGATCGCTGCTGATGAAAATCCCATTAGTATTCAGTTATTTGATTGTCGCCCAGACTTTATGGCGGAAGCAGCCCGCAAAGCGGTAGCTCAAGGAGCGAATACTGTTGATATTAATATGGGTTGCCCCGTCAATAAGATCACGAAAAAAGGCGGTGGCTCGTCTTTGTTGCGTCAACCAGAAGTAGCCGAGGCAATTGTGAAAACTGTAGTCGAGGCAGTAGATGTTCCCGTAACAGTTAAAACCCGTCTTGGCTGGGATGATCGGGAAATTAATATTATTGATTTTGCCCGCAGGATGGAAAATCAAGGGGCGCAAATGCTGACGCTTCATGCTCGTACTCGCGCTCAAGGCTATAACGGTTCTGCTTGCTGGTCATGGATTGCTAAGGTTAAACAGGCTTTATCAATCCCTGTCATTGCTAATGGTGATATTTTCTCCGTTGAAGCTGCGGTGAAATGTCTGGAGATGACACAAGCAGATGGCGTGATGTGTTCACGGGGGACTTTAGGCTATCCCTTCTTAGTCGGTGAAATCGATCATTTTCTGCAAACAGGTGATTTATTACCGCCTCCTGATGTTGCTACTATACTGGAATGCGCTAAAGAGCATCTATTAGGTTTGTGGGAATACAAAGGACAACGAGGTATCTATCAATCCCGTAAACATTTAGCTTGGTATTGTAAAGGATTTTCTGGTGCAGCTGAGTTACGCGATCGCCTGTCCCAAATCGAAAGCCTCGAACAAGGATATGAAATATTAAACAGTGAAATTGCCAATCATCAGTGATTACTGATTACTGAGAAGATAAGCATTTTATAGATAAACCTACGGAAATTAATTTGAATGACTATATCTGTTTGGCAACAACCAGAAATTATTCGCTGGATACAGATTGTAGCGGATAGCTATCGCCAGCTATTGGGGAAGAATTTAATTGATTCGGTTGATACTCCAGAACAATTATCCAAAACGTTATTTTATGCGCCATTTGTGCTGGTTTCTCATGGTATTCAAGCAGAGCCTATTTTTAACTATGGTAATCAAACGGCTTTACAATTATGGTCTTTGAGTTGGGACGAATTTATTACAACCCCTTCTGCTACCAGTGCTGAACCAGTCGCCAGAGAGGAACGGGCAGGAATGCTCCAGCAGGCAAAAGAACAGGGATATATTGAGAATTACCAGGGGGTGAGGATCTCTAGTCAAGGCCAAAGATTTTTAATTAAACAAGCAACCCTGTGGAATTTAACTGATGAATCTGGACAGAACTGTGGGCAAGCTGCAACTTTTCCTAATTGGGAATGGCTTTGATTGACTGCGGTATTTCTAATCAACATTTTGTTAACGATTAAGGATCTCGTCTGGTTAGATGTGTGAAAATTACAGGTAATTAGAAACCGAATTAACAAAAGTATCACAAAGCGCGATCGCCCATGAATGAGAATCTACCTATAGCTTATATTTCTGCTTTACTAGCAATTTTAGTTTTTGCCGCGATCTATATTCTGCGAGAAGTTATTAAAACTCGTAAACAAGAAAGCACCTTTTCTCGCCTGCAAGACAAGCTTAAAAAAGAGAAAGGCACTGCCGAAGAATATTATGAATTGGGAAGTCTGTATTTAGATAAAAAGTTGTTTGTTCAGTCGATCACTCTCCTCGAAAAGGCTTTGAAAGTAGACAAGCAGTTGCCAGAAGAAAATCAGGCTTTAATCCACAACGCGATGGGTTATGCTTACTTTGCTCAAGAACAATACGACATTGCCATCAGACAGTATAAAGAAGCTTTAAAGCTTTATCCTGAATACGTAATTGCGTTTAACAATCTGGGTAACGTCTATGAGAAAAAACAGATGATTGTCAAAGCTGTAGAAACTTATAGAGAAGCATTAGAATATGACCCTGAAAATAAAACTGCCCAACAGCGTCTTAATTCGTTAGAAAAGCGTCTTGTTCCCTCTAACTCAAGATAGAAGCTAAAGTTTGTCTGAGCATGTTATTGCTAATAAACAGCAGTAATTGCCTTAAAAACAGACTTGAGGTGTATTACTGCTGTCGATAAAAAACATTGCTGTAGGAGAACAAGCAATATGGGTGACGTAATCCGCATTCTCTTGTCAATTTTAATACCACCATTAGGAGTATTTCTTCAAGTTGGTATAGGCGTAGACTTTTGGATCAATATTCTGTTAACTCTACTCGGCTATTTTCCTGGTTTAATTCATGCTATTTGGATTATTACGAAGAAATAATTGAAAGTTAACCAACTTAGAACCCAATGTACGGCTGTTAAAGTTATTCTTTTAACAGCCAAAAACCAGCAAAAGCTTCGGAATTGGGATCTGATTGTACTGCTAAAAAGTGGACTCCATTGGCTTTTTGTTTTGCAGTCTCAAAATCTTCTGCCTGCTTAACAATTTCTTGGTTAGTTAAGTTAATTAATGTCCAGCTATCACTCAATCCTGTTTCTAAACGTAGTTGAGGACGAGCAGATTTTTCTAGCTGAAGATAACCCATTTCTAGTCCCGACATCCAGGCTGCCAAGGGAGTGGCGCGGGGAGAATAGATAATTAAGCCAGGGATCGCCGTATCAGTCTTTATATCTAACAGGGAGAGGGCAAAAGATTCTTGAAAAGCAATCTCCCAATCTGGCATATCATCAAAATCAGCAGCAGATAGGCTAACAAAAGTCCATTTGTCCCCGCGATCGCCTTTTACCGCATCTGGCAGAGAAATTGCGTTTAACGGGGGATACTGTACCGAAGTAGCATTAGCCGTCTTGAGATCGAATCCCTCCATTTGGGGGTAAACATCAATCATTCTTTGGGCAAGCCACTGATTTAACGCATAGGTGCGACGACTGGGTACAGGGTTAATTCCAGCATCTTCGCAAGCTTTGACAATCATGTTGTTCATCTGGCGACGAAAAAAGCGGATTTTTTTGGGTGTTGTAGCTGCTTCGGCGATCGCTCTTTCAATTGCTTCTCTTAACCATAATGAATTTACGCTGGTACTGGGACAATATTCAGCATATTTGAATAGAGTAGCAGGCGATCGCTCTATACTATTGGAACTTTCACAGATCAAAACTTCCCAAAGTTTTTTACCTGCTTCATCTAAGACGGGACGTGAATAAAAATCTAATTCCCAAACTGTATTACTCATATCCACCAACAAACCCTTAAAATCGCATAATTAACTTAGTTATTAGTTTACCGAGATGCGGCCCATCTTTGGATGTGTCGTCATAATAGTAGTAGGTGAATCAAGAGTAATTAATAATTTTGTACCCAAAATGATCGATCTGTATACTTTTACCACTCCAAATGGTCGCAAAGCTTCTATCATGCTGGAAGAGATCGGCTTAGATTATCAGGTTCATAGTGTTGATATTACTAAGGGAGAACAGTTTGCGCCTGAGTTTGTCGCTATCAATCCTAATAGCAAAATTCCCGCAATTGTCGATCGCGATGCCGAGTTGACGATCTTTGAATCGGGAGCAATTTTAATTTACTTAGCGGAAAAGACAGGAAAATTACTATCTACTGAGGTAAAACAGCGCTTTAATACAATTGAATGGCTAATGTTCCAGATGGGTAGCATTGGGCCAATGTTTGGGCAATATAATCACTTTAATAAGTATGCCCCAGCCAAAATTCCCTATGCCATCGATCGCTATCACAAGGAAACCTTAAGACTTTATGATGTCCTGAATAGTCAATTGGCTAAGACAGAGTATATTAGCGGTGCTGATTATTCGATTGCTGACATTGCCATCTATCCCTGGGTAGCTGCTTTTGAGTTTATGGAGTTGACCTTAGAGAATCATCCACAGCTCAAACAGTGGTACGAAACGCTCAAGCAACGTCCAGCCGTAGATAGAGGGATGAAAGTACCAGGGTAACTATGATCGAATTATAATTAAGCGATTAGGCTCCGCCTACCCTTCGGGATCGCTGATTATTTTTGTTGCTGATTGGATATTAACATTCAGCAAATTCCTAGCGGTTGATGTTGAGATACCTGTGGCAAGATAAAACTGAACTTTTTTGATTTAACCATAAATAAAATTACGACCATGACTGAGCCTTTTCATTTTCCCGACGGTAGAGTAGCTAATAATGCCGAAGATTTATTAAAACTCTGTGAGCAGTATCCCGATGACGCCACAAGCTTTTTAGTTCGACAAGATCTAGAGAAATGGCTTGCTTATATTGGCGACTATGATATTGCTGAATGTGCTGCCAATGCGCGCCAAATTGAGCTTGGCGATCGCCAAAAGTTAGAAGACTTTTTAAACAAGTGTCATTCTTTAACTGCACCTGAGCCTGTACCTTCTGCTGTGACGGAAACCAATATTGAGGAAAACGAGGAAAACATTGAGGAAAATCTCAGCGTACCAAAATCAGTTTCCACCACGATTGAATCTTCCCCAGAACTGATCGCTAATGCCAATGTTGCTGAATCTGAAGCGCTAGAAGCAGCAGAAGCATCCTTAACCGAAGCAATACCACCCAAGAAGCCAGAATCTGTAGAATCATCTGACAAGTCGGCAGTTAAGACTTCTAATTCAAATGCTACCAAAAACGAGAAAAAACCTAGCTTCTTCCAAGTAGTTGCTAAATTTATTGTCAACATTCTTTATCGCAATAAAGCTTAAAAGATCGTGGTGAGCAAGTTATTAGTATTTAAAAATATTTAAGATTTGCTCACCCCTCAAATAGCGATTTAGAAGGTGCGCATTTTGCAGCCTTAGTTTGATACTTATCAAAGTTTTTAGCTAGATCTGTTGGCACTTTTGCCCATTCTAAATCTGGTATTTGTGCGCTAATTTCTGCTGCGATTTCCCAGATAGGGCGAGCTTTAGGATCAAATTTAAACAATTGCATCTTGGTTTTGAATTGTGTTTGAGCGGTTATTTCTTATTTTTATTTAAGGTAAATCCGTACTTCCTATTAAATAGCGATCGCATTCATGAGCAACACCACGACCTTCGTTAAATGCCCAAACTACTAAGCTTATTTAATTTTAGGACATCTTGAAAAAATTACAATTTGTCGTAATACTTATAGTTTACAAGTTACAAGATCGTTTTCAAACCAGTTTTTTAAACACAATTGAAATATATCGCTATATTACAGTTTCTCAATTTAATAAAATAATAGTGACAACGTTAGACTATGCTTTTGTTGATGTTGGAGCAGAAAAAGCTGCATATATTGGTCTGAGTGATATGTCACTATGGGCTAAATCTTCTGAAGAAGTTTTACATCTTAATTTAGTTCGTGAATTTATAGTTTCGGATATTTATCATAATATAGGTGTAGAACCCTTGGTTTATCTATTAAAAAATTAGAAGATCAAATAGGTTATAAAAGAATTAAACAGATCCAAGCAGAAAATGAAAATATTATATTTTACTCACAAATAGCCAAGAGAAATTCAGTAAGTACTGGTTTTCTAGTAAATATTGAAGGTACAGCTGCTTTCCTTCATGACAGTCATATAAATTCCAATTTTATTGAAAATAAAAATAATAATCTTAGAACACCTTTGCAAATATTAAATAATAAAAAATATTCTTTATGTGTAAGTAATAAATTTGCGTTGTTTACCTAAGAGTAAAACAAATAAAAATTGGCGATCTTATAACAGGAAAAGTAATAAAAATTAAAGACTATGGTTTATTTATAGATATTGGGGAAGGCGTTGTGTTGTTACATATTTCCGATATTTCTCAAGATACTGTTAATTCAATAGACTTAAACAGTATTTTTAAAGTTGATGATGAAATAAAAGCGATTGTTATTTGGATGAATATTGAAAAAAGACGTGTTGCAGTTTCTACAAAAGAACTTGAACAAGAGTCAGGAGATATGCTTAAAACCCCACAATTGGTTTATAGAAATGCCGAAAAAATGGCAGCAAAATACCGTAGTAAACGAGAAAATTTACTGTGACAAACAAAATATCTGACTTTTGAACTAGAAAAAATAGTATTTCGCCCGTCTTAAAATCATTACTTGCTCTACTCGTCAACTTAAGCAAATCTGTACTCATCATTAAATAACGATCGCACTCATGAGCAACACCACGACTTTTTAATACAACAAGGCATAACTAAAATAGTTCTATAATGCTTTATTACCTTTTTATTACTACCAGATTACTCAAATCTATTATCCAATTAATAATGCAACAGGAAAGTTCTGTAAAATTTCTCCCACTGCTAAATTTTCTCCTGTTATTGTTTGGTTATCGATTAGATTATGCCAATTTTTAGGTACTAACTTGAGGCTGGTATCTTCCCATATTTTTGTACCAAGAGGAAGTTGTCCTGGTTTAATGATTCCAGTTAAAAACCGAGGTGCGATCGCCACAATAGTTTTGTCGCCATAATTTCTACTAAAAGCAATCAGATGATTGTGATATTTACCAGTAATTTCTATTGGTTGATAATTTCCGTTTTGAAATATTTTTATATATTCTTTTCTGGCTTTTAGTAACTGATGAGTTAAGAAAAGTTTGATCTTACCATTTTCTTTCGTTGCAATTAGTTCTTTAAGTAGTTGTAGAATATCCTGTGAACTTTTTAGTTTAATTTCTTGTAAAAATTTTCTTCGTTTTTGATAATCTATAGGACGACGATTATCGGGATCGACTAAACTTAATTCCCATAGTTCTGCACCCTGATATAAATCTGGTACGCCAGGCGCTGTATTTTTAATTAACACTTGGGAAAGAGAATTATAAATACCGTATTCAGCTATTTGCTGCTGAAAAGGTCGAAAATGCTGTAAGAAATTAGATTCTTGAGGAGATAAAACTCGTTCAATAAAACTCATCAATGCTTGTTCGTATTCTTCATTAGGACGCAACCAGGCTGTATTAACTTTAGCTTCTCTAACTGCTTTGAGCATGTAATCCTTAATTCTGGTCAGAAATGCTGATTCTTCGTCTTCAAAGGGAAAAGTTCCTAATAAAGTCTGATATAAAAAATATTCATCATTAGCATCGGGAACTACTCCTTGTTTATGTACTTGATTAATTTCCCGCCATTGATTAACGGTACGTGACCACTCTTGAGGAATTTCCGACAGCACGTTCAATCTACTGCGTGCATCTTCACCCCGCTTAGTGTCGTGGGTAGCAGTGGTATTCATCCCATGCTGCCAATGTTTGACTTTATTTTGATTAAACTGATGAAATAAATCCAACTCGATCCCAAAGTGACTGGGGTTTCCTCCTACCTCATTTAATGATAGTAATCGGTTATAAACATATAAAAGTGTATCTTCAACTCCCTTCGCCATTAATGGGCCTGTTAATTGTTGGGATCGCATAACAAAATATAGCCATTTTTCTGCTTGAGTTTTACTATGACCATCTTCGTATTTCAACAGCAGTATTTTTTGAATAAAGTTTAATTCATTAACTAGTAAGGGAGCTTTTTTCTGAGCAGCTTTGATAGTTTGATTGATATATTCTCGATCTATTTCTCTTACACCGTTTTCATCAATATAGGTACGATAAATAGGGAACAGTACTAACACTTCAAACAGAGCATTTTTTAAACCATATGTAGTAAAATCACTCCCTTCCCTCGTATCAGAAGCGATTTTTTTGAGAATTCGAGCTAGATTTTCTAGATCTCCTCCTAAGTTTTTCTCTAAAAATAAAGCCTGCTTTTCATAAAATAAATCTTGATAATCAGCTTTTAAACCAGTAAATTGAGTATAAATTTGACTAAAATCTGCTTCATTTTCTGATTGACAAAATAAACCATTGACGTAATTAAGAAATTCGTAGCCACTTGTACCTTGAATTTGCCATTGTTGTGGTAAATCTTCAGTTAATTCGAGAATTTTTTCGACGGTAATATAAATATCGCCTAGTTTTGTTCTCAGTCTAGTTAAATATTCAGCAGGATTATATAAACCATCTATATGATCTATTCGTACTCCTGTAAATTTATTTTCAGCGACTAATCGCTCAATTAATTCGTGAGTTTTATTAAATACCTTTAACTCTTCTACCTTGACAGAAATTAATTCATTAACTGTAAAAAAGCGACGATAGTTAATTTGTTGAGCGGCAACTTTCCAAAATGATAAACGATAAAATTGTTCGGCAAGTAAATTATCTAATAAATCAAAGCTTTTGGGATTACCAACTTTACCGTTGAATTCCTTGAGATTATTTTGAATAAATTCTTCTACAGTAGAATTTTGCTGATAAGCTTCTGCAAGTAGATTTTTGACAAAAACTTTTTGCTCTAAACGTTCTTTGTCTTTAGTATCTTTAGGTAAGTTCTTAAGCAAATAGATAATTCCTATAAACTTAATAAAATCTGGATGTTGCCGACCTAACTTTTGCTCTAATATATTTAAATTATAAGTAATGAAAGTTAAATAAGATTCAATTCTTACTGGTAACTCTAAGCCAAAATAAGTAACTATTAAATTTTGTTTCTGATAGTCAAGCTTAATCTCGCCTCTTTCTAAACAATTGCCATAAAAATCACCTAAGAAAGGAGCAAGTACCCGTTCATTCATTTCTTCATCAGATTGATTCCAATTAATATCAAAAAAATCAAAGAATTCGGAATCTTGACCATTTTCTAAAACATCCATTAACCACAGGTTATGACTATCGTAAGCCATATGATTAGGAACAATATCTTGTAACCAACCCATTTGATGCTGGTGGATTTCTGCACTTAATTTAGCAAAGTCTGATTTCGTTCCCAATTCGGGATTAAGCATAGTTGAGTTGGTTACATCATAACCATGAGTACTTCCTTGAGTAGCTTGAAAAATAGGTGAAGCGTAAAAATCGGAGATTCCTAAATCGGCTAAATAAGCAACAATCTCTTGAGCCTGCGCAAAATTAAATTCGGCGTGAAATTGAATTCTATAGGTCGCTGTTGGAATACGCATTGATTAAAAGATAAAAAAATTAAAAGACCAAAAGCGATCGCCAAAAATAGACAATTTTACTGTTGGTAAACTACAAAACGATAAGATAAGAACATTGAATGTTTATATCCCCGCTTGATATTTACCACTTTGAAATTGCGATCGCTTCTATCTAAAGAAAGGTTTGTGTCTCGGCAGCTAACTTTAAACGCCCAATTAAAATTCAACTAAGTTTTGAATATTTTATTTGATAGGGAATTTCTTCTACGGGTAAGCACTCGCTATCGAGATTGTCATAGGTAAGCTGAAGTCTTCGCTCTCCCGCATATTTAATCAACTGACCACTATACAACTCGGCTTTTGTTCCCAGACTTTGAATCCGCACCTTACCGTTGAAAACAGTTGCTCTGGCTAAATAAATGACTAAATCATCTCTGGAGGGACGATTAACCGTAGTACTGGCAGTTAAATGGGCTATTCCTCGTTCATCTATCTCTTGAGTCATTGCCATCGCCGTATTGCGAATGCCACGAATTGCAACAATTGCAGCAGCAACTGCCATCGTAATATCTATACCGCTATCAGTCAGAATTTTGCGCGTCGAAAGATATTGAAAGTTTTTCTCGCCTAAATCATCGCGAATACGACGATGGATCATATTATGCGGGCGATAATCTAATAAAGCGCCCACAATCGCCCCACAGGCATGACGGGGTTCACGCCAAGGAGATTCACGGGTTTTGCCATAAATGCGCTGCTCTCCTTCTTCTAAACGTCCCACATGAGTCTTGAGATCTGTTGCCACTAAAACCATGGATTGAGAATTACCTTCATACAGTCTACGGCGTAGTGGTTCATCCATCTGATGTGCTACAGTGACATGGGCTAATGTTGCTCCGTTGTCTGTCCCACCTCCAGCGGGGAAAAATGCCTCTAGCTTGAGTTCGCCAATTTCCGATAGGGTAGCAAAGCGCGATGCTACAACATCTCGATATCGTTTAGTAACCTCTCCCTGGTGAATGCGATCGCCACAGTTGGTATAGGCTAAAGTGGTAACTACGCTGGGCAAGCTCAAGTCAGCGCCACAGATCTGCATATCGGTCATACTAGAGGCAGCAAGCTGTAGTTCGTCTCTCAACAACTGTAAGCCGTTAATTAAAGCATAGCGATCGCTGACAATTTCGTTCAGATAATTATGATAAGCATTTCTTTCCATGCCAAAACTAGCGGAAAGTTGCCAAAATTTATCGATTCGTTTTTGGGCAGACTCAGCATCAAAAGTAAGAGACATATAACAATTATTAGTAGTTATTCAATTATTAGTTACCAGTCAATAGACTAGACGATTTGGCTTTTAAGGTCATTAACTTTGTCTAATTTTTCACGATTATGATTTATTAGCGCGATCCCGAAGGGTAGGCGGAGCCTAATCGCAATTATTAAATAATTACTAAATAATTGCTAGATGAACAATGGCATCGCCTTGATTAACCAGTGGATTCTGAATATGACTAATCACAATACCCTCGATCGTGGCGCGGATAGGAACTCTTCTTTCACCAAAAGCATTAGTAATGTAGCCTAACTCTTGCTTTCTAGTAACGCGATCGCCCAGATGGACTAAGAGATGAAAAATACCACCATAAGACGCTCGAATCCATTTACTTTTTTTTGCTTGAAGCGATTCGCCGATGGAGGGGACAAGTTCGTGTTCATACATATCTAAATGCTTCATCACGCCAAAAATCCCAGAAATACCAACTTTAATCGCTAAAGGATTGAGACGCAAAGCTTCCCCAGCTTCATAAAGCAGCACAGGAATACCTTTTTTAGTCGCTGCATGACGTAAAGAGCCATCTCTAGTACTGGAGTGCATCATTAAAGGTGCGCTAAAAGCTTGAGCGCAATGATAAGTAGTTTTGTCTTCTAAATTAGCTCGAATTTGGGGCAAATTAATGCGATGTACCGCAGCAGTATGGAGATCGATGCCATAATCACTCCGTTCCACAATTTCGCGCATAAATAAGTTGGCTAATCGCGAAGCTAGAGAGCCATTTTCCGAGCCAGGGAAAGAGCGGTTCAAATCTCGGCGATCGGGTAAATAGCGCGATTGTTCGATAAAGCCAAAGACATTGACAATCGAAACGGCAATGACTGTTCCCTTAAGTTTGAGAGGATCGATCCGCCCCAAAACTTGAGCAATAATTTCCACTCCGTTTAGTTCATCACCGTGAATCGCCCCACTAAGCCAGAGAGTATGTCCTGGCTCAATCCCATTAACGACAGTAATCGGTAGAGAAACCAGGGTTTTAGTGGCCAAACGGGTTACAGGCAGCTCAAAACGGCGTAATTCTCCTGGGGCTATGATTTCCTTGGCAATTTCAATAATATTATCTGACACAAAATTTACAGTTGAAATCTAAAACTCCTAGTATCTAATGCGATCGCTCAATATGCCAGAAGAATGATCCCGCTCTTCTATTTGTTCGGCATTTTTGCTAATAAATTCAATAATTTTACCAGCTACATCAATTCCCGTTGCGCTTTCAATTCCTTCTAATCCAGGAGAAGAATTCACCTCCATCACTACAGGGCCATGATTAGAACGCAATAAATCTACGCCAGCAATTTTTAAGCCCATAGCTTGAGCAGCCCTAATTGCCGTCTCAATTTCTTCAGGTGATAGTAAGGCTTCTTCGGCATTGCCACCGCGATGAAGATTAGAACGAAATTCTCCTTCTGCGCTCTGACGTTTCATCCCAGCGATTACCTGATCCCCCACTACAAAACAGCGTAAATCGGCTCCCCCAGCTTCTTTGATAAACTCCTGAACTAAAATATTGGCATCCAAACCGCGAAAGGCTTCAATTACTGATTTAGCTGCTTGATAGGTTTCTGCTAGCACTACGCCAATACCTTGAGTACCTTCTAGAAGTTTAATCACTAACGGTGCGCCACCAACCATCTCAATTAATCCATCAATATCTTGAGTGGCATGGGCAAATCCTGTAATGGGTAAACCTACCCCTTCCCTCGCCAAAATCTGCATCGAACGTAGTTTATCTCGACTACGGGAAATCGCCTGGGATTGATTAGGGCTAAAAACATCCATTACTTCAAACTGCCTGACTACCGCCGTGCCATAAAAAGTTTTCGACGCGCCAATGCGGGGAATAATGGCATCAAAATTCTCCAGGGGCTGACCTTTATAGACAATAGTGGGCTTTTTAGACGTGATGTTCATATAGCAGCGTAGGTAATCAATCACTCTCATATCATGCCCCTGTTCTTGCCCTGCTTCTCTTAAGCGCTTAGTCGAGTAGAGATGAGGGTTCTGCGAAAGAATTGCTATTTTCATGTTGCGAATTTCGATAAATTTGATCGGGGCTACTTATATTCTTATATTTTTATGGTTTGCGACAACTTTGAAGAAAAGAACTACCAGGATCGACTAAAAACTTATTGCGAACGGCTTGTCTTCCCAGCAGCATCCGAAAGCCCATCACATCTCTATTGGTTAAAGATAATTCGATCGCCCAAGTGTATTTACCTACTTCAATATTCGTTTTGATCACTGGTCTAAATTGCGCTGTTCCCCCAGAGTTACGTATTTTGCGGTATTCCAATAATTCTGCTTCGGTGGTAATTATGGTCTGATCATCACGCTGGAAGGGATGAATCTCAAAGCGAATAATTTTTTTGCCGTTTTGCGATCGCTCTTGGATATTAAACGCATGAATCGCTGAAGACCTTGCTCCTGTATCTATTTTTGCCTTAATTCTGCCAATTTTTAGCTGAGGTAAAGTGACAAATTCTCGCCAGCCAATGATTTTACTAGCTGAAGTAAAGTCACCAGTATCGTTTCGGTTTTGATGATGAGACACAAAAATAGGGGTGTATTTTAAATTAGTTTCAGTTGTTCAACTAAAAATTTTCAGCAATTCGGCTGAATTTATTTCTGGTGATTATCTGTATATTATAGGTATCTAAAATGATTGCTTTTGTCTAGTGTAGTGAACGCCGATGAGCTGAAATCAGACTAGATAAGAAAAAGGCATCAGCGATTACTGATACCTCTGGAGTCCCACGAACTGTAATGTACCAAAATTTGGTACTCATACAGGATAGTCCGAATTTTCTCCTGTAATGTATAGAAGCATACCATTTTTCAACAATTTTGTTGAATCGCGGTTTTTTAGAGCAATATCGCTCTAATTAAGCTGTTAATTGACCTTAATCCAAGCTGCTTCGGCGGCTCTCTTTTCTGCTTCCTGTTTACGACGATCTTTGCCAGTGCCGTAGATTTTTCCCTGAATTGATACTTGAGCGGTGAACTCTTTGGCGTGGTCTGGCCCAGATTCGGCAATAATTTGATATTCAGGTTTGGTTTGATAATTAGCTAATGCCCACTGCTGAAGGCGGTTTTTGCTATCGATAAAGGTTGCTTGGGGTTTTAATAAATCTAGATCTGGTTGCGCGCTCACCTGAGAATTACTAAAATCGGTAACTAATTGTCTAGCCAAAGGTTGAAATATTGGCAAAATATACTCACGCACAGCCTCTGTTCCTGCATCTAAAAAATATGCGCCGATTGTGGCTTCAAAAGTGTCATTGAGTAAAGAAGCATTAGTTCTGCCACCATCTTTATCTGTCCCTTTCCCCAAGCGCATAAGTTTGCCTAAACCGAATTTTGCCCCTAGCTGACCTAACTGCTTTTCATCCACCAGTCGCGATCGCATCTGAGTTAGTTGAGCTTCATTAATCGTCGGATACATCTTGTATAGCATCTCGGCAATCACGAATCCCAATACCGCGTCACCCAAAAATTCTAACCGTTCATTGTCTGCTGATTGAGGATTTTCGTTGACATAGGAACTGTGGGTTAAAGCAAGTTCAAACAAGCTAGAGTTATTGAAGTTCGGTAGTTGATGCTGCATGTTGCTCAATAATCGCAGTCTGTTCGGCTAAACTGAAGCACAGAGGTCTTCTTGCTCACAATAGATAATTTTAAGGGAAAAGCGATCGCCATTCACATTTACTGGATTTAGAAGCTAATTCACATTAAAAGTATATTAAATTACAAATATGTTACTGGTAATCATTTTGGCTTTACTGTTAATTGGCAATTGGTTTTTGACAGAAACTCTAATATTTACTCCCGTAGATTTAGCGATTCGTTTTACCTCTCTTGGTTGGTGGGTTTTAGCCTTATTATTAATCTCGTTTGCCGCTTGGTGTATTAGTGATGATTGAGCGATCGCGATTCTAATTTGCCAATGCCAACTGCTTCAAAGGTTCGAGTAAACTTAAAGGTAGATTTAACTGGTTCAATTGCCAGCGCTCGTTTTCGGGATGATCTAGATCGTAACCATGATAATCTGTTCCCCCAGTCATCAATAAATTATGCTCTTGACACAATTGCTGGAGACGATGCACCTTATTATTACCATGATGCGGATGATACACTTCGAGTCCCATTAATCCTGCTGCTAATAACTCTGGCAGCACATCTTCAACCTTGCCACCACGGAATAAATAAGGATGCGCCCAAACAGGAATTCCCCCACAATCACGAATTAAACCAATGCCTTCTTGAATGGAAAACTTTTCATAATGGACATAAGCTGGTCGATCTTCGCCTAAAAATCGCTCAAAAGCTTCTTGACTAGAACTAACATAGCCTGCCTTAATCATGGCGCTAGCAATATGCGGACGACCTAGGGCTAGATTACCGTCTAACTGCTCTAATTCTAGGGGATAACCCATCTGAGCTAAATTAGCTACCATCTGTTTGGCGCGACGCTTTCTCCCTGCTAAACGTTCTGCTAGAGGCGCTTCTAGTAACGCTCTTTGCGGATAGTAACCGAGAATATGTAGCGATCGCCCTTTGTGAACCGTACTTAATTCCACTCCTGGTACAATTTCCAGCTGGTATTGTTTCGCCGTAGCGATCGCCTCATCCCAACCATGTAATGTATCATGATCGGTAATCGCCAGCGCTTTGACCCCTGCCTGAGCAGCTCTATCTACTAGCTGTTGGGGAGTTAAAATACCGTCAGAATAAGTAGTATGGGTATGTAGTTCGATCATTTTTGGGGGTGCAGTGAGGAGAGCTTAATTACACTTGGCTGCTCACTCTATATATTCTACATATATCGATTTGATTTTTTGATTGATTGAGTCTTTTGCTAGTGGATAATATAAAGAATCTTCAGTAATTAAAAGAGCAGCTTCAATTGCTTGTTGAAAGTCCCCCTTGTCTGCGCGTTGCTCGGCAATTAAATATATTTGCTTATTCCATTGACTAATTAGATTCCGCGCTTCAAGATATCCTGTTGCTCCTGGAACTATCTGCCGTGCAATTGCAATTGCCTGATTGTAAGATGATGCCTGATCGGGATTAATTAAGATTTTTGCTTTGGCTTTTGCTAGATAATTGTGATTGAGATCCTGTGTCTGCGCTATTAACTGCCAGTTTTTCACTGATGCGCTTGCTTCTTGAGCAATTAATTGAGTCGAGGAATAATTTTGGGGAATTAACTTAGCAGCTGCGATCGCCCCCGCTAAATCTCCATCGTTCGCTCTTCCTTTAGCAATATCTAGAATTGTTTCACTCCAACGAATAATGTCTGCTCGCGCTTGGGGATCAAAGGAAGGCTCTAGTTCAATTTTTCTGGCATGTTCAATTGCACGATTAAATGGCGAAGCTTGGCTATCGCTTAAAAAAACAGTACTACTTGGAGGTAGAGTTGCTGCTGCTTGTGAATCTAAATCGAGATAAATTTTGGCTTTCTCTAAAAGGTTGCTCGCTTGAGAAGATGACTGAAATAGAATTAGCGAGACGAGGATGAAAATTTTAGTGCTGGTTAATAATAGCCAGTGCCACCAAAATCTTTGATTTGTTCTCAAACTACACTGAGATTCAAGCGGTATGACAGGAGCTTGGCTAACAATCTGCTGGCGATCGACATTGAGTGGATAAGACTGTAAATCGGCAAAGTTAGGTAGCTTGATGTTCCGTTGCAAAGCTTGAATAGGGCAAGAATCAAAGGATTGCTGTTTAATTTCAAAAGATTTGATTTTTGCGCCAATTGGTAAGAGAGCTAATTGTTCAGTTTTTTTGCGACATAGTAAATCAGCTAAGGGAAGAACTGGTTGTCGATCGCTACTAGAAATTGCTCCATAGTTTAGCATAGGAAATTATTACTTTATTTTGGCATCCTTGATAGCTCAAGAAAATTGCTTTGTCAATCTATTAGAGTAGTTTTTAGGCTTGATAGACTACGCTGTTGATTAACTAGCTTTTAGCTTTTACACCTAGTCTTTAACTCGTAGCTATGGCTAATTCCTCACTCAGCTCAAAATTAGCGGTAACCTTTTGAACATCATCCAATGATTCGAGAGTTTCAATCAGTTTAATCAGCGATCGCCCTTGTTCTGGCTCGCTTACTTCAATCGTATTGTTGGGTATCCAGCGTAATTCTATTTCGTCGCTCGAAAAATCATATTTTTGCAGAGTTTGGTTCAAATTTTCGAGGTTAGCAACTTCTGTTAGTACTTCGGCACTTTGTCGATCGTCGTACATTTCATAACTGTCTGCTCCACCTTCAATGGAAGCTTCCAGCAATTTTTCCTCATCTACGTCTGTGACAATTACAACCCCCTTCTGCTCAAACATCCAGCTAACACAGCCTGTCTCTCCTAAGTTTCCGCCATTTTTAGTAAATGCTGTACGCAGATAGGCAACGGTACGATTACGATTATCCGTCAACGCTTCAACCAAAATCGCTATGCCTCCTGCACCATAACCTTCATAGCGGATTTCTTCTAGGCTGGCTTCACCATCTTGATAAGTTCCTGCTCCTTTAGCGAGCGATCGCTCAATACTTTCATTGGCAACTCCTGCTGCTTTGGCTTGATTGATTGCTGTCCGCAGTTGAAAATTACCATCAGGATCGGCAACACCGTTGCGTGCTGCCACAATAATTGCCCTCGATAGTTGGGTAAAGGTTTTACCTTTTTTAGCATCGACTCTGGCTTTTTGCCGCTTGATATTTGCCCACTTACTATGTCCCGCCATTTTTGGTTTAAGCCTATCTCTCGTTAACCAACATAATTTAGGTAGTTTATTTTACAGGTGATTTAGCTTTAAGGTTTTTTGCGCTTTTGGGCATCAGGACAAGGAGGAGAAGCCAGTGAGCCATCGAGCCATCCTGTTGCTTGATTGAGGTGCTGTAATGCTAATTCAGGCTGTTCTTTTAATAGCAAGACGAGTGCTGAGGTTAGCTGTTGTTTGGCTTGAGCTGTTCGATTGCCTTTAAGACGATGCCAGTTTTGGTGAGCAATGACGCTCCGTTCAACTAGAGCCTGTGCTAGCTCTAAATCTGTTAGTTCAGCAGGAACTTTATTTTGCTTGCTGGAGATCGGCGTTACGTTAAACATAGGTTAATATCGTGTCGTTCTAAATTGCTTTATGCTTAATTTTAATAATTTTAGCGATGTCATCCCCTAAATCTGGCGATACTCAAGAAAATGAATTGGCACAGATCTTGATTGAAGTAGAGCAATCTCTGGTGCAGCTTCAGTTACGACACACTCAGGTTAAACAAGATTGGGAAAAGCGATCGCAAATTAAAGCGCGTCAGCAAGAGTTAAAACAGCAACAAGCTAAATCTCTGCCTCAACCTCTGAAAACTGAACTACGCAGTCTACAACAAGAATTGGATCGCCTGGAGCTAACCCTCGAAAGTGTTCTCTTACCCGATATTTTTTGGCAGGTAATACGTTTTGTCTTTTTGGGAATTGCGATCGGCTGGTTTTTACATATTTATGCCACCTAACCCATTATTTTTGATTTTTTCCTAATTTATCGCAATAAAACTTAAGATTTGTGCTGTTTCAGCTAGAAAATTCTGGCAATTTCAAAGTTCTATTTTAGAATGATAGAGGGCGGAGACAAAAGTTTCCGTTCACTCCTCACACCACACTCCGCTCGGAAATTTATCGGGCGGTTTTCTCTTAAGAATTTAGCTCTAGCATCATAACTTCTTATAGCTTCATTTTGAGTCAGTTGAGCCACATTTTGCTTTGTTTTCTTGGTGCTTATATTACGCTAGATCTTGTTTAGCGATCTCATCTAAATAATAATGCGATCGGGTAGCTCTTTGATTTTAACGTCTTCGGTAAAGCCATCATAAACTATTTCAATATAGTCGAACAGGTTAGAACCAAGGGTATTACCGTGCATGAAAGTCAATACAGTTTTACCGTCATTCATAATATTCATAAAATAGATGAAATATGCAATTTTGGCTAACAGTAGGTAAATAATAATTTCTTTTTTAAAGATTTTTAATTTATGCTCAATTATAAAGTAGTAGAATAATCCGCCAAAAGGGAAAAAGATAAAAGCAAATCTGTTGGAAAACAAGAAGATATTGCGTCCCATCAGCATAATTGCTAAAAAGATCGGATATAAAAATTTAAGTACTTTTTCTTGAGGACTTTTGACTACTTTATTATTTACTAAAAAGATAATAATCAGAAAAACGATAACTTGCTCGACAAAGGCAATGCCCAAATCCTCAGATTGAACTTGCTGTCTACCATAGCGGTAGGTTTTAATTAAGATAATTGAAGAATAGGGAGACGGTAAAAATTTAGCTATAAAAGAAGATAAATCGAAAACAATCGAAGTACTAAAAGCTGCGGTTATGCCAAATAAAACTATACAAAATACTGTTACTTTAGATTCTAAAAGTTTAACTTTATTGTATAACAGTAAAATTGGTAAATAGAGGATGTTTCCAATATGCGTTAATACACTTAATAAATATAATCCCCACATCCAGACTTTTTTATCAATAAAAATCAAAGCAATTAAAAAAATTATAGTGGCGATATATTGTCTGAGTAAAAATGCTTGATAACCAATAAAATTAGGTGTACTGACAATAAATAAAGCTAATAGTGCATAGTTTTTGGGAGAAAATGCTTTGACAATTACAAAAAAAGTTGCCAAATTAATAGCTAATGACCAAAAGAAGACAAAGGCATATCTAGAGCCTCCAGAAAACAAATAAATTGGATAGCTAAGTAGCCACATGACAAACTCAAATCCGCCTCCTCCAGAAACCTCAAAAGGAGTTTCTTTTCCTAGCATTTCATAGTTATCAACATAAACTGCTAAATCGGAAATTATATCGACAGAAGAGACAAAAACTGTAAGAGTAAGAACTACTACTAAAATAATTAGTAGATTAAGTCGACTCTTTTCTTTCTTATTTAAGTGGACGAAATAGAGCAGTGCAAAAACACCTAAAATCGGTGAAAAAAACCATAGGGCTAGACCGATAAATAAGAAGATTACTTTGTCATTTTTGCGACTGATAAAGCTATTGGCATCGCCATTGATTAAATTTCTTTGCATTTAATTTGTTCAATTTTCTCCGTAATCATGATTATCTGATAATTTTTTAGATTTATTAATTTTGAGATTAATTAAATATTACTAATCAACTTAGCCTTTTGGAATAAAGCTTTTAAAAGTAACTGATATTTGCGAGGCACTGCTTGTTTAATCAATAAAAATAAAAAATAGTTCAGGGGAATAAGTCGATCCCGTAGTCCTGCTACTAGTATTTTAATTGCCTGTGGTTTTTTTTCAGCATCTACGAGCATTTTTGGGGCGACTTCCTTCAAGATAAATCCTTTAATTGCTCGATCACAAATGTGGTCTTGATAAGTATTAATCCAGTTTAAAGAAAGTTGATAGTTGTTGATTTTTGAAGTGCGATCGCTTCGGGATTCATTATGCCAAATTGTCAAAACTTGAGGTACAAAAATGAATGTAGCTCCTTGTTGTTCTAACCTAATTACAAAGTCTAAATCTTGATGTTTGATCAGTCCAGGTTTAAACAAAGTTTTTACGGCTAACTCACGAGAAACTAAGAGAGTACTTGTCAGCATTTCTCCTCTGGATATCCATAAGTAGTCGGGAATCGTTTCTGACGTTTTTTTTCCTTGGGAGGGAAAAATTGATTGAGCATAAAATAAATTAGGATGTAATTGGAACTTGCTGTAACAGACAAGATTATATTGGGTTGCTACCTGCTTCACCGCATCTAGCTGGCTTTGTAGCTTGTGAGGCAACCATACATCATCAGAATCTAAAAAAGCGATAAACTCTCCTGTGGCATGTTTAATTCCTGTATTTCTAGATTCCGAGCCACCAAGGTTATGAGGGTGACGAAGATATCGGATACGAGAATCATTGATTTGCTGTATTACTCCCGCAATGTCCTCTTGCGAAGCATCATCTACAACGATTATTTCCAGGTTCGAGTATGACTGAGCTATGACTGAAGAAATCGCTCTGAAGATTAAATCACTGCGGTTATAAGTCGGGATAACAACGCTGATTAACTTTCCCTCATTTCCTGTCATTGAAAATTATGAATTAAATAAATAAATGTTCCGAAACAGTAACATATTTTTGAGTTAAGAACTCGATAATCAAATTATTGGCGGGTTTTTAAACTAGCTGTTGTAAAATTTCTTCAAGACGATTATTCAGAAGTTCAATATTGTATTCCTGCTCTACCTTTTGACGAGCAGCTAAACCGATTTCTGTCCTCAGTTTAATGTCATTAAGCAAAATTTCAATTCTGCTGACAATGCCCGAAATATCTCTTTCTAGCAACAAATATCCAGATTTTCCATCTTCAATCAGTTCGGGAATGCCACTATGATAGGTGCTAATTACAGGTAGTCCTTTGGCCATTGATTCCATCAGACAAACAGGAATTCCTTCACAATCGCCATGATGACTAGTAACACTTGGAGCTAAAACTAAAGCAGAATTTTCCATTATGCTAATAATTTCCTGTTGTTGTTTCCAGCCTAATAATTTAATCTGATTGCTTACATTCAACTGTTTAATTAAATTTTCTAGTTCTTGTTTTAAAACACCATCTCCAATAATCCGATATTGTAAATTAGGATAATGGGGAATTAACTGCGCCACTGCTCGAATACTATACTCTAGTCCTTTTTTTTCGACTAAGCGAGCAACACTAAGTAATGAAATTTGTTCTTGAGACGAAGGTTTGATATAATTAAATTTGCTACAGTTAATGCCCATATGATGCACTAAAGTCTTATTGGGATTGCAGCCAAGATCGATTAATTTTTTTTGCCAATGTTGACTAATTGGTAGAAGTAGATCGGCTTGCTCAAAAAGATAATTATAAGTATCTTCACCATGCATATCTAAATAACGAGAAATATCATAACCGTGAAAGAAAACGGCAATTTTTCCTTGAGTAATTCCTAAATCTCGTAATAGAGTTGCTTTTAATCCATTGCGTCCATAGTGACACAGAATAACATCATAGGGAGCCTTATCTAACCAGGGAATTATTAGATAAAGAGGCTTGAGAAAAGTAGCAGGTTTCCCATAATTAGTAGAATTATATCGGACAAAATTAATTGCTCGTAATAAAACCTTGGGTGCTATAAAAAAATGACGTAAAAATAAAAAAATAGCCGAAACAATTCGTCCTAAAGCATTAGTGGGAATAGGAGTATAATAAGTACGCTCTAAAAGATTATATTGCTGTATTTCAGCATGAGTTTTCTGCATATTTCCTGGATGATCGCCATAAATATCTACCTCATGACCGCGATCGATTAACCCCGTAATCTGATTTAAAATAAAGGTTTCTGATAAACTGGGAAATTGATCGACAAGAACAGCAATACGCATTTTAAACTATTTATTTTTATTTGATTTAAAGTAAAATTTATTTGACTAGGGCGTGTCATCAATTAGAAAAAAGCGATCGCTTTACTCTAAGTTTGGTTATTGTAAATTGGGGAATGCGATCGCGCTTTTGAAGGAGTAGTATGTAGTTGGGAATGTGGAAGTGAAAATAGTTCGTCTATCTTCAATTGCCGTAATTAAACAAATGTAAAACGAGCTATCAATTAATTTTTGATAGTTTAGATGTTCTTTTATCCGAATCGTACCTACTTTGTAATATTGTTTTCATAATCAAATATCTTATCTAGAAAATTTTGCATTTCAGTAATGAATATAAGCTTAGACTGACCAACACAAGAATGACTTTATATTTTCTGTTTTTTTGCAAATCGAATGTAAACTCTTTTGCGAATATCATAACCTTCATTGTCTAAAGGTTGGGTGGTTTCTATATGCTTGTAACCATGCCTTTTATGATTTTCTATGAAGAATTGAATGTGTTTATCTAGCTCTTCTGGTAAAGCATCCAGTGTTACCTCATCAATATTTTCATCTATGGCTTTCACAAAAGACTGTGGTTGACGATAATAAAGCTGAATTATTTCTGATTTAATTTGTTCTTCTGTATATCCTTTTTTTTGCAATTTTTTTGTAGTTTCCTTAATTCCCCATTCTCTACTTTGTTCTCGCATTTTTCTGGCAAATTTACCAGGATAAATATGTACTTCATAATGATTTGGATTCTTAGGACACCAAACACCCGACTCTTGAAATACTAGTTCTGATTTACATAGAGGACATATTACTACGTAGCCTTCTTTGTGTAGCCTTACTATCTCTTCATAGGGTGTTTTGCCTCTCTTGAAGCTAATTACTTTACTCACCGCCACCTCCGAATGGATTCTTGCCTTGCTGTAAATATGAATAATCTCTTTTCACGTCTTCCCAGATTCTACGTCTTTCTTCTAATGTCGGTCTAGTTTGTCTGTAAGGGTTTTTGCTATTACGATAAATTCTTTCTCTAACGGCTGCTCTATACTCTTCGTATTGAGTATTGTATGGTATTCTCTTCTTGTGACGATACTCAACATGAGTAGATTCGTGAACTATTGTGCCTACGACATCTTCTGTACTGTAATTGTTCTGTGCATAAACTTCCACGTTTTTTACATCTCGTTGAGTTCTAGCAACAGTTTCAGGTTCGGGTGGTCTATCATAATTAATTCTGACATCATAACCTTGATCGTTAATACGCTGATAGGCTTTGGTTGCTACAGAGTTATTTCTGATTTCATTGCCAACAGTTTCTACTGTGTATGGGCCTATATCATTGGTCGGAGCGTTGTATTTACGTATAGAATAATTGATCTCATCCATATTACCTGTAGTTGTTTTAGGCTTCTCAACACCACAAATCTCATCTGCCACTTTCTTAATCAAACTAGAGAAATGTATAAATAAGTTTTTACAGAGGGAAAGAAATTATCAGTTATATTAGGCTAGGCAATTTTATCCCAGTCAAGTTCAATCTCTGTTTGGGTGGGGTTAGTTTCTGAAAGAGTTTCAGCTAATTTTTTTTCCTTTTATATAGATGACACGCCCTAATCTTTTTACTGATGATCTAGTTGCCACTGTTTAAAAGCCTGCCGAACTAAATTGCTGGTTTGCCACGCACTTAATCGCTCTTGTTCAACTCCTGTAAACAATTGCTGGCGAACTTGTGGTAATGAACTAATCAAAGCATCAACTCGATTAATTAAGACATTTTCGTCTATGTTTTCAATATCAATCAGTGATACTTGCTGACCTAGTTTACAAAATAATTCTTCAGTTTTAAATTCATAAGCGATCGCAAATACGGGAACGCCAGCACCCAATGATAAAATCGCCATATGTAACCTTGTGGCAATGACTAAATCATATTCACTAATTATGTTAATTAGAGTTTCTGGATCATGAAACTCTCGATTTACTGTAACAAATTTGGCAATTTCCGCAGGTAATTGATTGACAATATTTAAGGCAAACTCTGAATCATCTTTCCAGTATTCTTTAATTCCTTGACAAGAAGAAATATAGGTAATGTTAACCTGATATTTTTCAACTAAATGCACCGTTAAAGCCACTAAAGCTTGAATATATTTAGCAATTCCCATAGCAGGATCGACAGTTTTAAAATAGCGCCAATCCCTAACCGAAATAGCAATTTTAGCAGGGAATAAATTATCTTGCTTGTTTTTAGCAGTTGACAAAGCCGTTAAGTTAGCTAGAGCAAAAGCTGCATCAGCCACAACCTCAATTTTATTCTGCTGGGCAACTAATTCTTGAAGGTGTTTTGCCGATTGGCGATCGCGTAATAAAATTAATGCTGAGTGAGCAAAAATATTTTTTAAAGTTTGACGATTTTTAGCCTGTTCAAAAGGGCCTAAAGATTGAGTAAAAAAAATTAATGGCTTGTTGAACATTAAAGATATTTGATAATCAAAAAATCTCGCTTCTAACCCATAGTTTTCAACTAAATAAGTTCCACCTGTACTAACAATTAAATCGGCAGTTTGATAATCAAGTAAGCTATCATATTCTACTTTTGTGGTGCATAAGCGACCTAAACTAAATTTTTGTTTGTATATACACAAAACCGCTACTTTTAATCGCCATTGGCTAATAAACTTAATAATTCTGCCGACAAATCTAATCTTGATTGAATCTATACTTTGCTCATAAATTAATCTGCGTAAATTGAGCTGGGGATAATATTTTTTGGCTGTTTCTGGTTGGCTATCATAAATGATAAATTCTGTATCGTTACCAAAAGCAGTCTGCAATATTTTGATAATGCTAATTAAGATAGCAGCATCCCCACCGTTTAAAATTACGGTATTAGAAATAATAATTTTCATTACTCAATTCAAACCTAAGTTTTAGTATATTTTGTACGGAATAACTTATTCTTTTAGCTGGAGATTTTTTATCCACTTATTTGGAAATAATACTTTTATTTTGCTCAATTATTTGACTAAATTTAAACTGTTTAATTAAACTTTTTTAGCGATAATTACATAATTTTTGGGATGACCATTAGAAGTAAATTTTACTTTAAGATCGAGGCGGTAAAAAATAGCTGACAACAGCAAAAATAAAACTTTGCATAAGATCAAAAAAGGAGATAATACCAAGCCAAACCAATTTTTGACTATGCTAGTGAGGGCGCTCGGTAGAGATCTATAAGCCACTTCCAATTGATAAGCAAGTGTGCCAAAATAACCTTCGAGCCACTCAATTTTTTCTACTTCAAATCCAGCCTCCTTAAATAAATAAGCATGACCAAATTGAGTATAGCGATAGAAATCATTCGGTTGTAAATGCTCTTCGTAAAAAAAGGGAGTGGTACAAATAATTTCTCCCCCAGTTTTTAAAACTCTACATAATTCTTTTAAAGCCTGTTTTGGTTCTGGCAAATGTTCTAAAACCTGATTACAGACTATATAATCAAATCTTTCATCTTGAACTGGAATAGCAACTAAATCGCATACATATTTACAAGAAGAATCAAATTTATCGGCAGTTTCATAGTTAAAATTAGCAAATAATTCTTGATAAGGTGCATTACCCGCTCCAGCATCTAAAACTAAGCTATTAGGTTTGAGTTTAGAGGCAAATTCTTGATTACAATTATATAGATAAACTCGTGAAGAATTTTTCAATAAATATTGCTCTATTTTAGTTTTAATTCTGCCGATAATTTGTTTCATTGATGATTAATTTACTCTATTTTTTTTTATATTCTACAACTATCTGTAATATGTCATGTAAACGTTTTCTACCCTGGGGAATTAAAAACCAGATTGAACTATAAAATAGAAGATAGAATAAACAGTCTAGAGATAGACTAGCAAAAGCATTTAGCTCTATTTCTCCCAGAAAAAGACGTTGTAAAATGAACACGCCAATTGCAGCACCAATTGAGCCAAAAGCTGGCAAAAAAATGATGGCGACGAAATCAGTTAATTTCAGCCAAGTTCCTCTGTAGCAGTAGATAATGGCGGGAACTACGATAATTATCCTCGATAACCCATAGGCAGCAGCTATTCCCAATGCTCCCCACCTGATCGCTACGGCGAAGATAATAACGTTGATTATAGAAGAAAAAATTCCCCAACGTAATTGGCGATCGTTTCTATTTAGAGATTGGTATACCCATCCCATCGCCAGATTAAAAGTGCCAATAAAAGCTGCGGGAATCAAAAATTGAAAAATAGGAATGACGTTAAGCCACTGCTTACCAAGTAACAAGAGGATAACCTTATCGGCTGAGACACATAAAAACATGACCAGGGGCATCCCCAAAAAAGTGATCGCCAAAAGCGCTCTGCTATAATATTTCTGATATCTGGCTGGATTGTTTTGCAACCGAGATAAAGCTGGTAAAGCGACTCGATCGACTGGCACGTTAATTTGATTGATGGGCAGCAGCACCAATTGATATGCTTTAGCGTATAGTCCTAATTGTTGCGCTCCCCAAACTCGACCAATCAAAAAATTGTCTAGATTGCGAGAAAAATAATTAATGATATTAAATCCAGTCAAGTCTCGCCCGAAACTCAGCATCGAGCCGATTTTAGCATCTCGACTGGGCCATCCTGGTCGCCAGCGACAAAAAAACCACACGCCGATCGCATTGGACACAACTGTCAATAGCTGTAAAATAACTAATGCCCAATATCCCGCACCATAATAAGCGGAGACAATCGACCCAATAATGCCACTAATCATGGCAATAATTTCAATTTTCGCCAAACTAGAGAATTCCATCTGTCGCTGTAGCAATGCCTGATGCTGTACAGTTAAACCACTAAAAACAAAGCTAATTGCCAAACACAGGGTAATTTCCCCTAACCGTGGCTCTTGATAGATTAATACCACTACTGGGGCGAGTAAAGCCACAACTAAAGCAACCAGACAGCCAACCGCGACATTAATCCAAAACAAAGTACTAACTTGCTGGTGATCAATTTTAGCCTGTTGAATCGTGGCTGCTGATAAACCCAAATCCTTAAAATATTCCACAAAGCCAATAATGACAGTTGCCATGCCAATCAGACCATAATCTTCGGGAACAAGTAAGCGAGCCAATACTGCGGTAGAACCCAGTTTGATCACAAATTTGCTGGCTTGAGCCACAATCGTTACTGCACCGCCACGAACTGATTGACGTTTTAAATTCCCTTCTAAATGATCTGTATCGAAGTAATCTCGGTCTTTACCTCGCGAATTGTTACTACTTTGGTGCGACACTAATCAGCCCTAATTAAATTGCTCAAATTTATCCATCCTAAATATTAGGTCAAGATACCATGAACTTTGTAATTCTTAGGTAAACGAGATTCTATTGGAAGTAGGAAGTAGGAAGTAGGAAATAGGAAGTAGAAAGTAGTATTTTAAAAATGATTACTTAGTGCAAGACTCGTGAATTAATCTCGATCATCGATCGCAAACCAGCTATATCTAGATAATTTCCCGCAAAATTTCCTTGAATAACTCGACAAGGTTGCTCAGGCTCACCCAAATCACTGACCACTAAGGCAGCTTGGCTAAAGTCTTGCTGCTCGGTATAGCTGTTGACGGTGACAACGGTAGTTAATCCTGCGGCGATCGCTGATTCTAGTCCATTGTCAGAATCTTCCAAAACAATTACCCTGTCTGGGTCTAATTCTAGACGTTTAATTACATAATGATAAATATCTGGAGCTGGTTTTTTAGCAGGGACAATATCTCCTGCGGCAATTACGGCAAACCAGTCTAGATCGAGGTATTTTTCTAACAGCTCAATTACATTGGGTAGAGAAGTGGTGGTGGCGATCGCTAAAGTAATTCCTGCTACTCTAGCTTCTTCAATTAGTCTTTTTGCTCCTGGACGCAGACCAATTGCTCCATCACGTAGTAACTCTAGATAGTACTTGGTTTTTAGCTGATGAAGATGAGCCACAAAATCATTTAGCTCGCCATCTGGCTTAAATTCTGGAAGATATTGCCGTAGAAAATATTTAAGCCGTTCTTTGCCACCAGAGACAGTAAGGAGTTCAGCATATAAATCTACTGACCAATGCCAATCTAATCCTGCTGCTTGAAACCCGCGATTAAAGGCGACTCGGTGTCCATCTCGCTCTGTATTGGCTAAAGTGCCATCAACATCAAAGATGAGACATTGTAATTGATTGCTCATATTGTAAAGTCGGTTTTTGCTGTTCGATTGCCTAATAAATGTTTACAAAAATTGTTCTGAGGATAATAGCGTTTTTTGCAGACACTCGGCAATTCTTTGGGCTGCTCCAGCCTCTCCCATACGACGCTGACCATTAATCATAATCTCCTTCAACAACTCCTCGTCGTCAATCACTTTAGCGATCGCCTTACCTACTTGACCAGGATTTTCGACCATTAAAATTCCACAGCCGAGTAAACGAGCTTGAGCTTCGGCAAAAGCGTAGGTAAACTGTGGCCCCTGTCCAGGAAAAATGACGACAGGCTTACCCAACCCGACAAACTGTTCCGTAGCTGTTCCTGCCATGGCGATCGCTATATCTGCTTGCTGAAAGAATTCTTGGTTATGCTCTTGAGTAAGAGTCAAAGTACGCTCCTTTTGCCCCAAAATAACGGTTTTTTCCTGTCTTGAGGTTACCTGCCATCCCTGAGTAATCGCACTAAGAGCAAAAGATTTTAAATCTAATGCAGGAGCGATCGCGGCATTGAAGTTCAATTGTACTTGAGACAGGGTTTTGTTTACTGACCAAACTCCCATTAAGATCTGCTGCCAATTTCTGATGGCTTCGGGCATTCTTGAGCCTGGTAAAAGTAAGATATCTAACTTACCTGCTTCTCTGGTTTTACTTTTAGTCGTTAAATCATCCATCATCGGATTACCCAAATCGTAAGCAGGAATTGCCTTCTGCTGCAAAATTTCGGTGGTTAAACTATCTCTGGGGAATACTCCTCGACAGCGATCGCGACTCATTAACCAGCGCTCCCAAGGTAGATACACCGAGTCAAACTTGCGCTCTAGCCAAGATGTTTGAGCTAACCAACCAAATTCATCTCGTAAATAGTATTCAGATTTGGCAGTACCGACAAAAGCATAGTCAGCCTTGCTTAACCAGGCATAGAGTAAAGGAACAAGATCTCCTACTGCGAGGATCTTGCCTCCAGTTTTTCTCCATTGACGTACGAGGCAGATTTGTTCTAAGGTTAATTGAATTAAACCTCCACGCAGATCTTGCCAAAGTGGATTACCTCCCTTATAGATAAAACCACCCGAAGGCATTTGCTGAACTCGCCCCGCCAGAGGAATATTGAGATTTTGGTAAGCGTACCCCTGTCCAACTATTGGTAGAGCCGTTATTTCTAGTTCTGCAATATTTTGTAGAAGTCGTTCTATAATACGGGTGGCGATTAGATCTTCTCCATGCCCATTGCTCAGAACTAGCAGTTTCATTCGATTTTGACCAGTTAATCTGGCTCTACTGTAGACAATTTACTTAATGATATTTTTAATTATTGCCGTTAATTTATCAATTACGCTGCTCAATATTTACATAGCGATTAGAATTTGGCAATTGCGCCTCATTATTACCCGCATTACCTCTATTTTGATTAATTATGAAAGCTACTTTAGTATCCTGTTGCCAGTCGCACCCCAGGTAATTTACCAAGGACAGGATAATATTGCTCAGATTCGTCAACAATATCAGTTATTACAGCTACAAACCGCCCAGATAAGACAGTTATTTTGGCTATTAAATCAAAGTTACCAAATTTGGCGTAGAATTTAGATTAAGCGATCGCCTATTGATCACCAGCGACTTTTTGTCTCCTGGGCAACTTATGATTCATTAGTTATCTACTGCAAACAGAATTTAAGCCATTACCAAACGAGACTCAGCCGTATCTTTAATTAGACTCATTTTGGTCTGTAGATAGTCATTTAGAGAAACACGTTCTTGATCTGCCAACGGTTTTTGAGCATCTAAACGCTGTAATAATCCTTGAATTAAATCTGATTCGCTGGCTTCTAATAACTCCCAGGCGTTGGTAGTCTCAATCAGGTTCCAGGTTTGGCGTAATAATGTGGTATTCAACTTGCTTCACCTTCAAATAATAGATGTAATTGTCTTAGCTCAAAGTTTAATTATGCTAACAATCTAAATCTTAGTCTAATCAGATCAAATCTAAAGAAAATATTTAGATATACAGCAAATATCCATACAAAGCTTAATATATGTCTTTTATTATTTACTTTATTTTCACTTGCCCTAGTAATACTACTTAATTTCGGGGTGTTTGGTGGCATTACAAGCATCCCCCAAACGATTGATTTTACTGATTAGCTGATAAAGACGACCAAAGCTTTTCTGGTTAAAATAAAAGCTTAAGCGTGGCAAAACAAGAGCTTCCAAGTCTTGCTGTTCTTCAGGCAGAGCAATATTTTTCTTAATCTCTCCGTGGCTGAGAATATCATTAAATTCTTGATTTAATTCTGCCACCATCAGATCTGACAATTCTAGTTTGAGGCGTATGACAAACAGCTTGCCTATATAACGACTTGAATGGTACACTCGATAAAAATTCTTGATGGTCTGACAAGCAACATCCAGGCGATCGGTAATCGTATATAAACTAGAATCTTCGGGACTAATTAGACCCTTGGCTTCTAATTGATTGCAAATATAATCATTCCAAGAATGCCAGTAATCTCCCCCTGGTCGATCCACTAACACCAACGGTACAGGTCCATATTTACCAGTTTGACAAAGAGTCAGAGTTTCAAATGCCTCGTCTTGAGTGCCAAATCCTCCTGGAAAAAGAGCGATCGCATCACTCTCTTTTAAGAAAAATAATTTCCGCGTAAAGAAGTATTTGAAATTAATCAGCTTATCATCCCCATTAATTGCGGAGTTTGCACCCTGTTCAAAAGGAAGTTTAATATTTAAGCCAAAAGAATTATCTCTACCTGCACCTTCGTTTCCTGCCTGCATAATACCCCCTCCTGCCCCTGTAATGACCATAAACCCTGCTTGGGTCATACAACGAGCAAAATCGGATGCTACCTGATATTCTGGCTGCTGAGGTGAAGTTCTGGCAGAACCAAAAATAGCGATTTTTCTGGTATGGCGATAGGGAGAAAATTTTTTAAACCCCTGTTCTAAATCTTCTAGAGATGCAGTTAAAATTTTCCAGTCCAGACGCTCTGTGTCTTCCCCTGCAACCCTCAGTAGTACCTGTAAAGCTCTTTGAATCAATTTACCTTGGGGATGGTTTGCTAAATCGACAAGTAGTTGCTGTAGCTGTTGATCTAAAATCTTTGAGTTACTGGCAAATGCGTCCATAGTTAGGCATGATAAGGACTTTCAATCATCACTTATTTTAATTGAATCTGCAACCGTTGCCGATTAAGGGAGATAATTAACTTTAAACAGAGTAATCTTGATGTACAACAGTCCTACCCGACTATTTATCTATGATATTTTTGAGATGATTGCTCCACCACGATTGGGGCGGATGTAGAAAAGCAACCGACGAATTTTTGAGTGGAGTCAATGGGCAATACACCCTAGATGACTTTGCTGGCTCAATGAAAATAACTAAAGTCAAAAATTAATCTTAGCCTTGGTTGTTACTCTTGATTTTGCTGTTCAAATCTTGAGAATTGGCTTTTGTTTTTGATTAGCTCTAGCTAAATTTTTAATCTTTAATCTAATTTGCTAGAGCTATCGAGCTGTAATTATTGTGAGACAAACTAAAAATATCTAAATTTAAAGATACTTTTCGATGGTAGTTGCCAAAGTAGTTTTGGGTACTGCGCCCACTACCATGTCTACTCGTTGACCATCTTTGAAGATCATTAAAGTAGGAATGCTACGAATACCATACTGACTAGCAACTTGGGGATTTTCGTCTGTATTTAACTTGACAACTTTGATTTGCCCGTCGTACTGCTCGGCGATTTCATCGACTACTGGCGCAACCATGCGGCATGGCCCGCACCAAGGGGCCCAAAAGTCTACTAAAACTGGTACTGAGCTTTCTAGAACCTCTTCAGGAAAACTAGCATCTGTTACTGGCGCGGCTGATGATGACATACTTACTTAAGTCCTTACTTATCATAAATCCTTTTCAATAATATAGGATTCTACCACGGTCAATGTTCAACAGGATCTAAAGCAATTAGACTTTACATCTTAAGAGTGAGATCCCAAAAATTTTTGCTCCTGTACCAAATATTTGAGCATTATTACTTTTCAGATAGCGTCTCCTGTGAAAGTGGAATAAGCCGAGGAAACCTAGGTATTTCCTGTTCTATAAGAAAATTCTTAGAATTCTCTCATTATTTTCTTACAAACTTTGGATTATCTTGATTGGAGATCTGTAAACTAACATTGTCACAATAAATCAGCTAAGAGCAACTTATGGATGGCAGTCTAATTTTATTTAATTTACTAAATCCCCCAGTGTTGTTTTTCTTTTTGGGGATGCTCGCCGTGTTTACTAAATCTGATCTGGAAATTCCTGCGCCTCTACCTAAACTATTTTCTTTATATCTTTTAATTGCGATTGGTTTTAAAGGTGGTCATGAATTAGCAGAAAGTGGCATTAATTTAAACATTGCACTCACTTTACTAGCATCAATAGTCATGGCTTGTGTAGTGCCAATCTATACCTTTTTTATCTTAAAGACTAAGCTTAATAGCTATAACGCTGCGGCGATCGCTGCTACTTATGGTTCAATTAGTGCTGTGACGTTTATTACGGCGAGTTCTTTTTTGGAAAAGCTCCAAATTCCTTACGGTGGACATATGGTAGCTGCATTAGCTTTAATGGAATCTCCTGCAATTATTGTGGGTATTATTTTGGTTAAAATGTTTGCTCCAGTAAAGGAATTAAGTAGTTCCTCACCAAAATTTGAACCTGAATACAATGGCGAAAGTAAATATCAGTATTCATCTGCTACTGGTACTCCCTCAGCAGCATTTCCTACTACTCAGAAGGATAAAATTAACCAAGAGCAATCTGACTTTTCTTGGGGTCAAGTTTTAAGAGAAGCTTTTTTGAATGCCTCAGTTTTTCTGTTAATTGGGAGTTTAATTATTGGCATTTTAACTGGAGAAGAGGGCTGGACAAAACTAGAACCATTTACTCAAGGTATTTTCTATGGTGCTTTAACTTTCTTTTTATTAGACATGGGATTAGTGGCTGCTAAAAGAATCAAAGATTTAAGTAAAACTGGTACATTTTTAATTAGCTTTTCTGTGTTTATTCCAGTCATTAATGCCTTAATTGGAATTGGGATCGCCAAAGTTTTGGGTTTTACAGAAGGCGACGCTTTATTGTTTGCAGTTTTATGCGCTAGTGCCTCTTATATTGCCGTTCCCGCAGCGATGAGAATGACTGTCCCAGAAGCTAATCCCAGTCTTTATGTTTCTATGGCGTTGGCTCTTACTTTTCCCTTCAACATTATTGTTGGCATTCCGCTTTATTTAGAAATAATCAAACATTTATTTGTTTAAACAATGCAATCAGTTCACAAAGTAGAAATCATCATTAGTAGTCAAAAACTTGAGCGCGTGCTAAAAATACTCGAAAAAGTCGGTGTATCGGGCTATACCGTGATTGATAACACAACTGGAAAAGGCGATCGCGGTTTCACCGATATTGATCTCGACAGAGTATTTAGCAACGCTTATATTTTGACCGTTTGCACGAATGAAAAACAGCTAAATTTTTTGACCGAAGAAATTAAGCCTCTTCTAAAAAAAGTTGGTGGAATCTGTTTAGTTACAGAAGCAGCTTGGATTAATCATTGAACGATTTGTCGGCAAATATTATTGTGGTTTAAAGATAATATGGCAATTTATAGAGTTATTTATGCCTATTAACAAAATTATTCAAGGGTTAAGTCAATTCCAAAATAACTATTTTGATACTCATCAAAAGTTTTTCCAAGAATTGTCTCTCAAACAAACTCCAGAAGTTTTATTTATTACCTGTTCTGATTCGAGAATTGACCCTAACTTACTAACTCAAACAAAACCAGGGGAACTGTTTGTGATCCGCAATATTGGCAATATGATTCCAGCTCATGGAACTCTCAATAGTAGTGAGGGTGCAGGAATTGAATATGCAGTTGCTGCTTTAAACATTGAACATATTATTGTTTGTGGACATTCTCATTGCGGTAGTATGAAAGCCCTTTTACAGCTTAATAAATTAAATGATGACATGCCTTTAGTTTATGACTGGTTAAAACATCATGGTGAGTCTATTCGACGTTTGTTAAAAGAAAATTATGCTAATTGCACTGAAGAGGAGTTGTTAAAAATAGCTGTTGAAGAAAATGTTTTGACTCAGATCGAAAATCTAGAAACTTATCCTGTAATTCGTTCTAAAATGCGAGCAGGAAAAATATCCCTTCATGCTTGGATATATGAAATTGAAACTGGTAAAATCAATGCCTATGATTCGGATTGTAGTAAGTTTTGTCTACTAAGTTCTGGGCCATTTCCAATTCCCAATCCACTACCATTTATTCATTAATACTAAGTTTAAAAGACATATTTATACGCAACACATACTAATATTTGAGAGCAGAAAAAAATATAATTTAAGTTAGAGCATATTTTTAAAAAATAAAATAAACAAAAATTAAGTTAATCGTATCGTGAAAAACTCTTTAGATAATCATCAAACAGAAGTTATTCTGCATAATCTACTTACTTATTCTCAGAATAGCTATCAATGGTTTACTAATACTCCAGCTAGAGCCTTAGAAAGAGCTTACTTAGCTGCTTTGAGTATTAAATCTTTAAAAGCAGATTATGCTACGTCCCAAAACCAAACTAAAATGGAAAATAATCAAGATATTATCTTGAATTATTTGCAGTCTGATATAGATAGATATCTAACAAGTATTAAAGTAAACTTAGCAGAATTTAAAGTTAGTCGTTTTTTTTTAAATAATCATGATCAAGGTTATTGGTCAAAAATTATTTTAATTGAAGAAGTGTTAAATGAACATCGAGAAAATAATATTGAGCTGCCGATTGTTTCTGAAGTAAATACTATCGAAAAATTAGAAATCAAAATTGACAGCCAGACTCAGGGTAAAGATAATTTGACCAAAGTTCCAGCAATTACCCAAAAAACAGGAGCTTTGCCAAGATCGCTTGGTAGAACTTTCCAAAAGATTAAGACCGATCTTAAGAGTGATAGTGAAGTAGAAGTGATTCAAAATTTTCGTCGTCAAAGGCGAGTTACTCAAGCAGCTATTCGCTGTCTTTTATTATTAATTATAATTCCTCTAATAACGCAAAAAATATCAAAACAGTTTTTTCTATTACCTTTAGTAGAAAATTATCGTAAAGAGCATCATTCAGAGATTTTTATTAATTTAGAAATGAAAGAAGAAGCTTTTAAAGAGTTACAAAATTTTGAAGAAGAACTAAAATTTAATAATTTACTCAGTATAGTTCCAGCGATTGCTCCAGAAATTATTGAGGAAAAATTAAAGGAAAAAGTTAACGAATTAGCAGTAGAATTTCGCCATAAAAGTAATAGTTCTATCAGCAATGTTTTTGCCGACTTATTAGGTTTATTTACCTTCGTTATTGTGGCTTTAACTAATAGCCGAGGCATTACGGCGATTAAAAGTTTCTTGGACGATATTATGTATGGCTTAAGTGATAGTGCCAAAGCATTTTTAATTATTCTATTTACAGATGTATTCGTTGGTTTCCATTCCCCTCACGGCTGGGAAGTTATTCTAGAAGGCTTAGCCAGCCATTTAGGAGTTCAACCCAATCATAGTGCGATATTTTTGTTTATTGCTACTTTTCCCGTTATTCTCGATACAATCTTAAAATATTGGATCTTTAGATATCTCAACCGTATTTCTCCTTCTGCTGTAGCCACCCTCAAAAACATGAATGAATAAAGTACTTGATGCTTTTAAGCCGAAAAATTACTAGCATCACTAGGTAAAACAACCTCAAAAGTAGTTAGTTCATCTTGGCTAGTTACAGCAATTTGACCTCCATGATAACGAGTGATTAAAGCAGCGATCGCCAAACCTAAACCCGATCCTTGATTATGGCTAGCGCGATCGCGATTAAGACGGTAAAAGCGGTCAAATAAATAAGGTAAATCTTCTGCTGCAATGCCCACTCCAGTATTAGCGATCGCCACGATAATTTGTTTTTGTTGCTGATCTAGCTTAGTTGTTAAGCGAATTTGCTCCCCAGGCGGGGTATACTTGACTGCATTGTCCAAAATGTTTAAAAATAAACTAGTCAATAAGTCAGAATTACCCAAAACAAATAAATTAGGTATAATCTCAGCCTGAAGATCGATTTCATACTCATCAGTTAGTTGAATTTGTTCAATTAAAACCTCAAGTAAACTACTTAAATCTACTTTGAGCAAATCTTCTTTTCCTTGAAGTTGTTCTTGTTCTAAACGGGCTAAAAATAATAAATTATTAGTCAGACGAATTAAACGATTTGTTTGACTATTCAACTCCTGTAAGACAGTTTCATATTCAGCAGGAGTGCGTTGACGGCTTAAAATCACGCCAATTTTTCCTTTGATTACAGTTAAAGGTGTGCGCAACTCATGGGAAGCATCAGCAATAAAACGCCGTTCATGTTCAAAAGCTAATTCAATTCGATTGAGCATCCGATCAAAAGTCATTGCCAAACGTCCCACTTCATCTGATACTCCTTGATAGTTAATTCTGTAACTCAAATCGTCTGAATTAATTGCTTCGGCGGTGCGAATAATTCGATTAATCGGACTCAAGGCACGATCTGCTAAAAATAGTCCGCCCAAACTAGCAAAAAATAAGATTAGGGGAAAGCCAAATAAGATCAAAGTTAAAAGATGAGCTAAGGCTTTAGTTACGGGTTCTAAAGATTGAGCTACCTGTAACCACTGGATTGGTCGATTATGCTCCCAAGTTGTTTCGCTAATTTTCGAGTTGGCGATCGCTAATGGTAGATTATAAGTGCGCCATTTTTGATCTTGTGTACTTAATTTTTGATAACCTTTTTTGTGAGGCAATAGAATCTTGATAGTTTGATAATTGCCGAAACCATCGCTAATAGTACCATCTGAAGCAATAATTCGAGCCGAAAAGCCAGCACTGGTCAATTGTTGTTGATTAGACCAAAACTGCTCAGTATCGCTAAAGTTAATCCGCTCATTTTGGACAACTAAGTTAGTCAAAATCTCTGTACTAGCTACTTTGAGAGTAGTATCCAATTGACTCAGTAAGCTGAATTTTAACTGTAGATATAAATAACCACTAAAGATCATCAAAGTACCGCCTAACAGCAACAAATACCAAGCAGTTAAACGCACTCTTAAAGATCTTTTTGCTCGCCAAAATAGTCTTAAGCTTTCAAACATGTAAAATAGACAAATGATGAAGATTAAGGCTCAATTTACATCCGTCTTCAAACAATAACCAACACCTCTACTAGTATGAATTAAAGCTTGAGAGAAACCTTTATCAATTTTGCGTCGCAGATAGCCAATATAAACATCTACTACATTAGAGCTACTGCAAAAATCAAGCGCCCAAACTTTCTCGCCAATTTGAGTTCGAGTCAAAACGCGATCGCTATTGCGCATCAAATATTCAAGCAAATTATATTCTAAAGGGCTTAAGGCGATTAATCTGCCTGCTCTACGTACCTCTCTTTTAATAGTATCCATAACCAAGTCTCCAACCTTTAAAACTGTATCAAACTGTAACGGGGGACGACGTTGCAAGGCTCGCAGACGAGCTAATAATTCAGAAAAATCAAAAGGTTTAACTAGATAATCATCTGCACCAAGATCCAATCCTTGTACCCGATCTTCTACAGTATCTCTAGCCGTTAACAACAACACAGGAGTTATATTTTTTGCCGAGCGAATTTTCTTGAGTAACTGTAAACCATTAACTTTCCGCAGCATAATATCGAGGATAATCAGATCGTATTCGTAAGCTTCAGCCAAATCTTGACCTGCCTGACCGTCTTCAGCTCTGTCTATGATGTAGCCTACTTCCTTCAGACCTTGAGTAATAAACTGAGCGATTCCCAACTCATCTTCTACTAATAAAACCCGCATAAATTAGCCTACAATAATCGATTAGATTATTTTAAACGGTTAACTAACATGACCAGTAGTTTAATTATCCTTATTCTGTATTGCTAAAAAAGCTTCCTTAGCAGCAGCTTGTTCTGAAGCCTTTTTCGATCTTCCATAACCCGTACCTAATAATTTGCCCTGAAACCAAACTTCCGCCACAAAACGCTGGTCGTGCCAAGATGATTTATTACTAGCTAGCTTTAAAACTGAATCTAGCTGCTTATTCTCTACTACTTTATATTCTGGCAAAATTTTATATTTTCCCTGAGTCCATTCTTGTAAAGCATCTTTATAATTGAAGCGAGCAGGATCATTCATCACCTCCACCGCCTTCTTTTGCAAAGCTCGATCTAGCCAAGGACGAATCAGATCCATGTTGTGCGTACTTAGATATAGCGCTCCTAATAGAGCTTCAAAAGCATCTGCTAACCAAGATTGTCTCCCTGTAGGATTACCTGTGGCATTAGTCCCAATCAAAAGATAAGGTTCAATCCCAAAACTTTCCGCTAGTTGAGCTAAAACGCGATCGCTGACTAAGATGGAACGAACCGCAGCAAATTCCCCTACGGACTCTTGAGGATAAACTTCCAGCAGTAACTCGGCAGTAATTAAACGTATGACTGAATCTCCCACAAATTCTAGCTGTTCGTAGTTGTGGGTTCGAGACACACTAGGATGAGTCAAAGCCAAATCTAGCAACGACCAGTCAATCGGCGTGTGAGCAGATAATCCTAGCTTCTGAGCTAGAGTTTGCAATTGTTTTTGCCTTCTGGGATCTTCAAACATTAAGTAGAGACAATACGAAAGATAAAGAGAGTTAGAACGTAAGCCGGATTCTGTTCTCGAATCATAGTTACCTAGATTCAAGGGTAGTTATCTATCTAGGATGCTTGTTACCAAACACCTCATGCGGTTCTCCTTGGTCGGGATGGGAAAAAGACCAACCCTAATCCCTTCGACCTTGCTCCCTACTGGGGTTTACCGAGCCAGTACCTCTCGATACTGCTGGTGCGCTCTTACCGCACCTTTGCACCCTTACCCTGTAGGGATAGTTCATGAACAACCCCTACACGGCGGTATTTTTCTGTGGCACTATCCTCGCGATCGCTCGCACTGGGAATTATCCAGCAAGTCTGGTCTTTTGGGAGTCCGGACTTTCCTCAAATTTGCCTCTAGGACAAATCTGCAACCACCTCGCCAACTCTCTTGTCTATCTAGTCTATTATTATTTGATATGTAATCTCAAACAATTGTCTAACTTGGTTAAAATTTACCTAGCTCTTGCCGAGCATTGTGGATTATTTATCACTAGTTAATTGAACTGTTGATTAAAATTGTAATAATTAATAAATTTCCTTTGAACTGACTAAATTTATGGCTATTACTTATTTAGGAGAATTTTAACTATGCCCAAAGAATCAGAAATTACCCCTTTTTCTGGTACTGGCAAATCTGCAACTCTGCCTCAATCGGAACGCAGACGTCGAGTAGCCCAAGCACTACGCTGGTCTGGATTAGCGGGATTTTGGACGCAGTTGGTCTTGGGAGTTGTATCCAGTGTTACCTTAGCTTTGGCGATCGTCAATCAAACAGAAAGAAGCAACCCTGGTATTGGTTTTAGCCTATTTTGTGCTGTCTGCGGACTGATTTGTCTAGTTGTGGGAATATGCATTACTTTTAGATATGGCAAAATGGCGAGTCAGTTTTCTCGACCCAACACTACGCCACCAAAGAAGTCTGCCACGATTAAAATCATTCAAATTGCAATTATTACCAGTATTGTTGGCATAATTATTAGTGTTATAGGTGGAGAAACAATTACAGGCATAGTACTTTCTAAAACATTAGCTTTCGATCCTGCAAAAGTTTTTAATAATCAACAAAACACCGAATTTGTAAATTCTTTAGATGTATTTATTATTCAAGCCTGCTTCAGCATTATTTTGGCTCATTGTACTGGATTGGTAAGTTCTTTATGGATTTATAGTCGTATTGATAAATAGTAATTAATCATGCAACGTACTCGGCTTAATTCTTTGGTAGCAGTTACAGGCGATCGCTTAGAATTATTATTTAGTAATCCTTGGCGACGCATTTCTTTAAGCTTGATTAGCATTCTCCTAGGTTTTTTTATGGGTTCGGCAATTTCCACAACTGCTGGAGCGGCTGCGGTTTGGGATGTTTCCGCAGCAGTTATCTTATTTATATTTACCGAATTTGTTAGTAAGTTGGTTTATAGTCGTCCCAACCGTCAGGAAAAAGGCGCATTACCTAAAAGGCGATCGCTGTATATTGAGGCGTTGAATTTATTTAAGATTGGTTTGATCTATAGTCTGTTTTTGGAAGCCTTCAAAATAGGATCTTGACAATGAGCAGTGAGTCCTAAAGGATTAGCTTCGCGTCACAATGAGCAATGAACAGTGAACCCTAAAGGACTAGCCCTAAAGGATTAGCTTCGCGTCCTTCGCGTCGCAATGAACAGTAATCAGTAATTATTGAACATGAACCAGGAGAGTGCAGATAATTTTAAACTAGAAAGTCTTATTGTTCAGGGTAAGGAGTCTAGGTTTTATGCAGAGCTTTTGGTTGAAGTTACGTCAGTCTGTCACAGTTTTGGATTTAAAGAGCAAGATGCTATTGTCTCTACCTTAGAAAAATTATGGCTACCCATCGCATTAGATTTGGCTACAGCAAGACAAAAGTTAAATCGGACTTTTGTTCAAGGAATTTTGGGCAGCCAAGGAACAGGTAAGTCAACCCTCTGTATCATTCTTCAACATATACTGAGTTATTTCGGTTTTTCCGTTGCTACCCTTTCCCTTGACGATCTTTACTTAACCTACCCTCAAAGACAAACGCTACAACAGCAAGATCCACGATTACTCTGGCGAGGCCCTCCTGGTACACACGATCTAGCTTTGGGTCTTAAGGTAATTGAACAGTGCTTAGAAGAAAATAGTCCTGCTCAGATTTTACTACCTCGGTTTGATAAATCGGCATTTAATGGTGCAGGCGATCGCACTACTCCAGAAGCCATAGCAAAACCCGATCTTCTCTTGTTTGAAGGTTGGTTTGTCGGTGTACAGCCTTTAGAACTAGATTCTTTTAATCATTGTCCTGCACCGATAATTACAGAACAAGATCGGCAGTTTGCTAGAGATAATAATCAGCGTCTTCAGGCATATTTACCTCTATGGTCAAAATTAGACAGTTTGATCGTTTTAAATCCCGAAGATTATCGTCTCAGTAAACAATGGCGCAAAGATGCCGAACATAAAATGATTGCTCTTGGCAAATCGGGGATGAGTGATGAGGAGATCGATCGCTTTGTCGAGTATTTCTGGAAAGCTCTTCATCCAGAATTGTTTATTAAGCCTTTACTTAGTCATACTGATTTAGTAGTGGAAATAAAAAGCGATCGCAGTTTGGGCAGAATTTATAGTCATTCCAAATAGGAAACATATTTGAGTATAGACAATTGGCGATTAGGCTCCCCTAAAGGATATGCGTAGCGGTATACCACAAGGGTACAATGTGCTTTAGCACTAGCTCCGCGTGACGCGACGTTAGGAGCTAATCCTTTAGGACGCGCCTAGCCTACGGATCGCTTGATCTAGATCTATTCTTAAACAGCCTCAAAAGTTATTCTCATGATTAATTGAACTTTTGGCTTTTGGTAACATGGAATTAAACTTCTTGTTTATGCTGATTATGTTTAGATTTCAACCAACTAAAATATATTTCTTTAATATTTTTAACTAAAGCTCATGAGTCTATGCATTAATCCTGAATGTAAAAAAATACATAATTCAGACACCCTAATTTTTTGCCAGGAATGTAGCTCAGAACTACTGTTGGACGGAAGATATCGTGTAGTTAAAGAACTGGGTCAAGGTGGATTTGGCACAACTTATGAAATATTAGATTTAAATTCTCGTCCTTGGGTACTCAAAGTATTAATTGACAATCATCCTAAATATGTAGAGCTATTTAAACAGGAAGCTCAGGTGTTAGGGATGCTCAATCATCCTGGTATACCTAAAACGGACTTAGATGGGTATTTTATCTATTTTGCCGTAGGTAGAAAAGAACCTTTACATTGTTTGGTGATGGAGAAAATTGAGGGATTAAACCTTAATGAATATATCAAACAACGTGGCAATTTGCCGATTAAACCAAAAAGAGCTTTACGTTGGCTAGCGGAATTAGCTTTACTTCTGGAACAAGTACACAACAAAAATTTTTTTCATCGAGATATAAAACCCTCAAACATTATGTTGCGTTCCAATGGCTGTCTAGCTTTAATTGATTTTGGTACGGCTAGGGAAGTAACCCAAAGCTACCTACAGAAGATGGTAGAAGGAGAAATTACACAAGTTATCACCCAAGGCTTTACGCCGATTGAGCAAGCGAGAGGCAAAGCAGTACTGCAATCAGATTTTTATGCGTTGGGTGGTACGATGATCTACCTTTTGACTGCTCAAAACCCAGCTACATTTTATGATTCAATTAAAGAAAAATTGATTTGGGATTCTGCCGTACCAGATATTGCTCCAGAATTTGTTGATTTAATCGATCGCATGATGGCATTTTCTCCTGCGCAACGACCCTCTGATAGTCGAGCAATTTTTCAAGCAGCGGTTGGGATCGATTCCAGCTTACAGGTTTTAGATGAGAAGTTTGATGAGATTTCCGACCATTCTCTAGCTGAAAAATCATTGGCTAACACTGCTACTACGACAATATTATCGTCTAGCTTTAACGTCAAGGTAACTCCTGAGTTTATCGCACGCTGTCGTCAAGAATTAACCGAGTTTATTGGTCCCATGGCAAATATTATATGTCAACGTATAATTAAGCAAAATCCGAACATGAGCAAAAGCGAATTTTGCAATTCATTAGCCGAAACTATACCTAATTCTCAGCAGGCAAAAGAATTTAAACAGCGGTTGATTTAGTCAAAGCTATTGATTTTCTAACATTTCCATTGCCATTTTTAAACTAACTTTTAAGCGATTAAGGGAGGCTGCTAAGATACCAATCTCATCGTTAGTCTTTTGCTCGAATTCAATCTCCATATCTCCCATACTAAGCTGTTTAGAAGAATAAGACATTTTTTTTAGCGGGTCGGTAATCGCAAATTTGAGAAATAAATTAAGTAGAATACTAGCTAGCAGCAAAAAGATCACTACCTTACCAATTAACAAATAACGCAGCTGCCTAGCCTCATCAAAAACCTGACTAGATGGTACAGAAATAATCTGTGCTCCCACAATTTCATTAAGTTTCCAACCAAAACCATTATCGCTACCATAAGAGGTAATTAAGCTTGCAGGGGCTATATTTGGTGTACTATGACAGCGCAAACAACTTTCTTTTTCAATTTTTAAAGGATGAGCAATATAAAAAATTTCTCCTCCAGGAATTGAACGAAAACCCTGTTTTTGTTTAGTAGAAGTATCTTTAAAAGACTGGATAATTTCAGCTTCAAACTCATCTGCCTTATCTCGAAGATTAGTTGGATTAAGGGTTGCTTCTTTATAAAAAAATTGATTATATTGTTCTTCAGAACGTAAATGCTCAAAAACTTCTCTAGCAGAATAAGCAGGAACTGTTTGGGGTAAAAAAATTTGTTCTGTTTCCAGACGAGCTGACAGTTCGGGATTAACCTGGGTATCAGTATAATTACGAACTGAATTCATGGTTGCCATTAGCATTGACGCTTCATCGACAATCACCTGCTCGGCATAATTTTGCAGAGTTCTAGATAAAACAAGTCCCATTGCTATAGTCAGCGATAATAAAATTATTGCTAAAAGAATATTGAGCTTAAACCCTAATTTAAGATTTTTATACATTTGATCTATCGCAGTTTTTATAGTTTAAAATTTTCTGTTTACATTGTATTGACATACTGAATATTGGTTTAATAAAAAAAGTAAAAGAAAATCGCTCATTATGCAAGAAATCTCAATAATATGCGCTTACAACATACTGTATTAGCAATAATTATATTTACTTTGATAGCTTGCGATCGCGGAGCAGATCCCAAGGATAATCGCCCCAAGCAGACTAGCATTGATAAGCTTAGTGTCGGTGTAGTTAGCTACGGTGAAAATGAAAAATCGCTCCAACAATATCAAGATTTTCAAGAGTATTTAGGAACACAGCAAAATAGTTTAATTGAGCTTGAGCCAGCCTATAATGAAGTCCGTGCTTTAAACCAAATTTCAGGTAAAAAGTGGGATTTAGTCTTCGCACCTCCAGGATTAGCAGCGATCGCCATTACGCAATATAACTACGAACCATTAGTTCCCCTAGAAGGTAAAGATCAGAGTCGTTCAGTCATTGTTACCAAACAAGATTCAATCGTCAAAAGTCGTCAGGATTTAGCAGCACAAACTATTGCTTTAGGACAGAAAGGCTCGGCTACAGGATATTATCTACCAATCTTTAATTTATATGGACTGAATTTTAAAAAGGTACTATTCGCTTCTACTCCCAAAGATATTTTGCAACTGCTCGACCAAAATCAAATTACCGCAGGTGCTTTATCTCTAGAAGACTTTAATCTGCTCAAGCAAGACTACAAACCTAACCAATTTAAGGTTATTTACCTCGATCGCCACAACGTACCTTCAGGAGCAATTCTCATTAGCGATCGCCTAGAGCGGAATCAACAGGAGCAAATTAGATTGGCGTTACGCGATACTCCCTCTTTCATTGCCTCTAGTGCTGGCTATCTACCCAATGAACCACTGCCAGATTACGCGTATTTAACCACAGTTATCGAACGAGTACAGAAGATTTTAGCAAAATCCTCCATGGTACTTCAATAGAGCTTAACCAAACCTGATACTGTTGTTTAATTTTGTCGAACTTATATTGCTTAGGAAAAAGCGATCGCAGTTTGAGAGGATATCTGAAAAGTCTAATTGCTACGTTTCCAGTGGGTAGATCCCCCTAAATCCATGCCACTTGCTCTACTTGGGGAGACCCCAAGACCGCAGTGGCTCCCCTTGTTAAGGGGGACTTTGATTCCGATTCCCCCCTTGTTAAGGGGAGGCAGCGCGTTGCGGAGGTTTCCTCCGTTGTAGCGACTGCCGTGGGCTAGGGGGGATCTGCTAGGGTCTAAGCATAACAGAATTGAGTTCTCAGACATCCTCTGAGTAGAATTTATCGACCTACAAATTCCTGAAATTATTACCAAATGTAAGGCGAATAATTTTATACACAAGATGTATTATTCTACTAATTTAACCAATGCGACAATACATAGGCTTTATGCCGATCTAATTTATCAGCAATACCTCCTGCGACAAAAGAAACAAAAGGTTCAATACCTAAGCTTGCTTGTTTTCTCAAATCTGCATTCATCCGAGTAAGGTAAACAGGAATATGCTCCAAAATTTTGCCAGGTTTCAGATTTCCATAGGCTTGACAAAAAACTTCTAAACGCTCAATAAGACTTGCATTTGATAACTCTTCTCCCGTTATTTCTGGAAGATTGGGCTGAAAAGGAATAAATTCAAACGCAAACTCGGCTATATCGTCCATTACATAGCCATAATGCGCTAAATCCCAATCGATAATACCTTGAAATTTACCATTTTCTTGAATACAGTTCCAAGGGCCTAAATCCCCATGGCAAACAATCATATCAGCCTCTGGGAAAGTAAATCCCCAATTAAAATGAACATCGCCTTTTAACCTAAAATCAACCACAACCTCATGATAATTTTTGAGCCACTCACCTAATTGTGCGATAAATTCATCAGTTTTAATTGCGTCACACCAAGGTCTAAAAATTGCTTTGCCAGGAAAATACGAAAAATATTCATATTCGTCATCACTGTCGAGAAGCCTAGGAACGGATAGAAAATTTTTGGCTTCTAGATATTTTAGTAGTTGGTGAATAGCAGGGCTAACTGGTGTAAGCTTACGTCGAACTACATTACCCTTGAGGGCAACTAAATTTACATTTCCTCCAACAAGAGGAGTCCAGTCATCAGAAAAGTTCATTAACTTGGTTAAAGTAGAAAAAGTATTAGTGCGATCGTATATTTAAGCTAATGCGAGTAAAGCAATTGCTTGGATTAGTCTTGTTTAAGAATTAAATCAATTTCTTTTTTGAGAGTTGGTATTTCTTGCTCGATTATTTGCCAGATAATTTTTAAATCTACCCGAAAGTATTCGTGAACTAATAAGTTGCGAAAATCTATTATGTCTCGCCAGTTAATTTTTTGATATTGTTGATGGGTGTCAGGAGTCATCGCTCGCGCAGCTTCACCAATGATTTGTAATTGTAAAATTATCCAGCTTTGTATAAGTTCATTGGCAAAAAATTCTGTTTTTCCCTTAATTGCGTACTTTTCAATTTTATTAATTGCTTCTTGAATATCTCCTATTCTTTCTCGATCATTTCTCATAGGATTAAAGAGTTTTGCAAAACTTCTTTGCGGATTCTGTCTTTTAGTCCTTCGGTGGTTACTACATCCACTTTAATGCCTAGTAAATTTTCCAGATCTCGTATTAGCCGCACGGGAAACCAGGGGCTAATTTTATTTAAATCGTAATCTACTAGCAAATCTAGATCGCTGTTTTGATCGGCTTGTCCTCTGGCGACAGAACCAAATATCCGCACGTTAAAAGCTCCATGTTGAGCTGCAATTTCTTTAATTTTTTCTTTTAGGGCTGGAGTCAAATCATCGAGAGTCATGGTCGCACCTCAAGGTCATCTAGATTAATTTTAACGACTCAGATCGGCATTTTTTGTAGCAGCTTTTTTGCCTAAAAAAAAGAGTAAGTGAATACTTACTCCATAATTACTATTGACTAACCTATCAACTTTGAGCAACAGCTTTCTTCTCTTCTTCTAATGCTAAGAATTTTTCCAGCTCTGTGATCGCATCGGCATCAACTTTGGTTTGCATGGGACAGAATTTAGGGCCACACATAGAACAAAACTCAGCAGTTTTATAAATATCTGCGGGGAGAGTTTCATCATGATATTCCCTTGCTCTTTCTGGATCTAGAGACAGTTCAAACTGTTTCTCCCAGTCAAAGTTATAGCGTGCATTAGAAAGTTCATCATCTCGATCTCTCGCACCTGGACGATGACGAGCAATGTCCGCAGCATGAGCCGCGATTTTATAGGCAATTAAACCATTACGCACATCTTCAGCATTGGGTAAACCAAGGTGTTCTTTAGGAGTTACATAACAGAGCATTGCTGTACCATACCAGCCAGCCATTGCTGCACCGATCGCACTAGTGATATGGTCATAACCAGGAGCAATATCTGTGACTAAAGGCCCTAAAACATAGAAAGGTGCTTCGCTACACTCTTCCATTTGCTTTTTGACGTTAAACTCAATTTGATCCATTGGCACATGACCAGGCCCTTCCACCATCACCTGAACATCATGTTCCCAAGCGCGACGAGTTAGTTGACCGAGGGTTTTTAATTCTGCTAACTGAGCTGCATCACTAGCATCATGGGCGCATCCAGGTCGTAATGAGTCTCCTAAGCTAAAGGAAACATCGTATTTTTTGAAAATCTCAATGATCTCATCAAAATGAGTATAGAGAGGATTTTGCTTATGATGGTGTAGCATCCAACGAGCGATAATTCCCCCACCACGAGAGACAATACCTGTTAAGCGGTTTTTGACTAAAGGCAGATGCTCAATTAGGATACCTGCGTGAATCGTCATGTAGTCCACACCCTGTTGGGCGTGTTTTTCAATAATGCGCAGAAAGTCATCGGCACAAAGTTTTTCGATATCACCGTGGACGCTTTCTAGTGCCTGGTAAATTGGTACTGTACCAATGGGAATTGGCGAGGCATTGATGATAGCAGTCCGAATCTCATCTAAGTTACCGCCACCTGTGGACAAGTCCATCAGAGTATCAGCACCGTACTTAACCGCCAGCTTGAGCTTATCTACTTCTTCATTGATATCAGAAGAGTTAGGAGAAGCTCCAATATTGGCATTCACCTTACAGCTAGAAGCAATACCAATACACATTGGCTCTAGGTTTGGATGATTAATATTGGCAGGAATAATCATTCTGCCTCTAGCCACTTCATCCCGAATTAAGTCTGCTGACAACCGCTCTCTATTAGCGATGTAATGCATCTCTTCGGTAATAATTCCCTGACGTGCATAATGCATCTGAGACACATTGCCCTGTCCTCGACGCTTGGCAATCCATTCGCTTCTCATATTTTTTTCCCTTAATAAACAGCTTCCCTCCGCTGGTGCTAACCAGTCTCAGGTTCTTAGGGTATATCTCAGCCAATCTTTAGGCACCCCTAGCTACATGGGAATTCTAACATTATTTACCAGTGACAATTTCTGCTGAGAACCGAAGTAATTATTTCTTCACCCAAAGCATTATTTCTTAAAAAGCCTTTGTAATAATAATAATTAAGAACGCCATAATTGCTCTTTAAAGATTAGCGCAAAGCGATCGCTATTTTTTTTTGACGACCTAGTTTAATAATTCTTCAATCAGCAGCTGTAAATCAACAACATTTGAATCTTAATTAGCATAGAAACAATGAATATTATTAATCATCATCGCTCTTTATTTCTGGCAGGAATATTCTTAGGTTTAGGACAAGGTGGCTTTTTTGATGGTATTTTTTTTCATCAACTACTACAGTGGCATCATATGTTTACCAACATTGAAAGTAGCAACACTGTGGCGGGTTTAGAATTAAATACTTTAGGCGATGGTTTGTTTCACCTCTTTGACTGGATTATGACGCTGACTGGCATAATTACTCTGTGGATAGCAGTTAAACGGGATGACGTTGAGTTATCTACATCAGTTTTCATTGGTGCATTCTGTATCGGTGCGGGAATGTTTAATGTTGTAGAAGGGATTCTTAGCCATCATATTTTGCAAATTCACCATGTAAAACCAGGCGCGCACCAACTCGCTTGGGATTTAGGCTTTATTGGTGCAGGTGTTATGTCTATATTAGTTGGCTGGTTTATTATCAATCGAGAGCGTGTAACTGAGTCTAATCTGGTTCAACCCAGCGATCGTCAGACTTGATTAAATTAATTAATTCCGCTACCCCTCGATCTTGAGGAACTTTTTTAATTTCTTCTCGACCACGATAAAGAGAAATATAGCCAGGCTGCTTACCAACATAACCATAATCGGCATCTGCCATTTCCCCTGGGCCATTGACAATACAGCCCATTACAGCAATATCTAAACCTGTTAGATGCTTGGTTGCCTCGCGTACTTTATGCAGCACTTCTTCGAGGTTAAATAGAGTTCGACCACAGGAAGGACAAGCAACATACTCTACCATTGTTTTGCGGAGTCCCAATGCTTGCAAGATGCTATAGCAAACAGGGATTTCTTTCTCTGGTGATTCAGTTAAAGACACGCGAATTGTATCGCCAATGCCTTGAGCTAAGAGAGTCCCAATGCCCGCCGTAGATTTAATCCTGCCATACTCGCCATCTCCCGCTTCTGTAACCCCCAAGTGTAAGGGATACTCCATACCCAACTCATTCATGCGCTGTACCATGAGGCGATAGGCTGCCAGCATGACAGGAACGCGAGAAGCTTTAAGAGACAGAACAATATTGTAAAACTCTAGTGATTCACAGATTTTAATAAACTCTAGCGCCGACTCTACCATCCCTTCAGGAGTATCACCGTAGGTAAACAGCATCCTTTCTGAGAGAGAGCCATGGTTAACCCCAATGCGCATCGCCTTACCTTGATCTCGCAGTGAGACAACCAAAGGTTCTAAAGTTTCACGAATTTTGCTACCAATTTCCGCAAATTCGGTGGGAGTGTATTCAGTGCGATCGCTTTTGGGTTTTTCAAAGACGTATAAACCTGGGTTAATTCGCACCTTATCGACATGCTTAGCCACTTCCAAGGCGATTTTCATGCCGTTGTGGTGGACATCTGCGACTAAAGGGACTGCTTGATAAGTCTGGGCTAATTTTTGCTTTATTTCAGCTAAGGCTTTAGCATGAGCCATGCTGGGGACGGTCACTCTGACAATTTCACAGCCAATTTCATGCAGACGGCGGATTGCGGCAACTGAGCCATCAATATCTAAAGTATCTTCGTTAATCATCGACTGTACTACCACTGGATTGCCACCACCGATAGTAATGTCACCAACTTTTACCCCTCGCGTTTTTCGCCTATGGATAGTGGTATCAAAAGCTGGGGTGTTAGTAAGATTAAGATTATCCAGAGTTTGCATAACGAGTCAAGTATTGCTCTATTAAGAATTTATTTAGTCTAGATTCTATTGTAAAGCTAAGGGGTTATGACTTTAATCAGCTGTCGTCTATTGTTGATTAAGGCTGGGTTTAACTACCATTTTAGAGTTCCTGCATCATCTCCTTGCTCTCGTTTGGCTTTACTATCATTTTCAAACCATTGAATAATCTGAGTGTGGGTTAGTTCGGCAATTCCTATTTGATAATCTTGAGCGATCGCCTGCAATAACCTTTGAGAGGAAATAGTCAGGCGAGTGAGAAACTTTTCGCTACTAGAAAGTAATGCCGCATCAATATCGGCTGATTCTTCAGGAGATAGATATTGATCTGGTGCTATGGACATAATTAATTATTAATGATTAATTACTAATTATTAACCACAGTGGCAATCTGACATTTTGCAGCTTTGATCCTCAGTATGTCCGTTGGCGCAAGCCTCACAACAATAATATTGCTCGTTCTTTTTGATGGCATTCTCTAAAGAAATTTCGCAATGACAGCGATCGCAAGCGCATTTTACTACAGTGGCATTTGTCATAGGATGGCCCTCTTTTTTACTAGAAATTACGTTTATTATAGTGTGAATATCTGTTGAAATATAACAAGCAGCATAATTATTTTGCAAATAGGGTTGCAAATTAGACATTCAGTCTGCTACATTGATTAAGCGCAAAAAAACGCAAGCCAGGATAGCTCAGGTGGTAGAGCAATGGATTGAAAATCCATGTGTCCGCAGTTCAAGTCTGCGTCCCGGCATTTAAATAACAAATATTTATTGTGTAATCAGTAATCAGTAATCAGTAATTACTAATCAATTTGTCGGCGCTAAGTCGATAGACACACTAGCAATCAGAGGACAAACCTCTTGTAAGTCAGATTGAAGATTAGAGTTATCGCTCCAGCTAAGACGATATTTTTGTAACTCTTGCTGAAATAGACTCATTTTCTTAATTTGAATTTCTAGCTGCTCGATCTTGTTGTCTAGTAAATCTTGTACTAAATTGCAAGGTATTTCACCGCGATCGCGCACATCTAAAATTTGTTTTATTTCTTTAAGGGTAAATCCAATAGTCTGAGCTTTTTTGATAAATTCAACTTGTTTCTGTGCATCCTGAGCATAATAACGGTAGCCGTTATCACCTATTTGTACTGGTTGCAATAATCCTAGATCGCTGTAGTAGCGTAAAGTTCCCACAGAAAGATTTGTTTGTTTAGCCAATTCGCCAATTTTAAGTTGAGTTAGCTTACTCACAATTGATTAACTTCTGAATTTTTTTTTAGTCTAACTTTATTCTAATTACTTCCTATTTCCTATTTCCTATTTCCTGTAACATTGCAACTATACTTTCCGCTGGAAAAAATTTATCTGTCTAGCTATGCTTCAGTGCCGACTGACTTTGAGTCTCATTATTCACCTTAATTAGTTGAGATTCTAAAATTCGATTGAGCCACCCCGTTAGATATTTACGATTAGCTAGCTTTTCTTCGGGGTTTGTTGTATCCAAGGGATAGGGAGCTAATCCTTTGACAGCAGCAGTAGTGACACAAAACATTGATTTTTGAAAACTTTCGCAAATTTGCACTCGCAGATCGCCTAGTCCACGGACGCTTTTAACTTGATAAAGTTGATGAAGATAATCTGGTAGAAAATGGCGCATATCCTGCATCAATAAGGTTGGGGGAATGCCAGCACCACCGATAGGCAAAGGATCGGCGTATAAAGCTCCATAATTAAACATTCCTAGATCGTAAGGAATTTCGTAGGCTTGAGCGTTATAGGAAACAGTTCCCGCAAAAGGAGTACCACGGAAGAAGATTGCCTCTATATAAGGAACACCAGTGTCCACCAAAAAAGTTATTCCTGCTGATTTAGGGATAATGTCGTATTCTTGACCACGCAGCTTAACCGTATAGGTAATTGGACGTGCTGCATCTGCAACTAAACCATCAAGCACAAACTGCACCACATCTGGGATAGATTTAATCTTCCCTTGGTCATAACTATCTGACAAATTAAGAAAGATATCGCTCATTACTCGCCAAAACTGACCTAAAGCACTGTAATAAGCCATTTGACGCATTTGCTCAGGTACAAAGTCGGGGAATGCTTTGTGGAGCGCCAACATCAAGGGATTATAGCGATAATAGGCTTTAATCAATCGTTCTGTTTCTGCTGTAAATTCTGGCGTATCAAGATAGGCATCGACACCACCACCACCATGCCAAAACATTGCTTTCATGGAATATTCCGCGTATTCGTAGTTAATGCGATCGTGGATTATAAACTTGGCTACAGTATTCGCATTCACCTTGCCGTTGAAGTATTTAAAAAAGGGAAACAGTTTCAGAAATTGAGTATCAGCAATATAGTTTAAATTTATGGAGTAAGCATCTAAAACTACCCCATAGCTTTTGAGAATGCCCACAACTTCGAGCAAGTTCTGTGGAGAATCATCAAGTAACGCCGATCCTTGTTCTAATCTGGTGATGTACTCCTCTACCAACAAGGATTTAGAGCTTTTAGAGATACGAGCCATGATTATTTATTTAATACAGTAGTTGAATTCAAGATTTAAACTTTTAAATTAAATTAGATTAAAAATAGTGGTGACTTAACTGCCTGGCAAAAGTGCGATCGCCTGTACCTCGCTCCAGTGAGTTACCCAATCTGGCTTAAGACCAAAAGCGATAATCAGCAGTAGTAAGACAAAGGCAGGAGCATGTTCTTGCCACCGCACAGGGGGAATCTGCGCTAATCCTTCAGTTAAGCGGCCAAAAAACACTTTATTAACTACCAACAGAAAATACACGGCGGTCAAACCCGTTGCCACTAAACAAAGTAGAGTCGGAATCGGAAAAATGGGAAAACTGCCACGAAATACGAGAAATTCGGAGATAAAACCCACCATTCCTGGTAATCCCGAACTTGCCATTACTCCCAAAATCATCATGCCTCCCGTCACAGGAAGTCCTTTTTCTGGGTTGAGCAAACCTCTGAGAACATCAACATCTCGTGAGCCAGTCTTTTTATAGACCATGCCTACCAGTAGAAACAGAAAAGCAGAGATTAAGCCATGACTCACCATCTGGAATACCGCAGCGGTCATGCTGAGACGAGTCGTAGCGCTTGCTGCCAGAAGAATATAAGCCATATGAGACACAGAAGAATAGGCTACTACTTTCTTCATATCTTTTTGAGCGATCGCACAGGAAGCGCCATATAAAGCACTAATGGCAGCTAAAATCGCTAGCCAAGGCGCAAGATATAACCAACCGTCGAAGAATAGACCGACCGCAAAACGTAATAGAGCATAAGTACCTAGTTTTAACAGTACTCCTGCCAATAAGACGGAGATTGGTGTGGATGCTTGAACGTGGGCATCAGGAAGCCAAGTATGAAAAGGAAAAATCGGAATTTTGATAAAAATTCCCACCAATAAAGGTGCCAAAAGTAATAACTGAGTGGCTAGGGATAGATCGTGCGATCGCAGAGGTAAATAATCGAAGTTAGTTGCCCCAGTTAGCCAAACTAGTCCCAAGAAAGAAGCTAAAACCAAAATTCCCGAAAGAGCAGTATAGAGCAGAAATTTCATTGCTGCATAACCTCTTTTGGGGCCACCCCAAATGGCAATTAAGAAGTAGAGAGGGACAATTTCCAGTTCATAAAATAGGAAAAATAAGAGTAAGTCTTGAGCCAGAAATGCCCCAGCTGCACCGCCACTTAACAACAGCAACATGGCATAATACAGTCTAGGTCTCTGAATCTGAGGATTAGTGCTAAAGATAGCAATTAAGGTTAAAAAACTGTTGAGCAACACCAGCGGAAAAGAAAGACCATCAATTCCTAAGTGGTAGTTCAAGCCGATCCATTGAATCCAGGCGATATCTTCCACAAACTGAAAACTCTCGTGTTGAAAATCAAACTGACAAGCCAGAATGAGATTAACAGCGAAAACAGCGATCGCTGTAACAATCGCGATCTGGCGTGGACTATTGCCTTTTGCGGGCAGTAACCCCATGATGGCTGCACTCAAGCAAGGAATGATGATTAAAGCACTAAGCATGATGCTATCTCAAAGAATTGAATAAAATCGATTAAAAATTACAGTCTAAAATTGCAGCTTAAAATTGCTAATTAAAATAGCGCTGTTACATAATGGACGACCAATAATTTGTTACCAGTGACCACTGACCATTAATCATCGACCACAAAAGTAATCCCACCCCAATAATGATCGTGGCAAGATAAAACTGGGATTGTCCAGAAGTATTGTATTTGAGAGCATTACTGCTAAAAATGGTTGCCAAACTCACAAAATTAACCGCTCCATCTACTATGTAGCGATCTATCCACGAGGTCAATTTAGCTAAGTTGGATACCGCAGCGATCACCGTCAGTTCATACAGCTTGTCAATATAGAAATCATAAGCCAGTAAATCTTGGAAAAAGCGCAATGTAAGGTTACTTGACCGCGCCCAGGCTTTACGTACCTTGATCGTTGAACCGATAATACATCCCAGCGCACCAGAGGCGATTAATAAAGGTGTTGCATACTGAATAACCAATTCTGGTCGTTCTAGAGCTAAAGGTGTATTGGGACTCAACCACAGTGACCATTGTGCGGGGGCAAAGGCAGTAATTAAAGTAACTATTATTAGGGATACCATTGGTACTGACATTTGCCAGGGAACTTCGGGCGCACGACGACTTTTGACTTTAGGTGGGCCGAGAAAAATCACTCTAAATAGCCTGGTCAAGTTAATTGCGGAAAAGACGTTAACAAACATGATAATCAGCAGCAGCCACCAATCTACATCCCAAGCGCCACTAAACCAACGGTCATATGTCCAGAACATTCCTAGAGGGGAAAGAGCAATCAGTCCTGCTGCGCCAACTAGAAAAGATAGACTGGTTGCTGGCATTCTTGACCATAAGCCACCCATTTCCGTAACGTTTTGATTATTGGTGGTTAAGATGACCGATCCTGCACTCATAAACAATAGTGCTTTAGCGATCGCATGACTAAACAAGAGCAAAAAGGCAATATCTACCTGCCTCAAGCCGACAGCAATAAACACCAAACCCATATAGGCGCTGGTTGAATGAGACAAAGCGCGCTTAATATCTATTTGGGCGATCGCCATTAAAGACGTACCAATGGCGGTAATTGCCCCGACAATAATCAAAACATAGGCAGAGACTGGAGAGAGCGTCGTCACAGGTTCTAACTTAATCAAAACATAAGCTCCCGCCGAAACCACAATCGAATTCCGCATGATTCCTGCTGGGTTAGGCCCTTCCATTGCTTCGTCTAGCCAAAGGTTAAGCGGAAACTGAGCGCATTTACCAATCGGCCCTGCAATCAAAGCCAGACCTAATAAAGCTGCTACTGACGGTGCCAGCTGATTTCCTCTGACCCAAGTTTCTAACTGGGAAAAATTTAGTCCCTCTCCATAATTAGAAAGAGCGACAATACCCATCAACAAAACAATATCCCCTACCCTTTTAGTTAAAAAAGCATCCCTGGCAGCAGTAACAACTAAGGGTTGAGCATACCAGAAACCGACTAGTAAATAAGTAGATAAAGTCAATGCTTCTAATAAACAGTAGCTGAGAAGCAAAGAATCGCTCATAGCTATACCCGCCAGGGCAGCTTCAAAAAAGCCCATCAAAGCAAAAAAGCGCGCCAACGACCAGTCTTTTTCTAAATACCCCAGAGCATATATTTGTACTAATAAACTGATACCCGTCACCACCTCCAATCCACCAAAGCTGACAGGAGACAATTCAAACGACAAAGTTAAATCAAGGTCTGCAACCTGTAGCCAATGAAAAACTAGTTGTCGTGCTGGTCTACTCCAGGTGAGATGGAAAATAATCGAACTGTGGATAAAACCCACTATCGTCATGAGGATATTAATATATGCCGCCGGACGAGGCCCTGTTTGGCGCACAATACCTAAAGACCAAGGCAAGGTGATTAATGCACCTATTAAGCTATATATAGGTATGAACCAAAAATTTTCTAATAAAAAGTCAGTCATCCAAACTGTTTAATAATTTACTATGCCAAAATTTATAATTGCGAATCTTAAAGCTGACTGCTGCTAATTTCTCTTAGCTCAACCGTAAAATTTATTTTTTGATTAAAAGCCTATTTTATCAGCTATTACGTCTCTATTCTTTTTTAAATTGAACCATTATTTATTTTCAGTGCAGACTATCACTTATAAATAAATTATAAAAAATATCAATAGCATCAATAGGTACAATTGATTGTCAAATATTGTGTCGCTTTTTTAAGCAGGTATTAATTCTCATTAACAATCAAATTAAAAAATATAATCATGTTTTATATTGTCAAAGGCGTCATGGTTATTTATGCTTGATGTAGGAGTAAATAAATTAGCATTGGCTTATTTATTGCTAACGAAATGATGGTTTTTTGAATGATGCGGTTTCAGCTATCTTTATGTTCAACCCCAAAAGAAAAGTAGATAACTATACTACAGTTGATAGTTCTCTATGAGCCATTCAGGTTGGATTTAGCAAGCCACATTTAGGAGTGATAAAGCACGGCTGGTTGGCAAGGTAAGTTTTTTACCCCAACTGTCAGACATGTTTGTTGTGTGTATATCTGGTTTGAAGAGGAAAAAAAATGTCAATTGCGGTTGGAATGATTGAAACTCTGGGATTTCCAGCAGTAGTAGAGGCAGCAGATGCTATGGTTAAAGCAGCCCGTGTCACCCTAGTAGGATACGAAAAAATTGGGACTGGTCGCGTTACAGTAATTGTGCGAGGCGATGTGTCAGAAGTACAGGCATCTGTAGCAGCAGGTACTGAATCTGTAAAAAGAGTAAATGGTGGTCAAGTACTTTCTACTCATATCATTGCTCGCCCTCACGAAAACCTCGAATATGTACTACCAATTCGCTACACCGAAGAAGTAGAACAGTTTCGCTCCTACTAATAAGTTAGTAACTCAAATTAGTAATCACAATACTTAAACACTAGTAAATTTAGCAAAACGTGGCTAGCAATATAGCTAGCTGTAAAGGAGTAAAAATTATGTCAATTGCAGTTGGAATGATCGAAACCTTGGGTTTCCCTGCGGTAGTAGAAGCAGCAGATGCTATGGTTAAAGCAGCGCGCGTCACTCTAGTCGGATACGAAAAAATTGGCACAGGTCGCGTTACAGTAATCGTCCGCGGCGATGTATCTGAAGTCCAGGCGTCTGTAGCAGCAGGCACTGAGAACGTAACTAGAGTAAATGGTGGTCAAGTACTTTCTACTCACATCATTGCCCGTCCTCATGAAAACCTCGAATACGTTCTGCCAATTCGTTATACCGAAGAAGTCGAGCAGTTCCGCACCTATTAATAAATTATTAAAAGAGCAGATTGAACGAAGTTCATCACAAAATTAATAGCAGATTAAGCAATTAAATGACCATGTTCCGCCCAGGCGGAACATTCTTAAAAAAAATCAGGAGCAAAATAGTTATGTCAATTGCAGTTGGAATGATCGAAACCTTGGGTTTTCCTGCGGTAGTAGAAGCAGCAGATGCCATGGTTAAAGCAGCGCGTGTAACCCTAGTCGGATACGAAAAAATCGGCACAGGTCGCGTTACAGTAATCGTCCGTGGCGATGTATCCGAAGTCCAAGCATCTGTATCAGCAGGTACTGAGAATGTTAGCAGAGTAAATGGCGGTCAAGTGTTGTCTACTCACATTATTGCTCGTCCTCACGAAAACCTCGAATATGTTCTGCCAATTCGTTACACCGAAGCGGTGGAGCAATTCAGAGAAAGCGTTAATCCTCGTCCTTTAAGAAGACCCTAAAATTACCTAAAATTAATTTAGGCAACATGTTATGCAGATAGCCCAAGTTCGCGGCACGGTAGTTAGCACGCATAAAGTCCCCAGTATGAGAGGGATTAAGTTGCTTCTAGTTCAATATATTGATGAAGAAGGGCAGCTTCTTCCTAAGTATGAAGTTGCTGGAGACTTGATTGGGGCTGGTGTTAGCGAATGGGTCTTAGTTAGTCGCGGTAGCGCGGCCAGAATCGAAGCTGGTCAAGAATTAAAACCTCTTGACGCTACCATTGTGGGCATTATTGATACGGTCAATGTTGAGCGCAATGCCCTTTATAGCAAGAAAGAAGCTGAACGGCTGTCATAGACTTGATTGACATAAAATACAGTTAGATCAAGATCAATTTGACAGATAATCAGCTCGCGAGTTCACGGTCAAGCCAGATTAAAGCCTTAGCTGGCGTTTCGTCAGCAGGGTCGCTCGTTAAGTTAGTTTTAGTTTAGGAGGAATTGAAACAATGGCAGCCCGCACCAAGGCGGCTCCCCCGACTCCGTGGTCGAACAATTTAGCAAAACCAAAAGTGGATAAGACTGCCTACGTACATTCTTTTTCGCGTTTAATTGGTGATGTGCGGATTGGCGCGAATGTTTTTGTGGCCCCAGGTAGTTCCATTCGAGCCGATGAGGGAACGCCTTTTTTCATTGGAGAAAGCAGCAATATTCAAGATGGTGTTGTAATTCATGGTCTAGAACAGGGTCGAGTAGTTGGTGACGATCGCCAAGAATACTCAGTCTGGATTGGCAAGAACACCTGTATTACCCATATGGCACTTATTCATGGGCCAGCATACATTGGGGATGAATGCTTTATTGGTTTTCGCTCCACCGTATTCAATGCCAAGGTGGGGGATGGTTGCATTATCATGATGCACGCCTTGATTCAGGACGTGGAGATTCCTCCTGGGAAGTATGTTCCTTCAGGAGCAGTGATCGTCAACCAGCAGCAGGCAGAACGCCTTCCTAATGTAATTGATAGCGATCGCGATTTTGCCAACCATGTAGTCGAAATTAACGAGGCTCTTTTAGCTGGTTATCGCTGTGCCGATGATGAGGCTTGCGTTAATCCTCAAGTATATAAAGTATCGAAAGGAACAGACGCAGAGCAAAATTCCGATATTAACGACCAAAGTGAATATACAAATTCAGTAAGTAATATGAGTTTAAGTTCAGATATTAAAACCCAAGTGCGATCGCTACTAGCGCAAGGCTGTATCATCAGCACTGAACATGCAAACCAACGTCGTTTTAAAACCAAATCATGGTTAACGATTGGTCAAATTGACGGCAGAAATGAGAATCAAGTTGTCGCCAGGTTAGAGTCTATACTTCATGAATACCAAGGAGAATACGTCAGATTAATTGGGGTTGACCCCAGAGCCAAAAGAAGAGTCGCCGAAGTCGTGATCCAGCGTCCTGAAGACACTCCAGGAGAAGGAACTGTTAGAAGCGTGGCAACTCATGTTTCTAGTAAAAGTCGGAGTGGCAGAAATCGTAGTACAGGTCAGCCTAGCGGTAATTTAGGGAACGGTGCTGCACAAGAGATCAATAGTTTAATTGCTCAAGGCTGTAATATTGGGATCGAACATGCTAATCAACGCCGTTTTAGAACTAAATCCTGGCTTACCATCGGACAGGTAAGCGGCAATAAAGTTTTCAATGCGATCGAGCAGGCTGTTGCTGATTACCCAGGAGAATACATTCGTGTGATTGGAGTAGATGCTAATGCCAAACGAAGAGTCGCTGAGATTATCGTTCAGCGTCCTGGCGATAATCCCACTCAATCTAATCGTAGTTCTTCTAGCTACAGTGGTAGTAATGGCAACAACCATAGCTATAGTAGTAATAAAGAAAGCTACAGTTATGGTAACAGTAATGGGGTCGGCAGACTTGGTTCTAAAATTATCCAAGAAATTCGTTCTTTGTTAGCTGCTGGATTTAAGATTGGGACAGAACACGCTGATAAACGGCGTTTTAAGGCTCAATCTTGGAAAAGTTGCTCCCCAATTGAAAGTAGTCGTGAATCAGACGTTATTGCTGCTTTAGAAGCTTGTTTGGTAGAACATTCTGGCGAATATGTTCGGATGTTGGGTATTGACGATCAGGCAAAACGTCGGGTCGCCGAAACTATTATTCAACGTCCAGAAGACAGTTATCAAAACGGCCGTAGTGACAATGGTCATAGCAGCAATGGCAATGGTAATGGCAATGGCAATGGCAGAGGATATTTTGTTTCTGACTATACCAGTGGCTCCAAACACCAGGGTCGCTCACCTAACTACAATCAGTTCAGTACAAAGCATTTAAACGATGAAGCAGTCCAGGAAGTACGTTCTTTATTAGCTGCTGGTTATAAAATCGGGACAGAACACGCTGATAAACGTCGTTTTAAAGCTCAATCTTGGAAAAGCTGCTCTACTATCGATAGTCGTCATGAGCTAGACGTAGTAGCGTTGTTAGAAGTATGTTTAGCCGAACATTCTGGTGAATATGTCAGGCTGCTGGGTATCGATCCTAAAAGTAAAAAAAGAGTCGCCGAAACTATTATTCAGCGACCATAAGCCAACTTAGAGGTGGCGATCGCGATCGCGGGCAATGGAGCGGTTGTTGTATAAATAACAATCAATATTGACGACCAAAACTGCTCCTGCGTCCATCAATCTGTTTATTTTTCTCCATGATTTATCTCCCGCCTCCACAACCTACTATAAATAAAGATATCCGCATTAGTGGCGATGTCGAGATTCATCCTACAGCATCCTTGGCTCCAGGAGTAATCTTGCAGGCTGCACCTGAGCATAAGATTATTGTTGGTGCAGATGCTTGCATTGGCATGGGAGCGATTATTAATGCGGCTCAAGGTTCTATTGAAATAGGTAGTGGAGCGATTTTAGGTGCTGGGGTACTGATTATTGGAGCGAGTAAGATTGGAAGTAATTGTTGTATTGGTACTTCAACTACCATTTTTCAATCAGATGTGGCGACAATGGTTGTAATTGAACCTGGCTCGATTATCGGTGATGGTTCTCGTCAGGTAGAAGAAAATAGCCATGCGCAACCCCAAACTCAATCAAGCAAAAATAGCAAAAACGTCAATCACGTCGGGGTCAATGATAGCAAGTCTGATAGCGTAGATAAACCGAAGCATCAATCAGTTCAAAATTCTCATTCCGTTCCAGATTCACCTTCGGTTACTCCAGTTGAAACGGCAACTCAAAATCCTCTTAACCAGAATAAAAAACCAGTAGTCGGTCAGCTTTATATTAATGAACTTTTAATCACTCTCTTTCCTCACAATAAAACTCATCATTCTGGTTCTCAAAGCCCATAAAATTTTCCTAAAGATGAAATATATGACGAATCTACGAGAAATACTGACACATTTTTCCTACCTTAGATAGCCGATACAAATAGTTATTTGTATTGGTTTTTTTATTTAAGCAACTATTAATCAAATTCAGAAGATATCTAATTAAAAATAGATGAGTAAAAATACTTATGAGTTTAAATTTAAGCTTCGACAGAGTATCTTGTAAGCAACCAAATAAAGAAAATATTAATAATTCTTAATTTTAATGATTATCATTGAAAAATGATTAGTTTATTTTATGCTTTATAAAAAATAAACCAATCAAAACAGAGCTAAAAATACTGACTAAGTATTAACATTCATGATATTCTATGAAGATAAGAAATTACTGAAGAAAAATAGCTTACTCTGCTATTTATAGCAACGGTTTTTTTGAGACTACAAAACATCTTTCTACTGATTTTTTTAACGGTATATAGAGTCACCAACTAATTTATCTGCCACTCCTGTGAGATCTAGATTTAATGAACTGAATAGGGTTTGATCAAAGCAAGATTTAGTCTTAATTTAAAAACCTTTGCGTGGCATGGCTATCAGCCTGTCATCACGAGTGGCTCTATAGAGAAAGTAAAAATAAGCGTTTTATTTATGGAGGAATGACCAAAGATGGCAACTAAGACAGGTGCTGGATTTAAGGCTGGTGTACAAGACTATCGACTAACTTATTACACCCCAGACTATACACCGAAGGATACAGACCTTTTGGCTTGTTTTCGGATGACACCCCAACCTGGTGTTCCTGCTGAAGAGTGTGCTGCTGCTGTAGCTGCGGAATCTTCTACTGGTACATGGACAACAGTATGGACTGATGGTTTAACCGATCTCGATCGCTATAAAGGTCGTTGTTATGAAGTTGAGCCTGTTCCTGGTGAAGATAATCAATACTTCTGTTTTGTTGCTTACCCCATGGACTTGTTTGAAGAAGGTTCTGTAACCAACATTCTGACTTCCTTGGTAGGTAACGTATTTGGATTCAAAGCTTTGCGTGCTTTGCGTCTAGAAGACATTCGTTTTCCTGTAGCTTTGCTCAAAACATTCCAAGGGCCTCCTCACGGAATTACTGTAGAAAGAGACCTGTTAAATAAATATGGTCGTCCTTTATTGGGTTGCACTATTAAACCTAAGTTAGGTCTATCTGCTAAGAACTACGGTCGTGCAGTATATGAGTGTCTTCGTGGTGGTCTGGATTTCACCAAAGATGACGAAAATATTAACTCACAACCTTTCATGCGTTGGCGCGATCGCTTCTTATTTGTACAAGAAGCGATTGAAAAATCTCAGGCTGAAACAAATGAAGTAAAAGGTCACTATTTAAACGTGACTGCTGCTACTTGTGAAGACATGATGGAACGTGCTGAGTTTGCCAAAGAAATTGGTACTCCTATCGTTATGCATGACTTCCTGACTGGTGGTTTTACTGCTAACACTACTTTGTCTAAATGGTGTCGTCGTAACGGTGTCTTACTCCACATTCACCGCGCAATGCACGCTGTAATTGACCGTCAAAGAAATCACGGTATTCACTTCCGCGTTTTGGCTAAATGTTTGCGTCTGTCTGGTGGTGACCACCTCCACTCAGGTACTGTGGTTGGTAAACTTGAAGGTGAACGCGATATCACTCTAGGTTTTGTTGACCAAATGCGTGAAGACTATGTAGAAGAAGATCGCTCTCGCGGTAACTTCTTCACTCAAGATTGGGCTTCTCTTCCTGGAGTCATGCCTGTCGCTTCTGGTGGTATCCACGTGTGGCACATGCCTGCACTGGTGGAAATCTTTGGCGATGATTCTTGTCTCCAGTTTGGTGGTGGTACTTTAGGACATCCTTGGGGTAATGCACCTGGTGCAACTGCTAACCGTGTTGCTTTAGAAGCTTGTATTCAAGCTCGTAATGAAGGACGTAGCCTAGCTCGTGAAGGTAATGATGTTATCCGCGAAGCTTGTCGTTGGAGTCCTGAGTTAGCTGCTGCTTGTGAACTTTGGAAAGAAATTAAGTTCGAGTTTGATGCAGTAGATACTCTCTAAATTTAGAGCTTAGAGCATAGTTATTTGTGAACAGCAAGTAGTTAATTCTGAGATTGAAAATGAGGAACTAAATAGGTCAAGTTTAAAATCTCAGAATAACTATCAAAACTAAATGCAACCTCAAGATATTGCCAAAGAGACGGCAAAAGTTATCCAAAACTATTTAACCTTTAAAGCAGTGCAGCTAGTCATTGCCCAATTAGCCGAAACTAATCCTCAAGAATCTATCTGGCTCAGACAGTATTCTTCAGGGGGAAAATTACGAGATGCCGAAGCCTATATTCAGGAGATTATGTCCGAACCTAGAGGCAAAGAACTTGCTCTACGGATTATGACTGTTCGTGCTGATATAGCAGAGCAAACTCTCGAATTTTTGCCAGAAATAGTCGCAGTTGGAATTAAAGAAAGTAATTTGGCTCATCGTCGTCATCTTTTGGAACGTCTTACCCAAACATCAGATGAAGCATTAAATCAAGATGCTTCAGAAGCAACGGAAGAAACCGAAGATTCTGATTAGAACATACATACAGACAAAGAAAACATGAAAACTTTACCTAAAGAGCGTCGTTACGAAACCCTTTCATATCTACCACCTTTAACAGATCAGCAAATCGCTAAACAGATCGATTTTATGATCGATCAAGGTTATATCCCTGGTGTAGAATTTGAAAAAGATCCTACTCCCGAGTTGCACCACTGGACTTTGTGGAAATTGCCTTTATTTGATGCTCGTAGTTCTCAAGAAGTATTAAACGAAGTGCGCGAGTGCCGTTCTGAATACTCTGATTGTTATATTCGAGTAGTTGGTTTTGACAACATCAAGCAATGCCAAACTGTTAGCTTTATTGTTTACAAGCCTAACAGTCAAAATCGTTACTAAGAAACACAGAACTTAATTGTTAGTGGTGTTCAGATAATAGTGAATCTGAGCGCATTACTAATAGAGAATTAAGGATGATTCTAGCAATCGATGCTAGTCTCGTCCTTTTTTATTGTGTAGCGGATAAAAATTCTGGTTTAGACAATTGCGCTTCTTTTGCTAGACTAAATGATAAATATTAGCGATCGCCTTAAAATATCCATCAATTGATCTTGTTAAATATTAACTCCACAGATATTTTGCTCAACTACTAATTGAACTATGCTTGCTAAACGAATTTTACCTTGTCTTGACGTAAACGCTGGGCGAGTGGTGAAGGGGGTTAATTTTGTCGATCTCAAAGATGCGGGAGATCCTGTCGAACTAGCTAAAGTCTACAATGATGCAGGAGCAGATGAGCTAGTCTTTCTAGATATTACAGCTACCCATGAAGATCGAGGAACAATTGTTGATGTTGTATATCGCACTGCCGAACAAGTGTTTATTCCTCTGACTGTTGGTGGAGGAATTCAATCCTTAGAAGATATTAAAATTTTGTTACGAGCTGGTGCAGATAAAGTGAGTATCAACTCCGCAGCAGTTCGCCAGCCAGAGTTAATTAATCATGCAAGCGATCGCTTTGGCAAACAGTGTATCGTCGTGGCAATTGATGCTCGTAGACGAGTTGATCGTAATAATCCTGGCTGGGATGTTTATGTCCGTGGAGGACGCAAAAATACGGGTATAGACGCGATCGCTTGGGCGACAGAAATGGCTCAACGGGGAGCTGGAGAACTCTTGGTAACCAGCATGGACGCTGATGGAACTCAAGCAGGATACGATTTAAACTTGACCCGAACTATTGCCGAACACGTAGAAATTCCTGTAATTGCCTCTGGTGGAGCGGGAAGCTGTCAACATATTTATGACGCTTTTGATCGGGGAAAAGCCGAAGCTGCTTTGTTGGCATCGTTACTACATTTTGGTCAACTAAGCGTCAAAGAAATCAAATTATATTTACAGGAGCGTCAAGTTCCCATCCGCATGACCTAAGCTCTCGATCTTTAGCAAAGCTTAAATTAATTAGGTTACCTAGCAAAAACCAAAACTTGTATACTAAGATAGATACATGTTTACATTTCGTAAAGTATGCTGATTCCAATTCTCATATTTGATGTTGCCCTAGTGGCATGGTCGTTGCACTTGATGCAATCGGCTTTGGAACGGCAAGAGTTCTCTCTAATGCTGGCAGGAACACTGGTTGGAGCGTCCGCAGCAGCCATGTTGGTGGTTTACTTTATAATTAATAGTTGCTTAGGTCGTCTTAGTTAAATTGCCTACAGTGACCTAGTTGCACTAATTGTGGTAGTATTATTTTGGTATTAGGGGCATTAGCTCAGTTGGTAGAGTGCTTGCATGGCATGCAAGATGTCAGCGGTTCAAATCCGCTATGCTCCATTAAAAAATAGGAAATAGGAAGTAGGAAGTAGGAAGTCCTAAAGGATACACCTTCGGATATACCATTGTCCTAAAGGACGACGCGTAGCTAGTACTTTAGCATAAGCTGCGCAAATGGTATAAGCTTTGTGAGGGTAGGGAATGCTAAAGAGCATACCCCAACAACTAGCCTAAACACCAACTACTTGAGCGCGTTTATAGGCTTCATCGAGTACCTCCGAGAGGGTGGGATGAGTATGAATATTAAAAGAGAGATTTTGCACAGATTCTCGCTGGGCGATCGCATTTGCTGCTTCCTGAATTAAGTCGGAAGCATGGATACCAATGATATGTACTCCTAGTAATTCTCCTGTATCCTGACGATAAATAATTTTAGCCACACCTTCAGTTTCGCCTTCGGCTAGAGCTTTGGAGTTACCTTTATAGAAAGACTTGACTGTAGCTACTTGCCAGCCTGATTTTTCGCCTTCTTCCTTAGCTTGTGCTTCGGTTAAGCCCACATAGCTAATTTCAGGATGAGTAAAGGCAGCAGCGGGAATACAACGATAGTCTATTTCCTTGTCTGCGCCACACATATTTTCGATCGCAATTACTCCTTGTCCTGAAGCAGCATGAGCCAGCATCATTTTACCCGTAGCATCTCCTACCGCCCAAAGATGAGGTACAGGTTTGCCGTCACGTAATACCTGCATTTTATCGTTGACGGGTATAAAGCCTCGTCGATCGATTTCAACAGCTAAAGTTTCTAGACCGAGTTTTTTAGTGGCGGGAATACGTCCAGTAGCGACTAAACAAGCATCTACTTCTAAGACTTCTACTACCTCTTTAGTTTTGGCATCGGTTAATTCAATCTGGACAGGTGTACCAGGCGTAATTTTAGTGGCAAAGACACCCTTGTAGGTTTCAATATCTCGCTGATCGAGAAGCACTTTTTTGGCAATTTTGGCAATATCAGGATCGAAACCAGGCATTAAAGTGTCCAGGGCTTCAATCATGGTTACTTCGCAACCCAAAGCTGTATATACATCAGAAAATTCCAAGCCAATATAGCCACTACCAATAATCGCAATCCAGTTAGGAAGGGACTCTAATTTGACTGCATTATCGCTGGTAAAAACAGTTTGACCATCAATTTCGACACCTTTAGGGACAAAAGGGATAGATCCAGGGCAAAGCATAATTTCTTTCGCTGTATAGGTTTGATCCCCAGCATCACTTGATACTTTAACCTTTTGGGTTCCTGCCAGCTCCCCCCAGCCACGAATGATATCCACCTTGAGACGCTTGAGACTGTTAGTTAAATCCCCTTGAATCTTATTAACCAAATTGGTAGCATGATCGGCGATCGCCTGACGTTCAAACTGCACATCTCCCAGTTGAATTCCCAGATCTTGGAGGTGATGGCGATCGCCCAATTCTCTAACTCTACCAGAAGCAGCCAGTAAGGCTTTAGAAGGAATACAGCCACGGTTGACACAAGTACCACCCATGTCACCCGCCTCAATAATTGCTGTTTTTAAACCGCTTTTAACCGCGTGTAGTGCTGCACCGTGACCACCAACCCCCGCGCCAATAATAATTAAATCGTAATCAAACTCACTCATAGCTATTTCTTCGATAATGGCTGCAATTTCTTATTGTAAAGTTTATCTGCGATTAAATAGAGGATAGAATCAACACCTCGAAGAACAAAAGTAGTCTAGGACAGAAACATATTTTTTAGGCGGTTATTATCTGGTTGAGAGTTCACCCTGCAAAAGTTGGATGAACAACTCTCTCATACCTCAAAAATTTTATAGTCTCAGTACTTGTATTTGTTCTCACCATCCCGATTTATCTATTTTGACCTGGATCAATGACATTGGAGATAAAGAGCCAGAGCGATACCGCAGAAAATTAAAACTAACTATTGAAGAATTTAAGTTACTGCAAGGTCAAGCAGATAAATGGTTTGAACAAAATAGATATGGTTGGAATGGAGTTTTTCTCGATCTAAATCTGGCAAGAGAGTTTGCTACTAATTATTTAAGCAACATTCAAAATATTAAGCTACTAGCGATCGCCACAACTGCTAAATATCGCCATCTTTTTTTGCAAGAAGAATTATCTTCAAACAAAGTTAAAATTTTCTAGCTTCAAATATGAAAATTTGGTAGTTTATCGGCTATATGACATATTGCACGTTAGCCTAGTAAATTAGAACATTTTTATATATTTACTGATGTATTTAAACTTCAACTTGAGCAAAAAACCCAAATTCAAGCAAATATTAGCGGGAGTGATGGCGTTTGTCTTGGTTGCTTTGACCTCGTTACCGAGCGTCAGCTCAGAGAGCATAAACTATGGCGAAGCACTACAAAAATCGATTTTATTTTATGAAGCACAACAGACGGGCAAACTACCAGAGTGGAATCGTTTTCCCTGGCGGGGAGATTCTACTCCCAAAGATGGGGAGGATGTTGGCTTAGATCTCACTGGCGGTTGGGTTGATGCAGGGGATAACGTCAAGTTTAATTTTCCTTTGGCGTTTGCGGTGGTTAATTTAGCTTGGGGTGGCATTGAATATTACTCTGCTTATCAAGCATCTGGTCAGCTAGAGCATTTATCGCAGAATATTAAATGGGCTACGGATTATTTACTCAGTTCTTTTGCTAATGATAATCCTGGGTCATATGTTCTTTATGGACAGGTGGGTAATGGTGAGCTAGATCACAACTGGTGGGGGCCATTAGAGGTGGTGCATTACGAAATGGAGCGCCCAGCCTACAAAATTGATACCACTTGTCCTGGGACGGATTTAGCGGCGGAAACTTCTGCTGCTCTAGCTTCTAGCTCTATTTTCTTTCGTAATAATGGTGAGACGGAATATGCTAATCTACTAGTGCAAAAAGCCGAACGACTATTCGATTTTGCTAATACCTATCGGGGTAAATATTCTGATTGTCTTAAAGAGGCTAATCCTTTTTATACCTCTAACAATGGCTATCAAGATGAGTTAGTTTGGGGGGCAATTTGGTTATATAAAGCCAAACAAGCTCAAGGTGTGGATTCAGAATATTTAGCTAAGGCGGAGTCTGAGTATGTCCAGATGAGCAAACCCTATAACTATACTTATCAGTTTGATGATAAATCTTATGGGACTTATGTTTTACTCGCTCAATTAACAGGCAAGGAAGAATATCGGCAACGAGCTGAAGCTTGGTTGGATTTTTGGACTGTCGGCTATCAGGGCGAGAAAATCACCTATACTCCAGGTGGTTTAGCTTTCTTAGTTAAATGGGCTTCTCTGGTTTTAAGTGCCAATACTAGTTTTGTCGGTTTTATTTATAGTGATTGGCTCAAATCCCAAGGGCAAATCGAGCAAGCACAGCGTTATTTTGATTTTGGCGTTAGTCAAATTGACTATATACTCGGTCAAAATCCTGCCCAACGCAGCTACCAAATCGGCTATGGTAAAAATTCGCCTCAAAACCCTCACCATCGCACTGCTCATGGAAGCTGGCTCAACAATATGTCTGACCCAGTAGAAACTCGTAACCTCTTGATGGGTGCTTTGGTAGGTGGCCCAGATGAGCAAGATAACTGGTCAGACGATCGCACTGATTGGGTTATGAATGAAGTAGGTGTAGGGTACAATGCAGCTTTTACAGGGGCTTTAGCTAAGATGTATGCTGAATTTGGCCAAGAACCGCTAGCAGAAATAACTTTTCCCGCAGTAAATCAACCAGAAATTTATGTTGAATCTCAAATTAAAGAAATTGAATCAGCCACTGAATTAACTCTTTCGATTGTCAATCAGTCCCATGCTCCTGCTAGAGGGATTGAAAATCCTGTCTTACGGATATTTTACCAAGCCAAGTCTCAACAGCCAGGAAATATATCTGTATCTGCACTATCCCCAAACTGTCCTGTTAATTCTGTAGCTCAACCAGTCAAGCTAGAAGATGGTACTTTCTCGACTCAAGTAAGCTGTGAAGGCACAGTGATTTATCCAGGGGGAGAAGAAGACTACAAAAAGCAAATTATGGTTAAACTCACCCATGAATCAGGTAACAATGGCGGTTGGTTTGGTAGCTTGAGCGGCATATTTACTAAGCCGATGCAAATTACCAAGATTTCTTTGTTCGATCGCGACGAACTACTCTGGGAATCACAACTGTAACCTTACTTCGCTCCCAATACTTCTCGTTTAACAAATGCGGATTAATCTATGAGGCTAGAAAAGTAACGAGTAACGAGTAACGCTACCTACTACCTACTACTTAACTAATCAATAACAAAGCTTAAACCAGAAGTATTGACTTCCCTCCTAGCTAATGTCCTAATTTAACTTTGTACGGCTATATGTCTTTCTATTGATGCAGATAGCAGTCGATCATTCCTAAGATTTAGGAAGTACACAGTTGCTTTTGACTTGTGCTTTATTATCTAGTTTCGCTCTAAAAACGCTCTGAAAATATGTCTTCTACTGCTTTAATTACTGGTGCATCTCAAGGGATTGGCAAAGCTACCGCTTTATTGTTTGCCAAAAATGGCTACGATCTAATTATTACCGCCCGAACTAAAGATAAATTGGATTCTACTGCCGAACAAATAAAAAGTTATGGCAGACAAGTATTAGCTGTTACCACAGATGTAAGCGATCGCTCTGCGGTAGCAGAATTAGTCAATTTGGGCATCAAACAATTTTCGGCGATCGATGTTTTGATTAATAACGCTGGGATATGCATGAATGCGCCGATGGCCGAGACTAGTATTGAAGATTGGGAAAAAATTATTAACGTCAACCTCTGGGGATATATTTACACCATCAAAGCATTGTTACCCCATTTCATAACTAGAAAGCAGGGCAATATAATTAACGTCGGCTCTTTTGGGGGCAAAGTTCCCTTACCCAATATGACCGCCTACTGTACTAGCAAATATGCTATTACGGGTTTAACCGAAACTTTGCGTTTAGAATTGCAACCTCAAGGTATCCATGTTTCGGGGATACATCCTAGCGTCACTAATAGCGATTTTCTAGAACGTGCAGTTTTTAGAGATCGCGATCCTCAAGCAGAACAAAAGCGTCGTCAAGCAATGGAAAAGATGCTCACTAGTCCTTTAGCTAGTAAACCAGAAGATGTTGCTCAAGCTATTTGGGATGCAGTTAAACATCCTCAAGCCGAAGTAATAGTTGGTTCGGCAAAAGTCCCCTCTTTCTTGCATCGATTGTTTCCCAGTGTCACTCAAGGAATATTACAGCTAACTACGAAATCTAATCTAATTTAGATGATCTGGATAATGTGAGTGGCAATTACAAATCGGGGAGATACTCAGCATATTTTTGATAGGTGTTCCAGCCTGGAATATCTTGCTTAAACTCAGCAGGAATACTGTATTTATCTTCCGTGTATTCTTTCCGTACTAAAGCGATCGCCTTATAGGGTTGTTCCCATTTTTTCAGGAGTTGAACTAGCTGTTCAAATTCGAGATATGCTTTGCCGTGACGATTGGTTAAACCAATTACCTGTAAGATTCTGGCATAGGCTTGAGGCGTACTTTCCGCTGGAGACATGCCGATAATTGGGCCGAGTTTTTCAAAGCTTTCGTAGTTTTCTAATACGGGAGAGATTAAATCATCACTCTTGACTAAATCTTTGTTTCCAAAAGCTTCAACTATGTCGGCAATTTTTTTAAGAATGGAAAAATCCTTTAATTCATACTGCTTGAACAAAGATAGTAGCTTTAAACCTAGTTTATATTGACTGAGAATATTCAGTTCTTTAGTATAAGCATCGATGGCATCTCTTCCTTCTTCGGTGGCGATCGAAGGTAAGATTTCCGTTTTCTTCTGTTTGATGTTTTGAGCAAAAGCTTCCTTGTCAATTTCACCTTCAAGATTTTCGGCAACGTAGCGATAAAAATCTTGTTGTTTACGGCTACGGTAGCGTAACTCAGTCTGTTCTAAACGCAAAAAACTTTTTTGCGCAATGATCCCTGCCTGAACTAGATCGACACAGCTACCTAAACCCTGATAACCCTCTGCTTCTTTAGCCATATTGATCTTGATTCTGAGCAAAAGTAAAAACTCTTTGCTAGCAAACTTGTCATTCTTAATTTTCTCTACCTTGTTACCAATAAGAGTAATTTCTTTAAAAGAGTGAGAGTGCAGATTTATCGAGCCTTCGGGTACGGAAGGTCGATCCAATGTTTCTGGTTCATTACTTTTAAATATTCCTTTTACTATTGGTTGACCGATTAGAAAGACCAAAATTGTTGCTGGCAAGCCAATAGCAAGCATTCTAAGTACCATCGATGAAGGCAATAAATATTTCGATTCTGTTTTTGTCGAGGCATCAACCATTTCATCATCGCCTTCCTGTTGTTGCGCCAATTGATATGTTTCCATCGCGATCGCAGTTGATTCGGCTTTGAGGGGAATATTTGAAGCAGAGGAAATATCAATGTTAGTTGGGCTTAAGATCAGTAAAATTGTTGCCCAAGAAATATGTTGCAGCTTCACCATAGTATTACTAAAAACTCTATCTAATGCTATAGTTCCCATTCAATAATCAACATTTACTATTCCCAATTCACCTGATGATTCATCTAGCCATAAAATTATGTAAAAATATGTAAAAATGTAAAGCGTGTTTATAACATCCTCAATCGAACAAATCAAAACCCCTACAGCGATCGCCCTTGGCAATTTTGATGGTATTCATCAAGGACATCGCGCTGTCTTGCGACCAATTATTAATTCGTTTAAGTCTACGCAGCAACCCCATATATATCCGACTGTAGTTAGTTTTACTCCTCACCCCCGCGAGTTCTTTACAGGAGGAAAATTACAGCTATTAACCCCCATTCCGCAAAAAGCAGAATTATTATCAGATCTAGGTATTGAGCAATTAGTCTTATTACCCTTCGATCGCGGTTTAGCATCCCTGACTCCCGAACAGTTTGTCGAACAGATTATAGTCAAACAACTACAAGCTGTTTTTATTAGTGTTGGTGTAGATTTTCGTTTTGGCTATCAAAGAAAAGGCACTGGAACAGATCTGAAAAATATTGCTGCTGATTATGGCATTGAAGTACAGCTGAATTCATTACATAAATATGGCGATCGCTATCAGCAACAAGTTCGTGTCAGTAGCTCTTTGATTCGTCAGGCATTAGCAGCAGGAGACATGAAAACTGCTAACTTGATGTTAGATAGACCATATAGTCTATGGGGAAAAGTAGTTACAGGACAACAGCTAGGTCGTACCATCGGCTTTCCTACAGCAAATTTACAGTTAGCTCCCGAAAAGTTCTTACCGCGCTTTGGAGTATATGCCGTGGATGTTTTTTTCGAGCAAACAACCGAGCAAACCACAATTAAAGGCGTGATGAATATTGGTTGTCGTCCTACCGTAGCAGGAGCAGTTCCAACTATTGAAGTACATCTGCTCAATTGGTCGGGAGATCTCTATGGTCAGTCTCTTAAGGTAAACTTGATGCAGTTTATTCGACCAGAACAAAAGTTCGATTCATTAGAAGCATTGAAGCAGCAAATTAAACAAGATTGTCAATTAGTGTTAGAAAGCTCTTAAAATTATCAATTTCTTAACTCTTGGCATAATTATTGAGATAACAGATTAAGATCGCTAAATAAATAGGGCAAACTATGGAAAAATCTGTAAATCAACCCACAGCTAGATTTTTACTACAGCCTGGTACTTTATGGTCAAAAACTACTGAGCAGACGAAACTTGCTCGTCAATGTGGTGCGCTCAAGTCTATTGAAACTGAGTATCATTTGATCCAGCAGCAAGATATCTCTTTTGTAGTTCGGACTCTATCTAATTTAGCTCGCAAAGAACAAGCAAGTAAAAAACAGCATCAACAGGAACATCAAACTGGTCAGAAAATAGATCCTTTTTTGCCTTATGAAAGCGATCTATTTGTCGGCGATCTTTCTCCTTCTCATCTTTGCTTGCTGAACAAGTTTAATGTGGTCAATAATCATTTGCTGATTGTGACTCGCGATTTTGAATCCCAAACAGATTTGCTTAATCTACAGGATTTTACTGCGTTGTGGCATTGTCTACAGGAAATAGATGGACTGGCATTTTTCAACGGTGGCAAAACCGCTGGTGCGTCCCAAAGTCATAAGCATTTACAGCTGATTCCCCTGCCTTTTCTCCCCAATGTAATGCATCGACCTTTAGAAGAGGCGATCGCCAACATCACATTTAAAAATTCTTTAGGTCAATTAGACAGTTTTCCCTTTCGTCATGGAATTGCGACTTTAAATATCTCGAACCATCATTCCCCCACAGTAGCAGCAGAAATTATGCTGCAAAGATATCAGGCTTTATTAAATCATGTGGGGTTTGAGATCGATCCCCAGACTCAGCAACAACCTGGAGCATATAACTTTTTAGCAACTAGAGAATGGATGATGATCGTACCGCGATCGCGTGAATCCTTCCAAAATATTCCGATTAATTCCCTTGGCTTTGCTGGCTCTTTGTTTGTCCGCGATCAATCTTCCCTACAATTACTTAAAGAGCTAACTCCTCTGAAATTACTCACTGAAGTTGCCTTAACTTAAAATTTAGATGAAATACAAATAAGAATGATACAGATAGATAGTCCCCGACGCGAAGCTTATACTAAAGCACTCGCTTCGCATCGTCCGAAGGTGTACCCTTTAGGGAGTCCTTTAGGGCAAGTCCCCAAGTTTCCAAGTCCCCAAGTCTTCGATTTGTAGCAAACAATTGTAGATTTCATATATAGGTCTTTTCTACTCCCTACGACCAAAAAAAGCTCTACCAAGAAGTTATCTAACCTTCATTAGTAGAGCTGAAATAAAAATAGAGACGGATTTAACCGACTAATTATCTCCAGAATCAGAGTCGCCATTGTTAGCGTCTGCTGTCTCTTTGTTATCGCTGTTACCGTTGTAGTTTCTTTTGCCACGATTATTTCCGTAGCGACTAGTTTGCTTACGGAATTTGCGCGCATTGATCTTATTACGAGCAGCTTTTTCTTTTTTCGCGTTACGACGTTTAGCCATTTAGGTATGATTCCTCATTACACAATAAAACGCTTCTGAGAGTCTCTAGCATCATAATCTAGTTGCCCCCCAGAAGCGCAATTTCGATTCAGTTTTGCAGTTTAGAAGCGATCTCGACGACCACCACCACCGAAAGAACTTCTGGTTTCGCGAGGTCTTGCCTTATTGACTTTGATCTCGCGACCCATCCATTCTGCTCCATCTAGAGTCTCAATTGCTTTATCCTCTTCTGCTTCTGTTTCCATTTCTACAAAGCCGAAACCGCGTTTGCGACCTGTTTCACGATCAGTAGGAAGATGAACTCGTTTAACTTTACCGTATTCTGAAAATACTTCGCTTAAATCTTCTGGGCTAACCTCATAGTTGAGATTACCAACGTAAATTGACATGGACTGAATGTCTCCTGAATGCACATTAGATGTAGGGAGTTTAAATTTCGGAAAAAAACCAAATCAATACTATATGGAAAAACCTATCAATACTGAATACAACTGGGTTGCCGATCTTTATCTCAATATGAATCCTAACACTTTATGCTCTAAAAAAGGAACATCTGACAAAAGCAATATCTTTTACAAAATTTAATATAATTTCACATGATTTGGTCAGTTAGCAATTCTTGAAGCTGCCAATTTTGACTGACGATCGCTTGTTTCAAACTTGAGATGAGCAGAGCTTGAGGTGCAGTGGTGGCAATGGTCGAAGGATATACATGATGCTCCCAAATGGGATGGGTAATTAAAGAACATTGTTGATGGTTTACTACAGGATAGTTAAGTAGAGCTTTGACCGCTGCATTATCATCCCAGGTCATGTCTTGAGGAGCTAGTAGGGGATAACCAGTACGAGGATCGAATAAATCGCTGCTATATCCTCGATCGCGTAAGGTGAAAATTACATTACAGCCAAAACATATAAATTCTGCTCGTAGTCGCTCCTTTTCTGCTGCAACTAAGACAGTAGATTCTTGCAGAGAAATAGCTGATTGTTGTAAAACTAAAATTAAATAGCTTAGAGGAGTTTCCCAATCTGGTAATAGCTGTTGTTGATGTTCGATCGCAAACTGGTGGGGAGATGCTACGCAGACATCAACTGCTTTTCCTGATGATGGATTGAGGAGATTTAGCCTAAGTGGAGATCGCATTTACTGATTACTGATTACTGATTACTGATTACTGTTCATTGCTTACTGATTGAAGCTCAGATAGTTTGTGGGCAACTTTTGCGGTGGTCAACATCTGTTCCGCTAAAGCAAAGCCTGATTCCAAAGTAGGCGTAATTTTAAAACGCCACAGATAGAAACCGCCATTTAAAATTGCGGCAGATAATAGTTGATTCTTCTCACCTTGAATAGTTTCTTTAATTAAAGCGATCGCTTGAGCATTTGATTCAAATGTCAGATCAGAACCGCTCAAGCCATATTTATGGGGATCTAGCAAAAGACGTTCAAAATCTCCCTCTGGCTGACTTAAGGCCATGATTCCCGTGCGGTTTTGAGAAAGATCGCAACTACCTTCTAAGCCTTTGACTAAAGTATAGTTTTTAGTTCCTCTAAGCTTAAAAGTTTCTCGAAAACGCTCTTCTGTGGGGGGATGCACAAATCCAGCTACTAGATGAGCCTCCCCAGCAATCGGACACCAGACTAGTTCTGCGGTGGCAAAAGGAGGACGTTTGCCAATTTGCTCGCGAAAAGTAACAAAGCTGCGAGCAGCAGGAAAATGTTGCGGGAGATAGCTGAAACCAAGATTAGTTTGATTGTAAACACTCTGCGCCTGAGCTAGATTTAAGCTGGAAAAATCTACTCCCAACTGCTGCCAAATTTCAACTAGGGGAATGCCGTATTTGGTTGGCAGACAGTCGCCACCATGCAATATTACAGGGACATTAGCCGTAGCCAAAATTAGCGCCGTAATTATGGTTACAGGAACGGTACGCGATCGCCCATCATAGGGAGTACCTAAAACCACAGGCTGATATTGATGAGCAGGAAAAATTTCTAGCTTATGACTTAATCGATCGAATGTATCTAAAATACCCGCTAATTCTTCTGGTGTTGGGCGCTTGATCCGATGGGCAATCATAAATGCGCCTATTTGAGCGGGGGTGGCTGTCTGTAACAGCATCATTTCTGTAGCAGTGGCTGCTTCGGCACGGGTTAAGTTTTTGCTAGTATGAGTCCCGCTGCCGACTCTTTTCAGTAATTCTCGAAACTCATTGCTCATGGATACTACCAAAAATTACTTATTAACTAACCGTGATTTTTCTATTTTTGACGATTTACTAAAATCTTGAACTAAATTATAAAAATGACCAATGGGAGGAATTAGGAGGCGATCGCTAGTTGTCACCATTACTACCTGGCGAGTCAGAATACTATTCGACTCAAATCCATTGTTGTCTGAGGTTAATTCAGGCGATCGCAGTGGTCGGATCGCTAAAGTTGGATCGTTGTAGGAGTCAGTCAGAGCTTTATGAGGCAACAAAGCAATCATCTCTCCTGCGCGAATTACTCCTCGAAAGGCATCTAAAGTATTTAACTCCATCGCCGTTTTGAACTGCACATTTTGATGATCGAACCATTCCTGTACCAATCTTTGCATACCATAGCCGTCTTTAAAGACCACTTGAGGATATTTAACTAGCTCCAAAGGTGAAATATGCGATTGCTTACTCAAAGGATGCTCAGCGGCCATTAAAACATCAATCTGTTCTTCATATAATACGGCTAGCTCTATTTCGGCTGAGTTGGTTAAAAAACGGTTGTTCATGACGATCGCCACATCAACTAAACCATCCCGCAGTACTTTTAGGGCGCGATCGCTACCCAATGCCGTAACTCTTAACTGGACTTCTGGATAGTCTTGACAAAACTGCTGCAAAATCGGCGGTAAATAATGAGCGCAAACGGAATGAATGGCAGCAATACAAAGTTCAGGTTGCCTTCCTGCCATAAGTTCAGCAAATTCTTTAGTAGTTTTTTGCCATTCTTGACAAATTCTTTGAGCGCGAGGTAAAAGTTTCTCCCCACCCAGGGTCAATTTTGCTTGAGTGCTGCGGTGAAACAGCATTAATCCTAAATCTTGTTCTAGCGACTGTATTTGACGGCTAATAGTAGATTGAGTTACGCCACATTTTTTTGCTGCCTGTCCAAAACTCCCTGTTTCCGTAATTGCTAAAAAGGCTTGCAACTGCTCGATTCGCATAATTTCTCTTTTGGCAAACAGCTAGACTTTATGAACAACTTGCCTTAATAATTGAACATAGCTGATTGAGCGAGGTATATTTGGTATAAATCGCAACATTAATTTATTCCAAATCTGTTCTATTAGCCTTTATTAATATTTCATTAGTATTTCTACTTAGAGGATGTCTGAGAACTCAATTCTGTTATGCTTAGACCCTAGCAGATCCCCCCTAGCCCACGGCAGTCGCTACAACGGAGGAAACCTCCGCAACGCGCTGCCTCCCCTTAACAAGGGGGGAATCGGAATCAAAGTCCCCCTTGTTAAGGGGGATTTAGGGGGATCTACCCACTGGAAACGGAGCAATTAGACTTTTCAGATATCCTCTAAGATGCTAGCTACTGAGGACGAGGAAAAGTTGGTAAATCGACTGCTGCCAAAGACTGAGGCTTTTTACTTTGGTTATGCTTGGTGGCCACTTGAGTCTGCTCGGCTTTATTACGAGCTGTGGTGGCTGACCAGGTAGCGACCTTAGCTGCTGTTTGGATTGTCTCGGCTGTGTTGCCAAGAGTCTTTTGAACTTTAGTAGATTGAGACTTATTTTTGGGTAGAGCAATCTTCGGCTCAGGAATAATTGAGGTTGACCAAGGCTGAATAAAGCGATTATGAGGATAGTTTTGGTTACGACTAACAGCCTTTTCTTTACGTGATGCTGCCTCTTGATATTTTTTTAATTTGGCTTCTTGTTGCAACACGCTGTCTTGTTGTTGGCTGAGTTCACTTTTTAATCTTTCGCTTTCTTGTTCTTTGGTCGCTAATTCAAAAGCTTTCTGGTTATATTTTTCCTGCAAAAGAGTACATTCTCTCTCTAGCTGGGCTGTTTGCTGTTGAGAAAATTCATGTTGTTGAGATACTTGCTGAATGAGCAGTTCTTGATTTTCTATTTGCTGTTGAGAGCCTGCTAATTGCTTGAGCAGTAGGGCGACTTTTTCTTGATAGCTTTCTAATTCTTCCGCTTGACGAGCTAATAGTACATCGCTATTTTGCGACTTCTCAACGTATTTATTAAACTTATTGTCAATTTCGGCTAATTCTTGTTCGAGACGAAACACTTTTTTAAGTAACTTGCGGTTGTATTCCCGCAGTTTATGAGCTACTCTTTGCCAATCCATAATTCCCGTTGATGATTCATTTGCTGCTGAATCAGTCTTGTTTTCTGCTGGCTCTTTTATGGTTGATTCACGCACAGATTCTCCCTCATTTTGTTTGAGGCGATCGCCTTGAGGAGAAAAAGTTGGTTCAGCATCGAATGAATTGGTATTTTGGTTGGCTTCGTGCATAGTTTTGGTACTTTTCTACTGATTCAGAATAGAGCAATTAGAGCTAAATTATGTGCGTGTTTTCTCGCAATTGGTCTGTATCAATTTATTATTTAATTGCTTAATTTGGTAAGACTTTAAATGTAGTATAAATATAAAATGAGATAATAGTTTTCTCTTTTGCTTTTGCTTTAGATTTGATTAGATATAGCTTAAACCTTGAGTCAAAAAATGCCAAGGTTTGTTAATCTTTGATAATTGTTTTTCTTAATAGTTGTTGATGTATTAAAGCTCGATCTACTAGCGATTGAATCTGTTCAGAGCCGCTCCCATGCTGCTCTAATTGTGCTAACCAAGCAGCACTAATTATTTCTGGCTGATTGGGGAGATCCCTTAGCTCGTATCCTGGCAGGTTGAGTTCCGACATCAGTTGAGTAACTTTAGGATCGTAGCTTAAGGCAAAACAGCGACAGCCTTCGGCGGCTGCCATAATTAAACTGTGTAATCGCATCCCGATCGCCATTTTTACTTCCTTAAATAATCCTTTTAATTGTTGAGGATGAGGAATCGACACGATCGCATAATCTTGTTGTAACTGAGCAGCAACGTGTTCGGCGATCGCCAGATCTTGAGCTGGTTGGAAAGGAATTAATAAGATGAAGCTGTTACTTTGAGTCTGAAAGTCTTGAATTGCTTGAATTAAAGTCTGAAGACGGTTCGGGGTTAATAAAGGATGCGATCGCAATACCACTGCCACAATTGGTTTATCGGTATCGGGTAATGCTGGAGGGGTTTGGCTGCGTAATGCCCAAACAGGATCGGGGGCAATTAGGGGTTTGATCTGCCAATTACTTAGAAGTTCTGCCGAGGCTTGATCGCGAACGCTGATAACATTACATCCTAATAAAACCTGTTTAGTTAACCAGCGAGTCAAAGATTTGTTTAAAGGGCCAATTCCCTGCGCCCAGGCAATAGTTGTCAAACCTCTTTGTTGCGCCAGCGCCATCAAGCCTGCATAGTAAATAGGGCTAGCAATACTAGTAGCATCCTGCATCAAACTACCACCACCCCAAATAAAAACATCAGACTGTTGCAGAACTTTTAACAGAGCAAAAGTAGATTTGCGATCGCAACTTGCCACACCGTAACTTTTCTTCGTAGCTTGCGGATTACCAGACAAGACGATTGGCTCAACCTCTGCGGGCAGCATTTGTAGCAGTGACACCAATAATGCTTCATCTCCCGCATTACCCATGCCATAATATCCACACAATACTGCTTTAGTATGACTCATTTGTTTTGTTAACTTTGTAATGTTGAGTTGAAGATAGCATTGTTTTTAGCTCTTAGCTTTTAGCTTTTAGCTTTTAGCTTTTAGCTTTTAGCCAAATATTAGATTTATATTCTTACAATTTATTACTTAATTATTTGTTAATTTCCTACAATGGATAATCTTCTTGTCGATCGGGCGTTGGTTCAATATCAATCGAGTTTAGACAGTTTATTAAAACAACTACAGGTATTTGCCACCGAAATTAATAATCAACAGCTACAGGGGACTATTCGTAATTTACGAGTCAACATTAATGAGCCATTTTTGTTTGTCGTGGTGGGGGAGGTTAAGGCGGGAAAAAGTAGCTTTATCAATGCTTTGTTGCAGGCAGATATTTGTAAAACCGCAGCCGATCCCTGCACCGATGTTATTCAACAACTTATTTATAGTAAGGAACAGTTTGAGCAACCCGTAAATCAGTATTTGCGCAAGATTGGCTTGCCTAACGAAATCCTCAAAACTTTATCCGTAGTGGATACTCCTGGGACAAATACGATTGTGGAAAATCATCAGGAGATTACGAAAGATTTTATTCCTAATAGTGATTTAATTTTCTTTGTCTTTTTTGCCAAAAATCCTTATACTCGTAGCGCTTGGGAATTATTAAACTACGTAAATAAAGAGTGGCGTAAAAAAGTCGTATTTGTCTTGCAACAGGCAGATTTAGCTAAACCCGAAGAATTAGCCAAAAATAAAGAAAAGCTCGTAGAATTAGCTGTGCAAAAGGGTATCCCCTCTCCTGTCGTGTTTGCTACTTCCGTTGAGTGGGAAATAAACGGGGAAACCGATCTTAGTGGTTTTCAAGAGGTGAGAAATTATATTCAGCAAACTCTTAAAGATGGTAGTACTAAAAGATTAAAGCTTCAGGGAGTCAAGAAAACTAGTGAGCAAATTATTGACTTATTGAGAAAAGACTTAGTTACGGTGCAGCAGCAGTTAATTAAAGATCAGGCGGTTGTGAGCAAGATTAAAACTAAGTTACTGCAAAATAAACGACAGTCAGGCTTTGAACTAGAATCTTTGATTAAGCGACTCCTGACTAAGTACGATACAATTACCGCCAGAGTCAAAGCAGATTTTCGCGAACAGCTATCGCTCTTTACTTTAGTCAAGGGTTCATTTGCCGTACTCTTTCGGACTCAAAAATCTGCCCCAACTTGGATGGATGAGCTGAAGCAAAGCTGCGAGTATGAGCTTAAAACTTCTCTGGGTGAAATATCTCAGGATGGCATTAAACATTTTGTGGGGGGCATTAAAGATTTACTCCACAGTCTAGTAGATGACTTGCACGATATCAAAGTCAACCACGTAACTACGAATGTCATCACCGTTAACACGATTGAAAGTCGCCAAGAAATAGTTGAAGATGTGCAGCAAAAAGTTGCTACCTTACTAGACGATAAAAGTTTTCTTCATTCGATTGAATCAGTTAATGCCAGTGTTGCCCCTAGATTCTTGGGTGGTGGTGCAGCTACCGTTGCGGGTACGGCGATCGCTGCTTTAACAGAGATAGTATTATTAGACATTATCGGCACTGCTTTTGCTGGAGTGGGCTTATTGTTTGCTGGCGGAACTTTAGTGTTGAAAAAGCGCAAGATTATTAGACAGTTTGAAGAAAAACTGGATCAGGAAAAAACCCGTTTTGAAAGCGAACTATCTGCTAAGTTGAATTCCAAGTTAGATATTATCTACGAAGAAATTGAACGCAACTTTGCCAATATCTATAGTTACGTTGGGGAAGAAGAGCAGAAGGTGATACCGTTAGTAGATCAGTTTAAGCAAATTGAGCAAGAGGCAGCACAGTTATAAGATGAAATCTACAAATGTTTGCTACAAATCAAAGACCTGGGGACTTGCCCTAAAGGACTAGCTTCGCGTCGGGGGATTGGGGGCTTGTCCTAAAGGATTCCCTAAAGGGTTAGCTTCGCGTCAGCTGACGCGTCCGTCCTTCGCGTCGGGGACTATCTATGCGTAGCGAGCTTATACCAATTCTCTATGACAATGCATTAAATCAGATCTGACTCCTTTGCGTCTTTGCCCCAAACTAAGCGGGATAAACGTCTTTGCGCGAGACTTACAATCAAAATATTAAGTGCAACTTTAAAGAGAAATGGTATTAAGTGTTTTTTTTCTGTAAGACCATGTAAGAAAAAATGTATTCAGCAATCTCTAGTCGCTGAAAGGTCTCCAGCAGCGAATCTCCCCAGACTGTGACCCCATGATTGGCAATGAGTAGGGCAGGGACTGACGGTGGCAGAGTAGAAAAGCGATCGACAATCTCCTGGGCGATTTTGGGTACTTCTAAATGGTTGGTAAAAACAGGTATGGCGACTTGGGGATGCTCTTGCCACAGACCAAAGCCTTTGAGCATTTCTAAGGGTGGTAAAGCCAGTTCGCCCGCTACTGCCTGGTTGGCTACTAAGTTTGCTTCAATCGAATGAACGTGAAAGCAAGCGCGGACGGCGGGGAAAAGCTGGTAAATAGCCTGATGGATACTGGTTTCTGCCGAAGGGGAAGGTGGTGGCTGTGGTTGCTCTATAGCCAAAATCAAATCGTTTTCACTGGGGACTAAACGGACAAAATCGCGTTCGGTTAAATTTCCTTTGGCACGACCACTGGCTGTAATCCAAAAACTACCATCGTTCAATCTGGCGGATAAATTCCCCGCCGTACCGTACATCCATCGTCGTTGATAAAATTGCTGGGCGGCATCGATCAAAAAGGGACGAGGGTCTGATTCGTTCATTACAATTGTTGGCGAAAAGCTTGCACCCCAGCGGCAGAACCCTGGGGATGATCCATAATACCAGTACCTGCATTGAGAATAACATCTTGACCATAATCGGCTAGTACTTGCGGTACGATCTCGGGTTTAATACCCGCCGATGGTACTGGAAAACAATTACGGCTGCGCAGAAGATCGCGAATACGCGCTTCTTCAGTAGCTGCAAAGGGCAGACTCCCATAGTGGGCTGGATATAGTACGGCATCAGCACCAGCATGAGCCATCAGCGTTCCTAAAACAACGGAATAGGCTAAGCCATAATGTGGTGAGCCACACATTGCTCCAGCTAAAGCGGGATGGGCAAAGATGGGAACGTTAATTTCAGGATCGGCAGCCAACGCTTCCAGCACGGAGTAGCCATAGGCTAATACATTTAACAACAAGGCATTGGCACCAGCCCTTACTAATTCCCGTGCATTGGCTAGCAGGCGATCGGCTCTACCCGTAACATTAACAGCATAGAGTAGTTCTTTCCCTGTTTGCTGTTTGAGATCATTGATGACAACTCGACAAGCTTTCAAACGTTCGAGGGTAGGCGCACTGTTCAAATTGCCCATGATTTCATCATCTTTGATTAAGTCCAAGCCAGCACCAGCAACTTCTTGAAGAATGGTAGCGTGATCGCTGGCACTCAAACCCAAGGCTGGTTTAAAGATAGCCATTACTAGCGGGCGATCGAAAACTTTTAGATGTTGGCGAATACCCGTAATGCCAAATTTCGGACGCTGCCCGTAATCACTCGGTAGCCGAATATCGATTACCTTAGCTACCCCCGCCATGGAATATTTACCAAAAATCATTACCAGCAAGCTGGGGATGTCGTTCTCTACATTACTCAGAGGAAAACGGATGGTAGCAACTTTACCTAGCGATCGCTCTTTAACATCCACCACTGTGGCTAAGTGGGAGCGTAAAGAATCAGCTCGATCGGCATAACGCTGACTCCAAGTACCAGCAGTTTGACCAACGGCAATAATAGTGGCTTGTTTTTCCGCATCTACATCGGGCGGAAACAGATAATCAACTTCAATCAACATGATTTTTAGACCTGCGTTTCGATCTCTATACCAGCGTACCAGACTGCCGAAACCGAATCGGGGTATTGGTATATTCTGGTACCCAACCCGTCGTATCGATAAAATATCGTATTGCCTTGATCCTACGACTAGGAGATAGGTAAAACCAGTGTTCAGTACCAGCAGGTACGTTAATATACTCTGAGGCTGTGACAGTCAGTTCTATTTGGGAAGCGTCAAGCCGTACGAAGCCAAAAATTCCTTCGCCATCAATGATATAACGTACTTCATCGTCGGCATGGGTATGACAGCGATCGAACTTGTCCAACATCCGATCGAGTTGAGGAAGTTCTGGATGCACAACAATTAAATCTCGAGATTGATAGCAATCTTTAGCTTGTAGTTCATGGAAGTAGTGATCTAAATATTGCAAAATGTCTGCTTTTTCAGACTCCCTCAGTTGAGGTTGAGCCAACAAGGCTAACAGTTGGGAATTTTCACCCATCGACCAATGCTGGAGTTCAATATTTAAAGGCGCTAACTCGCGCGCAATATCACGAGGTTGAGTTAATATTGTGCCATCTTCTAATTTTAAACTTGCCATGACGTTCTGTTTGTAACTATAGAATTCTTGTTAACTTTTATCTTTACGTATTATCTGACTTTGCGTTCTTCCTGTCCTGTACTTAGACGAAGAAGATAAAGCGATCGCTAAAAAATATCAAGTTCCAAAAACCGTGCAGAACCTGCCTGGAATTTAATCGCGGAGAATTTGCTTAAGCACTTGCGATCATCCTTTTAAGCGTAGTCTTTGCCAAAAACGAAAACAAGCTCTAATGAACAATGATTACATGGTGACGGTTCTCAATACCTTCTGTCAAGAGTGATTGAGATGAGCTTACCCTAGAGAAGATAGTAAGATCTAATTTTAAAAATTTTCTATAACTTTACATAAAAGTATTGCTATTTTATATAATAATTATTGTTTTGTATTTACATTGACCACTACCATAAAACATAATAATAGTTAACAATTTATTCTTAACTACTATTATGACTAAAGGCGATCATATTTACGTTCATGCAGGGTTAATTACTCATCATGGTATTAATTGCGGAGACGGAACTGTAATTCATTACAGGGGAAAACAAGAAGGAGGAAAAATTACTAAAACTTCCTACAGAGAATTTGCTCAAGGAAAACAAGTTTATGTTAAATCTTATTCTTATAAATATTCGCCTGATGCAATAGTTAGAAGAGCAGAAAGAAGATTACATGAACCAAATTACAGGTTGTTTTTTAATAACTGTGAACACTTTGCTACCTGCTGTACTTCTGGTGAACCAGATAGTCAGCAAGTCCGAAACGCTGGTGCTGCTTGTAATGCTGGTTTTGTTGCTGGTGCTGGATTAGCACTAGTAGAAACGACTGTTCCTGCTGCGGGTATATTAGGTACTATAGGCTTTACAACTACAGTGGGATTACCACTTGCAGCTGTAGCTGTAGGTGCAGTTGCAGTAGGAGGCGCAATATTTGGGATTGCCAAAATATTTTCAGAGTCAGATGATAGAAAGTATTAAAACGCTCTCTATATAAGATTTGCATCCGCGATATTGTCCAAATCCCCTCAATAAGTGCGATCGCCGATCTGGTAGGTTGGGTAGAACGAAGTGAAACCCAACAACTATCAATAACTATTAACGCATCTAATTGAATATTAATGATTTTTGATTCCGATTGAATAGAGAAGAATTTTTGGTAAAATTTGAGGATTATCTATACATAGCAACTCCGCCAATGAAATCCGACTACTTGGAGAGGATTCTTAATGCCCGCGTTTATGATGTTGCCCAAGAGTCTCCGTTAGAATACGCGCCTAATTTGTCAGCTAGGCTCAATAATAAACTGCTGCTGAAACGAGAAGATATGCAGTCAGTATTTTCCTTTAAACTCAGGGGTGCTTATAACAAAATGGCAAAACTGCCCCCAGATGTTCTCCAGCAAGGCGTAATTGCAGCTTCTGCTGGCAATCATGCTCAAGGTGTCGCTTTAGCTGCCCAGCATTTAGGCACAACGGCAATTATTGTCATGCCTGTAACTACCCCCCAGGTAAAGATAGATGCAGTCAAAGCCCGTGGCGGAAATGTAGTGTTGTGGGGAGATACCTATGATGATGCTTGCGCCCATGCCAAGCAACTATGTCAACAGAAGGGTTTGACCTTCATTCATCCATTTGACGATCCTGATGTGATTGCTGGACAAGGAACAATTGGCATGGAGATTTTACGACAATACCAGCAGCCAATCCACGCTATCTTTGTTGCCATTGGTGGTGGTGGTCTAATTGGCGGAATTTCTGCCTATATCAAGCGTTTACGTCCAGAAATTAAGATTATTGGGGTAGAGCCTGTAGATGCCGATGCCATGTCTCAATCCCTCAAGGCAGGATATCGCGTTTGTCTACCTAGAGTCGGTTTGTTTGCCGATGGTGTGGCAGTGCGGGAAGTGGGAGAGGAAACTTTTCGTTTATGTCAAGACTATGTAGACGAAATTATTTTGGTCGATACAGATGATACCTGTGCTGCGATTAAAGATGTGTTTCAAGATACCCGCTCGATCTTAGAACCTGCTGGGGCATTAGCGATCGCTGGAGCTAAAGCTTATGTAGAAAGGGAAAATATTACAGGAGAAACCCTAGTAGCGATCGCCTGCGGGGCAAACATGAACTTCGATCGTCTCAGATTTGTCTCGGAAAGAGCCGAATTTGGTGAACGTCGCGAGGCAATTTTTGCCGTAACTATTCCCGAAGCCAGGGGCAGCTTTCTTAAATTTTGTGAATGCATCGGTAAACGCAATTTAACCGAATTTAACTATCGCATTTCTAACGAACACAAAGCCTATATTTTTGTCGGTATTCAAATTCAAAATCGCGCTGATGCAGCTTCCATCGTGGAGACTTTTGTGGCGCAAGGGTTTGAAACTATCGATCTGACAGACGATGAACTAGCTAAAATGCACCTACGGCATATGGTTGGCGGGCGATCGCCTTTATCAGAAAACGAACTCCTCTATCGCTTTGAGTTTCCCGAACGCCCAGGAGCATTAGTTAAGTTCTTAAGCTGTATGAGTCCTAATTGGAATATTAGTCTCTTTCACTATCGTAACAACGGTGCTGATTATGGGCGTATAGCCGTCGGGATGCAAGTACCACCAGATGAAATGGCTGAATGGCAAAAGTTCCTCAACTCCATCGGCTATCGCCACTGGGACGAAAGCTCAAACCCTTCTTACAAACTATTCCTCAGCTGATCAGTAATACCAAAAGGTATATCCGAAGGTGTATCTTTTGGACAACCTCAGTAATGAGTCCTAAAGGACGACGCGTAGCTAGTGCTTTAGCATAAGCTTCGCCCTAAAGGACTAGCTTCGCGTCGCAAATAATCAGTAATCAGTAATTACCAATCATTCTTGCTTAAAAGTAGCTGGCTGGTAGCTATCCGTCGGCTGAATCGCCGAAATTTTCTCCGCATTTTGATTAATGCAGCCTTCTCGCTTGCCTGCCACATATTGACAGACTCTTGCCCAAAGCCTAGTGCGATCGCCTGGTTTACCAGAGCTAAAAATCACCTCGCGATCGTCTTTGATTTGAACTTGACAAACGGGGCAAATTTCGATGTTTTCTGACGACATAAAACCTTACCAACTATTGATTTCCTTCCTATCATACGTATTTTTGTCGTGAATGCTAGTTATTACACCAGATCTTAATCAAAAATAAAGTCGATCTATTTTATTATCGAGCATTGACAAAGCAGCGCTACAATGCAAATAGTGCCGTCTTAGTCGCATTGGATTGATGACATATACCACCGAAGAACTAATTAAAATATTAGACTGTGAGCTAAAAGAAAATTGGAAAGGTAGGCGTGTAGTCTTATCCTCGGCACAGCGCATTAATGATCCCGTAGTTGCCAAAGCTCTCAATATGGATCAGGTAAACAAGGTTTTTGCTTATCGTGATTTTCGCAGCCAAATCCATGAATATCAACAGCAGCATGGAGTTTCGGGGATAATTTGGCGTTCTTGCAGTTTTGCGCAACAAAGCATTACCTATCCTGAAATCCACAATCAGTTGATTCCTGTAGAGGGAGATAAAGAGATCCTGATTGCTGCTCGAACTAAAATCTTAAATTTTTGGGAGCGAGTTACTTGTCAGATGAATTTTTGGTTAGTTAACCATCAAAAAAACCAGTATGGTAATCACCACCGAAAAATATCTAGCGATTATCTGCGGAAGTTAATCGGTCAAACAGAATGGGCAGAAATTGATGCTGCCCGTACTGAAATTTATCTAGGCTTGTGTTGGGGCGATCCCAAAGAATCTCAGTATCAATGGGCAAAGCCAAAATCGGGTTGCGATCGCATTATTGCTACGGTATCGGAACCGAGCGCAATCAAGATATAGTAGTCTAAGCTCATATGCTTTGATTAACTTGAATTTTTTGAACTGAAATTTATGTCTCAACAACACGCAGTAGGGGTAATTCAAACCTTGGGTTTTCCCGCTGTTTTAGCAGCTTCTGATGCCATGTTAAAAGCTGCTCGCGTTACCCTAGTGTATTTTGATAAGGGCGAAAGTGCTACTTTTGTAATTGCGATTCGCGGGCCAATTTCTGAAGTCAGACCTTCGATGGCGGCAGGAATTGCAGCAGCCGAAAATACTTTTGGCGGTGAGGTGACAACTCACTATATTGTCCCGAACCCTCCAGACAATGTCGTTGCTGTTTTACCAATCGGCTATACCGAAGAAGTAGAACAATATCGCTTTTAGGTGACGATTCGTAAGTAGCTAAATCTATTTTAAAGCTGCATTTTAAAACTGCATTTTAAAGCTGTATTTTAAAACTACCCTTAGTCGGCTAAGATTAGTATTCGTAAGGCGGAAACGGTGACGCGGAGCTAATCCTTTAGGACGGGTTTCCCGACCATGTTCCAGGCCGTAAAAGTAATTTAAGATTACTTAATTTGTATTTGTAATTAATAATTTAAGGAGCAAATTTATGCCATCTCAATCTGCTGTAGGCTCGATCGAAACAAAAGGATTTCCAGGTATTTTAGCCGCTGCTGATGCTATGGTAAAAGCTGGTAGAGTAACTCTAGTTGGCTATATTCGTGTCGGTAGCGCCCGTTTTAGCGTCAATATTCGCGGAGATGTCTCAGAAGTCAAAACTGCTATGGCTGCGGGTATTGAGGCGGTTAAAAAAGCTGAAGGAGCTACTTTAGAATCCTGGGTAATTATTCCTCGCCCCCATGAAAATGTTTGTGCGGTTCTACCAATTGACTACACTGAAGAAGTAATGCCTTATTTCGATCAAGTAGAAGGTCGAACTTTACCCGTCGCACCTAATAATTAAAACTAGCTAAAATAGCGATATTTAATGCGATATTTAATTTAGTGGCGTTGTTATTTTCATGGCTTCAAACTCCACTTTGCCATATGAAGTCCGTTTAAACAATTCCAATTAAAACTCGCGCAAAGACGCAGAGGCGCAAAGATTTTATTAGAAACACTTAAGCGGACTTGATATCAGAGATTAATATTTCTCAAGCTTGTAAGTTTTTGATGGGTTAGACTTTATTTTCTACCCATCTTGACTTATTTGGCTAAATTTAAACCCTTTGATGATTAAGAGCTAACTCATTCTACTCAGCAGTTTTCTTTTTAAAGCTCTAACATAGAGGAAAATTGGAAATTGATAGTACTCAATAATGAGCCAGATTACGCAAAACAGATGAGCGCAGAAAGTTAGAGTTGTCCACAGCAAAGGAAACCAGGATAACAAGCTGCCATTCATGGGTGGAAATAAATATACCCCCAAGGCAATAATTGCTGTGGGAATTAGCACAAAAGCGATCGCCAGTAGAATATAAACCGAGCCGACTTCTGCACCTTCTCGATAAATCCCTTTCCAAACTTTGCCATTCCAATACCAAGTTAAAGGTAGTTGGCTGTCTACCATCTTGAGCAATTGTTGGTCAAAGTTGGTAGTAAAGATATGTTGACAAAAGCTACAGGCAAAAGTTTCCATTAAGGGCATTTCTGCTATTTTGCCATGACGACAGACAGGACAAGGATATGTTCCTTGAGGGTGAAAACGATTGAATTCTGACCATTCTTGTTGTAAAAGATCGGTGCCAGAGTGTAGTGAGCGGTGAAATTTATGGACGTTAGACATATAACTTTATAATGCCGTGATACTTGTGACCGTGTTGCTAGCTATGAGGATCATCCAGCTGCTAGGTGGCATGGAGATAGACAAGAGATTGCTTGGTCGTATCGACGAAGTAAAGCGATCAAAATGTTGTCCCACATCAACTGTGATCATTATGACTAATTCTAGATTGTAATTATAGCTAGCTGACTATTACTGCTGACTAGTCGTAACTATTTTCGATATAAATATCAATATTAATTTGCAAAATAAACTTTTGTTGCAGATATTTAAGCTATATTCGGCGGAATTTTGCCTAACTGCTCAATCTGCTGTCGAATTAGCTGGGATAAGCGATCGCGTTCTATTTCAACCCCATGATTGAGATTTAGCGAATTTTCTAGAAAGATGATACTGTCTACTTCCTGTAGCGAAAAGAGTCGAAATAAAAGCTGCACCACATCAATTGGCATCGCGATCAAATCTGCATTGGCTGTACCCTGAAAAGTTGCAGCATCCTGAACGGAGATAAAGGCATAAATTACTTTTTTTGACTGCTGTAGTTGGGGATTAGCAATAGTGGTTAAAACCCAATCTTCGGCTAAGTTTTGCAGAATGTAGTATTCGAGATGTTGTAGTTGCTCGGCAAATATTTTTAGTACGGGAGCGATCGCACTTTCGACAACTGAGCTGGGTACACCATAATTTGCTGCATCGTCGATAATTAGTTGTAACTGTTGCTCCAGGGTCATAAGTTTTTAGTAATTAGTTAAAGTTGAGTAAGATGAAGTCCGTTTAAACAATTCCAATTAAAACTCGCGCCCTAAAGGACTAGCTTCGCGTCGCAAAGACGCTAAGACGCTAAGATTTTATTAGAAGTAATTTAAGCGGACTTGATATAATTCTACTTTCGCTCGATCAAAGAGAATTACTCAACCAGTAAGGTTGCGACGAAGATTACGCTTTGGCTTTTTTCTGCTTGTTTTTCTTTTTCTCAGCTTGTTTGGCTTGTTTAGCTTGTTTTGTAGCTGCCTTTAAGTCTGCCTCAGCCTGTTGTCGAGCTTTCTCTTTTTCTTCGGCAATTCGATCGAGATAATAGTGATAGTCTCCACGATAGGCAACTAATTCTCCATTGCGAATTTCGACGATCTTGTTAGCCGTCTGAGAAATAAAATAGCGATCGTGAGACACAATTAGCACTGTGCCATCATAATGCTGCAAAGCTTCTTCCAACATCTCCTTGGCAGGAATGTCCAAGTGATTAGTCGGCTCATCTAAAATCAACAAATTAGCAGGCTTGAGGAGCATTTTCGCTAAAGCTAATCGCGCCTTCTCTCCACCACTTAAAGCTTCAACTTTGTTAAAGGCACTTTCCCCACTAAATAAAAACTGTCCTAATAAAGTCCGTACCTGTTCGTTTTTCCAGTCGGGGACTTCATCGTGAATCGTATCTATAACGGTTTTATTTAGATCTAGAGCTTCGGCTTGATTCTGCTCAAAATAGCCAGGAATCACGTTATGTTTACCTAACTCAATCTTACCCTCGTCAAACTTTTCCATGCCCATCGCCATACGTAACAAAGTCGATTTCCCTGCACCGTTCGGACCCAAAATCGCAATGCGATCGCCTCTTTCAATGGTTAATTCTGCCCCCAAAAATAAAATATTATTGTTGTAAGCATGAACTAAATCTTCAATAATTATTACTTCTCTTCCACTTCTGGGAGACGGGGGAAAACGGAATTTAAGAGTTCTCAGGTTGGCTACGGGTGCTTCAACTAACTCAACCTTATCTAGCTGCTTCTCTCTACTTTTAGCTTGGGTACTACGGGTGGCGCTGGCGCGGAATTTCTCGATAAATTCTTGTTGTTTAGCAATTTCTTTTTGCTGTCGTTCGTAAGTTGAACCCTGAGCTATTCGAGCTTCGGCTTTTTGTTGCAGGTAGGAGGAATAATTGCCTAAATAGGTGGTGGAGACACCTCGTTCCGTTTCCACGATTTTAGTACAAAGGCGATCGAGAAACTCACGGTCATGAGAGACAATCACCATCGGCGTATTAATCCTTCTTAAATAGTTTTCTAACCATTCAATTGTTTCTAGATCTAGGTGGTTAGTCGGCTCATCCAGTAGCAGCAAATCTGGCTCTTGCAGCAAAATTTTTCCCAAACTCATGCGCATTTGCCAACCGCCACTATAAGAACTTACTAGGCGATCGCCATCTTCTGAACTAAACCCCATCTCAGGCAAAATCTTCTCGATTTGAGCATCAAGGGTATAACCTTCTAAAGCTTCAAACTGACGCTGTAGCTTATCTAATCTATTGATTAAGCGATCTAATTGTTCGGCATCAGCAGTCTCCATATCCTGCTGCACCTGATTCATCTGCTGCTGAATTTCGTTGGCTTCGACAAAAACCGTCCAAAATTCTTCGTAAACCGTGCGAGTTGGCTCTACCTCAAATTCTTGGGTAAGATAAGCAATCTTGAGGCTGGCAGGACGAATCACTTCCCCTGATGTAGCTTCAATTTCACCACTAATGATTTTAAGCTGAGTCGATTTTCCTGCGCCATTGACCCCAACTAACCCTACTCTTTCTCCAGGTTTAACTTCCCAAGTAACGTCTTTGAGAACTTCCCCCGTCGTATAAGTCTTACTGATATGTTCAAGTCGCAACATGGATGATCTCCTGTAATGAGTGAAATGTAGTAGGGCAAAGTACTTTGCTTTATATTTATTTTTGTTACATTTTTTGTCTAATTTATATTATATGGTTGATGAATTGAAATGTTTAACTATTTTCCCCTCAATTAGTTTCTCAGTTATTTTTAAACTTCGTTGAGCTAGTATTTTACAGGCGAATTGAAATAAAATTGCCATTGTATTGAAATGCATTTAGAATTTAAATATAATTTAATTAAAAATGTAATTACAAATGCTGCAAAACTTTAATACGATTAATTCTTTAAAGAAACTCAAAGGTTTAATACTTGTGGGATTGGGATTTCTGCTCTCACCCTTGTCTTGGTGGAATGATTTATTTTTCAATCTGCCGATCGCTTATTTCTTTGGCTATATCTGCGCTCAATTTTCTGCCAACTTATTTTTACCCTGTGCGATCGCAGGCTACTGGCTTTCTAATGTCTTGGGAATTCTCTTGATGCAGTTAGGAGTATTGGATGTAGTTCAAGAACAATCTAAAGAACGTAATTTCAAAAAAGAGTTGTTGATGGGATTGGCTTCCTCAACTGTTTACACGATAATCATCTTGCTTTTACTACAATTCAACATCCTCAGTACTCCCGATTTATTTACTCAAGGGGAGTCTTTAACTTTTAAATCCTTTCTGCCAATTAACTAAACTCTTTAGCTTGTAGCTTATGGCTTATAGCTTTATTAAAGTATGAATTATTTATTGCTATCATCTCTGAGCTTTCTAATTGGAACTCTGGTTGGTTTGACGGGAGTAGGGGGAGCATCTTTAATGACACCCATGTTGGTTTTTGTATTTCAAGTTCCCCCCTCAGTCGCCATTAGTTCTGATGTTGTCGCTGCAATGTTCATGAAAATATTTGGTAGTGTTAAACATTGGCAACAACAGACAATTGATGGACAAGTAGTCAAATGGCTAGCCTGTGGTAGTGTTCCTGGTTCGTTAGTAGGAATAGGAATTTTACACTTGTTGAGAGCAAATAACAGTGATGGACTAGATTCGTTGTTGCTTTATAGTCTGGGAATTATGATTTTAATTGTTACATCTATAGCGATCGCCCAGTTATTATTATTAAAATTTTTGCCTGAATTAAAATTACCCTCATTACCTAAGTTTGATCTAGAAAGTAATTGGGGACGTTTTGGCGCAATTAGTATTGGCGCAGTTTTAGGCTGTTTAGTAGGAATAACTAGTGTTTCCTCTGGTTCAATGTTTGCATTAGTTCTAATTTCCTTATTTCAACTAGATTCTAGAAAACTGGTGGGAACAGATATATCTCAAGCAGCAATCTTATTAACTTCTACTTCTTTAGGACATCTTGGTTTAGGCACAGTTAGCTGGAGTTTAGTTATACCTATCTGCTTGGGATCGATACCAGGAATAATCTTAGGAGCGAAACTCTGTCAGATATTACCTCAAGGGCTACTAAGATTTGGAACTTATATAATTTTAGAATTAGTAAGTTGGAAGTTAGTTTTTCCTGTGTAAATTAATCTTTAAAAACTTATTTATAGGTTTAAATATTTTGCTTAAACAAAGCTCAAATCACCCTTTAACCCTTCTGTTTATTGGAATTTATTTACCATTACAAATTTTTGTCATCCTTCTATTAGCAGTACAAAACCACGAAGGTGCTTTAAGTTGGGAATTACCGATCCTATATACAATTCACGACCAAACGGGAGAAAAACTAAATTTATTAGCAGAAACGTTAACTAGATTAGGTAGTTTTAAAATAACTACCCCTGTAATTGTAGGAATGGCTTTGAGTTTTTCATTCTCTAAACGGTGGAATTATTCGCTCTATACTATTATTACTTTTTTAGGCGCTATTACTATTAGCTATACAGGTAAAATTATAGTACATAGAGCTAGACCTCATTTGTGGGAATTAGTTTATCAAATCGGCTCAGATTACTCATTTCCCAGTGGTCATGCCATGTCTAGTATGTCTTTTGCCCTTGTTTTAATAATTTTGACTTGGAATAGTTCCTGGCGTTGGTTGATGATAATTTTTGGTAGTTTATTCGCGATCGCTATTGCATGGACGCGCCTCTATTTAGGGGTTCATTATCCTAGTGATATTCTTGGTGGTTGGATGATGGCGATCGCTTGGTCAATGGTAGTTTTGTTGATAGGAAAGCTTTATTTAACACAGTTAATTAGCGAAAAATCTTGAAGAATCAATTAAAAAAGAGAGAAAAAGCTAATTTCTCTCTTATAAAAAAGCTTAGAGCTTAAAGCTTTTATTTAGCGAATTATCATTGCAGTTGGTAAGATTGCATCTTCTAAATCTGCGCCTTTAAAATTTGCTCCCTGTATTTTGGCAGATGCTAAGTTAGTTTTTTCTAAATCTGCGCCTTGTAAGTTAGCCCCTTCTAAATTTGCGCCTTGGAGATTTGCTTTTTCTAAATCTGCATCAAATAGATTGGCGTTAGCTAAATTTGCTCCAGCAACATTAGTTTTACCTAAATCTGCGCCTTGTAAATTTGCACCCAGCAAGTTTGTTTGTTGTAAGTTAGCTCTTTCTAAATCTGCGCCTTGTAAATTTGCGCCTTCTAAGTTAGCTGCTTGTAAGTTAGTGTCTTTTAAAGCTGCACCAGCTAGATTACAACCAACACACTCATTGGTTTTTAATAAACGGGTTAAGTCATTAGGGAAAGATTCTTGAGGTGTTATTGCTGGAGATTTAGTTAGTTCGGTAGCTGTAGGTTCAGTAGATTTAATAGTTGTTTGGGGAGCAGAAAATTCACTGCGAAAATAAGATTTTTCTGGCAATCTTGTTAAGGCATTAGCATTAGCCTGATTAAAAAGAGAAAATGTCACGACCAATACTAAACAAAGTATAGTTGAAAGTACTTTAATTGGATTTTGAAGAAATTGTAGGTTCATTAGATTACTCCTTAATTAATTCTGCAAATGTTTAAATAAGCTGACATATTTTCAAGATAATTTCTGAATGTTTAGGCTCCTTGAAAGCGATCGCTCTTCGTCAGATATCTTAAGTAGTTGCTTAATTTAATACTATAATTTCTATTTAATAAGAACAAATATTATTCTTTTTCAAAACGATAAATAGAAGTGATTGTAAAAATTTTTATAAATTGCGAGCGCTTGAACGTAAATGGGATGTGATCGCCTTTTTGAATTAATTTTGCTTAGAGGATATCTGAAAAGTCTAATTGCTCCGTTTCCAGTGGGTAGATCCCCCTAAATCCCCCTTGTTAAGGGGGACTTTGATTCCGATTCCCCCCTTGTTAAGGGGAGGCAGCGCGTTGCGGAGGTTTCCTCCGTTGTAGCGACTGCCGTGGGCTAGGGGGGATCTGCTAGGGTCTAAGCATAACAAAATTGAGTTCTCAGACATCCTCTTAGACACTTACAAACGATTAAATTCTCAATTATTCAAATACGAGAGTATTAATTGGATTAAGAGGTAAGGTAAAGACGTAGTAAATAATACCTGCACCCAAAAGTACTACAGCGAGACTAAAAACCAATATCCAACGATCTGCTGGTTCATAAGTATCTTCATCGATATCGTGACGCACGGAAAAGTAATGACGAGTTGAAAGCAATACTGTCACCAAACCCACTAAAGAAAAGATTAATCCTAACTTCCAGCCATTACCAGGGCTAGTGGCTACAGGTGGTCTAAAAAAGCGTAGGCGTACGATAACCACCCCAAAACCCATTAAAGAAATTGCAGTTCGCATCCACGCCAGATAAGTGCGCTCGTTGGCTAAATGATCTCTGATACGAGAAGAATTTCTGCGTCTTGGTTTTTCAGAAGAGTCGTAATTTTTTTCTGGTTTGATCGATTTGAATGGTAACAGCATCAATAAAACTCTCAAGTTAAAAGTTACATTGTCCTGCTTGACAGGAAAAGTTAAAAGCTAATTAAAGGGCGCAAGCCTTGTAAACTACAGCATAAATAAAGCTGTTAGTTGAAACGTATATGTTTCTCATAAATCTTTACTTATTACTTCTGTCAAGTATTACTTGCGCCTCTATGTTGATTAGTCGTCAACTGGTGCTTTGGGATATTGAACATCAAGACTTGCTTGAGTCAGATCGGGAATATCCCAGTTTGCTTCGCCAGCTTTAAATATTTTGGTAGGAGGAAGATTAAATTCATAAACCCCAGTGTCGGGGTTGACTTTGATTATTAATTTAGTGCCATTGAGAACTTTAACTGCTGCTGCACTATCTAAATCTAAACCTGCTACCTTGGCATCATTAGGTAAATAAACTCCTTCACAATTCCAGTCTTCGTCAGTAGTCTGACCATCTGGCAAAAGATAAAGAGCATTATCGTAATTAGTATCAGTTTTTTTGCTTTTAGAACCGTAAACTGCGATACTTTTTCCTGTTTCGTTACGACATTCTGTATTACCTTCGCCATTTTCTATAATATATTTTGCCAATTGTAGTCGCGCAATTTTTTGCTCTACTTGGCTGGAGGTTAGTCCTTCGGGTAAGGATTTATTAGCTTGTGCCTCAAATAACTTAGTGAGATTGTCGCTTATTTCAATATAATCGGGATTTTTTTGAAAATTTGGTTGATCGGCTAACGCTGATGGAGCGATCGCCAAATTTAAACAAAGCAATAAACCTAATAAAATAGTTTTCCAGAGTTTCATGGATTTTCTCCTAATTTAATTGTTAGTTGTTAGTCATTCTTTATTGGCGACAAAAACAATGTCACTTGAACAGGGAAAAATTTTGACTTACTTAAATTGAAGTTAAAGGAACAGTTGGTAGGTATCGTTTTCTAGCAAAATGTAGATTCCTAACCCAATCAAAACAAAGGGAACAATACGTTCTCCGTATTTGGTTAAGATATGTGCGATCGCTCTATGGCGAGTCAAGCGATAAGCTACGTAACACCACACTCCAATTAAGACCAAGAAAGTTAAGCAAATAACTGCTAATTCGGCTAAATTACTACTAGCAAATAAAGGTACATAAATACCAATATTATCTCCACCATTGGCAAAGGTGACGGCTGCAACTTTATAGGTTTGGGGTGCGATTATGACAAATAGATTTTTGGCTGCTGTATCTGAGACTGTTTGAATTTCTGGCTCATCTTCTTTATTGTTAACCAAACTAACAATACCGAGCGCAATTGGTAAAATTCCCAATAATCCAATCCAAGCTCGCGGTATAATCAAACCGCCAAAGAAGCCAGGTAGACTAGCTATGACTAAAGCTATAAAACCTAAATACTGACCAACTACAATGTGTTGACGACGAAAAGAGCTATTGGTTTGAGAGAAGAACAACATCAAGATCAAGATATCATCGATATTAGTTGCGATGAATGCTGTACTTCCTGCGATCGCTGCTTGTATCCACCAACTCATAATGTACGCTTGATGTGAATTAGCTTCGTTTAAGTTTACTAGTTCATAGCTATTAGCTATCAGCTATCAGCTATTAGCTTCTAAATTTTTACTTAAACTCATCAAAGCAAAACTGCTTACCAGTAAAGCGATAACGGTTAAAGTTGGATCTAAAAGAGTTTGGCTATCGAGCAAAATTAAAACCCCCAAACCAATTAAAACAAAAGGAATTAAATTATTGCCATAACTGGTTATTAAATCGGCGATCGCTTTGGTTTTCGTCAGTTTATAAGCAGCGTAACACCAAATTCCTACGAGCAAAAAGAATTCTCCCACAATTACCAATAAACTAGACCAAGTACTATTAGCAAATAATGGTACATAAATACCGATATTATCACCTCCATTAGCAAAAGTAACTGCTGCCACGCCATAGGTTTGAGGAGATAGAAAACTTAAGCCAGAAGATTCTGAAGCTATTTCTGTTTCGTCCTCTTCGAGATCGTCAGTTTGTTCCTCTAGCAAACGACTGATTCCGATAACGATGGGAACAATCCCCAATAAGCCGATCCAAGGTTTAGGTAAAATTAAGCTACCAAAAAACCCAGGCAAACTAGCTAGGACTAGAATTGTAAAGCCAAGATATTGACCTGCGACGATATGTCGGCGACGAAAAGATTTATTTACCTGGGAAAACAAGACCAACAGCACGAGAATATCATCTAAGTTAGTCGCACAAAAGGCAGTTAAACCTGTAGGAATTGTTGTAACTATTCCACTCATTATTTTATTTTTGCTCCTTAATCTTTATTTTGATAAATTCTGGTTGTCTGGGAGCGTAGCTGTCTTCCTGAGATGGAAGGGATGATTACTTTTTCGGGGGTAGCAAACTGTTCTTGGATTTCTTCCATACCTCGTCTCATCGATCTAGTAATTCCTGGGAAACGGGATTTCTGCCAGATAAACCAACCAGAAGTTAGGGTGAGATAAACTAAAAACAAGTAAGGGAAGACATTGTAAGGAGCTTCTGGAGGTGGAAACATTTGACTACCAGGAATTCCTACAGAACCTAATACAGGGATCATCATAAAAGCGATCGCGCCTACAGAAAAAATTAGATCTTGAAACCGTAGTTGCTTAATTTTGTGTAGATAAATCGGTGCAGCCAGAGAAATCAAAGTGTAAACAGTTAAAAATCCATAGCTACACATTGCGCCTAAATAACCCATGCTGGCAAATAATTTAACCCCGAATAAACATAAGCAAGCAGGAACTAAAAAGACCAAGAAAGAGCAAATCGTTACAGCAACGTGTGGTGTTCGATTAGCCAAATGAGTCTTCCCCATTGAAGCAGGAAATAAACCATGACGCGCCATTGTGAAAAAAATTCGAGCTGCGGGGTTAATACAACCTAGAACACAGGCAAAAAAGCTAAATAAAGCTCCAATACCAATTAATTCTCCTAGCCAACCCATTCCTAATTGACGAGACAAAAAACCCAGAGGTTCTTCAACTTCTGTAATAGATATTCCCGCGCTATTAAAAGCGAGAACTTCAACATAGGTCATGAGAATAAAGAATATACCTGCCAAAATCACACTACCCATCACCGCTTTCGGTATAGTTTTTAAAGGTTTTTTGGCTTCGTGTCCCAAAGAAGTAGCACTTTCAAAACCAGAAAAGCCAAACATTACTAAAACTAAGCCTGTAGCTAAATTTCCTGGTGTAACTCCTTGTAGAGTTAATTGCGACATATCGAGGGCAAAACCTTGGTATTGCCAAATGAAATAACCCAATAATAAGATGAGCAATAGCGAAATTCCTTCTAACCAGAACATTGCTTTAGCTGATAATTGAATATCTTTATAAGCAGCGTACCAAGCAATACCCGCACCGATGGACAACCAAGTTATGCTGGAAAAATGAATCCCTAAATGACCGAATAAAACGCCACTGAAATTAGCAAATCCACACAAAACCGACATACCTGTAAACAGATAAGCCATTACCAAACTCCAACCACAAATAACACCTGCGGTTGCTCCCAATCCTTGAACGATATAGGAATAAAGCGAACCAGGAGAAGCAGAACGACTAGCAAACTGGTTGATATTGATACTGACTAAAATTAAGCCGACTAAGCCGATTAAAAAACTAAGCCAAGTCCCGTTGCCAGAGAGAGCAACTATTAGACCTAAATTAGATGCTGGTATAGTAGTGGGTGCGATAACTGCGAAAGATTGAGCTAAAACTTCTTTGAAAGATAGGCAATCAGGCTTTAAACCCTGACTATTCTGCCTATGTTGGATTCTGGTCGTCATAAGTAGATTCTCTATTTCATGGTTCTCTCAATTGGATTCAAGAACTTAAGATTCAATTTTTTGACCTTTTTCAGTTTTTGCCGGCTTACTTTCCAAGGACTATTTCACTTTAAGAAAAGTTTTGAATAAAATCAAATATTCTTTTTTGTTGATTTAATAAATAAAATTTATCGAATATCTTTTGACGGCTTTTAAATCAAAATCTACGGTAAGATAAAGTTTACGGGTTCAATTTTTACTGCTTAACATTCTGTAGCCACAAGAAGTTGTAATTTATCAAATGAGCAAAAATATCTGTTTTACCAAAAATAAGTTCTAGGTTTTAAAAGTCAAAAAATACTTATTAAAACTGAAATTTAGCTAAATTTTTTAGATGGTTTTTAATTTAAAAAAATAGATCCAACTGACAACATTCGCTGACTCCAAAAAAATTTATGAGTATTGTCATTGAGAAAATATCAAAGCAATTTGGAAATTTTCAAGCTTTAAATCAGATCGATTTAAACATAGCTTCAGGTAGTCTAGTAGCTTTATTAGGGCCTTCGGGATCGGGAAAATCAACTTTATTGAGAGCGATCGCAGGGTTAGAACCTCCCGATGTAGGTAAAATTTATATTAACGAACAAGATACTACTTATCTCGATATTAAAAAGCGCAACATTGGTTTTGTTTTTCAGCACTATGCTCTATTCAAACATTTAACCATTTCGCAAAATATTGCCTTTGGATTAGTGATTCGCAAATATTCCCCTTTAGATATAAAAAACAAGGTAAAAGAACTATTAGAATTAATTCAGTTATCAGGATTGAGCGATCGCTATCCTAATCAGCTTTCTGGCGGACAAAGACAAAGAGTTGCTCTGGCTCGTGCTTTAGCTGTAGATCCCCAAGTTTTATTATTAGATGAACCGTTTGGTGCATTAGATGCCAAAGTCCGCAAAGAACTGCGTACATGGTTGCGTAAATTTCACGAACGAGTTGGCGTTACGACCATTTTAGTCACTCACGATCGCGAAGAAGCTATGGAAGTAGCCGATCAAATTGTAATTATGAATCGAGGTAAAATCGAACAAGTAGGAACAAGTGCAGAAATCTACGATCGCCCTGCTAATCCTTTTGTCATGGGTTTTATTGGCGATGTAAATATTCTGCCCCATCACTGCGATTTTTGCCAAAAGTTAGGTTTAAAAAGCCATGATGAACATCAATTTTTTATACGTCCTCACGATATTGAACTTCTAACTTCTCCTCATGAAAAAGTAGCAACTGGTAAATTACAACGAGTAATAAATTTAGGCCATCAAGTCCAAGCTGAATTAGTAACCGAAGAAAATTTGCTCTTAAATGTTCATTTAAGTCGAGATAAGTTTTTTAAATTAGCTTTACACCCAGGACAACAAGTATTTATTCAACTAAAAGAAGCAAAATCATTTGTTCGTTCCTAAATTATTTATCCATGTATAATTCCAACTATTCTTTATCTAATCTGGTTGCTCAAGGCAATTATTATTGCTTTCAACGCCGTGCGACATTTCCCATTAATACATATAAGCTTTGGAAAATTGAAACAGGAATAGTACGCACTTTAACTTGGCTGGAAGATGGTTCAATGATCACTTTAGGTTTATGGGGACAAGGAGATCTGGTTGGGCAAGCTTTATCCAAAGTAGATCCCTATACTATAGAGTGTCTGACAGCAGTAGAAGTGATTGGTTTTGCTTGGAAAGATGAACATCAATTAACAACTAATTTACTTAATCAAATTCAGCAATTCGAGGAATTAAGTATTATTCGTAGTTCTAAAAAACTTGATATAGCATTGATCAAGTTTTTGAGTTGGCTAGCTAAAAAATTTGGTCGTCAAATAGAAATTGGATATTTAATTGATTTTAAACTTACTCATCAAGATCTAGCCGAAATCTTGGGTGTAACTAGGATTAGTATTACTCGTGCTTTCAAACAACTACAAAAGCAAGGAATTATTGAGCGTCTTCCTCTTAGTCGAATTATAGTGCGAGAAGAAGAAGTATGGTACTACGAAATATAAAATCAAATTTAACTCCACCTATTTTATGAATACAAAATTAAATGAGCAAAATACAAACTTAAAATCAAATCGTCAAACTAGTAAAGATACTTTACTTGCTAGTAAAATCTTTTTGTCTTTAGCATTAATTGTAATATTTTGCAGTTTTTTTGTAATTATTAATCCTGGGCAACGAGGCGTATTAATTAAATTTGGTCAAGTACAAGATCGAGTATTATCAGAGGGAATTCATTTGATTATACCTTTAGTTAATACCGTCAAAAAATTAAGTGTTCGGGTACAAAAACAAGAAGAATCAGCAGAAGCTTCTTCCAAAGATCTTCAAGATGTCTTTACCGATGTTGCTCTTAACTGGCATATTATGCCCGAAAAAACTAATTTAATTTTTCAGCAAATTGGTAATGAAAGTGCAATAATCGATCGAATTATTGAGCCTGCTGTAGAAGAAGTGCTTAAAGCAGTTATGGCTGAATATACCGCCGAAGAAATTATTACTAAAAGAAGACAAGTTAAAGCAGAAGTAGATAATTTTTTGACTGAAAGACTCACTCCATACTATCTTGCAGTTGATGATATTTCTCTAGTTCATGTTCACTTTTCTGAGAGATTTGGCGAAGCTGTAGAAACCAAACAAATTGCCGAACAAGAAGCCAAGAAGGCAGGATTTATGGCAATTAAAGCAGCAAAAGAAGCCGAAGCCAAAGTAAATTTAGCTAGAGGAGAAGCTGAAGCACAAGGACTTATTCAGGCTACCTTAAATAATGAACTTCTTAAAAAACAAACAATCGAAAAATGGGACGGTAAACTACCTTTAGTTATGGGTAATGATACTAACAAAGTGTTAGAGCTAGAATTAGATGATTTAAGGGAAAATTAGGAACAGCTTGGGTTTTTGATAATTCATTCTGTTTCCTATTCTACATTGCCAATTCTTTCTACTAAAAGTTCCAGATTTTTGTCTGGTTTCATTAACATTGTTTCAAAAGCTTTAGAAATTTTAGTCTGAAAACGTTGACGATGCTTAGTAAGTAAAATAGGTCTAATAATATCAAAAGTTATATCTTGAGTTGGATGTTCAATTTTGACACAATGAATCGTCGAAAATTGAATTTCTTTTTTAACCATTAATTCGGGAACAGCCGCTGCGCCAATACCTTTTTCAACGAGAGTTTTGATCATTTCGCTACTATTTAAAACAAAAATAACTTTGAGTTGACTAGGCGCAATTCCCCATTTAAGTAAAGCTTGTTCAAAAATTTGTTGAGTCCCTGAACCAGGTTCGCGCATAATCCAATTGGTTGTGGTTAATTCTTGGACATTAATTGTTTGACGCTCATACCAAGGGTGAGATTTTCCCACTACAATTTGTAAGCGATCGCTACCTACTATTTTTTGTTCGAGATTGTTTTGTAGTGATGGTTTAATTTCTCCAGCTAATAATCCTAAATCATAAAGTCCTGTTACTGTTCCTGTACTAATTTTGTCAGCATTAGCCAAAGTACAGTTAATTGAAAGATTGGGATATATCTGTTTAAACTTGCTAATTTTCTCAGGTAGCCAGTAGTTGCCAATGGTAAAACTTGCTCCTAATTTCAACTCTCCTTTTTGCAAATCATTTAACTCTTTTAATCCTCGTTGAGTTATTGTTACTCTGTCTAAGATTATCTGTGCTTCTATTTCTAAAAGCTTTCCAGCTTCAGTAATTTCAATATGACGACCAATTCGGTGAAACAATTTGACCCCGTACTCTCCTTCTAAATTTTGAATTGCAGCACTAACAGCAGGCTGAGTAATATAAAGGGCATTGGCAGCACGAGTAAAGTGTAAATGTTCTACTACAGCCAAAAAAATTCTTAACTGCTCTAGTGTCATAAGATATTTACTTTTCCATTCATTTGCAGACCATTTACAAATGAATTGTAGTTTAATTAAGATTAAAATGCAAATTAATCTGGCAAAAATTTTTCCTCAAACGATGAAAAAAAGATAATAATTGATAATTAATTTAGGAACGTTACAGTAGTTCGATGAAAATCAGGAAGAAAGTAAGACTGAAATCTAAACTCGTTGAGAAGTAATAATTATCTTTAAAGGATCAGAAATATTATTGATTACGCCTCTGTTGATCTTCTTTTTTTAACTATCAAATTAGCCTGAAAGATAGTAAGATATGTCATAAATATGCCATAAAAAACTCTTGCGTAATATCTACAGCAATTAGATAGTATTATATATCTAAAGAAAACAGTAATTAAGTAAAAAACAAGCAAAATAAATAGTTATAAATAGTGTATTTAACAACCGCTTAGTTCCCAGAATCGACTGTCTATATCCTTTTTCAGATTAATCTTTTGGATTTTATTTTTAAATAAAACTAATTTAATTTAGTTTTATCGATCTATTTATTATTTTTATTGCGATGACTACAGTGTTAATAGTTGATGACCTAAATAGTATTAGAGAATTTTTAAAAATCAATTTATCTAGTGAACCAGATATTAAGGTGGTTGGTTTAGCCGATAATGGCAAAAGAGCGATCTCCCAGGTAGAAGAACATCAGCCAGATATTATTCTGATGGATATTAATATGCCAGGGGAGATCGATGGGATACAAGCAACGGAGAGAATAGTCAGCCGTTTCCCCCAGAGTAAGATTTTATTATTGACTAGCCAAGATGATCAAAAGCAGTTAGAACGCGCTTTAAAAGCAGGCTCCAGAGGCTATATTCTCAAAAATACTAGTGTTAAAGATCTGGCTAATATTATTCGTTTAGCAGAAAAAGGCTTCTTTCAAATTGGCCCTATATTTGGTAACTGGGATGGCACTCTACATAACCTTACTCAAGCGAGCGCCAGAGAGTTAGAAATAACTAGAGAAGTCGGCGCAACTGCCATCATACCTCATGATTTTGGTTATCCTGTAGAAACTCCTCAAACTTTGCAGATGAACCACACTCTATCTAACTTCAGTTCAGAGCTGTTGCAATTACAGAAAACAATTAAATTGCAAGAAAACACGATTGTGAGCTTGACTAATCAATATTCTCAGGTTCAACATGAAATTAACCAGAAATTAAGAAAAAGGCGATTAGACTCCCCTTCGCGATCGCTCCACCAAAATTTAGGTTTCACTCTTTATGGCCCTAGATTCATCCAGCGCCAGATCAAAAATCACCAGCATCTTCTGTTTATTAGTAGTTTTTTCTTGGGGGTGATCAGCGTATTTTTTCTCTTATTTATTATTATGCTAGTAGGGTAAATATAATATATTACTGTTCGATCAAAAAGCTTAGAGCTTTGATCCTTTAGTTAGTTACCGCCGTGTCGCCGATTAAGCTTGATTGTCTGCCACCAAAAATTACTTCTGGCTGAGTATAATACTTGAATTCCAGCAAGTTATAAAATGGATCTTCGAGAAAAAAGCAGTAATGCTCTAATGGCTGATTGGGAAAACGCAACTTTGGTGGATGATAAAAAGTGACATTTTTTGCTTGAGCGCGATCGCCTAGTTGTTGCCAAGCTAATTTGGTCGGTAAAATTAAACCTAAATGTCTGGGATAAATTCCCGACTGTCTGCTCAGTAGTTCTTGGGTAACATGACCAACTAATTGAGTTCCGTAAAAATTAAAAATCACCGCTGATTTGTTTTCACGACCAACTGCACAACCTAAACTGTCGGCATAAAATTCTTTAGCTTGAGTCACATTACTGATGGGAATAGCTAAATGAAAAATAGCTGTGGTCATCATAATTTTAAAGCTAACAACTAGTTTAATTGTAGTTTAGGCTTATATTTTAACGATTTTTTTGCCTGACTGAAGCATTTAATCAAGGAACTTTTTAGGATGTGACGAGAAATTATTGTTTTGAAAGTGTTAGTAATCTAGCAACACTCTAACCCATTCAGGTGGACGAGGAATGGGATTATCCAAGCGATCTAGCAACATTAATGCAACTAAGTGGACAGCGAACAAATAAACTAGATTCTGAATTAAAACTGAGATAATCACTAATGTTTGAATTAAAGCAAAATTTGGTTGTGCCAAAATTCCTAATTGAAAAAATACCCAATCTAGGAAATTAGTAGTTTGAGTAATTACATATACCCAGAGATTTTCTCCGATTAAAATAGAGTTGAGCCAAAACCGAAAAAACAACCCTAGTGAACCAATAACAGCACCTGAGGCAATGGAGAATAGCCAACTAAAGCGACGCTGCCAACATGTTCCTAATATTACCCCCATCAACCCATAGGGCATCAAAAAAAACAGACTACGAATAGGCCCCATTAAAACTAACAGCAGTAAAGAAGAGACGATCGCTGCCATCCAAGAAGCACGATTACCTCGCCTTAAATAAATCAAGGCGATGGGAATGGGAAAGAAAATTTTGAGAAATGGCCCTACGGGAAAGTAGAAATTTATTAGCCAAATCAAACTAGCTGTACTAGCGAGAAAAGCAGTTTCGACCATCACCACTGTATTAGTAGTAACTGTAGTCTGTTTACTAACTTTGGTTCGAGAGAAAACTGGATCGGTATGAGCCACTTCAGAATCCTCTTGATCGACCCAGTTAATTTCGTCTTCATCAACCTGGTTTGTTACGTCAGACAATGAATCTTGATAGTCTTCTCTGGACATAGAAATTTGATTGGCTAAACCAAAGAAATATTAGAGGTTTGAATATACTAACAGATAGTGTCTTCTAACGCTGGTAAGTCAGGAATACGCATTGAATCAGCATTCCTTTCAATTAATCCTTTTTTTTCTAGCTTAGTTAAAACCCTGGTTACAGTTTCTCTGGCTAATCCGCTGAGGCTACTTATTTCACGGTGAGGTAAATTGGGGATTTCTGTACCTTTATCTCCTTCAGTTCCTTGTCCTTCGACCAGAAATAAGATAGCATCAGCAACTCTAGAGATACTGCTAGCCTCTCGTAGTTGCAACCGTCGATTTACTTGGCGCAGGCGCTTTGCCATGAGCTGAACTAATTGGACTCCTGCCATCGGCTCAGTGTTAATTAAGTTAACAAAGTCTTCGGCGGGGATTCTACCAATCAACGTTTTGGTTAGAGCGATCGCATCAGTAGAACGAGGCATTTTATCCATTGCTGCCATTTCACCAAATATTTCTCCTCTACCTAAAATATTGAGGGTAACTTCTTTGCCATCAAGATTATAAGTACGAATTTTCACCCATCCTTCGAGGATAAAATACACTGAGCCACCCCAATCATTTTCTAATAAAAGTACCTGATTAGGTGGATGAGAAATTGTGACGAAATGAGCAGCTATTTTATGAATACTATCTTCTGGTAAATCAGACATAAATGGAACTAATTGAATTAGTTCATCATGATTGATATTGGACTCTAAATAACGAGATTGGTCTTCCATAGATTGGACTTACAGTTCTCTATAAATATCTCCTTTGTATCATTAGAAACAGAATCATACCTTGAGTAAATATAGCTAGAAGAAACCAAGATTAATTTTGATATCAGTAATATAAAGTAAATTTAATCTTTTTCTTTTTAGTTTTAAGTTAAATATAACTATTTTAATTAGCTTTAAATACACTTATAAAATTCACCTTGGTATACTTTATTACCAAAGTAAATAGACTTGATAGCAATCAATTCAAAGATTATTTAGCCTGAAAAACATCAGGACTTCAAAAATCAGATATTATTTGGTAAAGATTTGGTAAAGAGATGCTTTTTTCCTGGTATTCAAGGGTCTTGAACCAATAATATTGCATTAAGAGCATTATCAAACTGTCTTGATAATTAAACTTACTTTATTGAATTTTTTTTATGACTTCCCCTGCTAATCTTTATCCCAGAAATATTAGAGTTATACCTTTTCGCGTCGAACGCCAAGTTCATCCTTCGGTGGTTAGCAAAGCTAAACGAGCCTTAGATATATTTGGTGCAATCATCGGCTTGATGGTGACAGGTTTGATTGCTATTCCCATTGCGATCGCTATGCAGTTTGATGATCCAGGCCAGGTATTTTATTGTCAAACCCGCTGTGGTTTTAACGGCAAACCTTTCACAATTTGGAAGTTTCGCTCAATGATTGCTAACGCTGAAAAGCAAAAACATCTGGTTGAGAATCAAGCAACGGGACATATTTTTAAAAATGAGAACGATCCTCGGGTTACAAAAGTTGGTTATTTCTTACGTCGTACTAGTCTGGATGAATTTCCGCAATTTTGGAATGTACTTAAAGGCGATATGAGTTTAGTCGGCACTCGTCCACCGACAACTGCTGAAGTAGCCATGTACGAAGATCATCACTTTGAGCGCTTAAAGGTAAAGCCTGGGATTACGGGTGAATGGCAGGTTCGAGGACGTTCAGAAATCTTAGACTTTGAAGATATTGTGCGACTGGATCTTGAATATCAGCAAAAATGGTCTTTCTTTTACGATCTTCAGTTGATTCTCCAAACTATTGCTATTGTTTTGGCACGTAAAGGAGCTTGTTGAATTTGGAATCTGGAACACACTATGATGAAACTTCCAGGTTTTACTCATCAACTGGTCAATACTTTATGAATCTACCAACTTGGATTACTCTATCTCGTCTTCTAGGACTGCCTTTTATTCTTTACCTACTCAACTACCCCACAACAGACAACCGTTGGATCTGTGTGGGGATTTTTGTCGTTGCAGCAGGAACAGATTGGGTCGATGGCTATTTGGCTCGTAAACTTAATCAGGTGACTGAATTAGGCAAATTCCTCGATCCTTTGGTTGATAAGCTGTTGGTATTAGGTACTTTTTTGGCTTTGATTGAATTACAACTAGTACCTGCTTGGGGAGTATTTATTATTTTAGCCAGAGAACTGGCGATCGCAGGCTGGCGAGTTAACCCCAAATTAACAGGTAATGCCAGCATTTCAGGGGCAAATATCTGGGGAAAACTCAAAACCGTCATGCAAATTATGGCGATCGCTTTTTTGATTGCGCCTCTCTCTGCTGAGTGGAAGACGACAACTAGTATTTTGTTTTGGCTGGCGGTAATTTTAAGCTTAATTTCTGGCTGGATTTATATTTTGCCTAATATTTCATCATCTAAAGAAAAGTCAATCTCAGATTGATCTCTGCCTGATGCCAGATAATCATGTTGGAAAGAATCTTTTAAACCAGATACCAGGTCATATTTTGGTTGCCAATCCAAGTCGGTTTGTGCCTGCTGGATATCAGTAAAGAAGTGCTGTTGACGCATCGGGAAAGCTTTGCGTTTACCAAAGTCAAACTGAGCAGGATCGTAATGAACTAACTTGATGTTTTCTGGAGATTTCCCCGCAGCCTCAGCGCAAGCATAAGCTAATCCGTCAAAAGTTGAATAGCGATCGCCTGAAAGATTGTAAATTTTATTAATCGCGGTTTTATTACCTAAAATCTGCGCCATAGCGATCGCTAAATCTTGAATATGACCAAATTGAGTCATATATTTACCGTTACCTGGGATAGGCAAAGGGCGATCGCGAACAATACGATCGAAGAACCAGGCTTCAAGATCATTATAGTTTTGAGGGCCGTAGATATAACAAGGACGTACCGATGTCCAGGGAATACCTGATTCAGCCAGATAAGCCTCGGTATGATGTTTACCCTTATGGCGGCTATTGGGATCGACAGGATCGCCTTCTCGGTGGGGCATTTGCTCAGTGGGGAGATATACCCCTGCCGAACTTACATAGATAAAATGCTGAAGCTGACCATTAAAGATTTCTACCAGAGGTTGAGTGTCGCTTAACTCTCGACCATTGTTATCGAATATGGCATCAAAGCTTTCTGCTGATAGTTTTTCCTGAAGCTGATGAATATTTTGGCGATCGCCCTGAATCTGTTTGACTCCTGCCACTGGAGTAGGATGATTACCCCGATTAAACAAGACCACCTCATGTCCCTGTTCAACCAAAACTTTGGTGAGATAAACTCCGATAAAACGAGTCCCCCCCATGATTAAAATTCGCATGACCTACCTCTTTTAGTACTAACACTACATCCTACAGCCGTTTCTGGTTGAATCAACTACGTTTTCGATTAGTTAGCTCTTATTTTACCGTCTTTACGAGGTTGGATAGGTAAAGATTAACTAATGAGATCGCTATTATAGGGTGTAAGAAAAAGGTCAGAATCCAAGTGATTCGGATATATATCTTGGTAATTTAGATAAGTTGTAGAATTTTTGAAAATAGTAAAATATTAGAATGATTGTTGAATCTCCTTGGGAAAAAGATTGTAATGGTAATAAAGCTATATTAAAAGAGTTGGATAGACTCAAAATAAACCCCGCTCTGTCAAAAAAAATTGCTCTTTTAAAGATGACTGACATCACACTTATAAGTGGATATTTTCATAAAAGGCAGTTACTTTTTTATCCTTCAACATGGGTATTATTTGATTCATCAGATAGATTAGAATTTTTGGGATTATATAGTAGAGAGTTAGAACAAAACAATATTAAAGATGTTTTTCCCCTAGCTTGTCTTAGAAAAGCTGGTTGGAGCAAAGACATAGATATTACAGCTTATAAAACAGCCAAAACTCCAGAGGAATATATTAAAAATTATTTGCTAACTGAAGAACATATGATTTCTCAAAATATTTTTTTAAACTATGATCTCGCTTTACCAATATTGACTTTGGCTTCAGAAATTGCAAATTATATCAAACATGGAGTTAGGATTACAGAAAAGAGTAATCAAAATAAGTCAGAATTTGAATATATAAAGTATTCTTTTTCAGATGGTTTTATGGACTATAGTTTCAGCTATACTCCATTTAAGTTCAACTCGAAAGAATTAGAGAACTGGGGATTAAAGTGGCGTGAACATTTCGATAAAGTTGAGCCAAATAAGGAATTAAATCCTACAGAAAAGTTTAGAGTTAGTTATAGTTCCTCTTTTTTGTACTACTTAAATAAATTTAAACCTTACTTGTAGAGCGATCGCTACTACTTTCCCTTTTCCCTTTTCCCAACCTCAGCAGATTAATTTGTTTCTTAGGAGTTAATTAATAATGGCTTGCTTCATATACTTTCCCCACAGACTAGCTGCTTGATAGCTACTACCACTAGTAGGGGAGTTATCATCATTCCCTAGCCAAATTCCTGTTACCAAGTCTTGATCTTCAAAATAGCCAATAAACCAAAGATCGACGTTTTGATCGGTTGTCCCAGTTTTGCCTGCTTCACCCTGATCGATATAAGCAGCTTTTCCCGTACCTTCTTCTACTGCCACCTGCAACATTTCTGTCAGTTGATCGGTGACATCTTGAGCGATCGCATCATGATAAGTCTCTCGGTCATCTTCGTAGGTATAAATTGGTCGGCAGGTATCTTTTTTCCTGGGATCTTTGCAGTCACTACCATCCAAAATACGGTTGATGGCATGGGGTTTATTCCAAATACCGTCATTAGCGATCGTGGCATAAGCGCCAGTCATTTCTAAAACCGTAGCTTCACTTTGACCGATAACCAAACCAGGAGCTTCTGTGAGGGGAGAGGCTACGCCAAATCGTTGCGCTACATCCATAACCTTTGATAGTCCGACATCTTGAGCCACTCGCAGGGCAACAACGTTTTCCGACTGGGCTAAACCCTCGTACAGATCGATATCGCCACTGCTGCGCTCACAACCCCGATACTCCTGTCCTTGCCAAGAAAGAGGCGCACAAGAATATACTGTATTTGGATCTATCCCCTCTTCTAACGCTGCTGCATAGGCAAAGATCTTAAAAGTTGAACCAGGCTGTCTTTTTGCCTGCACTACTCGATTAAACTGACTTTCTCCGTAGTTTACACCGCCAACTAAAGCCAAGATATTACCGTTTTGGCGATCTAATGTCACTAATGCCCCTTGAGAATAGCTCAGGCGATCGCCATCATTGCTGATAGAAGACTCTAGAGATTGTTCCGCTTGCGTTTGTAATGTCGGATTAAGGGCTGTTTCGACAATGAAATTACCTTCCCTCGCTACGTCTGAGCCTAATAATTCTTGCAGTTCATCAATCACGTAACTGTAAAAATAGGGAGCTACGGCACTAGAGAAACTTTCACGAGCGCTAGGACTTACTTCAATGCGCGATCGCCTTGCCCGATCTGCTTCTTCTTTGTCCACCATGCCAAGTTTAACCATGCGATCGATAATGCGGTTACGCAAGGCAATGGCAGTATCGTAATCTTTGACAGGATTATAGGCATTTGGTGCAGGTAAAATAGCCACTAGGGTTGCTGCTTCTGAAAGATCTAGATCCTTTGCCGACTTGTCAAAATAAAACTGGGCTGCATCTTCAAAACCATAGCTACCAATACCCAGATAGACTCGATTAAGATAGGTTTTGAGAATAAAATCTTTGCTATAAAAAGTTTCAAGTTTCAAAGCGACTAGAGCTTCGCGCAGTTTTCGTCCCGCTGTGTTTTGTCTGCCCACTTCAGGAAACAGACTACGGGCTAGCTGTTGAGTTAAGGTACTTGCGCCTTGACGTAATTCAGAAGATGTAAAATTAATTAATAATGCCCGCGTCACGCCAATGGGATCGACACCAAAATGCCAATAAAAACGACTGTCTTCCGAAGCGATCAGCGCATCGGGTAAATAAGCAGAAAAATCTGAGAGTTTTTTTAGCTCGTGGTGAGTATTATTGCTAGCAGTAGGATTAATGGGGGTTTCACCATCTTGGGCATAAACCACAATCGGCAGAGTAGATTCTTGGGGAATTGGATAGACAGGTACTTTAATCCACTCGATACTGAGGAACAATAGGAACAGCCCCAACATGCCCACTAAACTATAAAGAGCGTAGCGAGTTATGTAGATCCACCAAGGAGGCGGATTAAAATACTCGACAGTAACCCCAGCAGCCAATTCTGGAGGCCCTAGAGTAAAACTTTCTCCATGAAACAAAGACAGCGTTTGCAGCCGACGCTTACCGCGATAGATGCCGTTAGTCGATTTTTCGTCTTGAATAATAAAGGAACGGGGCTTTTTACGGTTTCTTTTGAGAGTTAAATGAGTCTGACTAACTACAGGGTTGCGGATACTAATATCACAGCGAGAACTTCTACCTAGAGTATAGCGATCGCCCACTAATGGATACTTTTGTTTTTTGCCGTTCGCTTCCTTAATTCTCAATTCTGGGGTTGTTGTCCCTGATTTAAAATTGGCAGCATTAAAATTAACCTTAGACTGAATTTTTTGCACTGCTTGAGTAACAGCTTTACTGACGGGTGATTTGGAATTGTCACCATTAGTAGGAGGTTTACTATTCATTAAGTCATCTCGCTTCAAGAACACCAGAATGGTAAATTAGCTTAAATATCTTAAACCGCAAAGCTATAAGCTTACATAGTAGAGGATTTAATCCCCACTCTGTCTTATCCCACTTAAAGAAGGTGGGCAATTAAACCACGCTTAAAGCTAATATTTTAAATATCTTAAATTGTAAGAAATTTTATTACAGGTTGATTTTGTCAGTTAATCTTCATATTTGTCTGTTTTAAAAATAATCTTTTATGTATCTATACGGAGCAGGTGGTCATTCTAAGGTGATTACCGATATTCTTAACAGTCTTGGGGTAGAAGTATTGGGCGTGTTTGACGATCTCCCCCTGGGGGCAAAATTGACCACTATGGCGATCGATTCGGGGATTAGAGTTCAAGGAGAAACGTTTCCGAAATTAGACGCACCTTTAATTATTAGCGTCGGCGATAACCAACGAAGAGCAGAATTAGACCTGATGTTACGGACTAATGCCGAATATGGTCAAGCAATCCACGGTACAGCGATTATCTCGGCTAAATCGACTATTGGTGAGGGAACAGTAATTTTACAAGGAGCGATCGTCCAATCCGCAGCTAAAGTAGGTAGACATGTATTAGTTAATACAGCAGCTAGCATCGATCATGATAATGAAATTGGCGACTATGCTCATATTTCTCCCCATGCAACTTTGTGTGGTCATGTCAAAGTGGGAGAAGGAACGCATATAGGCGCTGGTGCAGTGGTTATTCCTTCGATCCGTATCGGTAAGTGGTGTACCATCGGTGCAGGGACAGTAGTTATTCGGGATATTCCCGATTATGCGACGGCGGTGGGTAATCCAGCCAGGGTGATTAAAATGAGAAAACCACCTGTTTTTTAGAAAATAGGAAGTAGGAAGTAGGAAATAGGAAGTAGGAAGTAGGAAGTAGGAAGTAGGAAGTAGGTAAATACTTTTGACTTCTGTACTTCTGGGCATATTTTAATTAGTTTAAATATACTACGCAACCCAGAATATTTCGATAATATAGAAACGTCATGTGACTTAAATCCCAGGTGATGTCAAAGTTTTATATAGTTCGTGGTTTGCAGCTAGCTATTGGTCGTCACAAAAGATGTTGCTAACATAGAGTTAGAACCAAGAAATTTGTTCTAGAAACAAAAACAATCACCAATCAAAAATAAATGACTAACACTGAAGAATTACAACAAGTTTTAGACAAACTCAATACTTTTTCTAGCGATTTCGCAGAGATTAAAGAAGATATCAAGTCTATCAAACAAGAAATTAACGATATTAAGACTAGTCAAGCCGTACTAGTCAACGATGGTAAATGGATTAAAATTCTCTATGGAGTGTTTTCCAGCATCATTATCTTGCTCATGGGAACATTAATCAATATCAAATCCTAAACAAAAAAAAGCCACCTCGGAAACAAGGAACAATCACGATCCTGTAACGTGGTGGCAATTAAATATTATCCTAAAGGATGCTTTTGGCAAAAATATTATTTAATTTGCTAAAGCTTAAGAGAGAAATGGTGACTAGAGATGTTCATTTTGTGTCGGATATAGAATCTGTGAGCAGCAAATCTTTGGACTCCTGAATCAAGATGAAACTCTTGACAGTCATACTTCTGGGCGTATTTGATTAGCCAGATAAATAATGCTTCACCATAACCTTGCGATCGCATTCGATCATCTACTACTAAATCTGCTACATAAAGATATTTTCCCCAAGCTAGATTAGTACCGATCTCAAACCCTGCTACCCCTATTACTTGAGCATCATGGATATAAGCCAGTTGATAACCAGTCTCCATCTGAATTTGCACTTGTTGAACAAAATTATCGGCACCAAGATGCGATCGCAATTGTGACATTACAGGAAAGCATTGTTCGATTTCAGCGACAGCAATTGCTAATTGAATTGTGGCAAAAGGTTGAGGATTCATTCTAATTAAATGTATAAATAGGAAAGCTGGCGGATTTGCGCAAATTCACGAATCTGCTTTTAAAATCTCTCGATCCTCTTATCTGTGATCTTTGAAAAATATGGGCAGATATATCTTAAGTAAACAGTGACCAAGCAAGCTAACTAGTTTTGTTTTGGACTACGGTATAAATAGTGATTGTGTTCTATCGACCAATCGGCAGGAGCTTCTACTGTTCCAGCCATAGCTTCTATTGCTGACCAACCGCTTTCAGGAGTCTGAGTTTCTGTTTCTGGTTGAATGGTGATTAGATAATGTTGGTTGGGCTGAAGGTCTACAGGATTATCTGGAAGTAAATATTCGCCGTCAAAGGTGGCAGTTATGGTTTTAATCATTGATTGAAAAGCGAACTTTATATTATCTAGGTTATCAGTTCTGAGTTTTGGCAGAAGCGATCGCCCAGCAATATCCCGATGAAGTGATTGACACCGCAGCCTATTATTCACTTACACAACAAAAAACTATTAGTCGTCCAAAAAAAGATCCCGCCGAGTTAGCAGCTTTTGCCCAACAGGTAAAAAGTCATCTCACCCAAGGACATTATCCCGTTGCTCCTGATACAGATCGTCAAGCCTGTCGTTATTGCGATTACGATTTAATTTGTCGCCAAGGCGATCGTTTAAGCCGTAAGTAGAGCTAAACTGAGATTAAGACTGACATTAATAATTAAAATTGGTAAATTTTCTGAATCAGCAGAGGCTTTTCTGACACAATGATTCATTGCAGCAGTATCATTACCTAGTATTAATATTTTTTTATGTTCAGAAATATTTTATTCCCCATCGAATTAAGTAGAGAAGCGCGCCAAGGAATTCAACTGACGGCGGATATGGTTAAAACTCATCAAAGTAAACTAACTATTCTTTCTGTAGTCGAAACCAAAGAGGATGGCGTGATGAGTTCAGAACCGCAGGTAGCAAAACTGCTACAAGAAGCCAAATTATTTTTTGCTAATCAGGGAATCTCTGCCGAAACTTTGGAAAGAGAAGGCTTACCCGCTTTTACCATTTGCGATGTTGCCGATGAAATTAATGCCGACTTGATTATTATGAGTTGTCGGGGTTTAGGCTTAATCGATGAAGAAGCTGCTGCGGAAAGCGTCACCAACCGCGTAATTAATCTCTCTTCTTGCCCTGTATTGGTTACAAGTTAGTTTGAAATACTACTTCCTATTTCCTATTTCCTACTTTCTATTTCCTACTACCTACCTTCCTTGAGTAGCGCGATATTTTGCAGCTTTAGTTAGTAGAGACTCAGCAAAGGCGATCGCATCTTCGGCGGAATGTCCTCCTGTGATTTGAGCTAACTCTTCTGCTCGTACTTGGTGATTGCCTAAAGATTTGACTCGTACTACTGTCCGAATATCGGCGATGCTGCTGCCGTTGTGGGGTTGAGATTTGCTAGCCTCTTCAATAATAGTTTTCTCGACTTTAAAATGTCCGTTTGCCATTGCGGCAATTAATGGCTGGTGAGTTACACACAACACCTGATGTTGCTTACCAAGCTGATATAGTTTTTCGGCGATCGCTTGAGCTACTTTCCCTGATACTCCCGCATCAATCTCATCAAAAATTAAAGTCCCAGAACTCTCCTCCGCACCCGTAAAACAGGCTTTTAATGCCAGTAAGAAACGGCTCATTTCTCCACCCGAAGCAATGACGGATAGAGGCTGGATCGCTTCCCCTGCATTGGGGCTAAAATAAAAAACAACCTTGTCTGCACCCATCGCTGTCGGCGAACATTTAATCAGGCGACATTCAAACACCACCTTATCCATTGCCAAAGGTTTTAATTCCTTGACTAGCTGCTTTTCTAATTTAGTCGCTGCCTTTTGCCTCAATTGAGTAAGCTGTTCAGATTCTTGCATTAACTGTGTCAAAGCGGCTTGATAGGTTTCCTCCAAAGCTGCAATCGATTGTCCGTTCCCTGTGATTAGAGCCAATTCTGACTTTAGCTGTTGCTCAAGGGCGATCGCATCCGCCAAATCTGGGCCATATTTACGACAAACCTGCTTTAACTGCCTAATTCTGGTTTCAATCTCCTCTAAACGCTCTGGATCGGCTTCTAAACCTTCACTGTAGCTATTAATCTGTTGTCCTGCTTCGACAATCTGCGCTAATCCTGACTGCACCATTTCCAAGATTGGGTTTAACTCAGAATCATATTCCACCATCTCCATCAGACAAGATTCCGCCTTACCTAACAAATCCGCTCCCGCTGGTGCGTCGTCATCTCCTTCATATAGCATTTGATAGGCTTGATTACCCAATTGCTGTAGCTCAACCACATGGGATAAGCGATCGCGTTCTTGTTCTAATTCATCCAATTCCTGCTCATTAGTTAATTCCGCCTCAGCTAAATCCTTAAGCTGAAACTTAATTAAATCTTGTCGTTGCAGCAATTCTTGTTCCGACTGAATCCGTTTATTTAACTCCCTCTTTGCCTCCTGTGTTGTCTCATAAGCCTGGGCAACCTGAACTAACAACTTACCTATCGCCTTGCCACCATAGGCATCTAATAAATGCCGTTGCTGCTCAGAAATCAACAAGTTTACCGTTTGCCCCTGAGCCGTAATTTCCACCAACCGCGATCGCAATTGAGCCATCAACTGAAGATTTACCAATACTCCATTAACACGACTGCGCGATCGCAAATTAGTTTTACCAACCACAATCTCGCGACTGCAAACTAAAGTATCTTCCTCCAGGGGATCGATCTCCTGCGCCTCTAACCAACTAGTTAAACTAGGACTAACTTGAAAAGTAGCTTCAATCGTAGAGCGATCGCTACCTGTGCGAATCATACGACTAGTTGCCTTACCTCCCAACACCATATCAATTGCGTCGAGAATAATCGATTTCCCCGCTCCTGTCTCCCCAGTTAAAACGCTTAACCCATTGTCTAAATTAAGTTCTAAGGAATCAACTAGAGCAAAATTATTGATTTTCAGATTAACGAGCATCTATATAAAGTGAAGGTTATCCGTAACTGTAATAATAAATAAAATAATCACTACCAGCAGTTTAACGAACGTAGCCACAGATCATCAGTATTTTTTTATTAAGGTTTTTATAAATCAATAGTCAAAGAAGATGAAAATATTGCTAATTGCCCTACACGCTTGGAGACTAGTACCATTTAGATGGTGGACAGGTCAATGTGGATTGAACTTAACTAATCTAGACTTCTTTACATCCGTACCATGAATTGAATCTCCTTACACAATTATGGCAAGAATTGGAGGTTGGCGCGGATTATAGACACCCTTTGGCGAATTGCCTATTTGAATAAAAATGATCTAGAGTTAATTTTGATTTTTATACTTTTTTCTCTCAATCAGGAGCAAGTAATGTCAACTGATTCACTAACTTAGTATCTCTAACATTACTACATGAACCTATTGTTAAATATTCTTTAATATCTCTGTAAATTTGTTCGCCTATTATCCAAGCAAAGTTAACTGGAACTGCATTACCTACCATTTTATATCCGTGAGCAATATAATCATACTTAAAAATAAACTCATCAGGAAATGTTTGAATTCTGGCACACTCTCGAACTGATAATCGACGATAAGGAGATAAAGAATTAGGATCAAAAATACGCTTATCTTTTTCAATAAAAATCATTTTATTAGCTTGAGGATGAATAGGAGCATGTCTTCCTCCTGCTTGAATAGTAAAAGAAGGTTCAGACCAACTTCTAACTCTATTTCTCGACATATAAATACTAGAAAAACTTGTATCTAAATATTCATGATTAGGAACTATATTATTAGCATTTTTAATTTTATCTTTGACTTTTATTGGTTCAAATTGGCGTAAATTATAAATAGCATCTTTCAAAGATAAACCTGGATTATTGTGACGCGGAAATTTGAATATACCGCCTAATTTTTCGTGATAGCCAACAATAATAACTCTTTGTCTATCTTGGGGAACATTAAAATCATTAGCATTTAAAAGCTGATAAGAAACTTCGTAACCTAAATTTCTAAACTGATTTAATATATTGGTAAATGCTTGGGTATGTTTATTGGCTAAAATTCCCTTAACATTCTCTGCCAAAAAGAAAAGAGGTTGTTTTGCTTCAACGATCCGAATATAATCGTGGAATAGCTGACCTCTAGTATCATTAATTCCTCTTCCTGCACCTGCTTCACTCCAACTTTGACAAGGGGGCCCGCCTATTATGCCGATACAATCAGGAATTTCGTTTGATTTTATAGTTCTAATGTCTCTTTTATCTAGTTTAGTTTTTGAATGATTAAATTGATAAGTTGACCAAATAGATCTATCGTATTCATTAGCCCAAATAACGTTAAATCCAGCCTTGCTGAATCCTAAATCTAACCCCCCACAACCAGAAAATAAAGATATGATATTCACTCGTTATTTATCTATTTATTTAAAAATTATTTTGCATAGCTGATAATTTTAACATTAATCTTCTTAGCTGGATTATTAGGAGACTGAATTTTACCATCTTGTATTTTAAATTTAGGTTTAGATATTGATTCAATCATGATTTTACTCTGTTCAGGAAATGAAAGGTATTTATTTTCTGATATTATGGAAATCACTTGAATATCAGAATCAGGTTCATATTCCAAAGGAAGATAGTTGTAAACTTTGATTAGATTGTCAATACCCCACATTCCTCTGATCCTTAGATAAGTAATTCCTAATGGATCTACTTTATTTACTCTACCCAATTCTTTGGTAGCAGAAAATTCTACACCCTGTATTTCATTCACACCAGTCGAAATTTTATCTTTGATTCTTTGATAATAATCAGCTTTTGCTGCATAACAATCTCCATAGATCATCCATAGAAGATGCAGTTTTTTATTTTTAAAAACTCCAATCGCATAAATAATGTCTTTTTCTGTCCAGTCTTCACAAGTTCGGCAATCACTAGCAATCATCGGATCGTCACTCAGTAACTTCGATTTAGGATAAGAGCTATTCAAAGCAATTTGCGAGTTTAATGATTCAATTTTCTTAACTTCTACAGCATCACCATTTTTGAGAATTAAATCTGGTATGTTGTTAGAATTGCCTACCCAAGAAAAAGTTTCGCTGTATATATCTGATTTATTGGCGAGATTAACTTCACTAATAGTATTAGCAAAAGCATCTTTGATAAACGCTTCTAGTGCATCACCAACTTGGTTAATCCGATTGTTACTAATATTTTTGTAGTAATTAAGTATATCAGGAATGGGATGAGCAACGATATTTGCGATCGCCTGTAAAATATTACTCACGTACTATACCAATATTGTTTTACATAGTGTACAACTTAAAATTGTTCGTTAGAATACGCGATCGCTATCTAAATTAAAGCGATCGCTCTTATTTCCAATTACCTGTTATTTATCAAGCAGGATCGAATTTCCACCAGGAAGGTGTCCAAGCATAGCGATCTGCTTCCGCGCTAACATGACCTAAACCTGGAAAAGGCATATGAGGGACTAACAATTCCACTCTGGACTCACTAACTTCGTTGAGAAACTTGCTTCTAGTAGCTAAACCTTTGGCAGCATCAGCGTCAAAAGCTACTTCCCAGTCAGGATGTTCCAAATTTAGCGGATCGCTGTAGAAAATATCCCCAGTGGCGATTAGTTTATTCTGTTCTGAAGTAATCAAATATGATGTATGTCCTGGAGTATGTCCAGTCGTTTCTGTGGCAAGAATTCCAGGAATGATCTCAGTTCCAAATTCAAAGAACTTTGTCTTATTTTCAATTTCCTTCAACGTCTTTTGCGCTCCTTGAATCGCAGATTGCTTAGTTTTGTCGTCTACCAAAGAATTAGGCAAGCTAACTTGAGGATCTGTCCAAAAATCCCATTCTGCTTGAGAAATGTAATACTCCGCATTAGGATAAGTGAAACTACCATCGGCTGCAACCAATCCGCCAATATGATCGCCGTGAGCATGAGTAATTAAGACTGTATCGATGCTTTTTGGGTCAATCCCAGCAGCTTGAAGATTTTGCGACAAAAAACCAGCAGTATTGCCAAAAGCCTTTCCTGCGCCACTATCAATCAGGACTTTATGCTCTCCTGTATCGACATAAAGAACATTAACATAAAATAAATAGTCGCTATTAGTCGGTAAAAAACTATTGTCAAGAGAGTTTTCTACTTCAGCAGGATCGGCGTTAGGAAGAAAGAAACTGGGAGCAATATTTAAATTACCATCACTTACAGTCATGGCGTTGAACTTGCCGATTTTGAAGTGATAAACAGCAGCATTAGTTTGGGTATTAGTTGCTTGAGTTTGAGCAATAACTTGGGAACTATTACTCAATTTAAAAGCTGCACCAAAGATTAGAAACAGCATAGTACAGATGGCTAACAGCAAAAGTCGCCATTTTTTAGATATTTTGTCGAAAGCAAAGACCATAAGTTAATCTAAATCTTGTTGAGATAAAACAAGTTGCAATTGTAACGAATAAATTTAAGTTGAAAACAAAAGCGATCGCTTGTCCTTTAGGGCTATTTTACTTTGATACTTGCAGTGCGATCGCATTTTCTAGATTTAGCGATTTAGGGAAAAATCTGCTAAATAAATAAACATCAGCCGATATTTTAGGATTGATATATCTAGCGATCGCACTTTAAGATGGCAAACACAATTACAATTGCTTTTGAAAAGTTGCGAATATGAACGATTAATTAAAAAATATAAATTCTTAAATAAACTTTATCAACAGTTATCGGGACGCCAAACTTCGCTAAATTTAGTATAGATAAATCCCCATTCATTTATTAAAAAAGCTTCTTCTTTTCTAATTTTGTTTACATCCAGTTATTGAACCAAGTAAAATAAGTGTTATTAGAATATTTGTCTGATTTCGCATATATAATCTTCATTCTTTTTTCTTAATTAGTGTTCCCTGTTCTATTAAAAAAATCACTAAATCTTTAGTTACCAAAATATTCCTTAACTGACGACTTAAATCACACGCTTCAGCCAATAAAGAGGATTAACTAGAAAAAATAACAGTTTTAAATAAATGTCAAACGATTCTCAACGCAATTCAGCGTTTAATACTGCTGCTAATTCTAAGGTTTATCATGCTCAGTTAGAAGATATCGCTCAGTTCACTCCCGAAAAAATAAATCATTTACGTAGAGGCGGAATACGTAGTGGTACAGGATACAGACGCACTGATGCTGAAACACTACAAATGTTGGATAAAGTTCCGCCATCTCAACGAGCAGGCGTAGATGGACAATCTGCTGCTCACAAAGTCAAGGAATATTTATCAGATAAAGATGCCAGTCACATAAAGTCTCACAAGCATGGCGGTTCTAGTAATCCAGATAATATCAAGTGGGAGAACAATTCGATTAATCGCGCTCGTGGCAGTCGCAATATGACTCCTCATGAACAAGTAAAACTCGATTTGACAGCACAATTGGAAAATTTAACTGGAGCAATTAAAGCAGGTTGTCAGGCAGCACCGAAAGGCGCAGCCATAGGCGCAATTACAACTGCTCCCTTTTCGATGCTAAGAAATGGACTTCGGGTTGTTAGAGGGGAAATTTCTGCTCAAGATGCAGCAAAAGAAACGGGTAAAGAAACACTGATTGGTGGTGGTGTCGGTGGTGGAACTGCTTTTATTGTCACAACTGTAGCAACAGCTTATCCCCCTATTGCGATCGCTCTTACTGCAATTTCTCCTGCTTTGTGGGTGGCGGGAGGTGTTGGTTTAACTTACGAATTTTTCAAGATTCTTGATGACCACAAAAAAGAAGTCAGAGCTTATTACGAATCCATGACTGAGCAAGAATTGCAGTATCTCAGTCAAGTGGAAGCTGATTTAATCTATGAACATGAAAAAAGCATGTCTGTTTTAGATGAAGAACAGCAATTGACTGATGTGATTGTCAATCGTCCTCGTGAATCAGGTGTACAGGCTGCTATGCAACGATACATGGAATCTCGACAAATTTATCAGTCGCTTCAAAACCTACCACATCAATCACTCAAAGCTTCTAAGCAAAATCTTTTACCACCAAGTTAACGAAAAAGAAATAAATTAAGGAGTCATTTATGTTACCTCTAATTATGGCAGCGTGCGCTGCTGCTGGCGCAGTCGCAGGTGTACTCACAACCCAAGCAGTTAACGAAAAAGATCGACAAGCTGTCAAACGATATGAAAAAGTTAATACAGAATTAATTAACAGTCGGGATAAGTTACAGCAACGTTATTACGAACTTTCTAACAGAAGTCAAAAGCAGATAAAAGATCTAAATCTTAAATTAGCTGAGTCGGAAATGGAAAAAGATGCACTCCATTTAGCTGTTAGACTACAGAACGAACTGATTTCTCTTATGGAATCAATTGATAAAAACCCTTCCTTAGAGATTTTGGTTCAATTTAAGGAAGCGGTTGTTTTGACTAACTATGTTCTAAAACAGTTAAATGAGAATTCGATCTCTATTTCTCAAGACTATTTTAGCCGTAATCTTGTTCGCGTTGATCGAGGGGATGAATATAGCAAAGAACGGTTAACTCATTTTATGTCTGTATTAATGAGTTCAGAACAAGATATCGTAACTTCTCTTTTAGGTGAAGTTCAGAATAAAATATTTTCTCAACAATATACGAAAGTAGAAAAAAATAATACAAAGAAAGTTAATACTCTAGAATCTGACACAGAAATTGCTAAAACACGAAATACAAGTCATGATATAAATCATCCAAGGAAGATGTGGCACGCAAAAAACTACGTAAATAAAAATAAGACTTCAATCGAATTTTACTTACTGTGACCGCAATAATAGTTTTTTAAAAAATGTCAGGAAACTCCCAGATGCGCTCGCGAATCTATTAGTATGCAAGCAAGTAGTTCTTTTTTCCTACTGATCGATCAAAACGTTAGATGAAAATATTGTTAATTCATGGTCTGAGTAGAACATCTTTATCATTACTTAGTCTTGAATGGTTCTTACAACAGTCAGGATGGGCAACGGAGCAGTTTAGCTATTTAGCCGTCAGTGAAACCTTTGATTGCATTGTGGAACGTCTACGAGTTCGTCTGCAAACTTTGGCAAGTCAAGGTGATTATGGAATTGTTGCCCACTCTCTAGGCGGGTTACTGGTACGAGCAGCTTTGGGATTGAATTCTCTAGCAATGCCTCAACATATTGTCATGTTAGGCACACCAAATCAACTACCCCGTCTTGCCCTACGCGCTTGGAGACTAGCACCATTTAGATGGTGGACAGGTCAATGTGGATTGAATTTAACTAATCCAGACTTCTTTACATCCTTGCCAAGAATTGAATCTCCTTACACAATTGTGGCGGGAACTGGAGGGTTACGGGGTTTCTGGAGTCCCTTTGGCGATGAGCTTAATGACGGTATAGTTGCCCTCAATGAAACTCGATTATCTCATCAAGATCGGATAATTCAGCTACCAGTTTTTCATAGCTTTATGATGAACGATTCCATAGTCCAAAAGACGGTCAAAAATGCTTTTAGTCAGACAGACTGAATTTAGTAATAACCTGGCTTGAAGCCAGAAACTTATTTATCTTGAACTAATCGATCTAGTTCCTGTTGCATCTGTTGGCAGACTATATCATAGCATTGCTCGACATATTGGCGATCGCCAATTCTTCTTGTTCGATCGCTGCCAAAATTAAATGCTCTACCTCTAAGTTTTGATTCTGAAATAATTTGGCAACTTCTTGAGATTTTACGATCGCATCCCACGCTTGTTCAGTAAACTTACTTTGGTCAGTAGGCTGCATATTTTAGCTAAATTTAGGTTGTTAAATTTGATAATTGATGATGCTCAGTATAGCAAGGCTTCAATCACTTACATCCAGACATACGTTCATTATTTGCTGCCCAAGCTAAAGCGGTGTTTCACGCTCTAAAATAAAGCTCATAAATTATTTTTCCTAACTTGGATACAAAATAATCGTAACTTGTAGGGTGCGCAAATGCGTAATCGCATCTTGTTGTCCTGATGACAGGTTTTCAATTTCAGCGATCGCTTTCTTTTCGTTACCAAAATAATTAATTGATTAAACTATCTTCAAGGCGATCGAGTAGTTCATCGTCGGAGTTAGGAGTGCGCCACAGTTGGTCTAAACCACTGGCAGGCATGGTTAAATATAAAACGTCCTGGGGTTGCAGGCGAGTTTCGAGTAATTGCCAGCCATGCAGAGTGTAGCCTTGTCTTTCTAGATACAAAGGCACGAAATCGCTTTTCATGGCAGCATCTTTGACTGTTTGATGATAAAAAGGATGCTTGGGGGTAATCATGGTGCCTAAAGCTACCCATAGTAGATCTTGAGTCATACCATTACCGAGAATCCTACCTCCCAAAGCAGCAGCAGCAAAGGAATAGGTAGCTAATTCGACAGGTGACAATACGTGGTCAAACTCAAACACGTCCTGCATTGATTGAGCAAACTGGGGATCCCCGCTACGCACCACGGTTTTTAAATATGGTGACAAAGCTTTAGCAGTCAGGCTGATTTCTAGATTCACGGTGTCATGGCTAGTAACGGCAATTAAACTTACAGCTTTGGTCACATTCACCGCCTTTAAATTGGAGGGTACACTTGCATCCTCAATAATTACGGGGATGCCTTGAGAACGCGCAGCACGAATATAACGGTTATTAGGATCGGATTCGATGATCACTACCTCATGTCCCTGGGCATGAAGCTGACGAGTAATTTGAATACCCATTCCACCTAAACCACAGACAATATGGTGATTATGTCGGGGAATTTTGGCAGCGTCGATAGTCTGCCGAAACCGACTACCTAAGACAAAATCATTAATTAGGGCGTAACAAATACCAATTACTCCAGCACCGACGATCATCATGATTGCTGTAAAGATTTTAATATAGTCTGCTGAATTTTCGGCAACTTCTTCCTTCCCTCCTGCTCCCGTAATCATACCTACAGAAAAATAAAGGGCATCAGCGAAGGATGTCTGGAGATTAATGCTGACATAGATTAAGGTTGCAGCACAAATAACTGCTAGTAATGCCAAACTGACTAAAGTTACAGGACGAGCATATTGCTGATAGCGAGGAAGATTGAAAATTGCCTTGGATAGTTTCTTGCGCCAAGAACGACGTTTAGTCAGCATTTGGGGTCTTGTCCCGACGATTAGGCGATCGCCCACCGATAGACATTTTTCTTGGGTAATTGCCGAAACTAGATCGATCTCTTCGTGAACGGGTAAATAGTAGATCAACATCCGATTGGGGTCTACCCACAAATCTTCGAGTTTTCTGCCTAGCCAGGGATGATCGGTCTCAATCACTTCTTCGTGAATTGGCCAGGTACGATTGAATAACTGGAGTTGACCGATCGCCTTATTACCCAAAGCAGCAAAAGTAAACAGCGGAGAGGCTAGTGCTGCCACGCTCATGGTGAAGTGGTCTGGTAAAGTCAAGTCAAGGCGATCGCCTAATGTATGATTCAGCAAACGATTGATAATCCGAATTTGAGGATTTAGTACCCTGGCTTGGGTTAAGATTGCCAAATTTAAAGCATCATCGTCATGTACTAAAACTAACGTTTTTGCCTGTCTGATTCCCGCCTTAATTAAAGTAACGTTATCTCGCGGATCGCCAACGATAATTTGTTTGCTGGCAGGATGAAGCGAATTATTGCTAATTGCGACTACTTCTGCTCCTTGCTGTTTCAGTAGGCTATAAATTTTAGAGCCTGTGCGTCCCAAGCCACAAATAATAATTTTGGGTTGCATATATTTTAAAGTTAGGATGCAGAGGGAAACCGATAATATATATTGTGTCTAATGCAGATTATATCTACTGTATAGAAATACACTGTTGAAAGCGAGTTGATAAATATGATCGACAACTATTAGCGATCGCTCGAAATAATCAGACTTTTGATTTTAAATTAAATAGCTAGGCGGAATTAAATATAAAACCAAAAACAAGATAGATTTTAGTGGTAATTAGTTATCTCTCCCTAATTCCCTAATTCCCTAATTCCCTACCAGAGCATCTTCTAATTAATTTGACCTACCTACTTATATGCCTAATTCTCTCCAGCTTAATTCTGAATACCGCTGTTTTGATGGCACTGTTGCCTATTACTCCCACCAATCATCTACCTGTAACTGCCAGATGAATTTTGCTGTCTATCTTCCTCCCCAGGCGAAGTGGCAACCAGTACCAATACTGTACTATTTATCTGGATTGACCTGTAATGAGGAAAACTTTATCACCAAAGCTGGCGCACAGCAATATGCTGCAAAATTAGGCATTATGCTAGTTGTTCCCGATACTAGTCCGCGCAATACGGGTATTTCTGGAGAAAATGAAACTTGGGATCTAGGTAGTGGTGCGGGATTTTACGTCGATGCCACAGAACATCTTTGGCAACAGCACTATCAGATGTATAGCTATGTAACTCAAGAATTACCAGATTTAATTACGCATAATTTTTCCGTCAAATCCGATCGGCAAAGCATTTTTGGTCATTCGATGGGAGGACATGGAGCGTTAATTTGCGCCCTCAAAAATCCGCAGCAGTATCGATCTGTGTCCGCTTTTGCACCCATTGCAGCACCAACGAAGTGTCCTTGGGGAGAGAAGCTGTTTACGGCTTATTTAGGGACAAATCGCCAAACATGGACAGAATATGATGCGAGTGAATTAGTCAAACATACTCAGCTCAACTCTACAATCTTAATCGATCAGGGAACTGAAGATCAGTTTTATCAACAGCAACAATTATTGCCCGAAAATTTTGAGCAAGCTTGTCAGCAAGTCGGACAAAAACTAAATTTACGCTGGCAACAGGGATACGATCACAGCTACTTTACTATTAGTAGTTTTATAAAGGATCATATGCAGCATCATGCTGCTTATCTAATGTAACCAAGTAATTAAGTTTCAATAGCTAGTTCTGGTTGATTAATTTGACCTTTTTTTAATTAAATTAATCATTAGTTAATTTAAAACTAAGAATTAGAGCTAAAAAAACTTTTAAATTTACTGCTACTTTTAATAACTCTGATGTCTAAATTTATTACTTTCAAACCAATTGGCACAATTCTACAAGAAGCCGATCTAATTACTACTCCTCAGCTAGAAGTTGCCCTTCGAGATCAAGCTTATTACGAAGATATGCGTCTGGGAGAAATCCTAGCCCTTCGAGGCTGGATTAAGCAAGATACTGCCGACTTTTTTGTTCAAGATTGGTTCAAATTAGTTAATACTAGAATCGAGCATCCAATTGGTTTCTACTTGAATAAAGCAGGGTTACTCAGCGAATCCGATATCCAAAAAATACTGGGAGAACAACGCGCAAATTCATTGCGTTTTGGCGATGCCGCTATTCAACAGGGATTACTTAAGCCTAATACAGTAAATTTTTTCTTACAAAATTTGTTCCCATCGCAACTTAAGAAGATTCGTCAAGCTCAAGAAGATGAAAAATCATCAAATAGAATTACTAAAGATGATATTACCTATTGGGTAACGAGGAGTTCTGCCCATGTAACTCGTTTGTAGGTGACGATCGTGAACAGATACTCTTTAAATGGCTTTTTTTACTGGTTACACTTCTTTAAAATTAGAGTCGCTATCTTGATTTTGGTCTGTTTTGATGACCTCGGTAGTAACATTAATCTCGGTAGTAGTTACTTCAATAATGTTAAATCGATCTGGTTCTCTATTATTAGATTGACGATCGGATTCTGCTTCCAATACTTCTGCAACTTCTACTGTTTCTAGAGAATCAAGAGCTGATTTAGGTTTGGTAGATTTTGCTGTTTCTGGGGAAGTTAGTTCAGGTTGTGGCTCAACTTCTTGGACTGGAATTGAATCTTTTACTTCGTTAGCAGCTTCCTTAGAGACATCGTCAGTTTCTAATTCAGGTTTACTATCTTCTAATACAGGCTGACTATCTAGATTATCCGTAGCTGTTTCGTTCTCTACTGATTCGATTTTGGTTGTTTTAACAACTTCGGGTAACTTGTTTGGGAATGGCAATAGTTCAGTTTTTGCTGGTTGTGATACTTGATTATTAGGATCTTCCGTGCTACTTGGGGTGGTTTTGTCTACTACCTCAAATAAAGGTTTAGCATCTGGAACATTAACTTGTTCATTAGCAACAGGAGGATTAATATCTTGAGCTTGATCTTGAGCTTTTGTAGTAGTTGTAGCTGGTTCAGAAATCTCAACAGGAGTTTCAGGAATGGCAATATCTTCTTCTGTTACCTTGGGCGTAGGTGTTTTGGTGAGAGGTTTAGCAGGTGGCTGAACTTGAGGTTTTCTACGCTTCAATAAACCATTAATACTGCCGACAACTGAGAAATTATGGATTTCATTAGCCTCTGGAGGATTAGCGATCGCTTGTCTCAATTTGATCGTTTGCCAACTATAAGAAACTAGTAACACTGTTGCAGCAGCCTGCCCTAAAAGTACTGCCCCTGTAATGTTTCGAGCGCAATACCACAGCACTAAAGCATAAAATAATCCTACCGCACCCCAGAGAAAGTCATCCTTGCGGTGAATCCCAGACATCAAAAAAGCGGTTAAAAACAGCACTAGACTACTGATGGCTACGGCGATCGCTAAGGCGTATGACAACATTTTCCAAACTCCATTGACTGCTTTATATATTTTGCGACATGAACAGGATATTTTGTGTTAATTTCCATAATTTTCATTGTGCAAGCAAAACACAACTTATAAATAGCTACTAATAGCAAATTAAAAATATATCTCAATGAATAGTTTAAAATATCCTCAGCAAGAGACAATATAACCAGAAGTAGACATAGCTCTTTTTAAGCTAGATTGAGAAGTGAGTAAATAATAACTGTATGCAAATTTATCTAGATAATAGTGCCACGACGAAACCTCGTCTAGAAGCAATCTCCGCAGCTCAAGCTGTATTTGAACAGCAGTGGGGAAATCCTTCTAGTCTTCACGATTGGGGACAGCGATCGGCAACAGTTCTAGAAACAGCCAGAATGCAGGTAGCAGGACTACTCAATGCTTTTAATCCTGAATCGATTGTTTTTACCTCTGGAGGGACAGAAGCTAATAATTTAGCGATTATGGGGGTAGCTAGACAATACAGCACACCACAGCATGTTGTTATTTCTAGCATTGAACATTCGGCGATTAATGAACCTGTAAAGCTGCTAAAACAATGGGGATGGCAAGTAACTAAACTGCCTGTCAATCGCTACGGTCGGGTCAATCCTTTAGACTTACAGGCATCATTACAACCCAATACAGTTTTAGTATCAGTCATTTATGGACAAAGTGAAGTTGGGACACTGCAACCAATCGAAAAATTAGCAGCCATTACCAGAGAACATGGCGCTTTATTTCATACCGATGCGGTACAGGTAGCAGGGCGTTTACCTGTTGATGTCGCTCAGTTGGGGATAGATTTATTGTCTTTGTCTTCTCATAAACTATACGGCATTCAAGGAGCAGGCGCTTTATACATCCGTGAGGGAATTCAACTTATACCTTTACTTGGTGGTGGGGGACAAGAAGCCAACATTCGTTCAGGAACACAAGCTTTACCAGCGATCGCTGCTTTAGGTGTTGCAGCAGAGTTGGCAGCAGCCGAGATGCAAACCGAAGTTTTTCGTCTAATTAGCCTGCGCGATCGCCTATTCGATCTCATGGCAGACTATCCTTGTTTAGAAACTACAGGAGATCGGATCTATCGTCTTCCCCATCATGCGAGTTTTATTTTAAGCGATCGCTTTGCTGATAGAGCTAAAGATATTACGGGCAAAACTATCGTCAGACAACTAAATCTAGCAGGTATTGGCATCAGTGCAGGTTCTGCCTGTCATAGCGGTAAATTAAATCCCAGTCCCATTCTCTCGGCGATGGGTTATAACCCAGAAGCAGCAAAGCGAGGAATTCGTTTAACTTTGGGTAGAGATACTACAGAGGCGGATATAGATTGGACGGCAATGGTGTTAAAACAGGTTATCTGCCGTTTAATGCCTCCTTTAGTATGCTGTAGCTAACTGATTACTGATTACTGATTACTGATTACTAATCAAGTCTCCATGTAACTGCTCATTGCTCACTGTTCACTGTAATTACAAATGCTTAAGCCTTTAACCAGGGAAAAAACAGAACAGTTAATTCCCCTCATTGCTACTGGTCAACAATATGCTTATTATTGGGGCAAGTGGTCTGATGTATTAAATCGACTTTTAATTTCTTTTATTGGTGTAGTCGTAGTTTTAATTTTAAATGCGCTGGTTGGCAATCAGGGAGAGGCTCTAATTCTACTGTTAGGCGGAATTGTCGCTCTTTACTGGTTATGGTGTCCCGTATACCAAGCAAGCCTACGCAATTCTGCCAGTCGTCGTTTTAAGTATTCTGGCTTTTGGCGTGGCAAAGTTTTAGATGTCTATCTAACAGAAGAATTGATTGGCGAGGAAGAAACGGTTAATCAACGGGGGGAATTAGTAATTGTCGAGAATCGCGAACGCTGGATCAACTTGGCATTAGGGGATGAAACAGGTTTTGAGGTTGAGGTTCAAGCTCCCCTACAGCGTATTCATAAAGGAATAAAACCAGGACAGACGGCTGAATTACTGGTGTTGTCAAACAAACTAGATCTCAGTCAAATTAACAAAATTTCCGATGCCTATCTTCCACAAAAAGATCTTTGGATTGGACAGTATCCTTATATCCAACGAGATGTGTTTCTCGAAGTTAGCCGTCAATTAGGCGGAAAAACTCCCCCCAGAGTACGTCGCCAAACTAATCCGAGAATTAAAAGACGCGATCGCTAATCAGTCCTTTAGTGAATCCTTTAGGGCAAATAATCAGTAATCAGTAATCAGTAATCAATCAGTAATTCCTTCTCTCTGCTTGCCATGCCAATCTAATCAAGCTGTTAAAAATTGTCGCAGCGATGTTAGCACCACCTTTTTGGTCATTAATATATATGTAGGGAAAATCAAAGTTTTTGAGTTTTTGCTTAGTTTCCAACTTGATAAACATAGGTGGAGTTGCGATCGCTAAACTAGGCTCAATAACTTTATTTTTGAGCAGATCTATCATGGTCAACAAGGCAGCTTGATCTTGACCAATAATAAAGATAGCTTGGGGATACTTTGTAGCCAAAATCTCTAGTCCCTTAGAAGCCTTACTCCCATCTTTTGCCACATGACTACTAGTGGTGGCACAGCAGTATACGGGATTAATAAAAGTCTTTTGCAGCTTGGGAACAATACTTACCTGAATCTCTGGTACATCCACAATAATTGGCGTAACTGCCGTCAGTGCTGCTGCACCCTTAGCCAACGCACCAGGAGAAAATTTCAGTAGAGACTGATATTCCAGATCGGCAGTGCAATAGACAACCTGACGTATTATTTCGTATTGAGCAGGAGTAATATTTTCTCCAATTTCGCCGATTTGGCGGTCAATTATAGCTAAAGAAGAAGCGTCAGTAAAATCTAAATCCATCCGTTTATAAGTCGCTGGTGTTATTTAAAGAGCAGTTTAATAGGCTAGCTCAATATTAAGCGATACGTCGGCTTTTTAATGATTAAACTTTAAACCATAATTTTAAGCTAATCTAAGCTAAATCTAAAAACGTGTCAAAAACATTGATAGTCAAAAATTTTTGCTCACACTGAATTAAACATTTAAAACAACTGCCAGTCTTGACTACTTAATCTCTTAAGCTGGTTTAGATGTCGCCTAACATAAAAGTCATCTAACCTAGACCAATTATGAACTGCGGAAGCCTTAATGCTAATTGCCCAAGCCCAAATATGAGCCACTTGAGTTAAAGCTTGCAGCGAATTTACTTCAGCCTCAGTTAATGGCTGAACATTTTCGTAACCTTTAAAAAAGGCATCTCTTACCTTACGATTAATTCCTGCGCTGAGAGACACCTGTAAAAATTTTGCCAGATCGAAAACACGCCACCCATAGCCACATTGATCAAAATCAAATAAGGTAATTTGATTATCTGTAGTGAAGTGGACATTACCACTATGGGGATCTCCCCAACAAACACTCCATAGTGGGGCAGTTTTTCCCAGACAGGTTAGCTGCTGTTTAATCTGGTAAATGGTTTCTCGCAAATAAGACTTGTCCTGAGTATGATTCCGTAAATAAGGATTAATCGTTGCTACAGAGTCGTCTAATAGATATTTCAAGTTGAGACATTGACGCGAAGTTCTGTTTCTAAACTGAAGAGAGGTTTGGTGAAGTCTGCCCAAAGTTTCACCCATGATGATACTCTGCTCAAGGTTGAGATCGCCTTGGGGAATTTCTCCTGGAGCATAGGGAAAGAGAGCAGCATAGCGATCGCCCTCTACTGCATGAATAGTGACACACAACGCATCTGACTTAGTTTTTAAAGGACTAGCAATGGGCAAATTATGTTGATTGAGAAAGTCGAGAAATTCAAGCTCAAACTGGATCTCTGACTGAGAACGCCAATGGTGATGAGAAATCTTGAGAATATAGGACTTATGCGCTGTTTCGATGAGATAAATGTCACTCAGACCTCGATGCCAGAATAGACACTGATTAATCGTTCCTAGTTCATACTCTGTCAATACACCTTCGATTAAGGCTTGGGGTGAAAGAGTAGAATAGATGGCTGGAAATACACCCATCGCTACCATTGATAATTAAGACCCTTTACTAGCTACAAATTTGCCAATCCTCAGTCGGGGCTAAGTCAAGAATTGAAGATTTAAATCTTAATGCCTTCGCTTAGTAACTAAATCCCTATCTTTATTAAAAAACTATAGATAAATGTTATTTCTCTAACTTAACTGCTAGCTAGGATGCTGTTAAGTATCAATTGATACTAAAACTCAATACTTCCAAGCTATGTAAGGAAACAATGACTTTATGGGTAGCTCATCTTTTAATTTGTTGATGATCGAAGTTTTATCGCTAACTAATAAAAAGCCCTAAAAGATAAACGATCGCCTTAATCAATAAAGCGATCGCTTAATATCTCTATCTTATTTAATTTTTAAGCAATTTACTTAAGACACGACTTTTTTAGCTAACCCGAGAACCTGTAATACTCGAATTACCCACCAAGTCACATCGATTTCCCACCAGCGTTGACCAGCTTTAGCTACGCGGGGATTGAAGTGGTGATTATTATGCCAGCCTTCGCCGTAAGCTATAATACCAACCCACCAAAGATTAAGCGAACCATCTTCACATTCAAAGTTTTTATAACCCCAGAAGTGAGTTGCGCTATTGACACACCAAGTACAGTGCCATAGAGTTACGGCTCTAACAAAGACACCGTAAATAACCCAAGACCAACCACCTAAAGCATATAGAGCAAGACCTAAAGCAATTTGTAGGGGAATAAAGTTGCTGTTTAACCAACGGTAGTAGGGATCTCTATCGACACGGGGTGCATTCTTTTTATACTGATCGTAGTCAAAATACTTGTCTTGCTTGTACATTAACCAACCCATATGACTCCACAAAAAACCTTTCTTTGCTGAGTAGGGATCTTTGTCATTATCTTCTGTATGAGCATGGTGTAGGTTATGTCCTGCTACCCAGAAAATCGGGCCACCCTGTAATGCTAGTGCGCCAAAGGTAACTAGAATTCGTTCTAGCCATTTGGGAACTTCCAAGCTGCGGTGAGTCAAAATACGGTGATATGCCAAGCAAATACCGATACTACCAGTAAGCCAGTGGAAGAAAATTGCTACTCCTAAAGCAGACCACGAGAAAAACCAGGGTGCGGATAAGGCAATTACATGAAAAGCACCAAAGAAAATAATGTTTACCCAGCATAGCTGTAGTTTTTCTTCTGGCTGAGCCGATATCTGGCTCTTGGGAGCAATCAATTGCTGTGTCATTACTAAACTCGTCCTAAGATTATTTAAAATTACAAAGCTTGAGTGGTTACGCTGGAGGCGAACCCTGTAGGACTCTTACTAGGCTTAATATCTAAAGGTATTAAATAATAACTAGAGTGTTCCCTTAGCTCTTTAAGCATCGCGGACTCTCTCACCTTTTGCAAGTGTCGCTTACATATCTCAGTGTAACAATTTATTTTTGACAATGCAAGCGGTACTTACATTCTTTTGGTTTAAACTTGTGAACAGAAGCAAAATTGATCTAGTTAAAATATCGACAAATAGTTGAAATATAACCGTTTGAGTAACTCGGTACTAATACAATTAAAAAATCCCCAGCAAAAATTCCCATATTTAACTGTCGTTTATTAACTGTGGAACCCAGCAAAATTACCAAAGCTTTGCATCAGTTTTCTAAATATCAATTCTTATCTTTAATATGTCTACTCCGCGAAAATCCACCAAAGCACGTCTAATTGAAGCAGCTCTAGATTTATTTGCCGAAAGAGGAGTAACGGAAACTACCACCAAAGCCGTCGCCGAACGCGCTCAGGTGAATGAGGTAACATTGTTTCGTAATTTTGGCAACAAGTACCGCTTGCTTTTAGCCGTAATTCAAGATTCAGCGGTCTTTGCTAAACTAGTTCACGCTCTTGTAGAACAGGCGAATGCTGAAGATAACGTAGCCGACTTTTTACAAGAATACGCGCAAGAAAGCTTACGAACTTTAAATAAAGCACCCGATTTAGTTCGTTCTATTATAGGAGAAGCAGGTAATTACCCTGTTGAAAATAGGATCGCGTTAGGTAAAGGCTTGAGTGAGGCAAATCGTTATGTGGCGCAGTATCTAGAACAAGCGATCGCCAAAGAAAACTTATCCAGCGATTTAACCCCAGAACAAATCGTTAATCTCTTTAATTTCTCGCTAATTGGCTATTTCATCGTCGAATCAAGTACAGAAGACTATAATTACTGGACAGATCACAACAACTTTCTCGATACTTTAGTAACTTTATTTTTACAGGGTTCTTTTACTTCAGACACCTCTAGAGTAACGGAAACTAGTATTGTCAAAGTTGAGCCAGCAGAAATCGCTGATTTACCTGCTAGTTTAGTGCGATCGCTATTTAAAAAAGCCAAGAGAACAGGCAAGCAAGAATACGCTCTGATCTATGTCCTGTTTGGCTCGGGTTTATCTTTAGTTGAAGTTTTGCATTTAGAGCGATCGCATTCTATCGTAGAACCACAGCAGCATCTTCTTCAGGTAAATTATGGCCATGAACGACAAGTTCCCCTTAATCAATGGGTTATGGGTTTTCGCTACGGCTCAAGTACTATTAATCCCTTAATTCAATGGTTAAAAAGCCGTAAGGATGAACAGGCGGCAATTTTTATCAATGATGTAGGTGAAGCTATGAATGCAGCAGAGCTACAGGCAATTTGGCGGAATCTAACTAGCGATCTGCTTACTCCTCAAGGAGAGCCTCCTGGAATAAAGCAAGCACGGCAGACTTGGTGTGTGGAGATGTTAATGCGAGGTATAGCATTAGAAGATTTAAGCATTCTCAGCGGAATAGATATTGAACACCTCAAGCAATATGCTCAAAGAGCCAGAAACAAAGCAGCACTTGAATCAGCAGCACGCTTAGATAAAAAGACCTGATTACTAATTACTAATTAGCTTGAACTTAGGGCAATAATGACACTAATTAAAATTAATAAAGCGATCGCCATTAATCCCCGATAGCGATAGAGCCAGTTTTTAATTCCTCGCCAGCCTAGTTGACTAGTTGGGATATCTTTAGATTCAACCAAGGGAATAGACGCATCATGAAACAAGGTGCAGCTTTTAGCGTGAGGACGCTGGGGAAAATTACAGGTATCGTCTAAATGATAAGTACAGCGATCGCATAAACTTGTACCATCTGATGACTGGTATAAAGGCATACCAGGATGACCAAAAGCTTTTAGTGGGTTATCGCAGTAGGGACAACTAAGCGCCTGAGCATCTACAGGCTTGTGACACTGGGGACAGCTAGGCATGATTGATTACTGATTACTGATTACTGATTACTGATTACTGATTACTGATGAAGCTTGTATTTTAATGCGGTGGTCAAAATTAACTGATTGATCGGGTATGGTTAAATGTAAATTTTGTCCACCCTACAGAGAACTGTCCATTGCTCATTGCTCACTGCTCATTGTTCATTGCTCATTGCTCACTGCTCACTGCTCATTGTTCATTGCTTAGAGGGGAATTTACGGATTTGATATTCTTTACTTTCAATCATTTTGTATTTAATCTTCATTTCTTCCATAGCGGCAGAGAACTTTTGTTCAATCTTAACTAAATCTTTGACGGGGATTGATTTCCACTGTTCACGAGTTTGCCAATGAATTGTAAAAATTACTTTACCTGCTGCATTAGGCTCAATCCAAACCTCTTTACCCAGAAAGCCAGGATAAGTAGACAACGAAGCCGTCCAAATTTTCTCGTCTTGCTGAATAAACTCTTCTCGGCTTGCTGAATCTACCATAAACTTGAGCCACTCAATAACCATACAATTCTTAATTAGGAAAAAAGATCGATAATATTTATATTGGGTTATTTTACCTTTAATGTCGAAAGAAGGCTCGCGCAGTAATCTTTGATTCAGCGACGAGATGAATTTCGACGGGGCGTATAAAGCTCGGAGGTTTCCTCCGACCACAGCCCCTCACCAACAAACAAACCTGCGCCAGCAGACTTTATGGTAAAATAACTCCATAAGATATTTTGGATATTTGGTCTTGTTAGTACTTGAAGCCAAGCTCAGAGGTTCGACAAAACAGTTTGCGGTCATTGACGAGATGATTCGCACGGCTGGTTTTGTCAGAAATAGTTGTATTCGGCATTGGATGGACAATCGCGGTGTCGGACAATACAATCTGTCTGCTCTCTGTGCTGTGTTGGCTAAAGAATACGAATGGGCAAAAAAGCTTAATTCTCAAGCGCGTCAAGCATCTGCCGAACGAGCGTGGGCTGCAATTAAGCGTTTCTACGACAACTGTAAAAATTCAGCTATCAAGAAAAAAGGTTATCCCAGATTCAAAAAATCGCGCTCTGTTGAATACAAAACTACTGGCTATAAACTCTCTGAGGATAGACGATCTATCGCTTTCACGGATGGTTTTAAGGCTGGTAGTTTTCGCATGATTGGGGCAAACGATCTCAACTACTATCAACCTGAACAAATTAAAAGAGTTCGAGTTGTGCGTAGAGCAGACGGGTATTACGCTCAATTTTGTGTTGCCATTGACCGACTTGAATTCGTCGAACCAGCCGAGCAAGTAATTGCTCTTGATGTTGGGTTGATACACTTCTATACCGACAATCAAGGGAACAAAGTTGAAAATCCTCGTCATCTGAGAAAATCGGAAAAAGCTCTTAAACGTCTGCAAAAACAAGTAAGTCGCAAGGTTAAAGGTTCTAACAAACGAAAGATAGCAATTAACAAACTGGGAAGAAAGCACCTTAAAGTCTCGCGCCAGCGTAAAGATTTTGCCGTGAAATTGGCAAGATGCGTGGTCAAATCTAATGATTTGGTGGTGTTCGAGAAACTGATGGTGCGTAATATGGTCAAGAATCGTCGTCTTGCCAACAGTATAAGTGACGCGGCTTGGAGACAGTTTTTTGAGTGGTTGGAATATTATGGACAAGTATTTGGCAAAATTGTCATTGCTGTTCCACCTCAGTACACCAGCCAAGAATGCAGTTCTTGCCATCGAATTGTCCTCAAGTCTTTGTCTGAAAGAACCCACGCTTGTGAGTGCGGTTGTATTCTCGACAGGGACGAAAACGCCAGTCGTAATCTTTTGGCAAAAGGATTGGAACATTTGAGTAGGGGGGGACACTCCCGAATGAACGCCCAAGGACATTTGAACCTCTGTTCGATAAGTGAAAACTTGTTGGATAAGTTTGGTGGTTGAGTTGGGAACCCCGCTTTGTATTGCGTAGCAATCAGAGTCGGGAGGATGTCAGGATCTAATAAGATAATAAATAAAATTTAGGAGATTTATAAAAATGGATAATAACGACTGGCTTAGACAGTTAATGATGTTGGGAGTAGGTACGACTTCGATGGTGGCCGAGAAAATTAAGCAAGTTAGCGAAGAGTGGGTTAAAGACGGCAAAATCAACCCAGAACAGGCAAAATCTTTCGTCGATGATCTCATGTCTCAGCTTAATACTGGTTCAGACAGTGTTCAGAAACAAGCAGAGCGACAAATGAAAAACATGCTCCAAGATTTGGGAGTTCCTCGCCAAGCAGAAATGGATGAATTGAGAGGACGGATCGATCGCCTGGAACGTCAGATTAGAGACTTGGAAAATAAGAACTGGCGTTAGTTAGTTTTGTCATGCCACAGTTTTTGGATTTAATTAAATCAAATAAAGGACACTATTGTTTTCATCAGCTAGTATTAAGACGACGAAATTGATCCAGCCTATATTTATATCAATTAAAATACGCTATGTGGAAAATTTCCTGAGTCTACCGAAAACAAAATGCAGCTGTTTGAGATTTTAGACCATTAACTTTCCTTACTAAGACAAATCTGTGATTACACTAACTTTATTACATCCTCTTCAAGCAATAGCGGTTCAAAGCTGGGAATTTGAAGACGAACCGATTATTAGAATTGGACGTGCCACCGATAATGAAGTAGTTCTTTATAGTGCCGTAGTATCGCGCCATCATGTTGAAATTAGAAAATCAGCAATAGACGACTGGGAAGTAGTTAATGTTGGCTCTAATGGTACTTATATTGATGGTGAGCGCGTTGAGAAGACAACTGCATTAGATGGTATGATTGTTCGCTTGGCACAGTCTGGCCCGAAAATTCTGCTTAAAATTGAGTCAAGTTCTAATCAACAACAATTTGATTATGTAAATAGTCAGGAAAGGATCAGACGGCAACCAAAAAGCGCTAAAGATACTTTAATTAGTGAATAATTAGTCGATCTATCCACATTAATCTTTGGCAAAAAACTTTTTCTGCCCATATTCCCAAATGATGGGCGTACACAGTAAGATAATTACGAGCAACAATGCCACGATCCCGACTTGGGCCACCCAACTGACAATTTGTTCTAAAGAAACTGCCTTACCCAAAAAGAAAGCAATGCTGACAATGGTAGCTGACCACACCGCAGCACCACCAAAATTACAGACTAAAAACTGTCCGTAAGGCATTCGAGTAATTCCCGCTAAGGGGCCAGCGAATATTCTCAACAAGGTGATAAATCTACCCCAGAAAACCGCCTGCACTGCATTTTGGCTGTAGCGGTCTTTTACTTGCTCTAGTTGCTGTTCTTGAATGCGAAAAACGCGACCGATTTTGAGGACAAATTGCCAGCCACCAAATCGACCAACCCAATAGCCAAAATTATCCCCTAAAACTGCACCAGCGATCGCACTACCTAAAACCCACCAGTAGTTTAATTCGCCACTACCAGCCAAAAAACCGCCCACAATGACGATAGTTTCGCCAGGAAGCGGAATTCCCATGTTTTCCAGCGCAATTCCGACAAAAACTGCCCAGTAACCGTAGAGGCGAGCCAGTTCCTGTAAAGTGTCTAACGAGAAAAATTCAAATGACATCCAACGCCTTTACAAAGATTAATATTATCCTCTATGATGACGTGGATTTAGTAATAGTGTCAATGTGTTAGTGATTACTAATCAAGTTTCCATGTAGGCAGGCTATTACCCATTACCCATTACCCATTACCCATTACCCATTACTTAAGTAGGTACGGCTTCACCAGGGCGAAGACTTGACCATTTTCCAGCTTCTTGAACAAAGCTTTTACAACCTACTACATCCCATTCCATTTCAATGGTATCGCTTACGGTACGAATATTGACGTTGATACTAGGTTCGTTAGGTTCAAAGGTAGGATTTTCAGTTAAGTGCGGTTGTTGATGCTGGGTTTCTACTGCGTTATAGGTTTGGCAGCGATCTACATAATGGCAGTTAATACAGATACACATAATGTTGAGATGTTTTTCTAACTGGACTTCATGCTTTAATTGTTAATTTAGCTCAGACAGCAATAGATTAGATAAGTTTAGTTAAATAAGTTTAAATGAGCGTAGAAAAAATCAAATCATATTTAGCACAAGTTGATTTCCCTGGCGATTTAACTCAGTTGCCCGATCGCGCTTATTTAGTTGGAGGTTCGGTTAGAGATGCTCTGTTGCAACGTTATAAAATCCCCCTAGATTTAGATTTTGTCTTACCCGAAAAAGCGATCGCCACTGCTAAACGGTTTGCTCGTCTCTATCATGGGGGGTTTGTGGTGTTGGATGAAGCCAGAGAAATTGCCAGAGTCGTATTTGACCAAGGAACTTTAGATTTAGCCAACCAGGTAGGGACAAGTTTAGAGAAAGATTTAAACCGTAGGGATTTTACGATTAATGCGATCGCCTACAATATTAAATCGCAACAGCTTGTCGATCCTCTAGGGGGTTTAGCAGATTTAGAACAGGGTGTCTTGCGGATGGTTGCGGTTAAAAACCTGGAAGACGATCCCTTGAGGCTACTTAGAGCCTATCGTCAGGCTGCACAGCTAAATTTTACGCTAGAAGTAGAGACAAAAAAAGCAATTGGCGATCGCGCTGACTTACTTAAAATGGTTGCAGCAGAAAGAGTCCAAGCAGAATTAAATTACTTGATTACTGCACCCCAAGGAGATCGATGGTTAGCCACAGCGATAGAGTCTGGTTTGTTCAGTTTCTGGCTACCAAATAGTCAGGGAGTAGATTTGGCACAGTTAAACGCTATAACTAGAGGAATTGAATTTTGCCTTGAATCTGGTTTAGAAATACCTCAGTTAGCTATCTTAGCTAAATTATCGGTGGTAGTTGCCAACGCAGCAGACATGGCAGAAGCTGAATTAACTAATTTAAAGTATGCCCGTACTCAAATTAAAGCCGTAACCAAAACCCTCAAGCATTTGCCTGGGTTACAACAGATGACTCAGCAAATGAGCTTGAGAGAACAGTATTTTTGGTTTTTAGCAGTTAAAGATGTTTTTTCCATTTTGATGGCAAGAGCGATCGCTTTAGCAATACCCAGAAGAATCATCGATCCTTTAATTGAGCGTTATTTAGATCCGACAGATCCCGTGGCTCATCCTCAGTGTTTAGTTACAGGCAACGATCTGATGCGGGAATTAAACCTCAAACCTTCTAGGGCGATCGGCGAACTATTAACCGAAATCCAAGTAGCCCAGATCGAGTCCAAAATAGCTACTTTCCAGCAGGCGATCGACTTTGCTAATTTCAGGTTGCAATCTAGCAACTGTAGCCTTACGTAATATTAAATCCTGTTTTATATCAACAGGATTTAGTATGACTAACCAAAATCTGCAAGATGATGTAGCATTACTGGTGAGATTTTGGGGATATAACTATGGTGAAGCAAAAAGTCGGTTTACTATTCGGTGGTTGTTCGGGAGAACATGAGGTTTCCATTACTTCAGCAAGAGCGATCGCCTCTGCATTAGAACAAGGGGATAATAAAAGTAAATACGATGTCTTACCCGTATATATCGATAAAATGGGCATCTGGCAACCCAGCAAACTCGCTCAGCAAGTATTAACTTCAGGAATACCTTTACTACTTGAAGAAGACACTACTACAGATGAACAAAAAGAGCAAAAAAGCAGTCAGCTAACAACGGCGGGCTTTTCTTCTCTGGCTCCTGTTGGACAAAGCAGCTATTCGGAGATTGATGTCTGGTTTCCCATCTTACATGGCCCAAATGGAGAGGATGGCACCGTGCAGGGTTTACTTAGCCTGATGAAGGTTCCTTTTGTCGGTTCAGGGGTACTAGGTTCGGCGTTGGGTATGGATAAGATTGCGATGAAAATGGCGTTTACCCAAGCAGGATTACCCCAGGTAGATTATGTCGCCGTCAATAGATCCCAAGTCTATTCTAACCCTTGTGTGTTCCCCAAACTTTGTGATGATATTGAAGCCAAATTGGGCTATCCTTGCTTTGTTAAACCCGCTAATCTGGGTTCATCCGTCGGTATTGCCAAAGTGCGATCGCGCTCAGAATTAGAAGCCGCTTTAGATAATGCTGCCAGTTACGATCGCCGTATTGTCGTTGAAGCAGGAGTCAACGCCAGAGAAGTTGAATGTGCCGTATTAGGTAACGATCATCCTCAAGTTTCAGTAGTGGGGGAAATTACCTTTGATAGCGATTTCTACGACTACGAAACTAAATATACCGAGGGTGCAGCTCAGCTACATATCCCTGCCAATCTTCCCGATACAGTTATTTCACAGATTCAAGAGATGGCAATCAACGCCTTTTTAGCCGTAGATGCAGCAGGACTTGCGAGAGTTGATTTTTTCTATGTTGAAGAGACAGGAGAAGTTTTAATTAACGAAATAAATACTATCCCAGGCTTTACTTCTACCAGTATGTATCCCCGACTTTGGGGAGCGACAGGAATTACTTTTCCTCAACTAGTCGATCGCTTGATTGATTTAGCTATGGAGCGTTATCGAGAAGGGAATGGAAATTAATCATTTATTCTCCCAATTTAGCCAAGGCGATCGCTTCTTTAATTGAGCTAAAAGTGTAGAGGATGCCTAAAACTACCGCCAAAATTGCGATCGGAATATCATAAATGGTGTTTAATCCCAGAGGAAGCTTGATATCTGGGATCCCCCAGAAATACATAGTTGTATTGAGTACGATCAAAATTACTCTGACTTCAGTTGGGCCTAGTTTGCCATAGGAAAGCTGAAAAACTCCACTTACATAGGTACGAATATAGACCAAGATCGACATCAATAAATAACCGATCAATCCCAGACAAGCGATATTGAAACTAACGTAGGGGGAAAGACCAAGACCAAGGACAATTAACACTTCATTAAATGAGTCCACTGTATGATCGACAAAAAAACCATATTTTGGGCGCTCAATTTTGCGATAACGAGCTAAACTACCGTCGAGAGCATCGCCAAGCCAGTTGATTATAAATCCTAGACTAGCAACCCAAAGAAATACTGAATTTTGGTTGGAAAAAAAGTAACCACCAAAGATTAATACAGCTCCGAAAATACCAATTACTGTCAGAATATCTGGGTTAATCCATTCAGGCATATGGGCCACAAGCCATTGTAAAGCAGGTCTTTCTAAAGGAGCTAAGAGAATATCATTTACTCTTTGGTGTGGTTTGAGATCTTTCATTTGTTTTATTTTAAAAGTTTTTCAGAGTTTTTAAATTCCTCAACAAAAAATTAAAAACAACAGCGATCTGGGTTACTCTAAAGTTTGTGACATTTTGTAACCAATTATTGAGGAGATTATGGAACGCACTTTTATTATGATCAAGCCTGATGGCGTACAGCGTCATCTCACAGGAGAAATCATTCATCGTTTTGAATCCAAGGGATTTACCATGGTAGGAATGAAAATGATGCAGGTTGACCGTGAACTAGCGGAAAAACACTATGACGTTCACAAAGAAAGACCTTTTTTCAAAGGTTTAGTTGATTTTATTATCTCTGCTCCAGTCATTGCCATGGTATGGGAAGGCGAAGATGTAATTGCTGCTGCGAGAAATATTATTGGCGCAACTAACCCTGTCTCTGCTGCACCTGGTTCAATCCGTGGCGATCTGGGGGTAAGTATTGGACGTAACTTGATTCACGGCTCCGATGCTCCTGAAACCGCTACCGCAGAAGTTGCACTCTGGTTTGATGAATCAGAATTAGTAGATTGGGAACCCGTGAGAAAATCTTGGCTCTACGAATAAATTAAACATAAATTAAAAGAGCGCATGAGCAACAGAGGATTGAGCAAACTAATTATGGTTAATCAGAATCTTAGTCCTCTTCTCTATGCCGATCGTAGTCTTGATTAGCCAGGGCAAATAATCCGCAGATGATACAGGTCATAGTCCCTAAAGCGATCGCCCAACTACTCCCCCCAAAGCTAATCTCAGTAACCCAATTAGTTATTGCTCCCGCAATTAAAAAAGGAATAATACTAAACACAGATGCATAAAAAGCATTTTGCGCCTCTCTAGCAGAACGAGTTTCTTCAAATTCCTTAGTAGAAGTATACAAATATCCATCTGCGAAATTAAGCCACCTTTCTAATTGATGAGCAATCCACATTTTGCTTGAATCTAGACCTAGATAAAGAGCTAGAGACCAAATACAGCTACCAGCAAGTCTGACTGAATCTATTTCAAATGAAAAAGGAATAATATTGATTCGCATAATTTTTTTAAACGCTTGTTTTAAATGTATCTTAGTTAACTGAAATAAGTTTAAATCTCTTTTTAAAAACTTTAATAAACAATACCCCATTAAAAGCTATGATATTTTTTCGTATAAACGCTTACCTTTATCTTGCTCCTTAGATAATTTAACAGTATATTTTAGTAGGAATATTTCGTATTCATTAAAATATCTTTGATCTAATTAGTTTATTTATTGGTTATTACTCAAAAATTATTTATTTTTTGCTTAACTGTAACCTGAGAAACATTTTATATTGAAATCCCCTCTACAGGACTAATTAGACTTAAATAAGTCCTGTTAAGCGTAAATTATTATTAAATTGAGCCACTATTCATGACCGATAAATTATTTAGAATTCGATATATTCGCTGGCTAACTATCATTGTAGCTACTTGTCTAATAAGCTTAAAACTTAATGGCTGGGGACACATCCCATTAGAAGCATCACCTAAAGATTCATTAATCTCTCAAAATGTTTCCGCAGCTTGGGCAAGTGGCTCTTTTCCTGTAGAAAACTTCCAATCTTATACTTCCCCATTTGGCTATCGCATCTCCCCCGTAACTGGAGAGCGTCAATTCCACAATGGATTGGATTTAGCAGCTCCTCGCGGTAGCTATATTCGGAGCTGGTGGGGTGGAAAAATCACGAGCTTATCAGACAATACCGCCTGTGGCACATCAATCACAATTCAATCTGGAGAATGGCAACATGTTTATTGTCATATGGAAGGCTATGTAGAAGACTCTAGCAATAGCAGGTTTCTTCTCGATCGCGAAGGGGGACTTCGGCTCGCTTTGGGTCAAACAATTCCCGCAGGTGCAAGAATTGGTCGTATTGGAATGAGTGGACGCACCACAGGCCCTCATTTACACTGGGTACTCAAGCACAATGGCGGCTATGTAGATCCAGCTTTAGTACTGAAGGAAATGTTTAAGCGTCAGACTATTTCCTCCACATCATAGTATTTCTATTTTAATTCTATTGGTCAAATACGCAGAACATAGACTATCTGCTTGAATATAATAAACCTAATAGATGCTTTGTAATAGTCATGGTTACTAATCAATCTAAAATACTTCCTTTAGAAAATGGCGATCGCCTTTCTCGGATAGAATTTGAGCGACGCTATCAAGCAATGCCAGAGCTTAAAAAAGCCGAGTTAATTGAAGGAAGAGTATACATGGCATCTCCCGTCAGAATCATTCACGGACAACCTCACGCACACATTATGACTTGGTTAGGAGTTTATTGTGCAGCCACTCCAGGAACACAATTTGCCGATAATACTACCGTGAGATTGGATGCAGACAACGAACCCCAACCTGACGCTTTACTACGAATCGAAAGAGGACAATCGCAAATAGACGTTGATGATTACATTCGAGGTGCGCCAGAATTAATTGTGGAAATTGCTGCTAGTACGGCATCTTACGATCTACAGGAAAAGCTACAGGTATACCGTCGCAATGGGGTACAGGAATATTTAGTTTGGCAAGTCAGCGATCGCATTTTTGATTGGTTTTGTCTTAGTGACGGGGAGTACATTAAGTTAAAACCAGACGAAAAAAACACGCTCAAAAGCGAAGTTTTCCCTGGCTTATGGCTAGGGATTGATTCTTTATTAAATTATGAGCTGGCTGAAGTTTTGAAAATAGTACAGCAAGGTTTAAATACAATCGAACATCAAAAATTTATTCAACAGATAAAATAAAAAATCAAGGCGATCGCTTTACTTAATTATCGAAGTCGATTAAATTCTTCTTCCGTAATTCCTATTTGCTTTAAAATTTCTTGAAATAACCAGCTACCAATTTCAGCTTTACCATGAATAGGAATAGTAGTTGCTCTCCCATCAGGATGTTTCCAACGTGCATGACTGCCTTTCTGTCTTGGCGAGCATTCCCTTGCGCCTTTCGGCGACGCGGGGTCTCGCCACTTTTTTAAAACCAAGTTTTTTGGCAACTCGCTCTATTTCTTTAGCTTTAGCTGGCATTATTAACTACTAATTCAAAGTCTTGAGGAAGAGAACGCCCTATTTCTTGATATTCTTCTTGGATCATGGCGAAAACATTATCTAATTCTGCTCTTGCTGCTGCGGAAGTTTCCCCCCAAGCATGACATCCTTCAATTGCAGGAACGTATGCCACAAAAGTATTATTATCGTCGGGACGAATAACGACCGTATAATCTTGTAGGGACTTCATTAGTTACTCAATATAAAAATAAAAATCATATTTTCAATTATAAAGAGCTTTGATGAATCTATAGTTAATAGCTTGTTACCTAAAATTCTCGAAATGCGATCGCCTTATATGCAGAAATACATCAAGATAAGTTGCAAACAAGCGATCGCGAAGCTATCTACCTCGGCGATCGCTTTAAATCTTACTATTGCAGTTTTAGAGAAAAAATCTTGGTCTAGTTAATCTCCCAAGCAAATGCCCAAACCTCTAGCAGTTTTCACTAACGTATCTTGAGGATCTACAGCGCGGTAATTCTTAATCGCCTCCACAATAGGAATACTCGTTACTTGTCGATCCTGCCAAGCAACCATGCGATCGTATTTTTCTTGGGCAATTAACTCTACTGCTGCTACACCAAACGCCGATGCTAAAATGCGATCCAAAGGCGAAGATATTCCTCCTCGTTGAGTATGACCCAACACAGTCACTCTCGTCTCGGCACCGCTTTTATGGGTAATTTGCTCGGCTAAATATTGCCCAATCCCCCCAAGACGACAATCGGCAAAATGACCTTGCTCTAGCACCTCTCCTGCTTCAGTACAGACAGCTTCGGAGACAACGGCGATCGAATAATCCTGTCCTCTAGCCTGTCTTTTTTTAATATGGTCACAGATGTTTTCGATTTTATAGGGAATTTCAGGAATCATAATCATGTTTGCTCCTCCTGCAATGCCTGCATTGAGGGCGATATGTCCTGCATCTCGACCCATAACTTCGAGGATCATCACTCGACTATGACTAGCAGCAGTAAAATGTAGGCGATCGATCGCTTCTGTGGCAATATTCACCGCTGTATCAAAACCAATTGAGCGTTCGGTAATACCCACGTCATTATCAATGGTTTTAGGAATACCCACCAGGTTGATTCCTCCCTGCTGTGCCAGTTTCCTGAGAATAGCTAAACTACCGTCTCCGCCAATCCCAATTAGAGCATCTAAGTCTAGTTGTTGGTATCCTTCAATAATTTCGTTTGAGCGATCGCGTAATTCACCATCAGACATGGGAAAAGCAAAGGGATCTCCTTTATTGGTAGTGCCGAGAATCGTTCCCCCCATAGTTAAGAGGCGATCGACCTGGGTAATATCTAAAGGAATTGCTTCAGGAGGACGAGTCATCAAGCCATGAGTCGCCTTACAAATTCCTAATACTTCCCAACCGTAAACATCGACAGCACAATGAGTTACCGCCCGAATCACTGCATTTAATCCCGCACAGTCACCGCCACTGGTTAAAATACCAATCCTTTTTCTCTCTGGCATTTAATTTTAGACTTATATCTATTTACCCTCTAATTTTTTCGTTCAATGGTAATAAAGGCTAGAAAATTAAACAAAATTCCACAAACCAAATAGTCATTGCTCATTGAATCAAGGTGCTTGTAGTCGAATAAATTTGTTTTCTGGAACGAAACTATGAAATTCGCCATGATCGGCAAATATTGCCAGTATTTCTAACGGATAATCTGGTTCTATGTGTAAATCAGCCCAAGGAACCGCAATTTCTAAACATTGGTCGAAAGCTACTTCAGCACGACAGGCACGAATATGCCATTGACCATGACTGTGGGATTCTTGTAGCCAAACAGATTCGGTAACTAAGTTAATGCCTAGATGATGATGGAAATGATAGTTTAGCGGTGGTTCATCGGGTAAAAGTGAGATCGGCGCAGGACTATTATGATTTGTCACTCCTGGATAGTACCAAAGTAGATGTAACTCTCCTGGAATATCTTTTCCTGGCTTGACTCCTGCTTTAAAATCCAGACGGAGATAAAAATTGCGGTGATCCAAGCCATAATATAGCCGTTGGATAGCACTGCTACGGTGCATTGTTCCCCTCGCGCCACCAACTTCGATTCTACCTGCACGATCCCAGTATTGTTCATCAGCAAGACCGTTAATAACAGGATGAATAAAGCTTTGGGGAGGGCGATCGCCTTTTATTTCATGTTTGTCTACAGGCTGATAAACTTCTTTGGGGACAGGTTCATTAAGGGCATGATAAATAGCAGCAATATGTTCGCGGAATAGCTGGTCAAACATTTCATCTTGATTAGAAGAATGTCCCTCGCCAAACCACCAAAACCAGTCTGAACCCTCGGCAGCATATAGAGCCTCCCAAACTTCAGGATTAGCTTCTTCTGTCGCTTCTGGGTGTCTAGCTAAGGTTTCTCTGGCTGCGGTCAAAAGATCCCAAGCACGGTTTTTGACAGGATCGCCGATCCAAGTTGTAAAGCTGCCGTCAACCCATGACCCACTGTGTAGCTGTTGGGATGGTATAGTTTCCGTCGGGGGAAACTGTTGAATAAATTCTTTGACCGTTACCAGCTTGATATCTTCATCACGGCTCAATCTTTCGTATAAAGCCTCTAAAAACGGAATCCCGTCACGGGGATAATATTCCCAACAGTTTTCGCCATCCAGGGCAATAGTTACTAGCCAAGGTTTTTGTAGTGCTGTGTCGGGATTAGCTTGATGAGATTTTAACGAACGGGCAATCGCTTCTAAATGTCCGATCAGATCCGCAGCAGCGTGGCGGGGATTCATCCCACTATAGGTAAAGCCAATTAAATCTGATAGTCGGTGATCGCGGAAGACGATCGCCAAATCTCCGTGTTCTGTTTCTAGACGATAGGGGCGATAAAGTAACTCAGGTTCAAAGACGTTACCCGCTTCGTCACGATGGAAAAAACGCTGAATACTATGACCTAATACTGCTTCATCAGAACAAATCCATTTAAAACCCTGCTGGCTGATATAGGGCAAAATTGCGGGGCTGACAGACTGTTCCGAAGGCCATAAACCAAAAGGTTTTTGTTCAAAGCGATCGAGGTACATTTCCCAGGCAATACTTAAATGACGGGGGATATCTTCTGTCCGCTGAAAACGAGTTTGAGGTAAAGACAGATTGGGTACTGCCACTCTTCCCGCATTCGTATCCGCTAATAAGGGCAAGATTGGGTGAGTGTAGGGGGAGGTCATAATCTCCAACTGCCCGCGATTCTGCATCTGTTTGTGTTGGGGAATAATCCGCTTGATAATTGAGCGTTGTTTAGAATAAATTCTTTGGCGATCGCTTAAGGTGAAATCTTTACCCTGTTTGAGCCAGCCAGCAATCTCAGCATCATCCCAAAACAAAGGATCGATCCAGGCTAAATTATGCCAAGCTAACAAATCGCTATAGTCTTGTTCTGTCCAATTTTCTAAACACCAAGCAGCACCTTTATCTTGTCTCTGATAATACAGTTGAGCATAACGAGGATGGGGTTCAACTAAAGTATGAAAATAACCATCAAAGAAATGCTTGATAATATATTGCTTATCTTTAATCTTTAATTGCGCTTCGGGAGTTAGAGCCAATGCCAAGTAAGGATCGATCGCTTCTCCTTCGGCATAATCTTCCAGTTGCAACATCAAAGATGGCACTAGGTTTACCGTCTGATGCAGCTTAGGATAACGCTCCAACATCAACACCAAGTCTAGATAATCCTTAGTCCCGTGTAATCTGACCCAAGGTAAACGATACTGTCCCCAAGCATCCGAGTCTGCTTCTCTCGATTTATATAAAGGTTGATGTTGATGCCAGACAAAAGCTACGTAGAGAGGATGAGACATAGATTAAGCAACAAATATAGGAAGAATAAAACCGTTGAAGGAGTATAGACACTCAAGATTAATATAAATCTTTATCGCTAATATAAGATGCTTTAGACAAAAGAAAATTATCTCATCTCGACGAAAAGCGATCGCTGTTAGATATAGCCGTACAAAGTTAAATTAGGACATTAATATTAATCGGCTCGTAAGTAGGAAATAGGAAATAGGAAATAGGAAGTAGTATTTCAAAAATGTCCTAACGTTTTTACGTATGGCTATATGAATAAAATTACATACTTAAAAAAAAGCCAGCACTGATTACTGGCTTTAAAGAAATATAAGAAAAGAGACAGTGTTTTATTTATACTGCCTGGGGTTGTGGCTGAGGTTGTGGCTTAAACTGGAACAGAGAATAAACAACATTGCGACGGATATCAATCATCATTTCCAAAAACATTTCATATCCTTCTTGTTTATATTCAATTAAGGGGTCTTTTTGCCCATAACCCCTCAGTCCGATTGAATCTCGTAGGGCATCCATAGCCTGTAGGTGTTCTCGCCAGAGGGTATCAATCTGTTGCAAAATAAAGAATCGTTCCGCTTGGCGCATTAACCCAGGCTGCATACTGTCAATTTGATGTTCTTTGATGTCATAAGCCTTGCGAACTTCTTCACATAAAAAGTTTTTGATCTCATTAACAGTCATGTCTTCTAAATGTTCAGGTGCTACATCTTCTAGCAGATAGATAAACTCTTTGGCTTTATCAACCATTTTGTCTAGCTTCCACTCTTCAGGGGGTAGCTCAGGATTAATATAGGCATCGACAATTTCACTCATCGTTTTTTCAGCATACTGAATTACCTGTTCTTTGAGGTCTAATCCTTCCAATACCCGACGACGTTCAGCATAAATAGCACGACGCTGGTTGTTCATCACCTCGTCATACTCAAACACTTGTTTACGAGTATCGTAATAGAAAGTCTCGACTTTTTTTTGCGCTCCTTCGAGGGAGTTGGTGAGCATTTTAGATTCAATGGGCATATCGTCTTCCACCCGCATCATATTCATCAGTTTTTCCACGCGATCGCCACCAAAGATCCGCAACAGGTTATCCTGTAAACTGAGGAAAAATCTAGTTGAACCAGGGTCACCCTGTCTACCCGCACGACCTCGCAACTGGTTATCTACTCGACGAGATTCATGACGCTCAGTCCCAATTACATGTAGTCCACCGTTGGCAACCACCTCATTATGTTCTGCCTTGGTAAACACTTCATACTCTTCAAGCACCATCTTGTAAGCTTCTCTGAGCTTCAGTAGGACAGGATCTTCTACAGGAGCATTTTCTGAAGCGATCGCAATTTTTTCCTCGGCATCTAGTTCAGATAAGCTTTGTTCTCCATATTGTTGAACGGCAAATTTTACCGTTTCCTTAAGAAAATTCTGAGTTTCTGTTGATAGTTCAGTCGGGAAGATTTGGGGTGAGGCTTTCCAAGTTTTAACTTTTTTACCGTTACTGCTACCGTTGCCAAAACCTTTAGGCGAATTTTTACCTAAATCGACACCTGGCACTCCCGCCATGAAATTGTCATCTTCAGGAGCAACTATTTTAGGCATCAAATATTCTCTAACTTTGAGCCTTGCCATATAATCGGCATTACCACCCAAAATAATATCAGTACCACGCCCAGCCATGTTAGTGGCAATAGTTACAGCCGTTTTACGACCTGCTTGGGCCACAATTTCTGATTCCCGCTCGACGTTTTCTGGTTTTGCGTTGAGCAAATTATGTTCAATGCCTTTTTCTTGCAATAACTTAGAAATCAACTCGGATTTCTCAACGCTGGTAGTACCTACTAATACAGGTCGTCCCTTCTCATGCATATTGGCAGAATCTTCTGCTACCGCCTGCCATTTACCAATTTCTTGTTTAAACACAACATCAGCTAAATCGGCACGTTTAGAAGGCAAGTTGGTCGGGATAATTGTTACCTGAAGCTTGTACACTTTTTCAAACTCAGTTTCTTCAGTTTTAGCTGTACCAGTCATCCCTGCCAATGTAGGATAGAGCAAGAAAAAGTTTTGATAAGTAATACTAGCCAGAGTTTGAGTTTCTTTCTGAATTGGCACACCTTCTTTGGCTTCAATAGCTTGATGTAAACCATCACTCCAGCGTCTGCCTGCTAATACCCGTCCTGTAAACTCATCGACGATCACAATCTCGTCGTTACGCACCATGTAATTAACGTCTTTAGTAAAGAGTTCTTTAGCTTTAACCGCATTAGAAATATAGTGCGCCCAAGGATTTTCAGGGTCGTATAGGTCACTGACCCCAAGGATTTCTTCCGCACGGGCAAAACCTTCGTCGGTCATCAAAACATTACGAGCTTTCTCATCTACTTCGTAATCACCAACGCCCTCACTACCATTTAATTCCTCATCGTAATTTTCTTGCTGTTTAACTAGCTGGGCTGCTATTTGAGATGCCTGAAGATACTTTTCTGTGGGGCGTTCAACCTGTCCCGAAATAATTAGAGGAGTTCTGGCTTCATCAATTAGTACCGAATCAACCTCATCAATGACACAGTAATTAAAAGGACGCTGTACCACTTCTTCCATGGAAACAGCCATGTTATCCCGCAGATAATCAAAGCCTAACTCACTGTTAGTAGTGTAGGTAATATCACAAGCGTAGTTTTTTCTTCTTTCAGGAGGACTCATTCCCGACTGAATCAAACCAACAGATAAGCCTAAGAAACGGTGAACCTGCCCCATCCATTCCGCATCCCTACGAGCAAGATAATCGTTAACTGTAACGACATGAACTCCTTTACCTGTCAAACCATTGAGATAAGCGGGTAAGGTACATACAAGGGTTTTACCTTCCCCAGTTTTCATCTCGGCAATCTGACCTTTGTGTAATACTATGCCTCCAAGCAACTGCACGTCATAGTGACGCATTCCTAAAACACGAATTGCTGCTTCTCTAACTACGGCAAAAGCTTCGGGCAAAATATCATCAAGAATTTCTTTGATTTCATCGTCGTTTTTCCCCTTCGCCAACTGTTCACGAAATTCGTTCGTTTTGGCTTTTAAATCTTCGTCAGCTAGATTTTTGATGTCTTCTTCAATCAGATTGATTTCTGCCACCAAAGGCTGAAATTTCTTTAATTTACGTGCATTGGGGTCGCCCAACAGTCTTTTCAGCATAGTAATTTTTATGTATGATCCGTATTCCTAATTGATTTATATTTGCTTTCTAATCTTTGATTGCCTAGTTAGATCGCAATATTTAATAACTCGTAATAATTCTACCATTTGCCTCTTGCCAACGACTTTAGGGATATCTACCCATGAACAGTGAGCAGCGCGAAGTTGCGTCGCAAACTTCGTAAGAAGTGAGCAATAAAATTTAGCTCCCAGGAAAGTTGTCCCCAAAACCCTGTAAATAGTGACTTCTCCAGACGTTGATGCTACGCATACAACGCTGGCTTCTGAGAACCTCGCAAGGCAGTCAGAACTTCCTTTAGGGTACTATTAGTTACGGAACTACCTATAACAGCTTTCCCCTTACGGCG